>Ga0224510_10001126_pt1 | contig 18172 bp, 14 predicted proteins | sample SF_May12_sed_USG_FD_170161 | JGI IMG/M metagenome (GOLD analysis project Ga0224510, IMG submission 170161) | Sediment microbial communities from San Francisco Bay, California, United States - SF_May12_sed_USGS_4_1 | ecosystem: Environmental > Aquatic > Marine > Sediment | place: USA: California... | reverse complement strand
GGCATAAGTCGATCGTCGAAATCCGCTTCACCGAACGGCAGCCGCCCACGGCGTGGAACATTTCCGCGCCGCAGGAGTACGGCTTCTTCGCCAACGTGAACCCCAGCGTGGACCACCCGCGCTGGAGCCAGGCGCAGGAAAGGCGCATTGGCGGGAGCCTGTTCGCCTCGAAGCAGGCGACGCTGCCGTTCAACGGTTACGCCGACCAGGTGGCCGCGCTCTATAAGGGCATGGACCTGCGCAGGTTTTATTGAGCCGCTGGCCATGAACGCCCCTGCGCGCCCGACTGCAAAGCGCTTCCGGGCCGACAAACCGCTGGTATTCCTGCTGTGCTCGCTGCCGCTGCTGTGGCTGGTGCTGCGCGCGTTCGGCGTGTCCAGCCTGTCGCTCGGTCCGAACCCGGTCGAGGCTCTGTTGCACGGGCTGGGACTCTGGGGGCTGCGCCTGCTGCTGCTGACACTTTGTGTCCGCCCAGCCGCCGTAACGCTGCGCCGGCCGCGCCTGATGCGCTTGCGGCGCATGCTCGGGTTGTTCGCCTTTACCTACCTGGTGCTGCACTTCCTGACTTGGCTCGGGCTCGACCGCGGCTTCGACCTGCAGGGCGTGGTGGCAGACATTGCGAAGCGCCCGTTCATCACCGTGGGCTTTGCGGCCCTGCTGCTGCTGATCCCACTCGCCGTCACGTCGACGGATCGCTGGATGCGACGACTGGGGCGAAGGTGGCATTCGCTGCACCAGCTGGTCTACGTCGCCGCCCTGCTCGGCTCCCTGCACTTCCTGTGGCTGGTGAAGGCCGACTGGCGCGAGCCTGCGCTCTACCTCGCGGCTTACGCCATGCTGATGCTGTGGCGGTGGTGGAAGCGGCCACGTGATCCCGCCGCAGCCGCGACCACTGCCATCAGAAGTTGAGCATCACGTCCGTCGTAAACACCCAGCCGTTGCCACCGACCACGAACGGCACGCTCGCATAGCCGACCGGCGAGTCCTGCAGGTAGAGCCCCTGCAGGTTGACGCGCAGTTCCCTGCGCGTCAGCGGGAACCAGTTGAGGCCGAGGGCCGTGTCCCAGGGGTCGCCGTACTCGCCATAGATCTTGGAACCCGAAACGTAGGCCTGCAGCGAGCCCGGGACCAGCATGGTGGATGCCTGCAGCTGGAAACCGTGATCGGACAACCTGTCGACGGGAATCTCGCCCACGACCTTGAAATCGTCGACCCGGCGCCAGTAGTACTCGCCGTCAAGCGACCAGCCGCGATACTTGAACCCGCCGCTCGCCGCAGCCATCTGGTAGGTCGCCTTCTCGATCTGACCGTCGGTCGCGAACGCACCGGGCGCGAAGATGCGCGTGCCGTCGGAGAGCCGGATCTGGCTGTTCTCGAATTCGTTCACGCCCGGCTGGCTCTGCTTGTCCTCGCGGCTGCGCGTGTAGTTCAGGCTGAACAGGGTCGCCAGGTCGTAGTGGTACTCGAAGTCGCCAAATCCCTCACCAGGGCCGTATTCCCCGGTGGTTGGCATCCACCACAGGGCGCCCGACACGGCATGGATCTTGCCGTCGAGCTGGCCGGCGTCCACGCCGAGCTGGCTCAGGTTGTTGCCGAGCATGACCCGGTACTTCAGCGTGTCGGAGAGCGCGCCCCAGGCCCAGATGCCCGACGTGTACGAGCCGCGGAAGAATTCGTCGGAGATCGTGCGGTTGTCGACACGCAGCCAGTTCGGGAACGAGTAGTTGGTGGAGCGGGTGCTCGGCAGCGCCCCGATGCCGCCCGCGAGGCTGAACGCGTCATTGAAGTGGTAGCTCAGGTTGCCGGCGACGACCACCTGCGCCCCCTGTCCCTGGCTGGTGTTGGCCGTCCAGGTGTAGAACAGGTAACGGAAATCCGGATCGAACAGCCAGCCCTTGAAGCTCAGGTTGACCTTCTGCAGCTGTACGTCCTGGCGCAGGCGCAGATCGCGCGTGCGGCCGAAGGAATCGGTGTAGCTGTCCTCGAGGGCGTTCTGGTTGATGTAGCGCACGTACGAGAACACGCTGAAGTCGACTTCACCGAGGTCGGAACGGGCAAGGACCACGCCCTTGCCTCCTTCGTAGCGTCCCCATTGCTGATCGTCGCTGGACGCGCTGCCCACGACCGGAGAGGCCGAGTCGGCAACGACGGCAGCCGGTGTGCCGGCCGCCGCAGCCGGAACACCGACCTGCGATTCCAGCTCGCGAATGCGGGCGTCGCGCTCCGCCAGCTGCTTTTCGAGCAGGCTCTGGCGAGTCTCGAGCGCTTCAAGCCGGGCTTCGACCGAACCGGGCGCAGCAGCAGCCGAAGCCATCAGGGACGCCAGGGCAAGCATCGCTGCCGCGGTCATTCTCGTCCTGATCATCATGCCGATACCTTTGTGGCTGTACACCCGGTTCACGCCGCTGCGTGCCGCAGGCTTGCCCTGCCAGACAGTCTGCCTGGCCCATCGAGACGCGCTGACTGCTCCGGCATGGTGGGAGACTCTGCAGTACTGCCCGCACTGCGTCAAATCAGGCGCTACGCTGCACGCCACCTGGTCAGCAGGAAGACAACGCGCGACGGTTCACGTGCGCTTCAGCAGAACGTGGACCAGCACGCTGCCGAGAATGATCACCAGTCCCGCATAGAACTGCAGTCCGAGTTCACGCTGCTCACCCAGCAGCAGCATCGCCAGGAACACGGCGTACACCGGCTCGAGGCTGACGGCGAGCTGGGTACTGAACGCGCTCAGGTTGCGCAGCGCTACCAGCGACAGCGCGAATGGGAACAAGGTGCAGGCCATGGAGAGAATGACCAGGAGCATGGCATCGTGCGCGTCCGGCAATGGCAGGCGGGTCGCGCTGCCCCCGAACAGCACGGCCAGCAGCGTCAGGAACGCAGTCCCCGCGGCCAGTTCGAGCCCCGTAACGGCCATCGGTTCACCAAGATCGACGTAGCGCTTGTTGAGGGAGCCGAACACCGCCACGAGCAAGGCCGACAAGACGCCGGCAGCGATACCCATGCGCATGTCGAGCGGTGTTCCACCCACGACGAGCATCACCCCGGGAATCGCCGCGATCCCGATCAGCAGCTCGCGCGGGTCGAAACGCTTGTTGGTAATCCATGGCTCGACCACCGACATGATGATCGGTGCGACGCCCATGCACGTCGCCGCAACCGAGGCGTTCGCCAGCTTGATCGCGCCGTAGAAGCTCACCCAGTGCAATGCGACCACGACGCCGATGCCGGTGAAGATGCCGATCGACCTCAGGCTCATGCGACGCAGTCCGCGCCAGAAGGCGGGAATGAACACGAGAGCCACCACGACCAGGAACATGCGCCACCATACCAGCGCGAACGCGGGCAGCGTGATCAGCTTGCCGAGAATGGCCGTGAAGCCCCAGATCACCACGCAGAGGTGGATCTGGAGCAGGGCCTTGCGGGCTGGCAGCATGGTTGGCAGCGGCCTTCCGGCATCGCCGGTCGCGCGCGAACTCAGCCCGCCTTCTTCAGGTAGCCCTGCACGATTTCGAGCGCAGTGCGGTCGCTCGGTGGCAGCTCGATGTCCGTCGTGCCGAGCGGCGTCGTGCGCTGGCCCCAGCGTATGAGATGCGCGCACCAGGTGAGGCCCGCACCGAATGCCGGAAGCAGCAGCAGACTGCCGGGTTGAACACGGCCTTCTTCGATGGCTTCGACCAGCGCGACCGCGACGGTCGCGGCGGACATGTTGCCGTACTTCTGCACGTTGACGAACATGCGATCGGCCGGTGCGCCGACGCGCTTGGCGACCGCGTCCATGATGCGCAGGTTGGCCTGGTGCGGAATCACGACGTCGACGTCGTCGACCTTGTAACCCTGGGCGGCGAGCACGTCCGCGCAGGCACCGGACATGCCGAGCACCGCGCGCTTGAAGATTTCCGGGCCCTCGAACGTCCACGAGGTCTGGCCGTACGGCAGGCCCTTGTTGCAGTAGCGACCGCCCATGCCCTCGACCACCAGCGTATTGCGCGCGTCGCTGTCGCAGCCGAGCTTTTCGCCGAGCAGCCCTTCGACCTTGTCCGTGGCTTCGAGCACGACGGCGGCGCAGCCGTCGCCGAACAGCACACAGACGCCGCGGTTGTGCCAGTCCATGAAAGCCGAGATCAGCTCGCCGCCGACCACCACCGCGTTCCTGACGACGCCGGTGCGGATCAACGCATTGGCGGTGCTGAGCGCGTACAGGAAGCTGGTGCACGCCGTGTTCACGTCGTACGAGGCAGCGCGTTTCGCGCCCAGCCGCACCTGCAGGCCCGAAGCCTGGTTCGGCACCTGGTCGTCGAAGCTGCACGTGCCGACGACGATCAGTTCGACGTCGGCGGGATCGAGGCCCGCCGCTGCCAGTGCCCGCATCGAGCTGACGTACGCCATCTCCTCGAGCGACACGTGCGAGATGCGCCGTTCGCTGATGCCCGTGCGCGACGTGATCCACTCGTCGTTGGTGTCGAGGAAGGTCGCCAGGTCGGCGTTGGTCAGGACATTGGGCGGCAGGCACTTGCCCCAGCCCGTGATGGCAGCGTAGGTCACCGACGTCCCCCAGGTGCGCGTCCGGAAAATGGTGCGCCACTTTACCAGTCCCCGAGCGCTATGGAATGATCCCTGCAGTCCCGTTCCGGGCCGCCCCCGCCAGAGTGACGCGCATGCCCCACGCCCGCATCAACGGACACGACATGTATTACGAAGTGCTGGGCAAGGGCGACCCGGTGCTGTGCATGGGAGGATGGGGCACCTTCTGCCACGACAACCACCACCACCTGGCGCGCGGGCTCACCGAGCGCTACCAGGTGATCCTGTTCGATTACCGGGGCATCCGCGAATCGGGCGACGACCTCGGCGTTCCCTCCACGATGGAACTGCACGCCAACGACGCGATCGGCCTGCTCGACCACCTCGGCCTCCGCGACGTGCACCTGATGGGCCTCGTCGGCATGGGCGCCTGCGTCTGCCAGGAAATCGCGATCCGCCGTCCGGACCTAGCCCGCAGCATGCTCAACATGGGCGCCTGGTGCGAGGTCGACGACTTCCTGCGTGACCAGCTCGAGATGTTCCGCTGGATCCACCGCGAACTCGGGTTCCTGCGGTTCCAGCAGGCGGTCACCCTGCTCTCCTTCGACGCCGAGTACTACAACGCGCACAAGGAGCGCCTGCTCGGGCCGTCCGGCGGCTGGAAGGAACTCAACGGCCGTTACGCAGCGCACTCGCGGCTGATCGACGCTTGCGTCGCCTTCGACTCGAAAGACCGGCTGCGCCAGATCACCTGCGCCACGCTGATCATCCATGCGGGGAAGGACGTCGTGACGTCACCGCGCAATACACTGCCGCTCGAGCAGGGAATCCGCGGCGCGAAGGGCATCCTGTGGGACGATGTGGCGCACGTAGTCGCCGGCAAGGAGCAGAAGGTGCGTTTCGCCCGGACCCTGTTCGACTGGCTCGCGGCCAACTGAAGCGCGCCGCGTGGGTCAGCGACGGCACTGGATCGTCCTCGGCGCGCTGGCGCTCGGCATCAGCCTCGGCGCATGGATCGATCACGCCGGCGGCGAGCTCGCGCACTCGAGCGCGCGCGGCATCGAGGCGATCGGCACGCTCTGGCTCAACGCACTGCGCATGACGGTCGGACCGCTCGTGTTCTCGATGCTGGTGGCGGCCGTTGCGAGCGTCTCGGACGCGATGGCGACCGGACGGCTGGCGTCCCGTGCCATCGGCTGGTTCACGTTCCTGCTGTTCGTTGCAGGTACGCTGGCGGTCCTGCTGACGCAGGGCCTGCTCGCGCTGTGGCCGGTCGACCGCGCGACCGCCGACGCCTTCATTGCCGGCGCGAGCCAGGGGAGCGCGGGTGCGGTGACCAGCGTCCGCTGGACGGACTGGCTGCAGCAACTGCTGCCGCCGAACATCGTCGCGGCAGCGGCGGACAACGCCATCCTGGCGCTGGTGGTGTTCGCGCTCCTGTTCGGCTTCGCCGCGACGAAACTGCCCGCACCGCAAAGGAACGCGCTGACGGGATTCTTCGGGGCCATGGCGGAAGCGATGGTGGTGATGGTGCACTGGGTGCTGCTGGTGGCGCCAGTCGGCGTCTTCGCCCTGGCACTGGGCGTGGGCCGCCGGGCGGGTTTCGACGCTGCGGGCCTGCTGGTGCAGTACGCGGCGACGGTCGCCGCCGTGATCGCGATCGCCACGCTGTTCATTTACATCGTCGTCGCGGCTCGCGGACGCGTGCGTGTCGGCGTCTTCGCCAGGGAGGTCGCACCCGTGCAGGTGGTCGCGGCCAGCACGCAGAGTTCGCTGGCGACGCTGCCGGCGATGATCGAGTGCGTGCGGGAGAGACTGGGCGTGGCGCCGCGGATCTCAAGCCTCGTGCTGCCGCTGGCGGTCGCGGTCTTCCGCTACACGAGTCCGCTCGGCAACCTCGCCGTCTGCTTCTTCATCGCGGCGATGTATGGCCTCGAGCCGCACTTGCTGCAGATGATCGGCGCGATCTTCGTCGCCTTCGCCGTCAGCGTCGGCTCCGTCGGCCTGCCCGGCCAGGTGTCCTTCATTGCGAGCGTGGCGCCGATCTGCGCGGCGCTGGGCCTGCCGGTCGACGTGCTGGGCATCCTCGTCGCGGTGGAGATCCTGCCGGACATCTTCCGCACCATCGGCAACGTCACGGCGGATGTCGCCGTCACCGTGCTGGTCGACGAAGTGGAACCGCCGCACGTCTGAGGCTGTCCTCGCAAGGGAGGCGCGCGCTACCGGCGGTTGTTCCGGGACCTTCCCCCGAGCTTGGAAAGGCAGACAGGCGCTCGCTACAGGCGGTCGATCCGGGACCTTCCCCCGAGCTTGGAAAGGCAGACACGCGCTCGCGGGAAGGTCCCGGATCAACCGCTCCTCTGGCAGCGCCTCATGGTTTCGTGCACTCGGAATGGATACGGAGGACGGTGATGGCAGGCGCTCGACTCGGCCTGTCCTGGCGCGCGCGTGTCTGCCTTTCCAAGCGCGGCAGGACAGGCCGGGTCGAGCGCCTACGAGCTGAGCGCTTCCAAGTATTTCACCACCTCGGCCATGGTCGTCACGTCGGCATAACGTCGACCGACGTCGGCCAGGTTCGCCCGGTGCGGACCCTCCTCCGCATCGCCACAGCATTCGTCCGGCACCAGCACGCGGAAACCGTACGAGAACGCATCGACGATCGTGGCGCGCACACAGCCGCTCGTAGTGCACCCGGTGACGATCACCGTGTCGACCCGCTGCTTGACCAGGAACGTGATCAGCGGCGTCTGGAAGAACATCGACGGCGCATTCTTGCAGTAGGTGAAGTTGCGCGCGTCGTGGATCTTCGGATCCATCTCCGTGCACGGATCGCCGTAGAAGAAGTCGTCCCGGACCGGCTTCACCTTCCAGAACGGCATGTCGGCCAGGCTGCCATACGCCGTGTAGCAGGCCGCCACGGGCACGTCCCGCTCGCGCGCGAGCCCGAGCAGGTCAGCCGTGCGGTCACGCGCGGCGTGAATCAGCGGCAAGCCGCCGAGCGGCCAGCGCGGATCGGTGAACGCCAGCTGGAAGTCGACCACCAGCACGGCCGGGCGGAGCCCGGCACTGAAGCTCGGCGAGCTGTAGCCGACCGTCGTGTAGGTGTCGGCTGCGTCGCCCGCCATTTCAGGCGACCTTCGTCTTCTTCCTGGCGACCCCGGCCGACTTGAGCACGCGCTCGGAGAACCGTGGCTGCTGCGGGGCATCGTGACCGGTCTCGGCCTTGCAGCGCGCCTTGAGCGACTCGATCGACGTGAAGCCGCGGTCGAACAGCGGCGCCGGCCCGCGCTCCGCCTTGAGCTTCGCGCGCAGCTTTTCCGTTGCCGCCACGTCCGCAGTCAGGTCGGCACTGATGACGACACCGTAGTTGCGTGCCCCATGCGGCGTCACGAGACCCGCCTGGACGTCGAACACCACCTTCTCGATCTCGCGCTCGAACGGATCGCCGCAGCCGCCGCCGCCCCACGTATCGGAGAGCAGCAGGTCGCCTTCATTGACCTTGACCCGGTCGATCTTGGACGGCAGCAGCTCCTCGGTGCCATCGGCACGCACCAGGGTCTTCTTGCTCCGCGCGCCAGGCAGGCCGCCGTTGACGCCCCACGGATAGGTGAGCCAGCGATCGTCGTGGATCGAGATCTCGCCAGGTTCGAGGAAGCGGTAACCGATGCGCAGGCCGTTGCCGCCCCGGTTCTTGCCCGCGCCGCCGGTGTCAGGAATGGTCTCGTAGATGTCGATGCGCAGCGGGAAGTAGCTCTCGAGGAACTCGTTCGGCACGTTGGTGAACGAGGGCCACAGCGAGTGCCCGTCCGGCCCATCGCCGAAGGGCTTGCCCGGGATGCCGCCGAACGTGATCTGGTACAACTGGTACCACTCGCCGGTCTTCCTGTATCCCGAGTACATGAAATGCGGGCTGTCCGAGAAACCCGCCGCGCACATGAACGCCGGGTTGCCCTGCCCGAGCAGTCCGCCGAGGATGTCGAAGATGCGGCCGAGCGCGTGCGTGCGGCACGAGAGCGCGGCGGGCTTCAGCGGCTTGAGCAACGTGCCCGGCGGAATGCGGACCTCCATCAGGTCGTAGAAGCCGTCGTTGAACAGGATCTGCGGGTCGAAAACCATGATCATGTAGACGCCCGCGAACATCTTGAACATCTCCTCGTTCAACAGGAAGTTGATCGACGAGATCGACTGCGGGTCGGTGCCCGCGAAGTCGAAGATGCACTTGTCCCCTTCGCGCCACATCGTGCACGCGATCTTGTAGGGCCCCATGTTGAGGCCGTCGTCGCAGATGTAGTCCTCGAAGTACTGCTTCTTCTCCGGGACCGTCTGGTGGATGAGCTGGCGCATGGCGCGCTTGTTGCGCTCGAGCATGGCGTCCATCGCCGAATAGAACACGTCGTCGCCGAAGCGCGTCGAGATCTCGACGCAGCGGATGGCCGCGGTGCGCAGCGCCGCGGCGATGGCGTTGAAGTCCGAGAAGTTCCAGGTGGGCAGGCGGCAGTTGTGCAGGATCACCTTGAGCAGGTCGTCCTGCATCACCCCGGCCTTGATGATCTTGATCGGCGGGATCGAAACCCCTTCTTCGAAGATCGTGCGCGCATCGGTGGGCAGCGAGCCGGGCACCTTGCCGCCGACGTCGGTCATGTGACCGAACATGGCGGACCACGCGATGATGCGGCCGTCCTTGAACACCGGCATCAGCATGAGCCAGTCGTTCTGGTGGCTGATCGCGCCGTTGACCGAGTACGGGTCGTTGGTCAGGAAGACATCGCCCTCCTCCACGGTGCCGTCGTACCCCTGCAGGAAGCCGTGGATGAACGAGCCGAACTGGCCGACGACCATCTTGCCGTCGAGATTGGCGATGAGCGGGAACTCGTCGTGCTGCTCGCGGATGCCGGGTGACATGGCCGTGCGGAACAGCACCGTGTCCATTTCGAAACGTGCGTTGCGCAGGGCGCTCTCGATGATGTCGATGGTGACCGAATCGACCTTCACCTTCTTCATCGGCTTCTTGTTGCGCTGGATGATCCTGGCGGGCATGTGCGTATCTCCGGAAGTGTGGCGGCGGTGGCGCGGCTACTTGGCCTTGCGGGCGGCTTTCTTGCGGGCCGCCAGCCTGGCTTTCACGGGAGCCGCCTTCGGCCTCGCTGCGCCCGTCTTCGCTTTCGACGCCTTGTAGGCGTCCGGGTAGATCAGGATGTTGCCGTGGGCATCCACCTTGCCGTGGTGCCGCGGCAGGATCACCGAGGTCGAGTCCATCTCCATCACGATCGCGGGACCGGCGATGCGATTGCCGGCCTTGAGCTTCGCGCGGTCGTATACCGTCGCCACGCAATCCTTGCCGGCCATGTACGCCTGCTGCTTGCCGACGGCCGCGGCGGCCGGCGACGCGCCGCCCCGCGCGATGACCTGGCGCTTGATGTTGATGCCCTTGCCCTGCACCACGGCGCGCAAGGCGACGAACTCGTGCTCGAGCGGCAGCGCGAACGTGAACAGCCGCGTGTGCTCCTCGTCGAATGGCTGACGAATCGCGTCGAGTCCTTCCTTTTCGAGACGCTTGAGGTCCACGTCCACGGTGAGGCGCAGCCCCTGGCCGTGGTAGCGCACGTCCACCTGGTAGCCGAACTCCATGTCCTGCGCTGCAACCTTCTCGCCGGCCAGTGATTTCGCCGCATCGGTCGCCAGCGCCTGCAGCTGCCTGGCGATGTCGTCCTTGCTGGTTTCGGAGAACTTGCGGATGTAGGTGCGCGAGGATTCGTCGCGGACCGCGGTGGTTGCGTCACCCAGCGCGCACAGCACGCCGGGGCCCGGTGGAATGATCGACGGCCAGGAGCCCAGCAGGATCGACAGCGCATTGGCATGCAACGGTCCGGCCCCACCGAACGCGATCAGCGCGTAATCGCGCGGATCGTGCCCCTGCTCGACCGAGACGAGTCGCAGCGCACCGACCATGTTCTCGTTGACGATGTTGTAGATGCCGAGCGCGGCATCCTTGGCATTCTTGCCGAGCGCCTTGCCGATCTTTTCGACCGACTGCTGCGCGAGCTTGCGGTCGAGCGCCATGTCGCCGCCCAGCTTCTGCATTGCGGGAAGATAGCCGAGCACGACGTTCGCGTCGGTCACCGTGGGCTCGGTGCCGCCCTTGCCGTACGCGGCCGGGCCGGGATCGGCGCCGGCCGACTGCGGACCCACGCGTAGCGCGCCGGTGAGTTCAGGCACGTGAGCGATCGAGCCGCCGCCCGCGCCTACCGTGCGGATATCCACGGACGAGGCGCGCACCGTGACGTCGCCCACCGTGGTCTCACGCCGCAGCCGCGGCTGGCCGTTCATGATCAGCGCGACGTCGGTCGACGTGCCGCCCACGTCCACCGTGAGCAGGTTCGGAAAGCCCGCCTGGACCGCACCCCACAGGGCGCCAGTCACGCCGCCCGCCGGTCCGGACATCAGCAGGTTGACCGGGAAATCCTCGGCCGACTTCGCCGACGCGAGGCCGCCGTCGGAACGCAGGATGTGCAGCTTCACGCTCCGGGTCCTGGCGCTGAGCTTGGTCTTCAGGTTGTGCACGTATTTCTGCACGCGCGGACGCACGTACGAGTTGGCGACCGTGGTGACGGTGCGCTCGTACTCCTGCATCTCGGGCACGACCTCCGACGACAGCGACACCGGGATGCCCGGCAGGACTTCCTGCGCGATTTCCTTGATGCGGCGCTCGTGCGTGTCGTTGGCGAACGCGTTGATCAGCGAGACCGTGAGCGCCTCGATGTTCCTGGCGCCGAGGGCGCGCAGATCGTCGCGCAGCTTCGCTTCGTTCAGCGCAGCGACGACGTCGCCCTTGGAGCCGATGCGCTCGTCGGCTTCGATCGTCAGCGCGAGCGGCGCCATCGGCAGCGACTTGTTGTAGATGACCCAGCCGCCGAGGCCGCCCGGCACGTAGCTGCGCGCGATCTGCAGCACTTGCCGATAGCCCCTGGTGGTGACGAGGCCGACGCGCGCACCGGTGCCGGTGAGCACCGTGTTGGTCGCGACGGTCGTGCCGTGCATGACGTGGTCGATCGCTTCGGCGGAGATCGCCGCGAGCCCGCAGACGCGCTCGATGCCGCGCAGCACCCCCTCCGACTGGTCGTGCGGTGTCGAGGACACCTTGGCCTTCCACGTCTGGCCCGTCGTTTCGTTCACCAGCAGCAGGTCGGTGAAAGTCCCGCCCACGTCGACGCCGAGTCGGTAAGTCATGCAGTCACCCTGTTGTGTTCGTGGTCGTCAGGCCGCCGCGGTCGACGGCCGCGGGAATCCGCCCGCCTTCACCAGCATGCCGGGCACGCTGCGCCCGAGCTGCTCCTGCAGCCACTTGCCGGTCTCGATCGCGGCATCGAGCGAAACGCCGGTCGTGTAACCGGCGCGATGCAGCTGGTAAAGCAGGTCCTCGGTCGCGATGTTGCCCGTGGCTGCCGGCGCGAAGGGACAGCCACCGATCCCGCCGAGGCTGGCGTCGAGCGTGCGCACGCCCGCCTGCAACGCGGCGAACGCGTTGGCAAAGCCGGTGTTGCGGGTATTGTGGAAGTGGCAACGCAGCGGAATGCCGGGCACTGCCTCGCGCACCCGCGAGACGATCTCGGTGACCTGCGTGGGGACGCCGACGCCGATGGTGTCGGCCAGCGCAATCTCGAACGGCCTTGCCTCGGCGACGCGCCTGGCGACTTCGACGACTCGCGCCACCGCGATTTCACCCTCGAAGGGACAACCGAACGCGGCCGAGACCGTCACCTGGGCACGGACGCCCGCCTGTTCCGCCGCACGCGCGATGTCGAGCCAGGCCGCGATGGATTCGTCGGTCGACACCCCCTGGTTGCGACGATTGAACGTGTCGCTCGCGACCACCGCCATGCCGATCTCGTTGCACCCGGCCGCGACCGCCCGCTCATAACCCTTGCGGTTCAGCACGAGGCCGATGAAGTGGGCGCCCGAGGGAGGCGCACCAAGTGCCTGCAGCACTGCTTCGGCGTCAGCCATCTGCGGCACTTTCTTCGGGTTGACGAAACTCGCAACCTCGACGCGGCGCAGCCCGGCCGCGAGCGCACGACGAATGAACTCGATCTTGGCCGCCGTCGGGAAGACCCCGGGCTCGCTCTGCAACCCATCGCGGGGACCGACTTCGACGACGTCGACGTGCGTGCTCATGGCGGGCTTCCGGTCGCGGCTAAAACATATCTAATGTATATTAATATAACATTTGATCCGGGCGTGCACGGCCAAGGTTAAGAACCATGCCCAGCGAATACAAGGCGATCCCCAAGGTGGCCCCGATGGTGACTCCATGACTGGTCCAGCCCCAGGCCCGCTCGCCGGGCTGCGCGTGATCGAACTCGGCACCCTGCTCGCCGGTCCCTTCTGCGGCCAGCTGCTCGGCGACTTCGGCGCCGAGGTGATCAAGGTCGAACCGCCGGGCCAGGGCGACCCGATGCGGGTCTGGGGTCGCGAGAAGGCGCACGGCAAGTCGCTGTGGTGGCCCGTCGTAGCCCGCAACAAGAAGGCGATCACGCTCGACCTGCGCCAGCCCGAAGGCCAGGAGATCCTGAAGTCGCTGGTGGCGGAATCGGACTTCCTGCTCGAGAACTTCCGCCCCGGCACCATGGAGAAATGGGGCCTCGGCTGGCCGGAGCTCTCGGCCATCAACGCGAAGTTGATCATGATCCGCGTCTCCGGCTTCGGCCAGACCGGACCGTATTCGCGCCAGGCCGGCTTCGGTGCCATCGGCGAGGCGATGGGCGGCCTGCGCTACGTGGTCGGCGACCCCACCACACCCCCGTCCCGCATGGGTATCTCGATCGGCGACTCGCTCGCCGCGACGTTCGCCTGCATCGGCGCGCTCACGGCGCTGCACCACCGGCACATGACGGGCCGCGGCCAGGTCATCGATTCGGCGATCTACGAGGCCGTGCTGAACATGATGGAGTCGCTGGTCACCGAATATGACAAGGCCGGCTTCATCCGCGAGCGCACGGGCGCGATCCTGCCGAACGTGGCACCCTCCAACGTCTACAAGACGCAGGACGGCCTGGTCCTGATCGCGGCCAACCAGGACACGGTTTTTGCGCGCCTTGCCGCCGCCATGGGACAGCCGGGTCTCGCGACCGAGCCGCGGTATGCCACGCACAGCGCCCGCGGGGCCAACCAGCGCGAGCTCGACGCGCTGGTCGAAGCCTGGACCCAGCGGTTCACCACGCACGACGTCCTGGCGCTGATGGACGAGCACGGCGTCCCCGCCGGCCTGATCTACCGCGCCCCCGAGATGCTCGACGACCCGCACTTCAAGGCGCGCGAGGCCATCGTGACCGTGCCGCACCCGGACTTCGGCGACCTGCGCATGCAGAACGTCGCGCCAAAACTGTCGGAAACGCCCGGCAGCGTTCGCTCCCCGAGTCCCGACCTCGGGCAGCATAATGACGAGGTCTTCCTGCAACTGCTCGGGTTGACGGCCGAACGCTACGCCGACCTGAAGTCCCGCAAGGTAATCTGACGCCCGATGGCGAGCCTCGACGAAAACTACGCCGGCAGCGGCTTCGGCCACGCACTGCAGCCTGGCCGGCGGCCCGCGCTGATCGTCGTCGACTTCGTCATGGCTTACCTCAAACCGGGCTCGCCGCTCTACGCGGGCGTCGAGACCACTCGCGACGCCTGTGCGGTGCTGTTACGAGCCGCGCGCGATGCCGGCATCCCCGTACTGCACACCAACGTGCGTTTCCAGGCGGGTGGTCGTGACGGCGGCGTCTTTTTTCGCAAGCTTCCGGCCCTGGGCTGTTTTGCGGACGGTGCCGACCCCGAATTCTCCCGGTTCGATCCGGCACTGGAGCCGGCTGCTGGCGAGACCGTGATCACCAAGCAGTACGCCAGCGCCTTTTTCGGCACCACCCTGGCGTCCACGCTCACGGCCCTGGGCGTGGACACCCTGCTGATCGCAGGGGTCAGCACCAGCGGCTGCATCCGGGCCACCGCGCTCGACGCCTGCCAGCACGGCTTCATTCCCTGGGTGGTGCGCGATGCGGTCGGCGACCGGCACCCGGCGCCCCACGAAGCCAACCTGTTCGACCTGCAGGCCAAGTACGCCGAGGTCGTGAGCCTGGAGACGGCCAGACGCTACCTGTCCGGACTGTCGGCGCTACAATGCGCGACACCATGACCCACAGCCCCGAGAGGCCGATGATGAAGAAAGCGAACCTCGTGTTGATGGCTGCCCTTGCTGCGGCCGGGCTCGTCGGCGTGGCCGGCGGCTCGCTGCTGCCCGTTTCGGTGGCCGTCGCGGCCGAGAAGGAAAAGCCGGCTGCCAAGCAGAAACTCAGCCCGGCCGTGCAGAAGCCGCTCGTGGCGGCCCAGAACGCCATGACCGCGAAGAACTGGGACGAAGCCCTGGCCCAGATCCAGGCGGCGCAGGCCGTCGAGCCCAAGACGCCTTACGACGCTTTCATGGTCGACGAGCTCGGGTGGTACATCTACCTGCAGAAGAAGGACTACGTGAAGTCCGCCGAGATCCTCGAGCGCTCGCTCGCCTCGGGCATGGTCTCGGAAGCCGACAAGCCGCAGCGGCTGCGCGCACTTACGCAGATGAACCTGCAGAACAAGCAGTACGACAAGGCGATCACCAACGGTACGGAGTACCTGAAGCTCAACCCGAACGATGCGGAAATCGCACTGTCGCTCGCGCAGGCCCGCTACCTGTCGAACGACTTCACGGGTGCCAAGACTGCGGCAGAACAACTCATCGCCTCGAGCCCGAAGCCGGCCGAAGCGGCCCTGCTGCTCGCCCTGCGGGCGAACTACGAGCTCAAGGACGAACCCGGCATCATGCGTTCGCTCGAAGGCCTGGTACGCCATTACCCGGCGCCGAAGTACTGGGAAGACCTGCTCAATGCGCAGCTCTACCGCACCAAGGACGACCGTGGCCTGCGCTCTCTCTACCGCCTGATGAACGACACCAACACGCTCGACAAGGGCGAGGAGTACGCCGAAATGGGCAGTACGCTCCTCAACGGCGGTTTCCCGAACGAAGCCAAGCAGATTCTCGAGCGTGGCCTGGCGGCGAACCTGCTCCAGGGCGATTCGAAGAGGCGCGCACAGGCGGACCTCGAGCGTGCCCGCACTGGCGCGACCGCCGACGCCAAGGACGTCGGCACTGCGGCGGCGCAGCTCGCGGCGGCGAAGACCGGCACCCAGATGGTCGCTATCGGCAAGCTGTACTTCAGCACGGGCGACTACGCCAATGCAGTCGACGCGATCCAGAAGGGGCTCGCGAAGGGCGGCGTGGCCGATGCCGACGACGCGAACATGCTGGCGGGCATCGCCAATACCCGCCTCGGCAAGTTGACCGAAGCCCGCGCCGCGTTCGACGCGGTCAAGGCACCGGCACTGACCGACCTCGCCAGGCTCTGGAAGCTCAAGCTCGATGCGGCGGCTCCCGCCACCGCTCCTGCTCCTGCGACCGGCTGATACCGGTCGAGCCGGGGAACCAGGGCACCGTGAGTTCCTGACCCGCGGGGCCTTGGCAGGCTCGGCACCGACCCGCTCGCTCGCGGTCGGCGACGCGTGGCTCTACTCGGCCAGCAGCGATAAGCCGGTTGCGCACGCCGCCGGCACGTATGCGCTGCCGCGTTGAGTGCGGCAGCGGGGATGGCCGACACCCGTCGAAAAGAAGAAGCCGGGCTTGCCAGTCCGTGTCAAAAAGGACGTTGAGGCCAGGGTCACAAGGACGCCCCGCTCTGCGGGGCGTTCTTTTTTCGGGGTCCGGACGGTTCCGGCGAGCGCGGATCTCAGGCCCGGGCCAGTCGCTCGACCAGGGCGGCGCTCCCGAGCACCGCCATTGCCCGTTTCAGGTTCCACACCAGTGTCGCCAGGCTCATCTCGGTGCCTGCGCCCCGTCGGCCACGTAACAGGAACCGCGGCTTCTCAAAGATCCGGTACTTCAGGTTGGCAAAGGGGTGCTCGACGACACATCGCCGCAACCGCATCAGCTCGGGCGTCGCGCGTGCGTGCATTCGTTGCAGCGCCGCCTCGTGCAGATGCCGCGCGACGAAGCGCCGCGGACTGGCCGTGCAGCGGGCCTGCAGGACACAAGTGCCGCAGGCGCCGATTTCGGCGGCGTAGATGATCTGATGCTTGTGCCGCAGTAGTTGCTTGCGCCGCAGCGTCTGGCCCGCCGGACAGCGCATGGTGTCCGTGGCCTCGTCGTAGCTGAAGCAGCGCCGATCGAACAGCGAGCCATCGCCCTGGTTGTTGACCGCCCGGTTGGCGGGCACGTGCGCCACGATGCCCTGCGCTTCCAGCGCCTCGGCCTGTGCGCCGTTGGAGTAGCCCGCGTCGGCCACGACGTTGAGAGTCGGCTGCTCGAGTGCATCGCGGGCCGCTTCCGCCATCGGCTGCAGCGAGGTGTTGTCCGTGGCTGCCGCCGTGACCTCGTGCGTCACGATCAGCGCATGCTCGGCATCGACCACGGTCTGCACGTTGTAGGCCGGACCATGCCCCTTCATCAGCTTGGCATCGGGCTCGCTCTCGACCCAGTGCGTGGCGCCGAGCGCCTCGAGACGGCTCAGGCCCTGCGCTGTCTGCGCCTGCCGGGGCGTCGCAGCACTTCGAGCGCCTCGCGCACCGCACCGGCGTCGATCGCCGTCTCGCCTTCCTCGGCGTCCGCAGCATCGAGTCGCTCGAGGTACTCGGCGACCCGCCGGTCGAGCGCCGCTTGCTCCCGCAGCAACCGCTCCCGACTCAGCACCGCCTTACGGCTCGCCACCGCCTCGAACTTCGAGCCATCGATCGCCAGCCACTCACCGCGGATTAACCCCTGGCCGCGGCAAAAGCGCACGAACGCCGCCGCCACGGCCCGCAACGCAGCGCCTTCGTGGCGGCGGAACTCGGCTATCGTCTTGTGATCCGGGGCCAACCGGTTGAGCAGCCACATCAACTCGACGTTGCGCTGGCACTCGCGTTCCAGTCGCCGCGAGGAACGGACCTGCTGCAGGTAGCCGTACAGGTACAGCTTCAACAGGTCGGCCGGATCGTAGGCCGGGCGGCCCGTGGCCGCCGGCTGGGCCTTGCTGAACCCCAACTGCACGAGGTCGAGCGACCCGACGAACGCATCGATGACCCGGCATAGGTGGTCCTGCGGCACCAACTCATCGAGCGATATCGGAAATAGCGCCCCCTGATCCCGACTGTCACCGCGCACGAAGGCCATAATGAAAATGCCCGCAACTTGCGTTGCGGGCATTGTCTTCATCAGGCCCCCGGACTGCCAGAGTTTTTACACAGGCTGTTGCGGCCCGGCTTCCTGCTTTGAATGCGACTTGTACCGGACTACTTCAGGTCCAGCACCTGCATCGTCGACGAGCCAAGAACGCGCCGAATCGCGGCACGTTCGAACTGCGCCTTGTTGGCCGCGGCCACGGAACCTTCGACTTGCTTGGAGATCGCATCCGCCTTGGCGAGCGCGCCGTCAAGGGCAGCCCAGTTCTTGTAGGTGAGAACGAGGAACAGGTCCGGGTCATCCGGTCCGCGCGGTTCGGCCCTGATCACCTGGTAGCTGACCAGATCGCCGGCCTTCTTGGCGGCCTCGTTCTGAGCTTTCCAGGTGGTGCTGAGCCAATTCATGTAGTCGTCAAACCTGCCA
>Ga0224510_10001123_pt1 | contig 18198 bp, 18 predicted proteins | sample SF_May12_sed_USG_FD_170161 | JGI IMG/M metagenome (GOLD analysis project Ga0224510, IMG submission 170161) | Sediment microbial communities from San Francisco Bay, California, United States - SF_May12_sed_USGS_4_1 | ecosystem: Environmental > Aquatic > Marine > Sediment | place: USA: California... | reverse complement strand
CACCCCCGGTACCACCAACGCTCCCCGCGCCTCTTGCGCCACCTCACGCACGCTGCAGCCCTGCACGTGGTCGTTGACCAGGCCCATCGCCTGCATGAACGCGTACACCGTGGTCGGCCCGACGAAACTCCAGCCGCGACGCTTGAGGTCCTTCGACATCGCCACCGACGCGGGGGTGGTGCTCAGGGCCTTGAGCGCGGCCCACGTCAGGCGCTTGGGTCGCGTGCCGGGGGCCGGCTCGTAGTGCCACGCATAGGCGGCCAGCGAGCCGAACTCGCTGCGCAGCTCGAGCAGACGCTTGGCGTTGTTGATCGTCGACTCGATCTTGCCGCGGTGGCGCACGATGCCGGCGTCGCCGAGCAGGCGATGCACATCGCGCGCGCCGTACCGAGCGACGCGCTCGGCGTCGAAGCCGTGGAACGCGCGGCGGAAGTTCTCGCGCTTGTTGAGGATGGTCAGCCAGCTCAGGCCCGACTGGAAGCCTTCGAGGCAGAGCTTCTCGAACAGGCGCCGGTCGTCGGTGACCGGAAAGCCCCATTCGTGGTCGTGATAGTGGCGGTAGGCGGGCGTGGCCCGACACCACGCGCAACGGGTCACGCCGTCGTCGTCGGCCCGGAACAGGCCCGCCGCCGTCACCGGGCGCGCTCAGTGGTTGTCGCGCGGCACGAATGCCCCGTTGGCCATGCCCGGCGGTTCGGGTTCGTCCGGGCGTGGCACGAAGGCGCCGCGGCGCCCGCGCAGGAAGTCGAGGTCCGCGCCCTCATCGGCCTGCAGCACATGGTCGACGTAGAGCTTCCAGTAGCCGCTGCCCAGCGGCGGCGCCGGGCGCTGCCATGCGGCCATGCGTCGCGACAGTTCCTCGTCGCTGATGTCCAGGTGCAAGCGGCGCTTGGCGACATCGAGTTCGATGAAGTCACCGCTTTTCACCGCCGCCAGCGGCCCGCCGTCGGCGGCCTCGGGGCAGGTGTGCAGCACCACGGTGCCGTAAGCGGTGCCGCTCATGCGTGCGTCGCTGATGCGGACCATGTCGGTGATGCCCTTGCGCAGCACCTTGGGCGGCAGCGGCATGTTGCCGACCTCGGCCATGCCGGGGTAGCCCTTGGGACCGCAGTTCTTGAGCACCAGGATGCAGGTCTCGTCGACGTCGAGGTTCTCGTCGTCGATGCGGGCGTGGAAGTCCTCGATCGAGTCGAACACCACCGCGCGGCCCCGGTGCTTCATCAGCGCCGGCGTGGCCGCGCTCGGCTTGATGATCGCGCCGCGCGGCGCCAGATTGCCGCGCAGCACCGCGATGCCGGCGTGCGGCTTGAACGGCGCCTCGTAGGTCTTGATGACCTCGGGGTTCCAGTTCTTCGCGTCGGCGATGTTCTCGCCCACGGTCTTGCCATTGGCCGTGCGCGCGTTCAGGTGCAGCAGCGGCGCGATCTCCTTCATCACCACCGGCAGACCGCCGGCGTAGCAGAAGTCCTCCATCAGGTACTGGCCGCTGGGCTGCAGGTTCACCAGGCAGGGCAGTTCGCTGGCCAGTCTTTCGAAGTCGTCGATGCCGAGCTTCACGTTCAAGCGGCCGGCCATGGCGATCAGGTGGATCACCGCGTTGGTCGAGCCGCCAATGGCCGCCAGTGTTTTGATCGCGTTCTCGAACGCTTCGCGCGTGAGGATCGAAGAGAGCTTCTGGTCATCGTGCACCATGTCGACGATGCGCCGGCCGGCCTCGCGCGCGATCACGTTGCGGCGACCATCGACTGCCGGGTACGCGGCGTTGCCCGGCAGCCCGAGACCGAGCGCCTCGACCATGCTGGCCATCGTGCTCGCGGTGCCCATCGTCATGCAGTGGCCGTGGCTGCGGTGCATGCAGCTTTCTGCCTCGAAGAAGTCTTGCAGCTTGAGCGTGCCGGCGCGCACCTCCTCGCTCATTCGCCAGACGCCGGTGCCGGAGCCCAACTGCTGATCGCGCCAGCGGCCGTTGAGCATCGGCCCGCCAGACACGCCGATGGTCGGCAGATCCACGCTCGCCGCGCCCATCACGAGCGAGGGCGTGGTCTTGTCGCAGCCCATCAGCAGCACCACGCCGTCGACCGGATTGCCGCGGATGCTCTCCTCGACGTCCATCGACGCGAGGTTGCGATACAGCATCGCAGTGGGGCGCAGCAGCGTCTCGCCGAGCGACATCACCGGGAACTCGAGCGGGAAGCCGCCCGCTTCGTAGACACCAATCTTGACCTGCTCGGCCAGCGTGCGGAAATGCGAGTTGCAGGGCGTCAGTTCGCTGAACGTGTTGCAGATGCCGATCACCGGCCGGCCGTCGAACTGGTCGTGCGGCACGCCCTTGCCCTTGACCCAGCTGCGGTAGTTGAAGCCGTCGCGGTCCTGGCGGCCGAACCATTGCTGGCTGCGCAGCTCGTGGGGGGCCTTCTTCCTGGTCATGGTGCTGCCTTGCTCAGTGGATGTGGTTGCCGCCGTTGATGTCGAGCTCGCTGCCCGTGACGTAGCTGGCCAGGTCGCTGGCCAGGAACAGCACGCAGCCGGCCACCTCGTGCGCGTGCCCCGGCCGGCCCATCGGCGTGGAAGCGACGATCGCGGCCAACTTGTCCGGCGTCATCAGGCCCGCGGTGATGTCGGTGTCGATGAAGCTCGGGCAGATGGCGTTGACGCGGATGTTGTCGGGTCCCAGTTCGCGCGCCGCGGCCTTGGTGTAGCCGAGGATCGCCGCCTTGGCCGCCGAGTAGTGGCTGCCACCGAACACGCCGCCGCCACGTTGCGCCGAGACGCTGCTCATGTTGACGATGCTGCCGCGCCGGGCCGCGCGCATGGATGGCACGACGGCCTGCGTCATGAACAAGGTGCCGCGCATGTTGATGTCGAAGATGCGTTCGTAGGTGGCGGCATCGACTTCCATCAGCCGCTGCGGGCTGGTGATGCCCGCGATGTTGACCAGCACGTCGATGCGGCCGAAGCGCGCGAGCGCGATCGCGGCCGATGCATCGCACTCGGCCTTGTTCGTGACGTCGCAGCGCGCTCCGGCATGACCGGTGCCGGGCAGCGAATTGGCTGCAGCGGCCGCCGCCGCGGCGTCCAGGTCGGTGATCAGCACGCGCGCACCATGCTCGGCCATCAGCTTCGCCGCGGCGAGCCCGAGGCCACGGGGGCTGGCGGCACCGGTGACGATCGCGGCGCGGCCTTCGAGCAGACCTTCGATCACTTGAGAGCTTTTCGCACCGAAGCGGCAATCCCCTCGGCGTCGAGTCCGTAGTGTCGGTACAGGTGGGTCGGCGGGCCCAGCAGCGAGTACTGGTCGGGCATGCCGACGCGCACCAGTCGCACGCCCAGCCCCTCCTCGGCGATCACTTCGGCGACTGCCGAGCCGAACCCCGAGCTGACGTTGTGCTCCTCGGCGGTGATGACGACGCCCCGCTTGGCAGCGCGGCGGACCGCTTCGCGGTCGATCGGCGCGATCGAGTACATGTCGACCACGCCGAGGTCGATGCCGTCGGCGTTCAACATCTCGGCCGCCTCCAGGCTGGCGGCCACCAGGTTGCCGATCGCCAGCACCGTTGCGTGCTTGCCTGCACGCAGCGTGTTGCTGCCGCCGATGCGGAATTCCGGCGGCGCGTCGTAGACGACTTTCTCGCGGCCGCGGCCGGCGCGAAAGTAGATCGGGCCATCGTGCCTGATCGTGCTCTTGAATGCGGCGCGGATCGCGTTGCCATCGCAGGGCGCCATCAACGTCAGGCCGGCGATCGCGCGCAGCGCGCCGATGTCCTCGTTGCAATGGTGGCTGGTGCCGTAGAAGCCCATCGCGATGCCCGAGTGGGTGCCGATCATGCGCACGTTCAGACCCGGGTAGCAGATGTCGTTGCGGATGTTCTCGACACCCATCAGCGCGAGGAAGAACGAGTAGTTGCTGATCACCGGGAGGTGCCCGGTGGTGGCCAGGCCCGCCGCCGCGCCGATCATGTTGCGCTCGGCGATGCCGAAGTTGAAGTAGCGGTCGGGGTACTTGCGGCCGAAGCCGATCACCTGCGTCGGCCGGCCCAGGTCGGCGGTGCACACGACGATGTCGTGGCCAGCCTGCACCAGCTCGTCGAGCACGGCGCCGGTCGTCAACTGCGGCGACAGGCCCAGCGAGGTGGCCATGTCCCAGGTGGCCTCGTCGGCGAGGCCTTGGACACGGCTTTCGCTCAGGTCCAGCTTGGCCTTGGCTTCGCCGCTGATATAGGTGACGCCCGCAGCGCGCGGCTGCGGCACCCAGCGTGTCTCGGCTGCGCTCATCCGATGCTCCCTTCCAGCACTTCCTTGTAGGCCCGCTGCAGGTCCTTCGGTCCGAGGAATCCCAGGTGCCATTGCCAGCCGTGTTCCATGAACGAGACGCCCCTGCCGCTCACGGTGTACGCAAGGATGCAGGTGGGCCGGCCGTCGGGCTGGTTCAGCGCCTTGTCGAGCGTGCCGCTGACCGCGTCGAGGTCGTGCCCGTCCCTGACGACCAGCGTGCGCCAGCCGAAGGCTTCCCACTTGTCTTCCAGCGGCTCCGTGCGCATCGTCTCCTGCGGGTCGCCGTCGCTGCCGGCGGCGTTGATGTCGACGATCCCCACCAGGTTGTCGAGCTTCCAATGCGCGCCTGCGATCGCCGCCTCCCAGACTTGGCCTTCGGTCTGCTCGCCGTCGCCCATCATGCAGACGGTGCGTGACGGCGACCCACGCCGCCGCGTGCCGAGCGCAATGCCGACCGAGACGCTCAGGTTGTGGCCGATCGATCCCGACGAGAAGTCGGCGCCCGGCACCTTCTTCATGTCCGGGTGGTCGCCCAGCGGCGACTTGAACCGTGTATACGTATCGAGCCAGCTCTGCGGGAAGAAGCCCAGGTCCGACAGCACGGGGAACAGCCCGATCGCGGCATGTCCCTTGCCCATCGTGAAGCGGTCGCGGTCGGGCCACTGCGGCTCGTCAGGCCGCACATGCATGAAGCGGTAGTACAGGGCCGAAACGATCTCGGCCATCGAGAAGCTCGAGCCGTAGTGGCCCGAGCCGCAGATATCGGTCATGCGCAGCGTCTCGAGGCGGATCAGCCGCGCCTTCTCGCGCAACTGCTCCTTGGAGACGCTGTGCACCGCGCGTGCAGGCATCGATCTAGTCCTTTCGTTCGGCCGCCGAGGGCGGCAGGCCGTTCTGGTGAGCGATGAAGTCGGCCAGCATCGGCACGTACTTCTGTCCGTCACCGGCCGCCTCCATCGCGGCGAAGCTGTTCTTCACCAGCGTCTGGATGTTGTTGACCGCGCCGATCTCGTTGGCCATCGACGCGAGGTAGCGCATGTCCTTGTGTGCGTTGCTGATGGTGAACTTGTGCGCGTTCTCGTTGCCCGCCAGGCTCCATTGGATGAAGGTGTCGTAGAAGCCGCTTCGCATGCGCCCCGATCCGATCACGCTGTGGAACTGCTCGACCGTCAGGCCCGCCTTGCGCGCGATGGCCAGCGCTTCGCTGAACAGCGCGGCGTAGCCCATGGCGACGAAGTTGTTGACCAGCTTCATCTTGTGGCCGAGCCCGAGCGGCCCGAGGCGCACGACGTTGCCGGCCCAGCAGCGCAGCACCGGCTCGATCGTCCTGAACGTGGCGTCGTCGCAGCCGACCATCGTGTCGAGCGTGCCGGCTTCGGCCTCGACGGGTGTGCGTGACAGCGGCGCGTCGACGAGCGTCATGCCCGCAGCCCGGAGCTCATCGCCGAGCGCCAGCGTCGATACCGGATTCGAGGTGGAGCAGTCGATCACGATCAGGCCACGCTTGCCGCTCGCGATGACGCCGTCGGCCCCGCGCAGGTTCGCTTCGACCTGCGGCGATCCGGTGACGCACAGGTGGATGATGTCGCATTGCGCCGCCAGCTCGCGCGGTGTCCTGGCCTCGGTGGCGCCGAGCGACTTGAGGTGCTCGACCGGCTCGCGGTTGCGGTGACCGAGCACGACGAGCGGATGGCCCTTGGTGACGATGTTCTTGGCCATGCCGTGGCCCATCAAGCCGACGCCAATGAAACCCACGGTCGGTTTCGTGCTCATCGCTTCGCTCCCGCGCCGTTGAGCGCCCGGTAGGCACGGATCACCTGGCTGTCGTCGGCCGCGCCATGACCCAGCCCGCTCGCGGCCAGGAACATCTGCATCGCCGCCGCCGACAGCGGCAGGCCGGCCTTCAGCGCCCGGCCTTCGCCCAGCACGATGCCCAGGTCCTTGACGAAGATGTCGACCGCGCTCGTCACGGGAGGATCCGACTGCATCATGCGCGGTCCGCGATCGCCCCACATCCAGGAGTTGCCGGCCGACACGCTGATGATTTCGTGCATCGTCGCGGTCGACACGCCCGCGCGTTCGGCCAGGTGCATGGCTTCGGCGGCCGCGGCGATGTGCACGCCGCACAGCAGCTGGTTGATCATCTTGGCCGTCGAGCCCATGCCGGCCGCGCGGCCGCAGTCGAAGATGCGCGAGCCCATCGCGTCGAGCACCGGCCTGGCGCGTTGTAGCACGGCCTCGTCGCCGGAGCACATGATGGTCAGCGCGGCTGCGTTGGCGCCCTTGGTGCCGCCCGACACCGGCGCGTCGAGCGCGTGCAGGCCCATTGCGGAAAGACGTGCGGCGGTTCGCATGGCGTGCTCAGGCGCCTGTGTGCAGCCCATGCCGACGATCGCGCCCTGCGGCAGTGTGGCGGCCGCGCCGTGGTCGAACAGAACACTCTCGGCTTGTTCGCCCGAGACGACCATCAGCCAGAGGAGCTCGGCATCATGGGCCGCGTCGACGGCGCTCGAAGCCGCGCCGCCGCCGGCGGCGACCAGCGCATCGGCGGCACCGGGACGCAGGTCGAATCCGCGCACGGTATGCCCCGCCTTGACGAGATTGAGCGCCATCGGTACGCCCATGGCACCGAGGCCAATGAAACCCACGCGCATCGCTATTCCTTCACCGCTCCGGTCATCGCGCTCACGTAGTGCTCGACAAAGAACGCGTACAGGATCACCAGCGGCAGCGATCCCACGAGTGCGCCGGCCATCAGCGAGCCCCAGCGGTACTGGTCGCCGTCGGTGAACGCCGACAGGATGGCCACCGGCACCGTCTTCTTCTCGGTGCTGTTGATGAAAGTCAGGGCATAGATGAACTCGTTCCAGCACAGCGTCAAGCAGAAGATCGACGCCGAAATCAAGCCGGGGACTGCCAGCGGCAGCACGATCTTCACCAGAATCTGCCAGCGGCTGGCGCCATCCATGAGTGCGCACTCTTCCAGCTCGTACGGGATCGTCTTGAAGTAGCCCATCAGCAGCCAGGTCGAGAACGGAATCAGAATCGTGGGGTAGGTGAGGATCAGCGCGAAAGGCGTGTCGAACAGGCCGTACTGGAAGACGACGGTCGACAGCGGGATGAACAGGATCGATGGCGGCACCAGATAGGCCAGGAAAATCGCGCCGCCGACCCATTGCGCGCCGCTGTAGCGGATGCGGGTGATGGCGTAGGCCGCGAACACGCTGGCCACCAGCGACAGGACCGTGGCCGACACCGCGATGAACATCGTGTTCCACAGCCACTGCGGATACTCGGTCTTGAAGAGCAGGTCGCGGATGTGCTCGAACGTGGGGTTGAGCGTATAGAACGGGTTGTGGGCGTCGAGATCGAGCAGGTGCTCCTTCGGCTTGATCGCCGTCATCGTCATCCAGTAGAACGGGAACAGCAGGACGAAGACGATCAGCACCAGCGGGATATAGACGCGCACCACACGTTGTGGCAGCGTGGACAGGAAGCTCATGCCCTCCGTATGGTCGGCGGCGACGTTCTCGATCGCCTTCGCCGACGCGACCGCCGCGGCCTCGACGCGCCGCTCAGTCATTGCTGTCGCTCCCGGCCTGCCACTTGCGCCGCTGCAGACCGAACCACGACACCATGATCGCAGCCAGCAGGAAGGGCACCATCGCGGTGGAGACGGCCGCGCCTTCGCCGATGCGTCCGCCCAGGATCGCGGTGTTGTAGCTCATGGTGGCCATCAACTCGGTGGCGCCGGCCGGGCCGCCGTTGGTGAGCACCTTGATCAGCTGGAAGTCGGTGAAGGTGAACAGCACCGAGAAAGTCATCACCACCGCGATGATCGGCGTGAGCAGGGGATAGGTGATCTTGACGAACATCTGCCAGCGCGTCGCGCCGTCGAGCGTGGCCGCCTCGTACAGCGACGGCGGTACCGTCTGCAGGCCGGCGAGCAGCGAGATCGCGATGAAGGGCACGCCGCGCCAGACATTGGCGAAGATCACCGAGAAACGCGAATTCCAGACGTCGCCGAGGAAGTTGATGTTCTCCGTGATCAGGCCCGCCTTCTTCAGCGACCACGAGATCACCGAGAACTGCGGATCGAAGATCCACCAGAAAGCGATCGCCGACAGCACGGTCGGCACGATGAAGGGGATCAGCACCACCGCCCGGATGATGGCCTTGAACGGCAGCCTCTCGTTCAGCAAAATGGCCAGGTACAGACCGACCGCGAACTTGATCGCGCTGGCCACCACGGTGTAGAAGATCGTGAAGAACACCGCCGTCTGGAACTTGCTGTCGCCGATGATCCACTCGTAGTTCTCGAGGCCGACGAACTTGCCGGGGGTGCCGATCCTGGCGTCGGTGAACGACAGCCAGACGCCCAGGCCGAGCGGATAGACGAGAAACAGGAGCAGGAACGCTGCCGCGGGCAGCATGAACAGCAGCCCGAGGAAGTTGCGGTTGTTGAAGAGGCGTTCCATTCAGCGCGCGAGGGGGCAGCGACCGCGGCGCTGGAACGCCGCAGCCGCTGCGTGACCCTCATCGATAGATGCGCTTGGCCTGGCGCTCGGCCACGGCGATCGCATCCTTGATCGTCGCGCGCCCGGTGCACACCGACGCCACCATGTCGAGCATGACGAAGTCGGCCAGCGCGCCGGCGGCCTTTTCGCCCACCGAGCCCAGGCCCCCCGCGGTCAGCGTGCGCCGGCTCGCGTCCTTCAACATCGACAGCTTCGGGTCGGTCCGCCACACCGGGTTGGCGTCGTAGGCGTTCAACGGGTGTGTCAGGTAGGCCACCGCCTCTTCGAGCCACTTGTTGTAGTTCTCGGCCTCGAGCATGAAGGCCATGAAGGCCTTGCAGGCGTTGGGCACCTTCGAGTACTTCATGATCATCAGCGGGTAGGCGATGTGGAACTCGGTGGGCTTGCCCACCGGGCCGATCGGCCACAGCGAATGATTCATGTCATCCATGATCTCCTTCATCTTCGCGTCGCCCTTGGCTGCGCCCGCCTTCGCGGCCGCGTAGATCGACACCCCGTTGTTGGTCAGCGAGATCTCGCCGGACAGGAAGGCCTTGTTGTTGAAGGCGTCGTTCCAGCTCGCAGTGCCGGGCACGAAGGTGTCGGACAGGGCCTTGGCGTACTCGAGCCCCTTGACCGTCTCGGGCGAGTTGATGATGACGTTGTCCTTGGCATCGACCAGGTTCGCGCCCTGTGACCACAGCGCCCAGTGCACCCAGGCATTGCCGTCGCCCGATGCGCGGCCGAGCGCGAAGCCGCCCGGCGTGCTCTTTTCCTTGAGCGCCTTCATCAGCTCGAGGAAGCCCGCGGTGTCCTTCGGGATCTCCTTGAAGCCCGCCTTCTCGATCATGCTCTGGCGGTAGTTGATGACGTTGCCGTTGTAGGCCACCGGGATGCAGATCCACTTACCTCCCGGGCCCTTGCCGTAGGTCTGTGCGGTATCGACCCAGCCGCCGTACTTCTTGCCAAGGTAATTGGCGACGTCGGTGACATCGGCGACCTTGGTCGGGAACAGGTGGGGCAGCGAGTACAGGCCCCAGAACATGTCCGGACCCTGGTTGGTGTTGGCGGCCACGCTGGCCTTGGGCTGGACGTCATCGAGCGACTCGTTGATCACCTTCACCTCGACGCCGGTCGCCTTCGTGAAGTTGGCCACCAGCACCATGAAGGCGTCTTCCTCGGCCTGCACGAAGCGCTTCCACCGCAGCAACTGGATCGAGGCACCCTTCTCGGGCTTGAACGGGGAGGCCTGGGCCCAGGCCTGCGCCCACAGCGCGAGGTTGGCGGCGCTCGCCCCGGCCAGCACGGCGCCGGTCTTCAGGACGTTGCGACGGGTGAAGTTGCTCTGTGTCATGTCCACGGTCTCCTGTTGTGGTTGAACCCAGCGCCCACCGGTCAGATCCGCTGGCCGCTGGTTGCGTCGAACAGATGCGCGACCGGCGCACGCGGTTTCAGTCGTATCTTCTGGCCCGGGGCGAATGCATGACGCTCGCGGAAGATTGCGATCACTTCCTGCTCGCCGAGCCGTGCGACCAGTTGCGTCTCGCTGCCGGTGGGCTCGATCACCACCACCTCGGCTTCGAACCCGTCTTCCGCCAGGTCCAGGTGCTCGGGCCGGATGCCATAGACCAGCGCGCGGCCGTCATTGGCCGCCTGCGCGCCCGCCAGCGGCAGGCGCGCTCCGTTGCTGACCACGACCGCGCCATCCTTCTGCGTGCCGTCGAGGAAGTTCATCGCCGGCGACCCGATGAAGCCGGCGACGAAGCGGTTCGAGGGGTGGTCGTAGAGGTCGAGCGGCGAGCCGACCTGCTCGACGCGACCGTCGTGCATCACGACGATCTGGTCGGCCATCGTCATCGCCTCGATCTGGTCGTGCGTGACATACACCGACGTCGTCTTCAGGCGCTGGTGCAGCTCCTTGATCTCGGTGCGCATCGCCACACGCAGCTTGGCGTCGAGGTTCGACAGCGGCTCGTCGAACAGGAAGACCTGAGGGTCGCGCACGATGCAGCGGCCCATCGCGACCCGCTGGCGCTGACCGCCCGAGAGCTGGCGCGGGAACCGGTCGAGCAGCGGGCTCAGGCCCAGGATCGACGCGGCCTTGCCGACCCGCTCGTCGATGAAGGCCTTGCCCTTCTTCGCCAGCGTGAGCGAGAAGGCCATGTTGTCGCGCACGGTCATGTGCGGATACAGCGCGTAGTTCTGGAACACCATCGCGATGTCGCGCTGCTTGGGCGGCACTTGGTTGACGACCTTGCCGCCGATCGCGATCTCGCCGTCGCTGATGTTCTCCAGCCCGGCCACCATGCGCAGCAGCGTGCTCTTGCCGCAGCCCGAGGGGCCTACCAGCACGGTGAACGAGCCATCGGGGATCTCGATCGACACGCCGTGCAGCACCTGCGCTTCGCCGAAGCGCTTCTTCACCGAGCGGATGCTGACATGAGCCATCGTGGAGGGAGCGCTTTCGTCGAGATCCGGATTGCAGGGCCGAGGATCGAAGTTGTATGATGACCTGATCACCATGTCAATCGTGATTTCCCAAAGTCCCGAAAAACCCCTGGTGGCGCCAGGGCTGCGCCTGCAGACGGCGCGGCTGTCGGACCGGCTGGCCGCGCTGATCGAGGCGCAGATCGATGGCGGTGCGCTCGCGACGGGCGACCGCCTGCCCACCGAGCAGCAGCTCGCCGCCGCACACGGCGTGTCGCGTACGGTGGTGCGCGAGGCGGTGCACCAGCTCAAGTCGCAGGGCCTGGTGCGCTCGCGCCAGGGCTCGGGTGTTTACGTCACCGAGCCACCGGCGCATCGTGCGCTGGCGTTCGACCCGAAACTGCTCGAGTCGATGGACGCGGTGGTGCAGATGGTCGAGCTGCGGCGCGTGATGGAAGGCGAGATGGCCGCGCTGGCGGCGCAGCGCGCGACGCGCTTGCAGCAAGCCGCGCTCAAGCGCGCCTTGCTCGCGATCGATCACGCCACCGAGCGTGGCGAGCTGGGGGTCGACGAGGACCTGGCGTTCCACCGCATGATCGGCGAGGCGACCGGCAATCCGCAGTTCGTGCGCATGCTGGGCATCCTCGAGGCCTATCTGCGCGATGCAATGACGGTCACCAAAGGCCACGAGTCCAAGCGCGCCGACTTCATGGCCCAGGTGCGGCGCGAGCACCGCGCGATCGTGGTGGCGATCCTGGCCGGCAATGCCAAGGCGGCGCGCGCGGCAGCGATCGAGCATCACCTCAACGGAGAGCGCCGCCTCATCGTGGCCGGCGTGATCCGCCCATCGCGTGTCAAGCGCCGCTGAATGATCACCGAGGAGCCACCGATGCCACACCCTGCCATTTGCTGGGCGAGGTCCGCCGCCTGGGGGCCCGCATGAAACTGCTCATCACCGGGGGTGCCGGCTTCATCGGTGCGCGGCTCGCACGCACGCTGCTTGCGCGCGGCACGCTCGCGGGCCGCCCGATCGACCGCCTGGTGCTTGCCGACCAGTTTGCGCCGCCTTCGGACCTGCTGGCCGACGTGCGTGTCCGCGGCCTCACCGGCGCGCTGCTCGACCATGGCGCGGGCATCGCAGCGGCGCGCTTCGACGGCGTGTTCCACCTCGCATCGGCGGTCAGCGGCGAGTGCGAGCTCGACTTCGATCTCGGCATGCGATCCAACCTCGATTCGACGCGTACGCTGCTCGATGCACTGCGCGCCGCGGGCAACATGCCCCGGGTCGTGTTCTCGAGCTCGGTCGCGGTATTCGGGCCGGACCCGGGCAAGCCCTTGCCGCCCGTCGTCGCCGACGACACGCTGCCGGCGCCGCAGACCTCCTACGGCACCCAGAAACTGATGTGCGAGGTCCTGATCGCCGACATGACGCGCAAGGGCTTCATCGACGGGCGCAGCGCGCGCCTGATGACGGTGACCGTGCGGCCGGGCAGGCCCAATGCGGCGGCCTCTTCGTTCTTCAGCGGGGTGATCCGCGAGCCACTGGCGGGTGCCGAGGCGATCTGCCCCGTCGACGCCGCCGTGTCGCACCCGGTGTCGTCGCCCGCACGCACGATCGAGGCGCTGATCCGCGTCTACGAGGCCAGCCGCGACGAGTTGAACGGCCGCCTCGCCCTCAACCTGCCCTCACTCAACGTCACGGTGCAACAGATGCTCGACGCGCTCGCGGCGGTCGCCGGCCCGCAGGTGCGCGCGCTCGTGAAGTTCCAGCGCGACGAGCGCATCGCGGGCATCGTGGCCAACTGGCCCAAGGGAGCGAGCGCGGCGCGCGCGTCCGCACTCGGCCTGATGCCCGACAGCTCGTTCGAAGACATCATCCGCCAGTACATCGCCGACTGCCGCGCGCAGCCGGATGCGCACCTCACCCTCAAAGGACTCACCCGTTGAACCAGATCGACTTGAAAGGGTGCATCGCCGTCGTGACCGGCGGTGCCCAGGGCATCGGCTTCGCAGTGGCCGAGCGTTTCGTGGCCTCCGGCGCGAAAGTCATGCTGTGGGACGTCGACGCCCCGTTACTGGCCCAGGCGCAGACGCGACTCGGCACGGCAGCCAGCGCAGCGCAGGTCGAGCTGACCGACGAGCGTGCCGTGAACGCGGCCACGCAGGCCGTGCTCGAGGCCCAGGGACGCATCGACATCCTCGTCAACAACGCCGGCATCACCGGGGGCAACGCGCCGACCTGGGAGCTCGAGCCCGGCGCCTGGCGGCGCACGATCGACGTCAACCTCGTCGCGCCGTACCTGACCTGCCATGCCATCGTGCCGGCCATGATCAAGGCCGGCTACGGTCGCATCGTCAATGTCGCGTCGGTCGCGGGCAAGGAGGGCAATCCGAACGCGAGCCACTACAGCGCGAGCAAGGCAGGCCTGATCGCATTGACGAAGTCGCTGGCCAAGGAGCTCGCGACGAAGGGCATCCTGGTCAATGCGGTGTCGCCCGCGGCGGCGCGAACGGCGATCTTCGACCAGATGACGCAGCAGCACATCGACTACATGCTGGCCAAGATTCCGATGGGCCGCTTCGTCGAGCCGCGCGAGATCGCCGCGGCTATTGCGTGGCTCGCCAGCGAAGACTGCTCGTTCACCACCGGCTCGGTGCTCGACCTGTCGGGCGGGCGCGCGACGTACTGAGTGCCGCGCTGGGGGCGCTCACACGCTGAGTTGCGCCCACTGATCGAGCAGCGCCTCGTACTCGAGCCGGGTTTCGGCATAGACACGGGCGTACTCGACGGTCGCGCAACCCCCGCTGCCTCGCACCATCGCCCGGCCCGCGTCGTCTGACAAGCGCCGCGACAGGTCGCGCAATTCGCGCGTGCGCGCATGCGCGGGCAACTGGCGCACCACCGCTTGCCAGTCACGCCCGGGCACAGCCACGCGCGGGCACAGCTTGTCGAGCGAACTCATCAGGTCGGCGTGGAACATCAGGTCGCCCATCAATGCGCCCACGCGGTCGTCGTCGGGGTCCACCGCCCCGGCATGCGCGAGCTGACACGCCATGGCCAGGCCCAGCGTGGCGGTCAGACGGAGCCAACGGTTCACTGAGCGGCGGGGGGAGGGACAGTGCATGAAGGCCAGACACACAACTTGTTACGCCCGCAGTCTATGCCCGATGGCCCGGCGCGGCACGCCCCTGTTCTCGGGGCGGGTTCCGCCTATCCAGTGCAGCGCGCCAGAGCGCGGCCTGCGGGGCCCTCGCCGGCACGCCCGCACAATCAGCGCCATGACCCGCCCGCCACCGGCCTCTCGCATGCCCGTCCCTGCAGGGGCGACACTGCATCGATGAGGATCGCGGGCACCGGGCTGCTGGACGTCGTGATCTACGGCGCGTCGGGCTTCGTCGGGCGTCAGGCCGCAGCCTACTTTGCCAAGCATGCACCGGCCGGCCTGCGCTGGGCGGTGGCGGGGCGCTCGCGCGACAAGCTGGAGGCGCTGCACGCGACGCTCGGCAATGCGGACATCAGCGTCATCGTCGCCGACGCGGCCGACGCCGTGGCTCTCGATGCGATGGTATCGCAGACGCGGGTCGTGCTCAGCACCGCGGGTCCCTTTGCGCGCTTCGGAAGCACCTTGGTGGCCACATGCGTTCGCCACGGTGTGCACTACGTCGACATCACCGGCGAGACGCCCTGGGTGCGCCGCATGATCGACAGCCACCATGAGGAGGCCGCGGCAGGCGGCACGCGCATCGTGCCTTGCTGCGGATTCGACTCGGTGCCGTCGGACCTCGGCGCCTGGCTCGTCGCGCGCACGCTGCGCGAAGACCATGGCCAGCGCTGCGTCGGCGTCAAGGCCTGTTTCTCGCTGCGTGGCGGCCTGAATGGCGGCACGGCCGCCTCCCTGATGAACCTGCTCGAAGCAGACGACCGCGCGCGCTTCGATGACCCGTTCCTGCTGAACCCCGAGGGCACCGCGCCGGAGGACGTGTCGCCGCATCGTGACCCGCGCACTGCCGTGCACGACGCCGATTTCGACGCATGGCTCGCGCCCTTCATGATGGGCCCGGTCAACACGCGCGTGGTGCGGCGCAGTGCCGCGCTGCTGGCCAGGCACGGGCTGTACACGAAGGACTTCCGCTACCAGGAATACCTGCGAATGGGGCACGGTGCCGCCGCCGCGGTGACGGCCGGCGCCATGGCGGCGGGGATGTCGCTGGGGCGAACCGCGCTTGCTCGCGCGCCGCTGCGCCGCCTGGCGCAGCGATTCGCGCCGGCCCCCGGCGAAGGCCCCTCAGAGCGCGCGATGGACCGGGGCTCGTTCCGCTGCGACCTCATCGGGTTCGGCAAGCGCGGCGGCATCGCCCACGGCTGCATTGCCGGCCGCGGCGACCCGGGCAATCGGGCGACGACGATCTTCGTGTGCGAGTCGGCGCTGGCGCTCGTGCTCGATGCCAGGCGGTTGCCCGGCGGCGACACGTTCGGCGGCGTACTCACCCCGAGCGTTGCGTTCGGACGCGTGCTCGCCGAGCGGCTGCGCGCGGCGGGCATGACGGTCGAACCAGCGACCGATTGAGGCCGTCAACGCTTTCGGACAGCTCGCGTCGGGCCGCCCCTGCCATCCCGCCGGTTCAGCGCTCTCCCACGCCGAGCTTGTCGAGCAACCCGCTGAGTTCGTCGAGCGACGAAAAGCCGATCGCGATCTCGCCGTGCTCGCCACGCTGGGTCTTGCGCAGCACACGGATCTCGACCGTTGCGGCGAGCCGGTCGGCCAGCGATTCCTCGAGACGCACGATGTCGCGCGACTTCTGCGGCTTCGCTCGCCGCGGCGGCGCCTGGTGGGCGCTGGCTGCGGCGCCCGCGCGCCTGGTCACGAGCTGCTCGGTCTGCCGCACCGACAGCTTCTTCGCCGCGACCTCCTGGGCCGCCAGAATCTGCGGCGCGGCCTCGAGTGCGAGCAGCGCCCGGGCGTGGCCCATCTCCAGGTCGCCGGTCATCAACATCTGCTGCACCGGCGCAGCCAGGTTCAGCAGGCGCAGCAGGTTGGTCGCGGCGCTGCGCGAGCGGCCCACCGCCTGCGCGGCCTGCTCGTGGGTGAGCTCGAACTCGTCGATCAGCCGCCTCAGGCCCTGCGCCTCTTCGAGCGGATTGAGGTCCTCGCGCTGGATGTTCTCGATCAGCGCCATCACCGCCGCGGCCTCGTCGGGCACCGGCTTGACGAGCACGGGCACTTCGGCGAGGCCGGCGAGGCGAGCGGCCCGCACGCGGCGCTCGCCGGCAATGATCTCGTAGCGCCCGCTGCCGGGCGCCCCCGTGGGACGCACCAGCACCGGCTGCATGATGCCCTGGCTCTTGATGCTCTCGGCCAACTCGTACAGCGAGCCCTCGTCCATCCGCGTGCGCGGCTGGTACTTGCCGGGCAGGATCGCGTTCAGCCGCAAGGTGGTCGGCGAGGCTTCGGCGCTCGAGGCCCCCGCCGGCAGGTCGCTGACCTTGGGGCCGAGCAGCGCTTCGAGGCCCAACCCGAGGCCCTTGGGTTTCTTGATCACCATGGGCGCGGATTGTCGGGCATCGTCCATCCGCTCGAGGGGCGGTTTCGCGTGCGATCACGATCGGCGAAGGCCCGAAGTGGCGCGCGCGCGCCGGTGGTCGCGCCGAACTGGCTGCGCGCCTGGGGGCTTCAGCGCGTCAATGCTTGCAGCAGCGCCCGCCCCTCGGCCCAGTCGCCCAGGCCCGATTCGCCGTTGATGTGCCCGGCCGCGCCGATCGACACCACCTGCGCACCCCAGTCGCGCGCCATCGCGGCGCTGCGCTCGCTCGCGCAGTACGGATCGTCGCTGCTCGTCACCGCGATGGCGGCGAAGGGCAGCCTCGCGCGCACGATCGGCCGCCACGGCACGAGCTGCGGCGGCATGTCGTCGCGCTCGATGTCCGGCGGGGCGACGAGTAGCGCCCCGGCGACGCGATCGGTGTGCCGGGACTGCGCCGCCCATGCGGCGACCAGCTGGCAGCCCAGACTGTGCGCGACCAGCAGTGCCGGCGTATCGCGCTCGAGCAGCACTTCCTCCAGCCGCGCCATCCAGTCGCCGCGCCTGGGCCACAGCCAGTCGTCCTGCGTCACGCGCGTGTCGCCGTGCAGCGCCTCCCAGCGGCTTTGCCAATGGTCGGGCCCCGAGTCGAGCCAGCCTGGCAGCAGCAACACACGACAAGTTGGGTTCGGCATGCGTTTATTCTGTGTCCAACATGCTGCCGACCATCCGTCGCCTCGCACCCGACGATGCCGCCGCCTTCAAGGCGCTGCGGCTGGCCGGCTTGCTCGATTTGCCCAGCGCCTTCGGCTCGAGCCATGCCGAGGAGTGCGACACGCCGCTGGCCGAACTCGCGCAGCGGCTCGCCCCGGCGCCCGACTGCGCTGTCTTCGGCGCCTTCGAGCGTGGACAGCTTCTTGGCCTCGCCGGGCTCAGGCGCGAGCGCATGGCCAAGGCCGCACACAAGGCTGTGGTCTGGGGCATGTATGTGGCGCCGCACGCACGCCGGCGCAGCATCGGACGGGCGCTGCTGGCCGCAGCAATCGAGCTGGCGCGCTCGGCGCCCGGGCTGCTGCAGGTCAACTTGTCCGCCAACGCAGACAATACGGCGGCCCTCGCCCTATACGAGTCGGCCGGTTTCCGTGCCTACGGGCGCGAGCGCGGCGCGCTGCTGGTCGATGGCGTGCTGCATGATGAGATCCTGATGTCCCTGTCCTTGCGGGAGAACCCATGAATAGGCACCTCGTCTTTGTCGACGGCCAGGAAGGCACGACCGGCCTGCGCATCCACGAGTACCTCGCCGCGCGCAAGGACATCGAACTGCTGACGATCGACGCCGAGCGCCGCAAGGACGCGGCCGAGCGTGCGCGCCTGCTCAACGCCGCCGACGTCGCCTTCCTCTGTCTGCCCGACGCGGCGGCACGCGAGGCCGTGGCCCTGGTCACGAATCCCAAGACCTGCG
>Ga0224510_10001122_pt1 | contig 18210 bp, 21 predicted proteins | sample SF_May12_sed_USG_FD_170161 | JGI IMG/M metagenome (GOLD analysis project Ga0224510, IMG submission 170161) | Sediment microbial communities from San Francisco Bay, California, United States - SF_May12_sed_USGS_4_1 | ecosystem: Environmental > Aquatic > Marine > Sediment | place: USA: California... | reverse complement strand
GCCCCGTCGCCCACTGTGGGTGTCCACGGTGGGAGGGCGCCCCGCACGGACGGACTTCGAGGCGACGCCCGACCGAACTTGGGGCGCTTCTACCTCCTTCACGTCGCCTTTTTCCGCAGCCTGCTAGTCTGGAACTCTTGAGGTGAATACGTGAGACCAATCGAATGATCCAGGGGGTGCGTTTGGCCATGGCAGCCACGACCTTACTCACGTTCGGCTTCGCCGTCGCAGTAGGAGCCGATCCATCTCCGGCACCATTTCAATCGGCAACCGCTGGGTATCGGTACAGCTTTCCCAAAGACCACGGGTCGCATCCGAGCTATCGAACTGAGTGGTGGTACTACACAGGCCATCTACAGTCGAAAACCGGCCGGTCGTTCGGCTTCGAGCTGACCTTTTTTCGTCGAGGCGTTTCACCGGAGGACATTAAAACCCTGCCGTCGAAATGGTCGATCAACCAGATCTATCTCGCTCACTTCGCCGTGACCGACATCACCGGAAAGCGATTCCACTTTTCTGAAAAACTCAGTCGGGAGGCATTGGGGAAGGCGGGAGCCGACGAATCGCGACTTCGCGTATGGATCGACAAGTGGAGCGCTGAGGCTGAGCCAGAGCCAGATTCTGCGGGAGTCCATACCCTCGTTGCCCGCGATGAGACGCACGCCCTCATTCTCAGGCTAGAACCGGCCAAGCCTCCGGTCGCGCATGGCGCTGCGGGTATCAGCCAAAAAGGCAGGGATGTTGGTCAAACCTCTCACTACTATTCGTTTACGAGACTCTCGACCACGGGGAGCCTGACGATCGACGGTGAACAGTTCGAGGTGACCGGCACCAGCTGGATGGATCATGAATTCGGGTCCGGCCCACTCGGGGCCGATCAAGTCGGTTGGGACTGGTTCAGCATCCAGTTGGAAGACAATACCGAGCTTATGCTGTATCGGATGCGTCTGAAAGACGGATCCTACGATCTTGCGTCCAGTGGGACGGCTGTGTCGGCGGATGGACGTACCAGACATCTGGAGGTGACAGACTTTCAGATCGAGTCAACGGCAACGTGGACCAGTTCCGGGAGCAAGGCTACCTATCCGGCGAAGTGGCGTTTGAAATTCCCATCACTCGATCTTGTGTTGGAGGTGACTCCGTTACTCGCAGATCAAGAGCTTCGCACCTCACGTAGCACCCTCGTGAGTTACTGGGAAGGGGCGGTGGCGGTGACCGGAACCAAACAAGGCAAACCAGTGAAAGGCCAAGGCTACGTCGAGCTGACCGGCTACGCTGAACGGCTCAAGATGTAAGGGAAGAATCGTTTGGTTTTCAGCCATCCGTTCCATTACTCGATCCCATTCCTTAACGGCTGGTTTAACATGGTGATCCCAATGGGTGAGGGCTGCATACAGCCGCCTCCTGAAATGGCGCCAAGTTCTTCTTGAAGGAACTTGTTACCGAACCCGACTTCTAGTAGGAGGTCAGTACACGTAAGCTCCCAATTATTTCACTCACCCTTCTTCTTTCTCTTTCTACTTCTGCAGCCATCTTGTCCACTCGAAGTTCGAGTATGGAGCGTCCCGGAAGATGCGTAGAAACCGCTCCGGGATCCGCTCGATCACCTCGCGGCACTCGTTCTCCTCCACCGTGCCGACCACCGTCCTGCGTGCCGGTGTGCGGTTGTGGTATCCGGCGATGACCGGCGTGCTCGTTTGCGGTTCGAGTTTCAGGAACCGGAGAAGCGCCGCGATCTGCGTCCGGTCGTTCAGAGCCGTCGGCGAGTGCAAAGTGAAGCACATGGACCTCTTGTCGAAGCGCTCGAGAAACTCGATCGCCCGGTTCTCAATCTCGATCCACTGAATGAGGTACCACTGAAAGCGTGTCAGGCTCTCCGGTTCGAAGAAGTCGAAGATCGGCTCAAGGCCGGTGAGAGACCAGCGGAAGTATTTCCGGCCGTCCGGGCCGCGATAGTGGCGGAACGGCAGGCGCCAGCGCTCGATCAGGAGCTCCCGATTTGCCTCGCTCCTGGCGACTTGGAGCGGATCGCGCACGAGGTGTACCAGGGACAAGTCGGGAAAGAACTCGGGTGCGAAGTCCCAGTACGACTTGAGAAAGGCGTGGCTTGTCTCGATGTAGACCCGTGGCTCGTATTGTCCGATGCGGCTGGCCTTCTTCTCTAGCAGGTCTCGGACGGGCGCCGTATTGCCCATCGAGTGGTCGTAGATGGGCAGGCCGAACATCGTTGGGTTCCCCCAATCGGCGTACGGCTCGTGGACAACGACGCACCCCTGAGCGTTCTTTTGCAGGAGACCGCAAAGAAAGCTCGTTCCCGAGCGGCCACTGGCGAGCGTGAACACGGTTTTCATTGGCGGCGCCTCTGCGGGGTGGTGTCGATCTCAGAGGAACCCGTCCCCGTCTTTGTCTTTGGTTGAGTGGGCTGCAGCCAGCCCTCCAGTTTCTTATCAGCAAGTGCCCGCTGTGCCTGCAGGGTCTTGTACGTGTCGGCCATGATCGCGACTCTTCCGGGAGTGCCGTTCTGGAGTGCGATCAGCTTGATCGTCGTCGGCCGCGTTTATGCACACGTCCATAAAACTCTCCGCTTCCCGCCGGCCACAGCCTGGATGAACCCGCGCTGGTGTGCGCACCGTTGTCCGGCTGCCGCGGTGGCGCATCAACTCGATTTTTGAATGGGGTCCGGCTCTTCTCGAAGGTCCGCTGGCGCGTCGTCGTCCAGCTGGGTGTCATGCCTATGCGAGTGGTGACACTCTTAGCCAGACGATAGAAGTCGTCCTGGGTGAAATGGGTCATTCGAAACACCCAGCGTTGCGGCAAACTGCGCCTTCAACAGTCCGCTTTCCCCTCCCGCTTTGATCTCCCGTACACCATCCAGGTATCAGGGGGTATCCATGCGAAGCTGGACGATTCGATGAAGCTGAATAGGGCAGAACTGTACCCCTTTGGCATGCAAAAGCCAAGATCGAGTCACACTGTCTCACCACAATATTCGGGAATTCTCCTTCGTGCTTCAATCGGCGGTACAGTCCCCTTCTTCTCGGGTACAACTTAACGTGGCGGGGAATCAGGACCGGTTGGTTGTGAAGATCAATTATCCGTACGGAGTGGTGTATATCCGATTCATCGGCACACACGCCGAGTACGATGCGATCGATGTGACGAGCATCTAGCAGGTTGGGAGGCACCATGACCATTGCTCCAATCAAAACGGCCCGAGACTATGACCATGCACTAGGTCGGATTGAGCAACTGATGGAGGCGAAGCCAGGCACCAAGGCCGGTGATGAGCTGGATGTACTCACAACCCTCGTCGAGGCATACGAAGCGAAGCATCACGTGATTTGCCCTCCCGACCCGGTCGAAGCCATCAAGTTTCGGATGGATCAACTCGGCATGACGCGGAAGGATTTGGAGACTCTATTGGGTGGGCGCGGACGTGTGTCTGAAATCCTGACAAGGAAGCGGAATCTCTCTCTCGAGATGATTCGTCGACTCCACCGCGAGTTGCACATCCCTCTGGAAAGCCTTATCGGCGCCGCAGCTTAGTAACGTTTTACCTCTCCAAGTGGCCGCGAACGACGCTGTTCAGATTCCCGTGACAGCACGAAATAGATGATCCCCACCTACGCACGACTCCCCCTGTAGCGCGCGTACGACGATGAAGACTTACCGGACTATGTAAATGTCGTATTTCACGAAGGCGTTTTCCCCCAGCTTCACCTCGACCACTTTGCCTATACACTGCACGTGGTTCAGCCACGCATACTTCTCCGCTGAGGTCTGCATCGTCGGAGCGAGTATGAAGTAATGGTCTTCCCCAGTGATCACTTCCCCTTTCATCAGGCGATCCCAGCTCTCTTTGGTATAGCTGACGATGCCATTAGAACTGATATAGATAAGCGCGCCATCGTCCGTCTTGACGGTTTGCCGCACATCGATTCGAGCATTACCTGCGGGCATGACCCGAAGCCAGTCGGCTGCAGGAGGGATGATGCGGCCCTTGATCTTGGGACCCTTGACCCATCCCTCACGACCGGGAGGAATCGTATAGATGAACAATGTATCGTCGATCTGATGAGGCGCCTCAAGGGGTGCATAGAGCGTCATGAGGTACTCGGTCGAGATCTGCGTGGTCTGGGCCTGGACGGTGCAGGCAGTCAATGCAAGTGCACAGGCAACGCTCACCAGAATCTGTTGTAATGTCATTCTCGTTCCTCCCTCTGGTTAGTACGCGGAACGTATGCACGGCCTTGCGGAGCTTTTGGGGCAGGCCGCTACGTGCGACTCGGAGTCTACGCCACCACGAAAGAATTGCCACGGGTGCTCACCAACAATGATCAGCGAGCACTCTTTCCATGTGACTCAACGTTTGGTACCTGAGTCGAGTTTCCGTAAGCTCCAATCAGTTGTCAAGGCAACCAACTCTCGTGCGGGGCTGTCATGCCGAGAGCAGCTAATAGACTATCCAAGTCTCACCTGCATCCGTCAGGAGGTGGGTTGTGAAGGAGTGGCGACGTGCACGACCGTATGCCGGGGTCAAGATTCCAGTTTTCATCGTGGGGCCTGTACTGTTCAAGGTTATGGCTAACAGTCAATATAGGGATTTCAGACTGGCGTAACATCTCGACTACTTCTTATCTTGACTGCTATCCGACCGCTATGGTTAGGTTTGCGGCCACTATGTTGCGCTCCATTCACTTCGTGCTACTCCTCTTTTGTCTTCTCCTCATTGGGCTCGGCTGTCAGAAGGAGAGCGAATCGATCGTCTCGATTGCGCTGCATCCGACCAATGCGAATATCCTCTACGTGGCGACGAACGACGCGGTCTACAAGTCCCGGGACGGCGGCGGGACCTGGGAGCGATTTCCGAGTATCAGCGCCCGTCGGGTGACGACGCTTGCGATCGATCCTGTGCTGCCAGCGACCATTTATGCCGGTACGATGGGAGATGCGGTCTACAAGAGCCCGGATGGGGGGCAACGGTGGCTTCCGTACAATGTCGGCCTAAAAGAGCATGTGTCATTCGTGAATCAGTTTGTATTCCACCCGGCTCTGAACGAGAAGATCTATATCGCGACAACCGTTGGTGCCTACTACTCGAAGAATGCGGGCCGTGAATGGGAAGAACGGATGAACGGGATGAAGGAAGTCCATATCGTGACCTCGATCGCCATCAATCCAAAGGATCCCACCATCTTGTACGGAGGGACGACGGGAGGGGTGTATCGATCAGACGACGCAGCGATGTCGTGGAAGCGGATCAACCATGGGCTGATCCCCGAGAGCGAGCTGATGGCGTCCATGGCGCTGGGTGTCAATGCCATTGAAATCGATCGGACCAATCCCGATATCGTGTATGCGGGGACCACGAAAGGGCTCTTTCGGACAGAGAATAAGGGTGAGGTCTGGGATCGGATCGGGCAATCTCTGTCGGATCCCTTTATCAGCAGCGTGCTTCTCCATCCTACGGAATCCTCGGTGCTCTATGTTGGTGGCCTGGCTGGGGTGTGGAAAAGTCTGGACAGTGGGAAAAATTGGAAGGCGGTGAACCAGGGCATTGCCACGTCGAACATTCGTGCCCTGGCCATGAATTCCAAGAATCCGCAGATACTCTATGCCGGAACTAATGGCAGCGGGCTCTATCGTTCGACTGATGCCGGCGCGACGTGGACGGCTGTGCCGCTCAAAGCCGCGCCGGTTGGGCATCAATAACCGGTTGTGGCTCCCGCACTTCCGTGCTGGTACCGGCTGCTGTAGGACAGCATTTTATCGGTCATGGCTTTCCATTCATCAGCCGTCATCAGGTCCTTCATCCTGAACCGGAGGCTCAGAACTTTCGCCGAACGCTGCGTCCGTTGAATGGTCGCTTCGTTGAGGATTTTTGAAAATTCGTCCGGCGCAGCCGTATAGCTGGTGTTCAACGTATAGAGCTGCCGATGATAGGCGCGGTCCTGCTCGCGTCCTGCCCTGAGTTCGTTGATGATGTCACCGACGAGTGCATTGACCTCTTTTGCCTTGTTGGGATCCTGTACGGTGCGATTGACCAACCCTTCCATATCCTGCTGGCCCTTCTGCCAGTACGCGTCGCTCTTGCCCCCTGCCATGCTGTGGTGATGGTGGTGTGAGGAGCAACCGACCAGTACGACCATTCCCATCGCCACGAGCAGCCCATTAACCATCCGATTCATACATTCCTCCATGAATAAAGTTGTGACTTGGTTAGTTCTTACCGTATCATCGTCCGGAGGACTATGCCAGACGCATTGCCGACCACACCTGATGCATTCCGAGCGCTCAAGGAGGAGTTTCGCGGTCACCTTGAAACGTTCTATGCGGGGCTCAAACTGGCCCCACCCTATGAAAGCGTGGAAAAAGCTGTTCGCACATTAACGACCCTGGTCCATGAACTTCCGATCGAAGAACGGAGCCGAATTATGGCCGATCCTATCTTGCGCTGGCAGCAATTCACACGCGCGTTCGCTGTCTCAGGTCTTGCGAAGAAGCACCGAGGGATCATTGCCGGTCTGTTGCGCAATCGGTCTGCGCTGGCTCTCCCCGCTGAATACGACCACTTCCTGAATCTATTTCGAGTCTAGCAGTTTGACCAGGTCAATTGTTACGAAGAGATCGGCTTCGCGAGCACGTCGCGTAGCTCGTCATAGACCTTCATCAGTCGAGCGTCTTCGAGCCGATACGAAAGCGCGAGCGTGACCAGCCCGAAGGCCACGACGAGGCCCGCAAGCGCGATAATACCGACCCCAACCAGCACGCCCCCCAACGACGCAAATCCTCCTCCCATGGCGTATTGAATGACGAAGGTCAAGGACCCGATCGACACGAGCGCAAACCACATGAACGTGATCAGTGCCGATGACCAGGGGATACGCTTTACGCACAGCGCACTGAGCGCTTGGTCGTGGGAAGAAAGCTGAATCAGACCTTTCATCGGCCAGGCGGTGCGGAACCCTTTGGAAAAGAATCGATACTGCGGGCGAATCGCGATTTGAGATAACTCCGGGTAGAACCAGGCGACTCCATGAGGGAGCATCAACACGCCATTGGGCGTGAACTGCTCACGCACTGTGCTGATCGCGGCACCGGACCATTGATCCGGACGAGCTGCAACCCGACAGCCATACCGGACGGCATCAGGAGCCAGTCGGATAAAATACAACCAATCGCCGACGATTAATCCGAGAAACAACACGGTTGCGAAGAGGCCGGCTAAGATCATGGATGTAGCTATCCCATAGGACCGGAGGGCGAATCAAGGCAACGGAAGTCCTCAATCGTTCGTGTCCCATACTGAAGAATCGTAAGTCTAACGCGACTTGGAGATCCTCCAAGGAATCTGTTGACTCATCAAGATAAGTTTGGCTACAGTACGGCGGGCTACGTTCCGGGCGGGTCTTGATCATGTCGCTTCCCCGCCAGAATTTTATCCCGCGTCGCCATATCGCTGTTGTTGCCTACACTTCGCAGTCTAGAGCCTGCAGGGAGTGGGGCGTCTAGAGGTTTGGAGGAAAGTATGGATCCCGACAAAATTGAGCGTGTCTACACCACCTACGCGGGGTTTTACGACAAAGTTTTTGGAAAAGTGTTCCATGAAGGGCGTGAGTCCGCTATCCGGAATCTTAACGTGCAGCCGAATGAACATATCCTGGAAGTGGGCGTGGGTACTGGATTGGCCCTTCCGATGTATCCTCACCATTGCCGCATTGTCGGGATCGACTTGTCCGAAGGCATGTTGGCCAAAGCGAAAGAAAAGGCGGAAACCCTCTGCCTCGATCATGTCGAATTGCATCGCATGGATGCAGGCGCGATGGAATTTGGTGATGACAGCTTCGATACGGTGGTGGCTGCCTATGTCGTGACAGCAGTTCCGGACTATCGAAAAGTGGTCAATGAGATGATTCGAGTTTGTCGCCCAGGTGGCCGGATTGTTATGTTGAATCACTTTAGCAACGGAAACAAGGTCATTGCGGCCGTGGAGAAGGTGATTTCTCCGTTGACCAAACACCTCGGTTGGCGCACCGATCTCTCGCTCAATACGGTATTGGAAGGGACGTCGCTGCGTATTGCGCGGAAGCAGAGTGTGAATCCGTTACGGTTTTGGGCGTTGGTTGAATGTGTGAATGGGAAAGCTAAGCAGACGAACGGCAACGTCACCTCGCACAATATCCCAGGCTATAGCAACGGCAATGGCACCGCCGGTTTTTCAGCGGGGAATGGTAAGGACCAGTATTCCCCGGAACACGTGTGCTGACTGACAGATCCTGACTCTTCACCGATTTCGTCGCGAGTCCTGTTCCCGTGCGAGCCAGTTCTCCCATTCGCGGCCTGGAATGATTGTCGTGCCGACCAGACAGTCACCCGGGAATTGTCGAGTAATATGATCTGCAAGGACTTCGAGCATGCGGCTCATGCGCTGGTCTTGATCACCAAACACCCGCAGCATTAACCCAAAGCCCTGCCTTTCTAATGGGCCGTAGGCCAGGACATGCATCAGGCCGTCTGCGCTAGTTCTGGAATCATCGACTGGAATTAAATCACCTTCCCACTGCACCGCCGGATGCGTCGCTGCGCTTCGATTCGTCTCATGCCAGGTGCAGCGCAGGCCGGCCTGATCCAACTCGTGTAACAGCGAGTGAATGGTGGGTCCCTGGCCCGTCCGACCTTGGAAAATCCACCGAGCGAGTTCTACCGCCTTTCGTGTGGGCACGAATGGAGCAGCGACTTCCTCCAGATGAGCCTCATCGCACACGACGTAAAGCTCGCCCTGCGGATCGAACCAAAACCGGAGTTTCCCCGCGCTTAATTCCGTTTGGATGATGCCGAGAGAAGAACAATCGGCCCCATCTTGCTCAAAAACCGAAAAATCCGTCACGCCTGTCATGGTGAGTCTGGCGACTCGGACTAATCCACGAACCTCGTAACGAATGGTCACAGAAATCGTTGTCCCTGCAGGGATATCCCGGCCAGACCCCTCGTCAAACAGGCGGCGCTTGGAAATCTGTATGTCGGTGATATAGCCCGAGCGGAAACCGCCTGTATGGCCGATCAACCATCGCAGATCGTCAGCGTTCTGGATGAAATGGGTCATAAGGGCGATTGTAGCGTAGGGCTGGACGCACTGCTACCTCAGTGAATTTCCCCAAACTGAGAACACTGGAGGAAGGCGGGGGCGAAGTGGAGTCTTGATCTCACAGGAACCTTGCCGAATGAGACCGATCTCCTTGCACACGGAGGCTGCGATTGTCGCTTCGTCGCGACCCTGGTTGATTATGACGAACCGGCCATGGGGTTGTAGGTTGCGAGCGACCCGTGCGAACAAGGCATGGGGTGCCAACATGGAGAGCGGCATCCGCCAGGCCAACACAGGATCAGGTGTGACGAATGGATACCAAGCGGTCACGATGTCAGCCGGGCGCTCGTAGCGAACGTAGTCTTCGACGATGAACTGCGTGTTCGGCAGACGTTGGATATATCCTCGCGCATAGTCGAGTCGGCTATACCCATTGATGTAGATTCGGCGGCCCTCGACCTCGATGCCCAGCAGCTCAGTCGGTCGGAAGAAAGCATGCAAGACTGGGGCGTACCAAAAATTGCTGGAACCGATATCCTGGACGACCCCACCTCTCGAACGCGGGAGTCTCAGCGCCGACCAGGCCTGTTCCAGAATGTCGAGGTAGTCGTATTGCTTCAGCGCGGTCTGCTGTCGAGCCTGCTCTTCGAATCGTACATCATAATGCTGTTGAAGCCGCTCTATCCGTTCACGAACGATTCCGCTAAGTTGATCCAATTGTCCGGAGGAACGTTCTCGATAGGTTCCCCGCGACCAGGCCAGCCGTTCACCTAGGCCGTACCAGAACGCATGATATCGGGAGACGAGTAACTGCCGGATTGAATAAGACGGCGTGATGTCGAAAGAATTCATCGGAAAACATGGAAGACCGTCTCGAATGGCTGTCTCGTGCTCGACCACAGAGGTAGGCATGATGCTTCTTCTTCGGAAGATTAGCCGAAGGGCTGAAGGGGCTGAAGGGGAAGGAGGGGAAAGGTGTGGGATCAGGTGGATAGGGCGCGCACGACCACTTCGCGTTCTTCCGGGATCAGAAGCCAAATGTGACTGCGAGAACAACGGGAGACATGGAGGCGAGGCAGAAGATCTTGGCTGCACGATGGTCTCAATCCTATTCGCCCATTTCTGATAAAAGACCCCGCTTGCGGGGCCTCCTGGAGACAGTGTATGTATCCTTCCGGGAAACATTCAGGTCATGCCCTTCACTGATCCCCACTCAATCGGACGGGTAAGCATGCAGAGAGCCATCTGTCTCCAACACGTTCCTTTTGAGGGTCCCGGTGCTTTTGCCTCATCCCTCTCGACCCGTACGGTGAGTCTCGATCGCTATCTTGTCCCGAAAGATGGATTGCCGAAAGATGCCGGTGATCTCTTGATCGTGATGGGTGGGCCGATGTCAGTGAATGACTCAGATAAGTGGATTGCCGAGGAGACCGCGTTCATCAGATCAGCGTTGCGGGCCGGTAAGCCGGTGATCGGGGTGTGTTTGGGGAGTCAGTTTATGGCGAAGGCCCTGGGGGCCACCGTACGATCGGGCAAGGCATTGGAGATCGGTATGACACCGGTTTGTCTCACTGACGATGGGAAAAGAGATCCTGTGTTTGGCCCTGGGCCAGAGGGGTTCGACGTCTTTGAATGGCACGGAGAAATCTTCGACCTGCCCAACGAGTGTGTTTCGTTGGCGAGCTCCGAGATTGCGCCGCTGCAGGCTTTTCGCTATGGCAATCGTGCGTATGGCCTACTGTTCCACCTTGAGATGGAACAAGACGGAATCGACTCGCTATGTCGGGAATGTGCACCTGATTTGGGAAAGGCTGGCCTAACGGCTTCCCATGTGGAGTCGATGGCAATGCCTCACCTTCCCCAGTTACATGCGATGGCCGATCGATTGATCGATTACCTCCTGACATCAGCACGTTGATTACCAACTCCATCCTGAAGTAGTCTTGGTTCCCTCGTCCACACGTCCGAACGTCATCATGTTGAAGGTCTGCGGGAGGTTCCCGATCTGAGGGGAGGAAGACTCTCAGACTGTTGGACATACGTATTTCAAGAAAGGAGTTTGATCGACCATGGCCGGTTTCCCGATTGAAGTTGCCACACGTATCAAGACATTGCCACCGTACCTCTTTGCGGCGATTGACAAGATGAAGCAGGAGGCTATCGCTCGAGGGGTCGACATTATCAATCTTGGGATAGGCGATCCCGATTTGCCGACGCCTGCTCCGATCATCGAAAGCTTGGCCAAGGCTGCCCAGGACCCCAAGCATCACCAATACCCGTCCTATGAAGGCATGTTGTCGTTCAGGAAGGCGGTCGCCGACTGGTATCAGCGGCGCTTCAACGTGACGCTGAATCCGGTCAATGAGGTGATGACCTTGATTGGGTCGAAGGAAGGCATCGGCCATATCCACCTGGCGTTCGTTGATCCGGGCGATGTGGTCTTGGTTCCAAGTCCGGGCTATCCGGTCTATCCCGTCGGAACCAGTTTTTGTGGCGGCACGTCCCACTTCATGCCCTTGACCAAAGCCAACGGCTTTCTCCCAGATTTGAGTGCGATTCCAAAAGATGTAGCCAAAAAGGCCAAGCTGATGTGGCTCAATTCGCCGAACAACCCCACGTCGGTACTCATGACAAAGGACTACTTCAAGCGGGCTATCGAGTTTGCGCAGGACAATCAGGTCATTATCTGCCACGACGCGGCCTACTCGGAAATCTATTACGACGGCAAGCGCCCGGTGAGTTTTATGGAAGTGGAGGGTGCCAAGGACGTCGGGGTGGAATTTCATTCGCTCTCGAAGACCTACAACATGACCGGCTGGCGAATCGGGTTTGTGGTCGGGAACCAGACGGTCTTGGCCGCGCTAGGCAAGGTGAAAAGCCAGTTGGACTCCGGTGCGTTCGAAGCCGTGCAAGCCGCCGGCATCACTGCCTTGGGGCTGGACGATTCCGTGACTGACGGCATCCGAAAAATTTATCAGGAGCGTCGCGACACGATCGTCCCGGGGCTCAAGAAGCTGGGGTTAGAAGTGGATGCGCCACCTGCGGCATTCTACATCTGGGTGACGGTGCCGAAGGGGTATGCCTCCGCGTCCTTCACCGCCCATCTGTTGGAAAAGGCTGGCATCGTGACAACGCCCGGTAACGGCTTCGGCGCACCAGGCGAAGGCTATGTTCGCATGACGGTGTGCACAACCAAAGAGCGGCTTGCGGAGGCTGTCGAGCGAATCAAGAAGGCAGGATTCTAATAACGTGAAGCAAAAAGAAGAGCGAGACAGCGTTGAACTCATTGTACGTCTCATGGTTCACGCCTAACGTGACTTATTATGGAAACCGTTTTCATTGGGTTCGGGTCGAATGTCGGTGATCGAGTCGATTTTTGCGATCGAGCGGTGACATTGCTCAGCCTGCTTCCCCATTCACGGCTTATGGGAGTTTCCCTCTTATATGAAACGGAACCGATTCGCGAGGAGACTGATCCAGGAGAAGGGTGGTTTCTCAACGGGGTGGTACAGATTGAAACCAATATCACCCCACGGAGCCTCCTCACGACACTTCAAGAGATTGAGCGATCACTCGGACGAGATGAGGACAACCGCTCTGGTCCTCGAACGATCGACCTAGACATTCTCTTCTATGGTGAGCGCGTCATCAAGGAACCTGGGCTGACCATCCCGCACCCTCGCCTCCATGGCCGCCGGTTCGTTCTCATGCCACTGAACGAATTGGATCCACTTTGGGGCCATCCGGTGCTCAAGCAATCGGTCGCACGATTGTTGGCGCAGGTGAAGGACCAAGCACACGTGCAGCTGCTCTTTCCTCAACCTTCGACGAGATACGGCTCGCGTCCGTCTTGCAGTTCGCCACCTGGCTCATGAAGATCATTCGTTCACCGGGTGCCATGACAGCCTGGAGTGAGGGGCTCCGACGGGAGCGTGTGCGGATCGGGCTGGTACCGACGATGGGAGCGTTGCACGAGGGGCATCGGGCGCTGATTCGAGCAGCCCGGTTACGGTGTGATGCGCTCGTAGTCAGCATATTTGTCAATCCTACGCAATTCGGCCCTCGTGAAGACCTCACCAAATATCCACGTTCCATTTCTCGCGATCGAGCCTTGTGCAAAAGGGAAGGCGTTGATGTCTGTTTTGAACCAAGCGTACAGGCCATGTATCCAAAAGGATTTCAAACAACCGTGAATCTTCCTGCGATTGCACGCCGGTGGGAAGGGGAAGTGCGCTCTCATCATTTTTCAGGTGTTGCGACCGTGGTAAGCAAACTCTTCGGAATGGTGCGTCCTCAGATCGCACTCTTTGGACAGAAAGATTTCCAACAATCGGTCCTTGTCCACCAGCTGGTCAAGGATCTCAACCTCGGTGTCACAGTTATCGTGAGATCTACGGTCCGGGAACGTGACGGCCTGGCGATGAGTTCGCGTAACGTCTATCTGACGCCCGATGATCGCATTCGGGCGGTTACGTTGTACAGAAGCCTTCGGGCAGGAGCTGAGGCAATCCGAAATGGTGTGAGCGATGGAAAGTCGGTGCAGGCGATGATGCGTCAGGTCATCAAGGCCGAACCAGCCCTGACGATTGACTATCTGGCAGTCTGCAATCCATACACGCTCGAGCCACTTTCTACCGTGACTCCGAGAGTAGTCCTGCTCGGAGCGGTACGTCTTGGGCCTGTCCGGCTGATCGACAATCTTCTGGTGACTGTTCCACGGCAGCGTTCATAGTGCACGAACCGGTACTAGGAAAAGAGATTCTGATGGAAGCTTTGCCCCACCAGCAAGCTCAGAATGACCTGACTGAGGCGGTTCTTATCGGTCGTGACCATTTCAAGGAATCGGATACCCATTGATCCTGGCCTCGACGAGCACACCATCGCTGTTTCAATCTTAATCGGCTCTTCATCGGAAGCCGGTTTGATGACCAGTTCGACAAATGTCCCTTGAGGCAAGGTTGCCGCTGTCTCAAGCGTACAGCCACCCATGGATATGTCGGTCACTCGATTGGTCGATTGTACGGCGTTATCTGCGAGGATGTTGGCTCGGAACGACACTGGTAGTCGCTTATATTCCCGGCGGTCAGTTGCTGATGGGGGGGCTGGAGCCTGGCTCCGAAAGACCCGGAATCGTGTAGTACAGAGCTGACAGCGGAATGGAAAGACCCTGAAGCGATTGAGAATCCGCTCCACAATTCCTTCATCATGGAGTATTCGAACGAAAGGTGTGCCGCAACTTGGACAGTGTGGGTCTCTCATGAGCTCTCGGACGTACCTACAACCGTATCATGGGTTGATAGTGACGATGTCATTAGGGTATCTCGTTGCGCCTCCAAGATTGGGTCGATATGAGCAGGCGAATACGTTGGGGGTTTCACCCATTTTCCATCTGCCCGTTTGTAGCCACCCACCTTGCTCAGATTCGAACGGTGAACCTCCTGAAACACTGGGCCCATGTCAATTCCATAGGACACGGCTGTCCCATAGGTGACGTAGAGGAGATCCGCCATTTCCTTTGCCACCGCAGCAAGATTTCCGGCAGCCATGGCTTCTTTCAGCTCATCGAACTCTTCCTGAATGAGACGGACACGAAGCCGCTTCGTCTCTTCGTTGAGTTCTGTCGGAACTGTGTGGACCAGAATATCAAACCTGCTATGAAATGCTTCTACCATGGTCTGTTCGTGAGTCATGCGCGCTCCTTCATTCGGTATCAAACGATAAGGTTTTGCGGGGAACGACCTCCGTCGGCTCAAGCGCGAGGATCTCGCGGTCAGAGGACACTCCCAATTCTTTGAAACGCCGTGCTGCCGGGAGAATGCGCGTCTCAAGGGAGCCCACGGCACGGTTATATGCCGACACGCTTTTGCCCAGGGACTGACCCACATCGTTCATATGTCCCGCCAACACAGCCATCCGTTCGTAGAGTTCTTTGCCCAGCCGGCCTGCTTCTTCCGCGTGAGCCGTCATTCGCTCCTGTCGCCACCCGTAGGCAACTGCACGTAGTAATGCGATCAATGTCGCTGGGGTCGCCAGCACGATTCCGTTGGCGAACCCCTCTTCAATGAGCTGCGGATTCTGGTCCAAAGCGGCGCCGAGGTATTGCTCGCCGGGAAGAAACAGGACGACGAACTCCGGGGAATGTTCGAACTGTGTCCAGTAGGCCTTCAAGGATAATTCATCCATACGGCTCTTAACCTGAGCCGCATGGCGCCGTAACGCTTCCGCTTGTTGGACATCGTTCTGTGCTTCGTGGGCATCCAGATAAGCTGAGAGGACAGTTTTCGCATCAACGATAATCTGGCGACCGCCTGGGAGCTGGACCACCATGTCAGGTCGAAATCGTGCATCTTCGCTGGCCACAGAATGTTGCTCGATGAAATCACAGTGTTGGACCATCCCGGCGAGCTCGGCGACTCGTCGTAAGGTCAACTCACCCCATTGGCCTCGTACGGTCGGAGCTCGCAGGGCTTTGACCAGGTTTCCGGTTTCTTGCTGTAACCTCTGCTGGGACTCCGCCAGTGATTTCAGATGTTGATCCAGCCCACCGTAAGCCGACTGGCGTGACTGCTCCAGGAGACGCAGTTGCTCGTCATACCGTTGCAGTGTGTCGTGGAGTGGACGCACCAACGCATCAATAGCCTGCTGGCGCTGCACCAGGTCTCCATCTGCTTTGACATGAAGGGTTTCGAATGTCACAGCGGCCAGTTTCAAAAATGCTTCGTTGTTTTGCTTCAACGCTTCCCCGGAGAGGGCTTGGAATGACCCCACGAGTTCTTGACGTGTCTGCTCGAGCAAGGCCTTCTGTTCGATGAGTTGCCGTGTCGTATCTTCTATCCGAGTTTCTGCCATCACGCGGGCTTGTTGAGTCTGCGACAGTTCCTGACGAAGGGACAAGACCGCAGTCCGCTCTTGTTCCAGTTGCATTCTCACTTCGTGGGCGGTGGCCTCAGCGCGTTGGGTCTGAGGTCGTAAGCGTCCATTGATCCAAAGCCCTACCAATAAACCACCGAGAAGCAATCCGACCCCAATGCCAATGAAAAGGGGGTTTGCGTCGGTCATTTGTATGACAAGCCCAAAAAAGTTATCGAGCAAGGAACTCCCATATATAGGGTCTCAGTACAATAATTTGAGGCACAGTACGCAAGGTATTGAGAAAGGTCAAGAAGCAGAAGACCCGGATCAAATAGCTCTAGCTACCCTCTGAGTATGTAGATGGCTGGATACAAATGGTCCCCGACCCGGCGTCAAGCCTGACCTGTAGGCCATCAGAAAGCCGAGCCATCGCCCCCTCCACGTTGGCGATGGTCGGTAACCCATATTCGCGAGCAATGATGGCTCCATGAGACAAGGTTCCACCCATTTCTGCGATCAGTCCGCCGACAATTCCAAAGAGAGGCGCAAGCCCTGGATCAATAACCGAGACGACTAGGATCTCGCCTGGCCTCACTTGGTCCCAATCCATAACCGAACGAATCATTCGTACCGGACCGATCACGGATCCGGCGCTGATTGGCATGCCGATCAACTGATCGGACTTGGCGGAGTGGGTTGATATCAGAGTCTGTTCGCTGATGGAATCCCATTCTCGAATGGTATCGGGAACCGTGACCGCTGCATGGTGCTCGCGTTCAGCACGTCGCTCCTGGACGATGGTCTTCCAGTCTTGGGTACCTCCAGCTAAGAGATCGGTGCGCTCATCGATCGATAGGAAGAAGATGTCCTCTCGCTGATCAAGGCGACCCTGCGCAGCCAGGAGTTTTCCGAGTCGTAACAGAAGGGTACGGATTGCAGTTAAGTCATAGGTGTCCGGGTAAGGGTTGAACAAAATCAATTGGTTGTCGTCTGCTGGCGGTTCGGTTCGAGGGTCATCGAGCTGCAGGGCGCATGAAAGCTGGGTTTTCTCGAACACTGAGACCGACAAGATCTGTAGACATGTGTAGAGTGAGGCATTGAGGTGAAGCTCCTTCTTCACGATGGCGATAAGCACATAGGTGGCGATGGCGGACCACACCTGCGTCTTCACCGCGTTCTCGCTGGTGCCCAGAAACTTCTTGATGCGCAGGTGCTGCTTGATCCACTTGAAGAACAGTTCGACCTGCCAGCGCTGCTTGTACAGTGCGCAGATCGTCAGGGCGGAACGCGCGGTGTTGTTGGTCAGAACAACCAGCCTGTTGCCCGAGTCCGGATCCTTGAAGCGAATGCGCCGCAGATGCTCCGGATAATCTCGCGCGGCATAGAAGCCAGTGAGCGCAACGCGCTGATCGCAGATCACGCCACTGTCGCGCGCGCAGGGCGCGGAGTACACCCGCCGCGCGTTGAAGTTCGACTTCGCACGGGTGACGACGAACGCGCCAGCCTGATGCAGCACGTCCAGCCGCGCGAAGTCCACATACCCGCGATCCATCACGTAGAAGGCACCCGCCTCGAACGCGAGCATGTCCAGCACCTTCACGTCGTGCAGCTTGCCATCGCTGATATAGAGGAACGCCGGAATACAGCCGCGCAGGTCCAGCAAGGTATGCAGCTTGATGGCCGCGTTGGTCGAGCGAACCGGTGCCCAGTCGAACAGACTCAGGCACAGATCGACGGTGCTGGAATCGAGCGCGTAGACGGTGTTGTTCAGCTCGACACCGAGCGCGTCGCGTGCGTAGAGCTTGCGGGCGCGGCGGATCAGCACGGTGGCCAGATCGAACCAGATGCGCCAGTCGCGCGATTCGTTGGCATCGGCCAGCGTGGAGCGTTTGACCGGCGAGCGAAATCCCATCGCGTAGAGCTTGGAGGGGTTGGCGGACAGGCTGACCTCGATGTCGCGCAAGCTCTCGCGCCAGGTGAGTTGCGCGAAGGCCATCGCACGAAACTGCTCGGCGCACGACAGCGTGCGCACACCCGCGTTGCCTCGATACCGATGCACGATGCGCGTGAAGCTCGTCCACGGTACGAACTCCATGACCTGAGCGAACAGCGTCTTGCCAACATACATATGCATTCCTCGGGGTGGTTACCCCGGGGAACGTACATGGTTTTTGGCAAACGAAGTTCACGTCGGCACCAAACAAAAACAGCCTACAGACCGCACCAATACTTGATCGTTGCCTCGGCGCGGGTCATTTAACCGGACACCAATG
>Ga0224510_10001121_pt1 | contig 18211 bp, 12 predicted proteins | sample SF_May12_sed_USG_FD_170161 | JGI IMG/M metagenome (GOLD analysis project Ga0224510, IMG submission 170161) | Sediment microbial communities from San Francisco Bay, California, United States - SF_May12_sed_USGS_4_1 | ecosystem: Environmental > Aquatic > Marine > Sediment | place: USA: California... | reverse complement strand
GTTCCGGATGATCGTCGCCCATGCTATGCAGGCGACAATGGGGATGAGTCACGAAAGCGACGGCCATGGGCGGCTCCGGTTGCGGTGACCCGCAATGATCGCGCAAAGATCTGAGGCTAGCATTTGCGAGTTCTCCCCGGCCCCCAGAGTACACTCGAACCATGACTGCGAAGCGTATCGAGGCCATGTTGCGCCCCGCATCCGTTGCCGTAGTCGGCGCGAGCGATACGCCCGGTTCGATCGGCGAAGTCCTGTGCCGGAACCTGCGCGAAGGTGGCTTTCGCGGCCCCGTTTTTCACGTCAACCCGCGGCACGCGACCATCGGCGATGCGCCGTCCTATCCTGACGTGCGTTCACTGCCGCAGACGGTGGACGTCGCGATCATCGCAACCCCGCCGCATACCCTGCCCACCGTGCTCGAGGACTGCGGGGAGAGCGGCGTCCGCGGTGCCGTCATCGTGTCGGCAGGTTTTCGCGAAGGCGGCGAGGCAGGCGCGGCCTTCGAAAAGTCGATGCTGCAGGCCGCGCGCCGGTACGGCCTGCGCTTGCTTGGACCGAACAGCTTCGGTGTGATCCGGACCGAAATCGGGTTCAACGCCTCCTGTGGCGCGGCGCCCCCCAGTCCCGGCCGTCTCGCGCTCGTGTCGCAGTCGAGCGCGCTGTGCGCGGCAACGCTCGACTGGGCGCGCTCCCGGCACGTCGGATTCTCGACGGTGATCTCCACCGGCGTCGGCGCTGACATCGGCTTCGGCGACGTGCTCGATTTCCTCGCGCGCGATGCGGCCACCGACGGGATCATGCTGTACCTCGAGGGCGTCGGCGATGCGCGTCGCTTCATGAGTGCGCTGCAGGCCGCTGCGCGCGTCAAGCCCGTCGTCGTCATGAAAGCGGGGCATTCCCTCGAGGGCCGCGGCAGCCTCGCCTTCCACACGGGCTCGCTGGTGGGTGGCGACGATGTCTTCGACGCGGCGATGCGTCGGGCCGGCGTGCTGCGCATCCGCGATCTCAGCCAGCTGTTCAGTGCTGCCAGTACACTCGGTGCCGGCGTACGGATGCACGGGCGCAGACTGGCCATCGTGACCAACGCGGGCGGGCCCGGGCAGCTCGCTGCAGACCGCGCCGTTGACCGGTGGCTGACGGTGGCCCGGCTGGACGACGCGACACTCGCGCAGCTGCATGCGCTGCTTCCGCCCAGTACTGCGGGTGGCAATCCCGTCTATGTGCGCGGCGACGCCACAGCGCAGGTCTACGCGCAGGCGGCGCAGGCGTGCCTGCAGGACGGTGAGGTCGACGCGCTGCTCGCGATCCTGACGCCATTCGCGCTCACCAATGCGGACCTGTTCGCGACCAGACTGATCACGGTAGCCAGAGCCCAACGCAAGCCGGTCTTCACGTGCTGGATGGGAGGCGAGGCGGTGACGACGGCGCGCCAACGCTTCGCCGAGAACCGGGTTCCGACCTTCTCGACGCCCGAAGCTGCGGTCGACGCCATTGCCGCGCTCGCGCTCTTCACCACCAACCAGGAGCAGTTGCTGCAGGTCCCGGCGCCGCTCGGGCCAGCCTCGACACCCGACCGCGCCACGGCGCAACGCTTGCTCGACACGGCGCGCGCGGCAGGCAACGAGTGGCTCAACCCGGCGGATTCGAAGGAACTGCTGGCAGCATTCGGCATCCCGATCGTCCGCAGTCGCCCGGCGTACTCCGCGCCCGAGGCCGCGCAGGTGGCAGCGGCGATCGGCTTCCCGGTCGCGATGAAGATTCTCTCGCCCGACATTGCGCACAAGACCGACGCCGGTGGCGTACGTCTCGGCTGCACCGACGCCCGCAGCGCGCGCGAAGGCTACGAGGGCATGCTGCGCGATGTCGCCATCGCCCGGCCGGCCGCGCGGCTCGAAGGCGTGCTGATCGAGCCGATGTACGTCGAACGCCACGGGTGCGAGCTCATGATCGGCGCAGTGCGCGACCCGGTGTTCGGCCCGGCGATCAGCTTCGGGCTCGGCGGCACGATGGTCGAGGTGATCCGTGACCGCGCGGTGGCACTGCCACCGCTCAACCCGTACCTGGCGCGGGACCTGATCCGCCGCACTCGTGCCAGCCTGGCGCTGCAGCCGCTGCGCGGGGCGCCGGCCGCCGCGCAGGAAGCCATCGAAGACATGCTGCTGCGTGTGTCTGAGATCGTGTGCGAACTGCCCGACGTCGGTGCGATCGATATCAACCCGGTGATCGTGACTGCCAAAGGTGCCGTTGCCGTCGACGCGCGCATCGGCGTGATGCCAGTGCCGCAACCGCAGCTGCTCTATCGCCACATGGCGATCCACCCGTATCCGAGCGCGCTGGATTTCCCGCTCGAATTGCCGGACGGGCAGCGGGCGACGATTCGTGCGATCCGTCCGGAGGACGCCGAACTCGAACGGGACTTCGTCCACCAGCTTTCAGAACAGTCGCGGTTCCTGCGCTTCATGTTCGGCCTGCAGGACCTATCGCCGGCAATGCTGTCGAAGTTCACGCAGATTGATTACGACCGCGAGTTGGCCCTGATCGTGGTCTTGCGCCTGCCGGACGGCGCCGAGCAGCAGATCGGCGTCGCCCGGTACATCACGCTGCCGGACGAAGAGACGTGCGAGTTCGCGATCGTCGTGAGCGACGCGTGGCAAGGCAAGGGCGTGGCCCGGCAGCTGTTCCAGCGCTTGATCGATGTCGCGCGGGACCGGCGGATCAAGGTGATGACCGGCATCACGCTGCGTGAGAACACCCGCATGATCGACCTCTCACGGTCGCTCGGCTTCGCGACGCGCTCGGACACCGACGAGCCTGAGCTTGTACGGATGACACTTACCCTCCAGGAAGTTCCTGGGGTCGCGGCGGCGGAAATTGCCCGGGCAGCGACTGCGGGGTCCTGTCCCGAGCTTGGAAAGGCAGACACGCGCTCGGGACAGGACCCCGAAGCCGCTGCCCTCTCACCTGCGCCCGCAGCCGGGTAGCCAGCCCGAGATGCGTAAATCGCCTTTATCAACTAATGATGGCTTCATCTCGGTATCTGGTCGGCAGCACTGAGTCAGAGCGTGCGTCAGAGCGTGAGGCGGTGCCTGCGGCGGATGCGTGGTCGGACCCTTCTCCGAGCGCGTGTCTGCCTTTCCAAGCTCGGAGAAGGGTCCGACCACGCACCCGCCAGTGCGCTTGACCTGTCAGCGACGCCGGTGCAGCGCGGTCCGTACCTGGTCACGCAGCCAGCGGTTGGCTGCATCCCGTTCCGCATTCGCCGGCCAGTACATGTACGTCTCGAGATTGATGCCATCGAGCGGCAGCCCCACGACCTGGTTCGTGTCGCGTTCGAGGACGTGGCGCGCATACGTTTCGGGCAACGTCGCGACCAGGTCGGTGCTGGCGGCGGCACGACACGCGGCGGCGTGACTCTGGCAGCGCAGCCGTACGCGCCGCGACCTGCCGAGCGCCTGCAAGGCAACGTCCTCCAGCGAGGGACCACGCCGGCGCGATGACACCTGCACGTGCTCGAGTTCGAGGTAGGCGTCCAGGTTCCAGCCTTTGCGCTTCAGGCGTCGCAACCGTGGATGGTCCTTGTTTGCGATCACCACCAGGCGATCGGTGAGCACACGTTCGTGCGGCACGCGGTCGGCCACCGGCAACAGCACGTCGAGCGCGACGTCGAATTCGCCTGTGGCCAGATCCGCTTCGAGACGAGTGCGGTCGTGCCTCGCGGATGCGAGGCTGAGACGCGGTCCCGCGGCGCAGATCGCCTGGCTCAGCTCGGGCAGTACGCTGGGTTCAAGCGCCTCGCGCAGCCCGATCCGGAAGTGCCGCTCGGCCGTCAGCGGCTCGAACCCCGTGGCCTGGCTGAACGTGCGCTCCATTGCGCCGAGCGCATCCCGCACCGGTCCAGCGATCGAGCGGGCGAGTGGGGTCGGTGCGATCCCTCGTCCCTGCCGCTCGAACAAAGGTTCGCCGAAGACCTCGCGCAGGCGCGCGAGCGCGTGGCTCACGGCCGGCTGCGACAGGTTCAGCTTGCGGCCTGCTGCCGTGATGCTGCCTTCCGTGAGGACGGTGTCGAACACCACGAGCAGGTTCAGGTCGATCCGCGAGAGATGCATGATATGAATGATTATTCATTAAAAGATTGCACTAGGGAAATACCATGGCAGGCCTACACTGGCGGCCGGACCTGGCCAGGAGCACCCGTCATGGATTTCGAATACAGCCCCCGCACGCGCGAGCTGATGCGCCGTGTCGACGACTTCATGCAGACGCACATCTTTCCGGCCGAGGCCGAATACGAGGAGTTCGTGCAGGATCCGGCCAGGCGCTGGATCGTGCCGCCGATGGTCGAAGGGCTCAAGGCCAGGGCGCGCGAAGCCGGGCTCTGGAACCTGTTTCTGCCGCACGAATACCAGCCGTGGAGCCCGGGACTCACCAACCTCGAATACGCCCCGCTCGCCGAACTCATGGGGCGCGTCGACTGGGCCTCGACGATCTTCAATTGCGGCGCCCCGGACACCGGCAACATGGAAGTGCTCGCGCGTTACGGCAACGCGGAGCAGCAGGCACAGTGGCTCACCCCGTTGCTGGAGGGCCGCATCCGCTCGGCGTTCCTGATGACGGAGCCCGCGGTGGCGTCCTCCGATGCGACCAACATCGAGTGCTCGATCGTCCGCGACGGCGACGACTACGTGGTCACGGGCCGCAAATGGTGGTCGAGCAACATTTATCACCCCGAGTGCGAAATCCTGATCGTCATGGGCAAGACCAGCTTCGACGGCCCGAAGCACTCGCAGCAGTCCATGATCCTGGTGCCGCGGCGTGCGCCGGGCGTGCGCCTCGTCCGCCCGCTCAAGGTGTTTGGCGAAGTGCACTCGCCGAGCGGCCACGGTGAAGTCGCGCTCGAGGGCGTGCGCGTGCCGGCGTCGAACCTGCTGCTCGGCGAAGGCCGCGGCTTCGAGATTGCGCAGGGCCGGCTCGGACCCGGCCGTATTCATCACTGCATGCGCCTGATCGGAGCGGCGCAGCGGGCGCTCGAACTGATGTGCCGGCGCGCGGACTCGCGCGTGGCGTTCGGCCGCAAGCTGAGCGAACAGGGCAGCCTGCGCGAAGCGATCGCGCGTTCACGCTGCGAGATCGAACAGGCCCGCCTGCTCACGCTCGCCGCAGCGGACAAGATGGATCGCGAGGGCAACCGGGGTGCGGCCGACCTCATTTCGATGATCAAGATCGTCGCGCCCCGCATGTGCCAGGACGTCTGCGATCGCGCCATGCAGGCGCATGGCGGCATGGGGCTGTGCCAGGACACGCCGATTCCCGCGGCCTTCGGTTACGGGCGCTTCGTGCGGCTGGCCGACGGTCCGGACGAGGTGCACATGGCCCAGCTCGCCAAGTGGACGATCGCGAGGGCGCTCAAGGGCAGCATCTCCGGCTGAGGCCGGCTCCTGGCGGAAAGGCGGCATAATGCGGCGCTGCGCAGCGCCGCCGTGGGCGAGGCGCGACCACACAGGTTCCAGCATGTCACCGACCGGCCGCCACGACGCCCACGTCCACGTTTTCGACACGAGCAATCCCGTGGCCGAGCGTCGCACGCGCCAGGTGATGTGGCTCACGCTCGCGATGATGGTCGTCGAGATCGTCGCGGGCACCTTGCTCGGGTCGATGGCGCTGCTGGCCGACGGCTGGCACATGAGTTCGCACGCCCTGGCGCTCGGCGTCTCGGCGGGCGCGTACTACCTCGCCCGGCGCCACGCCCACGATCCGCGCTTCTCGTTCGGCACCTGGAAGATCGAGGTGCTCGGCGGGTACACCAGCGCCGTGTTCCTGGTCGGCGTGGCCGCCTACATGGGGATCGAGTCGGTGTCGCGGCTTTTCAACCCGGCGCCGATCCGTTTCGACGAGGCCATTGCGGTCGCCATCCTCGGGCTCGGGGTCAACGTGCTGTCGGCCTGGCTGCTGTCGACCGGGCACGATTCCGGTCATCGGCACCACGGGCACGATCATCGTGCGCACGGCGGCGGCAACGACGGCCACGCGCACCATCACGACCTGAACCTGCGCTCGGCATACCTCCACGTCGTGGCCGATGCCGCGACGTCCGTGCTGGCGATCGTCGCACTGGCCGGCGGCAAGTATTTCGGCGCGACGTGGCTCGATCCGGTCATGGGGCTCGTCGGCACCGTGCTGGTCGGGCGCTGGGCGATCGGGCTGCTGCGCGACACGGGCCGCGTGTTGCTCGATGCCGAAATGGATTCGCCGGTGGTGCAGGAAGTGCGCGAGGTGATCGCTGCGCTGCCCGGCACGCCGCAATTGCGCGACCTGCACGTGTGGCGGGTGGGGCGGGGGAAGTACGCCTGCATCGTGCACCTGGCGCACGCGCAACCGATGCACGCCGACGAAGTGCGCGCCGCGCTCGCCGTGCACGAGGAACTCGTGCACGTCACGGTCGAGTTCGAACGTTGACGCCGCGGCTCCGGCCGCGCTTGCGCCCGAGGCGGCCTCAGCGAGCCGTCCGCGCCTCGATCCACCGGTCGACGCGGGCTTCGAGCAGGTCGAGCGGCATCGGCCCGGCACCCAGCACCAGGTCGTGAAACTCGCGCAGGTTGAATTTCGGGCCCAGCTTGGCCGCTGCCCGCTGGCGCAGTCCAATGATCTTGAGTTCGCCGATCTTGTACGCGAGCGCCTGGCCAGGCCACGCGATGTAGCGGTCGACTTCGAACTCGATTTCCGTCGGTGCGAGCGCGCTGTTTTCCTGCAGACAGGCCATCGCGCGCTCACGCGACCAGCCCATCACGTGCATGCCAGTGTCGACCACGAGCCGGCACGCGCGCCAGATTTCGAGCGAGAGCCGGCCGAATTGTTCGTACGGGTCGCGATAGATCCCCATTTCCTCCCCGAGGAACTCGGAATACAGTCCCCAGCCTTCGACGTAGGCGGTCACGTCGTCGGAGCGCCGGAACTCAGGTAAGTCCTTGAGTTCCTGGCTCAGCGAGATCTGGTGGTGGTGACCGGGCACGCCTTCGTGCAGCACCCAGGCTGGGATGCCGAATGTCGGCATCTTTTCCGCCATCCAGGGCTTGTAGACCACCATGCCCGCGACGCCCTGCTCGGGGGTGCCGGACAGGTAACCGTTGGCGCTGCTCTCGAGACCGGCGGGCATCGGCAGCACGCCGTACGAGAGGCGCGGCAGCTTGCCGAAGTACTTCGGCATCGCGAAGTCCGCGCGCTTCGCGACCTCACTGCATTTCTCGCCATATTCAGCCGCGCCGACGTAGAACCGGGGATCCTTGCGCACCGACGCGAGAAATTCCCGGAACGTCCCCTTGAATCCCGTCTGGGCGATGGTCTGGTCCATGCGTGCCCGGATGCGCTGGACCTCACGCTCGCCGAGCGCATGGATCTCGGCAGGTGTCATCGAAGTCGAAGTGTGCCGGCGCGCGAGGTACGCGTAGTACGCCTTGCCCTGCGGCACGCTGCCGATACCGATGTCCGGTCGTGCCGCCGGCAGATACTCCTCCTCGAGGAACTGCAGCAGCGACTGCTGGGCGGGCCGCACCTTCGCCTGCAGTACTTCGCGGGCATGCGCTTCGAGCGCAGCGCGCCTGTCCGCGGGAAACGACCTTGGCATGTTGCGGAATGGCGCGAGCAGCGGCGTCTTGTCGTCCGCCAGGGCGATCTGGCCGCGCACGTCCGCAATGGCCCGCTCGACCGTCCGCTGCGGCTGCGTCATGCCCGTGCGGATGCCGCGGCGCATGTTCTCCTTCTCGCGCTCGTAGTACGCCGGAAGCGCCTCGAGACGCGCGATCCACGCAGTGGCCGCCGCCTCGTCGTCGAGCGGCGTGTTGAGCGCAGCGTAGTCCGCCGTCGTATAGAAACCGTCGCCGCTGATGAAGGGCACGCGCTCTTCGTCGAAGGCAAAGCCGTCGAGCGCGAGGTTCACGCGGTCGTCGAGCAGTGCGCGGTTCAGCTCGTCCTCGTCGGTCAGGCCGTTGGCGGGAAGGGATTGCAGCCGGCGCCGGAAATCCTGGTACGCAGCTTTGCGCGCAGTCATGGCCCGTGGTGAATTGTCGGGCCAGACGCGCGCGGCTTCCTGGTCGCCGCGCTGGGCCGCTCGTATCGGATCTTGCGCACGGTTGAACGCATCGAAGTCCTTGACGATGGCGGTGATGTTGTCGCCGCTGGCCGCGGGGTTCTCTGCGCTGACCGCAAGGTCAGGCTGGAACGTCACGAGCCACCCCGCGATGAATGCGAACAGGATCCTGTGCATGTGACCTCCCAAGACCAGGCGAGTGTCAGCCCGCCGCAGCAGTGCGCGGCGTGGCGTTGAATTCGTCGTCGTCTGCGTCTTCGCCGAGGAAGCCGCCGCTCTGATGCGCCCACAGGCGTGCATAGAGTCCGCCGTGCTCGAGCAGCGTGCGGTGATCGCCTTCCTCGACGATGTGGCCCCGGTCCATGACCACGAGCCGGTCCATGGCCGCGATCGTGGAGAGGCGATGGGCGATGGCCACGACGGTCTTGCCTTCCATCAGGCGGTAGAGACTCTGCTGGATCGCGGCTTCCACTTCGCTGTCGAGCGCGCTCGTCGCCTCGTCGAGCAGCAGGATTGGCGCGTCCTTGAGCATGACCCGTGCAATGGCGATGCGCTGGCGCTGGCCGCCGCTCAGCTTCACGCCGCGCTCGCCGACGTGCGCGTCATAACCGCGCCGGCCCTTGACGTCCGACAGGCCCGCGATGAACTCGTGCGCCTCTGCGCGCCGGGCGGCCGCGATCATGGTGTCGTCACCGGCGTCGGGTCGGCCATAGACGATGTTGTCCCGCACCGAACGGTGCAGCAGCGACGTGTCCTGGGTGACCATGCCGATCTGGGCGCGCAGGCTGTCCTGCGTGACGTGCGCAATGTCCTGGCCGTCGATCAGGATCGCGCCCTGCTCGACGTCGTAGAAGCGCAGCAGCAGGTTGACGATGGTGCTCTTGCCGGCGCCAGAGCGCCCGACCAGGCCGATCTTCTCGCCCGGGCGAATGTGCAGGCACAGGTCGTCCACGACGGCGCGCTTGCCGCCGTAGGCGAACGTGACGTGATCGAAACGGATCTCGCCCCGGGTGACGCGGAGCGGCCTGGCATCGGGCTCGTCCACGACGGTGTGCGCGCGCGACAGGGTACGCATGCCGTCCTCGACAGTGCCGACGTGCTCGAACAGCGAGGCGACTTCCCACATGATCCAGTGCGCAATGCCGTTCAAGCGCAGTGCCATCGCGCTCGCCGCGGCGACCGCGCCCACGCCCACTTCACCCTGTACCCACAGCCACAGCGCCACGCCGGCGGTGGACGCGATCAGCACCATGCTGAGTGTGTGGTTGGTGATCTCGAACCCGCTCACCAGGCGGCCCTGCGCGTAGGCTGTCTTCATGAATTCCTGCATCGAGGCGCGGGCAAAGCCGGCCTCGCGGCTGGCGTGCGAGAACAGCTTCACCGTCGCGATGTTCGTGTACGCATCGGTCACGCGCCCGGTCATCAGTGAGCGAGCGTCGGCCTGTGCCGCAGCGACCTTGCCCAGGCGCGGCACGAAATAGACGAGGGCCAGGGAGTAGAGGACGAGCCAGCCGAGGAACGGCGCAAGCATGCGCAGATCGAACGTGCCCACGATCGCGAGCATGGTCACGAAGTAAATGACGATGAACGCAAGGATGTCAGTGGCGGTCAGCCAGGCGTCGCGCACGGCGAGCGCCGTCTGCATCACCTTGGTCGCGACCCGGCCCGCGAATTCGTCCTGGTAGAAGCTCATGCTCTGGCCGAGCATCAGGCGGTGGAAGTTCCAGCGCAGTCGCATCGGGAAGTTCGCGAACAGCACCTGGTACTTGAGCAGGGCGAACAGTCCGACGACCAGCGGGCTGGCGGCCAGGACCCCGATCAACAGCAGGAAGTTTCGACGCTCCGTGGCCCAGAGCTGGGAGGGTTCGACCTGCGCCAGCCAGTCGACGAGCTGCCCGAGCATCGCGAACAGCATGGCCTCGAACGCGCCGATGACGGCGGTGCAGAGTGTCATCAGCAGGATGTACGGCCGCAGGCCCGCGGTGGACTGCCACAGGAAGGCAAAGAACGAGCGCGGCGGGGTGGCCGGCTCGGTGTCGGGGTAGGTTTCGACCAGGTTTTCGAAGCGACGGAACACGGCGGGACTCCTCGGCCGCGCAAAATACCACGGCCATTGCGGCACCGAGGTCTTGCTAGACTGGCCACTGGGAAAAAAATCCGCAGGAAACCGTGGTTTGAGCCGAATGAACGCGAATTCCCTGCGAGCAATCCTGCTCGTCAAGAACGTCGAAGAGCAGGATTCCGACGGCTCGGTCCTGCCGCTCGCCGAGCGCGAGGCAGCGACGCGGGACGCGCTGCGTCTGCACCCGAAAGACGACAGCGACCCCGCGGTGTATGCCTGGCGCGTGCTGGCGACGCGAGCCGGCTTGCTGCGGACCCGGCTCGCGGAGCGTCATCCCGTCGTCACCCGCACGGTCGACCTCGAATCGCAGCTCGCGGGCGTCGGCGGCCTCGTGTTGCTGGCCGCGTTCGCCCTCGGTCTCGCGCTGTCGCTCGTCGACAGCCGCGTGCGGATCGAGATCCTGGCGTTCCCGTTGCTCGGCCTGGTGCTGTGGAACCTGGTCGTCTATGCCGCGCTGACGCTGGCCTCACTGCGCCGCCGACCTCCAGCTTCCGTCACGACCCGGTCGCTGTTGCCGGCCTGGTCATTGTGGCCGGCCCGCTGGACCTGGCAGCGTGCGGCGAAGCTGGTCAAGCAGGCGTCGTTCTATCACCGGCCGCTGTCGGCGGCGCTGCGTCGTTTCTCCGAGGAATGGTGGCCCATCGCGCAGCCGCTGCTGGTGTGGCAGGGCAAGCGCCTGTTCCACCTCGGCTCGGCGGCTGTCGCGCTCGGCCTGATCGCTGGCTTTTACGTGCGCGGCATTGCGCTGGAGTACCGCGCGGGCTGGGAGAGCACGTTCCTCGGGACAGCGCAGGTTCGGGCACTGCTCGGACTGATCTACGGTCCGGCCTCCGTACTCACCGGCGTTCAACTGCCCGCGGATGACACCGCGGTGGCATCGCTGCACTGGCGCGACGGCCAGGGCGGCGGTCCGGCGGCGCCGTGGATTCACCTCATGGCCGCCACGGCCATACTTTACGTCGTCGTGCCGCGCTTGCTGTTGGCGCTCACGGCAACGCTGCGCCTGGCGCGTGCCAGTGACCGGCTGGCGGCGCCGGAATCCTTGCTGCCCTATGCGCGACGCATCCTCGGTGCCAGTGAGGCCGCCCTGCCCGCGCAGACGGCGCGGCTGACGTGCTTCGCCTACCAGCCTGCTGCTCCTTCAGAACAGGGCGTGCAACACGTGCTGCATGCAGCATTCGGACCGGACACCCGCATCGAATTTGCGCCTGCCGTTGCGTACGGCAACGAAGATGCGTTCACCGCGCCGGCCAGCGGCGCCGCGAGCGACCTGGAAATCCTGCTCTTCAGCCTCGCCGCCACGCCCGAGGTCGAGAACCACGGACGGATCCTGCAGCAAGCGCGGGATCGCTGGTCGCGGTCCAGGGCCGGCTCGCGCTGGCTCGTGCTCGTCGACGAAGCGCCCTACCTCGCTCATCTTGGCAGTGATGCTTCGCTCGCGGCCCGGATCGAGCAGCGCCGCTCGGCCTGGCGCGACTTCGTCCGTGCGCATGGGTTCGAAGCGTGCATGCTCGATCTCGGTTCGATCCCGACGGGGAGCGAGGTGTCGCAGGCGATCGTCGACCAGGTGCGGCGCAGTTGTCGCAGTCCGATCGCATGAACGATTCCGCGATGACCGTCAGTCTCGCATTGCTGTCGCACACGAACGTCGGCAAGACGACGCTGGCGCGCACGCTGCTGCGGCGTGACATCGGCGCCGTCATGGACCGTGCCCACGTCACCGAGGTCGCCGAATCGCACGTCCTGATGCGCAGCCCGGCAGGCGATGAACTGGTGCTGTGGGACACGCCAGGGTTTGGCGACAGCGTGCGGCTGCAGCGGCGGCTGGCGGCGAGTGGCCAGCCGCTCGGCTGGTTCCTGTCGCAGGTGTGGGACCGCTACACCGACCGCGCCTTCTGGTGCAGCCAGCAGGCGCTGCGCGCGGCGCGCGAGTCGGCGGACGTCGTGCTGTACGTCGTCAATGCGACGGAAGAACCGGCCACCGCCGGATACGTCGAGCCGGAACTGCACATCCTCGACTGGCTCGGCAAGCCGACGCTGGTCCTGCTGAATCAAGTCGGCACGCGCCTCGACGCTGCGCACGAACGGCAGCTGACCGAGGCGTGGAGCGCAGTGCTGCAGCGGCACGATGCCACACGCACGCGCCGGATCATGACCTTCGATGCCTTCGCGCGTTGCTGGCTGCAGGAGCACGCGCTGCTGGATGCCATTGCAGATTGCCTGGACGAACGGCAGCGGCCTGCGTTCGAACGGATCGCCGAGGCCTGGCGCGTGCGCGACCTCGATGTGCTCCGCCGCAGTGCTGCAGTCATTGCACGGCAATTACACGGGCTCGCGCGCGACACGGTGCGACTGCCGGACGCAACGCTCGCGGACAAGGTCAGCCGCGCGTTGCAGGGCGGTGCGACCGACGCGCTCGGCGTCGAGGAGTCTCGCGCCCGCGAGGCCATGCTCGATCGTCTCGATGAGTCCGTGCGTGAATGCACCGCCGGACTGGTCACGCTGCACGGCCTCACGGGTACGGCCAGCGAAGACATCCTGCGCCAGGTCACGACGGGGTTCGAAACCCGGCGTGCCCCGGATGCCGACAAGGCCAGCCTGTGGGGCGGCCTCGTCAGCGGTGCGCTCGGCGGCCTGGCGGCGGACGTCGCCGCCGGCGGGCTGACGTTCGGAGCGGGGGCGATTCTCGGCGGCATCGCCGGCGCGCTCGGGGCGCGCAAGCTCACGCAACGTTACAACGAGGAACGCGGGCTTGCAGGCGGCACCGTGCGCTGGTCACACGAGTTCCTGGAGGCGCGACTCGGTGCGGCGATCATTCGCTACCTCGCGGTCGCGCATTTTGGCCGCGGTCGCGGCGAATTCGCGGCGAGTGATCCGGTGCCGCGATGGCAGGCAGTCGTCTCCGCCGTGCTCGCACGGAGTGCCGCGGAACGCGAGGCCCTCTGGACAGGCATGCGACTGGAGAACGCGACGAATGCCGGCCTCGATCCGGTCATTCTCAAGCTGCTCGCCGAGGTGCTGTCGCAGCTGTATCCGGAGCCCGCGGCAAGCTTTCGCGGCAGGCTCGCATCGATGGCGCAGGGCGAATCAGCCGTGGCCTGAGCGGCAGTGCTCCGCGATCATCACGGCGATGCCGGCCATGAGCGCCGGCGGGAAGTCGTGGCCCATCCCGGGAATGATCTTGAGTCGCGCACCGTGAATGTTCGCGGCAGTGTCGCGTCCGCCGGCAATGCGCACCAGCGGGTCGTCCGCTCCGTGGATCACCAGGGTGGGCGCGGTGATTCCTTGCAGCATTTCGCGCCGGTCGCCCGACGCGAGGATCGCCGCCAGCTGCCGTGACGTGCCGGCCGGATACAGCCCGCGGCGTGCGACACGCTCGAAGTGCGGGCGCAGCTGTGCGGCATGTTGCTCGAAACCCGGGCTGCCGATGACGCCGAACACGAACAGCAGATGGTCGACCGCCTGTTCGATGGTCGGGTTGCCCGGCGGCCGCTTCAGCAACGCGCGCAGCGCCCGGGCCTTGCCGAGCGCGATGCCGGGCCGCGGATTGCCTGTCGTGGACATGATCGACGTCAGCGTGCGGACTCGCTGCGGACGCGTCGCCGCGAAGACCTGCGCGATCATGCCTCCCATCGAGACGCCGACCACGTGCGCACGCTCGATACCCGCCGCATCGAGGACGACCCGCGTGTCCTCTGCCATGTCGTCGAGGTTGTAAGGCGCAGCGACTGGTCGGCGCAGCAGCGCTCGTGTCATCGACCTGGCTATGTTCGGCACGCCGGCATCCACGAGCCGTGACGAGCCGCCGCAATCACGGTTGTCGAACGTCACGACCCGGTAGCCTTCGGCCACCAGGGTTGCGACGAAGACGTCGGGCCACATCGCGGCGGGCATGCCGAGGCCCTGGATCAGAAGAATCGCCGGTGCGTCCTGCGCGCCGAACGATTCGTAATCGAACCGGAGCCCGTTGCCTTCCGCGACCGGCATCGCAGGTCGTGTCTTACTTGGCCTTTTCCTCGACAGGGGTGGCCATCGCTCCGAGCAGTTCTACGTCGAACAGCAACACCTGGTTCGCGAGCGGACCGTTCGACCCGTACGCGAGTTCCGGCGGGATGACGAGTTGGGCCTTGGTGCCGACCTTCATCAACTGCAGCGCCTCGGTCCACCCCGGGATCACGCCCGCGACGGGGAACGAGGCTGGCTGGCCGCGCTTGTAGGAGCTGTCGAACTCGGTACCGTCGACGAGCGTGCCCTTGTAATGCACGGTGACCGTGTCGCCGATGGCCGGCGTCCTGCCTGTACCCGCCGTGAGGACCTGGTACTGCAGGCCGCTGGCCGTCGTCGTCACGCCGGGTTTCGTTGCATTCGCGGCAAGGTAGGCCTTGCCGGCGGCAGCCGCCTTCTCGCTGGCCGCTGCCTGTTCCTTCTCGCGCTGTGCGGTGACTTTCTGTTGCAGACCGGCGAGCGCGGCGCTCATCTCGTCCTGCGACAGCTTCGCCTTGCCGCCGGAGCGGCCGTCTTCGATGCCCTTCAGGATGTCCTGCGGGCGCGGCTCGATGGCGGCCAGGTCGCGGCCGAGTTGATACCCCAGCGCGTACTGCATGCGCGCGGCTTCGTCCATGGCTGTCTCGGCGGCCGGCACCGACGCGGCGAGCGTCGAGCCGAGGATGAGCATGGCGCAGGTGGGAATCAGTCGCATGAACGGTGCCTCGGTCGGGGAAGAGGGGGACGCGCGCGATATTACTGGGGCCGCTTGCGGTTGTCCCCGATTTCGAGCGGCGCTTTCCGGCCGAAACTCGCCGCATGACCTGCGCCGATCCTGTGGAACCGGCCACCTGGCGGCACGTGCCCAATGCCCTGAGCCTGGTTCGGGTCGCGTGTGCGCCGGTGCTCGTGCTGCTGGCGGCGGCGGGACAGCAGACGATCTACACTTGGGTGCTGGTGCCGGCACTCCTGACCGATGCCGCGGACGGATGGATTGCCCGCGGTTTCGGGCTGCAGTCCAAACTCGGTGCACGACTCGATTCGCTCGGGGATTCGCTCATCTGGTGCGCCGGCCTTGCCGGGTTGATCGCGTTTCAGCGCGACGTAATCGCGGCTCATCGCTGGCTGATCGGCGCGGTGGTGGCGGGCTGGATGCTCGAGAACGTGCTCGCCTGGCTGCGCTACCGCCGGCTCTCCAGCTTTCACACCGTGTTGTCGAAGATTGCCGGTGTCCTGCTCAGCGTCTACATCGGGGTCCTGTTCCTGTTCGGCCATTGGGACTGGCTGCTGTGGCTGGCCGCCATCGCCAGCGTTCTTGCGAGCGCCGAGGAGCTCTGGCTGCTCGCGTTGCTGCCGCAATGGCGCGCGGACGTGAAAGGGGTCTGGTGGTTGCGGCGGGAGGCGAATCCCTGAGGCGCTGCGGCGGCCCGGTGCGGAATCCACGGAGGCCGTGCCGGTGGCCAAGGTCCTAGGCTAGCCCGACAGCCGGGACACCCATGAAGACGATCATCGAGCCCTTTCGCATCAAGACCGTCGAGCCGATCCGGCTCACGACGCGGGACGAGCGCGTCGAGCTGCTGCGCCGCGCGCACTGGAACCTGTTCGCGATCCACGCCGACGACGTGATCATCGACCTGCTGACCGATTCCGGCACCAGCGCCATGAGCGCGGAGCAGTGGGCCGCCGTCATGCGCGGGGACGAGTCCTACGCCGGCTCGCCGTCCTATTATCGCTTCGAGTCCGCGGTGCGCGAGTTGATGCCGTACCGCCACATCATCCCGACACACCAGGGGCGCGCGGCGGAAGCGATCCTGTTCTCGATCATCGGCGGGCCCCGCAGGATCGTGCCATCGAATACGCACTTCGACACGACGCGCGGCAACATCGAGGCTACTGGCGCCGAAGCGGTGGACCTCGTCATTGCCGAAGCGCACGACCCGGCCAACCGGCATCCCTTCAAGGGCAATATGGACGTCGCGCGGCTCGAGGCCCTGCTCGCCAGGTCGGCGGAGCGCGTGCCGCTCGTGATGCTGACCCTCACCAACAATGCGGGCGGCGGCCAGCCCGTCAGCCTGGAGAACGTCCGGGCCGTCGCCGAGGTGGCGCACCGTCACGGCAAGCCGCTGTTCATCGACGCCTGTCGCTTTGCCGAGAACGCGTGGTTCATCAAGTGCCGCGAAGCGGGCCAGTCGTCACGGCCGGTCACCGACATCGTGCGCGACGTGTTTGCCGCTGCGGACGGCATGACCATGAGCGCCAAGAAGGACGCGTTCGCCAACATCGGCGGCTGGCTCGCCCTGAACGACGACGCGCTCGCGGCGGCAGCGCGCAACCGGCTCATCCTGACCGAGGGGTTCCCCACCTACGGCGGCCTGGCCGGCCGCGACCTCGACGCGATCGCCGTCGGGCTGCGCGAGATCGTCGACGAGCAATACCTGCGCTATCGCGTGCGCACCAACGAATACATCGGCGAGAAGCTCATGGCGCTGGGCATCCCGATCGTGCAGCCGGTCGGCGGGCACGCGGTGTTCGTCGACGCGAGGCAATTCCTGCCGCACATCCCCCCGCTGCAGTATCCGGGCCAGGCGCTTGCCGTCGCCCTGTACGAGCGTGGTGGCATCCGGGCGTGCGAGATCGGCACCGTGATGTTCGGGCTCAGGCCCGACGGGACCGAGGTTCCGGCCGAAGCCGAGCTGGTGCGCCTGGCGATGCCGCGCCGCGTGTACACGCAGTCGCATGCCGACTACGTCGTCGAGGTCTTTGCGGAGATAGTCACGCAGCGCGAGCAGCTGCGCGGATTCCGGATCGAGCAGCAGCCGGCGCAGCTGCGCCACTTCACGGCTCAGTTCGCCCCGCTCTGATCGCGTGCAGTCCGCTGCCGGCCCGCTGCAGCGGATTTCACGTTGGCAGCAAGGGGCCTCGCGGTTTAGTCTAGAAGGCCACGATCCACGGCCATTGCTTCCCTGCCAGCCCACCCTCATGAACGCCAAGAAGCCGACTTCCACCCGACGCAAGCCCCGCACTGACGCGCCGCGCCCGGGATCGGGCAGGTCGTCCCGGACGGCGGCGCGCACTGCCGCCAAGGGCGACATCGCACCGCGACTGACCGCGGATGGCATCGAGCGATTCTCCGTCAGTGAGGCCGTCGACGCGGCGCACGAGTCGAAGGCGTTTGCCGTCGGCGACATCATGCAACGGATGCTGCAGCAGAGCCCGGCCTCGGCCAGCGAGTCGCTGGAGGCGATTCTCGATGGAGCGTCCCCGGACGACGTTGATGCGCTACGCAAGCTGTTGCTGCGTCGTGGCGACGAGGCACGCGCACTGCGTCGCGCCACCGAGGACTCGGAGCTCTCCGAGGGGTGGCGCGACGGCGGCTATCCGTACCGCAACCTGATGTCGCGCAAGACCTACGAGCAGCACAAGTACCGCCTGCAGGTCGAGTTGCTGAAACTGCAGGCGTGGGTCAAGGAGACCGGCGCCAGGGTCGTGATCCTCTTCGAGGGGCGTGACGCCGCCGGCAAGGGCGGCACGATCAAGCGCTTCATGGAGCACCTGAACCCCCGCGGCGCCCGCGTCGTCGCGCTCGAGAAGCCGAGCGACGTCGAGCGCGGGCAGTGGTATTTCCAGCGCTACGTCTCCCAGCTGCCGACCGCCGGCGAAATCGTCCTGTTCGACCGCTCCTGGTACAACCGGGCGGGCGTCGAGCGGGTCATGGGGTTCTGCACTGACGGCGAGTACGCCGAGTTCATGCGGCAATGCCCCGAGTTCGAGCGCAACCTGGTGCGCAGCGGCATCCACGTGATCAAGTTCTGGTTTTCAGTCAGCCGGAAGGAGCAGCGCCGCCGGTTCAAGGAGCGCAGGTCGCACCCGCTCAAGCACTGGAAGCTCAGCCCGATCGACCTGGCCTCGCTCGACAAATGGGATGAGTACACGACGGCCAAGGAATCGATGTTCTTCTACACCGATACCGCCGATTCGCCGTGGACCGTGATCAAGTCGGATTGCAAGAAGCGCGCGCGGCTGAA
>Ga0224510_10001119_pt1 | contig 18241 bp, 10 predicted proteins | sample SF_May12_sed_USG_FD_170161 | JGI IMG/M metagenome (GOLD analysis project Ga0224510, IMG submission 170161) | Sediment microbial communities from San Francisco Bay, California, United States - SF_May12_sed_USGS_4_1 | ecosystem: Environmental > Aquatic > Marine > Sediment | place: USA: California... | reverse complement strand
TCCGCACGGAGACGTACGCCACGCCCGAGTCGAAGCTCGATGCGTCGATCTGGCTGACGCGCCCGAAATCCGGCATCTCCTTGGGCGTCACGTTCGTCCACGTCTTGCCGCCGTCGCGCGTCACGTGGATCAGGCCGTCATCCGAGCCGGTCCAGATCACGTTCACGTCGCGCTTGCCCGGTCCGACGGAGAAGATCGTCGCGTAGACCTCGGGCCCGTTCATGTCGCCGGTGATCGGCCCGCCCGACTTCTCGAGCGTCTTCGGGTCGTGGCGCGTGAGGTCGCCGCTCAGCGCGGTCCAGTTGCGGCCACCGTCGGTGGTCATCCAGAGCCGCTGCGAGGAGACGTAGAGCCGCTTCGGGTCCACCTTGGAGAAGATGATCGGGTACGTCCACTGCCAGCGTTCCCTGATGTCCTTGGACGGCTCGCCCGAGTAGAACCAGGGATACGGGTTCACCTCGCGCGAGAGGCCCGTGCGATGGTTGTACTTGTCGAGGTAGCCGCCGTTGTTCGTGCCCGAGTAGAAGAGGTCCGGGTCGAGCGGGTCCGGCGCGATGTAGCCGGGCTCGCCGCCACCCACGTCGTACGCGACCGCCATGCCGCCCGAGGCCGGGTCGTTGTAGCCAGGTCCGGGACCGCCGCGATTCCCACCCGCGCCCGGTGCACCGCCGCCGCCCCGCCGGAAGCCGCCCTGGTTCAGGTTCCAGTTGTACGGCACGCAGAGCGTGGAGTTGTCCTGCTGCGAGCCGCACACATGGAAGGGGATGTGGGTCGTGGTGATCACGTGGTACCACTGCGCCGTCGGGAAGTCCTGGTCGGTCCAGTTCCCGCCGGTGTCCGTCGAGATCGCCCCACCGCCATCGTTCGCGTCCACGAGGTGCGCCGGGTCGTCCGGGTCGATCCAGAGGTCGTGGTGGTCGCCGTGCGTGCCGTTCCCCACGGACTGGAGCGTCTTGCCCTGGTCGGCGGAACGGAACAGCGAGGTGTTCTGCGCATAGACCACGTCGGCGTTCTGGTGGTCCGCGAAGACGTTCGTGTAATAGAAGGACCGCTGCCGGATGCTCCGGTTCTCGTTCTTGAGGGTCCAGGTCGCGCCGCCGTCGTCGCTCATGAAGAGCCCGCCGTTGTCATTCTCGACGAGCGCATAGACGCGCTGCGGGTTGGCGGCCGTGAGCGCGACGCCGATCCGGCCCACGAGCCCCTGCGCGGGGAGCCCCGGGTTGCGCGTGATCTCCTTCCAGGTCTCGCCCCCGTCGGTGCTCTTGAAGAGCCCGCTCCCGGGGCCGCCGCTCGACATCTGGTACTCCTTCCGGTACGCCTCCCAGAGCGCGGCGTACATCACGCTCGGGTTCGTGCGGTCGATCGCGATGTCGATCGCGCCCGTCCTGTCATCACGGTAGAGCACCTTCTTCCACGTCTTGCCGCCGTCGGTGGACTTGAAGACGCCGCGCTCCGTGCTCGGCACGCTGTACCTGCCGAACGAGGCGACGAACACGATGTCGGGGTTCGTCGGATGGATGCGGACCTTCGAGATGCCGTCGCTCTGGCCGAAGCCCACGTGCGCCCACGTCTTGCCGGCGTCGGTGCTCCTGTAGACGCCGTCGCCCGGCATGATGTTGCCGCGGATCGCCGTCTCGCCCATCCCGATGAACACGAGGTCGGGGTTCGACTCGCTCACCGCCACCGCGCCCACCGAGGCCGAGCGCACCTGCCCGTCCGTGACGGGGAACCAGGTGGAGCCGCTGTCCATCGTCTTCCAGAGCCCGCCGCCCACGGCGCCGAAATACGCCTCGGCGCGCCGGCCCTTCACGCCGCTCGCGGCGATCGAGCGCCCGCCACGGTCCGGGCCGATGTTGCGCCACTTGAAGTTGGCGAGGAAGGCCGAGTCGAGCGTGACCGGCTCGAAGCCCTGCTGCAGCGCGGCGGGCGTGGCCGCAGTGGCGCCCAGGGCGAAGAGGAGCGGGATGCCGAGCGTGACGAGAGGGCGGTGGACGGACATGGGGGGTATTGGGGTGTGAGGAACGGCCGCGCGACGCTGCGCGCCACCTGACAACGTTGCGACGCGGTTGGGCGTTGGGCTACCCCGCGCTCAGACCTTGAAGTGGATCCCGCGCTTGTCGAGCACCCAGAGGATGCCGAGCCAGAGCAGCACGAACGAGAGCGCGAAGGCGAGCGAGGCGTTCTTCGGCGCCAGCCACGAGGCGAACAGCTCGCGATGCACCACCGCCTGTACGGCCGTGGGCGCGCCATGGTAGTCCACCTTCCAGAGCGTGTAGATCAGGCGCGCCATCATCCCCGATCCCACGAAGGCGATGATCGGGTTCACGCCGTAGATCACGAAGGGCCGTGTCCACCACCGGATGCGCTGCACGTCGGTGATCCAGAGGACCGTGGCCAGCGACACGGCCGCCATGCCCGCCGTGAAGAGCACGTAGCTCGAGGTCCAGAGCGACTTGTTGATCGGGAACGACCAGTTCCACATGAGCCCGGCCATCATCCCGAGCGCGCCGACGGCGAACATCGCGGCGAGCCGTTCCGGGAGCGGCCGGGCGCTCCGGATCCAGCGCCCGCAGAACACACCGAGCATCGCGGTGCCGATCGCCGGGATCGTCGAGAGCACGCCCTCGGGGTCCCACGTGCGGCTCTGGCTCCACAGGTGCCCGTCGAGCAGCGCCCGGTCCACCCACGCCGCGAGCGTCCGGCTCGGCTCGTCGAGCCAGTCGGCGCCGAGGCCCTCCTGCCCCGGCACCGGGAGCAGGGTCATCGCGAACCAGTAGCCCAGGAGGAGCGCGCAGAGGATCCCCACCTGCCGCTTGAGCGACCCCCGCAGCGTGAGGAGCGCCGCGCAGATGTACACCACGCCGATGCGCGCCAGCACGCCGGGGATCCGCATCTGCGTGAAGCGCGTGAGCGGATAGAAGGGGAACCACCCCATCGCCCAGCCGAAGAGCACGATGAGCGCGCCGCGGCGGAGGATCTGCCGCACGATCGCGCGTTCGTCGTCGCCGCGGGCGCGGCGGCCCGCCAACGAGAGGTGCGTGGTGATCCCGACGATGAAGAGGAAGAAGGGGAAGATGACGTCCGTCGGCGTCCAACCGTGCCAGGCGGCGTGCTCGAGCGGCGGGTAGATCGCCGACCAGCTCCCGGGGTTGTTCACGAGGAGCATGCCGGCGATCGTGATGCCCCGGAAGACGTCGAGTGCGAGGAGCCGCTCGCGGGGCGCGCCGGCCGTCGCCACGCCCACCGCGGCGCCGGTCACGGCTTGGCGGAGGGCGCCTTCGCGCCAGTCGGCGACGGCGCGTCCTCGTTCCAGATGCGCGCCGCCTGCAGCCAGCGTCCGTTCACGTTGCGCCAGTGCGCGACGTACTTGCCCTCGAGGGGCCTCGGCTGCGCGTTGTCCGGGGTGGGCACCGTGAGCGCATATCCGCCGACCTCGACGGCCATCGGCCCGACGGCGTGCACATCCACCGCCGCGATCGTCATGTTCGCCCCCGCCACCAGCGGGTGCGCGGCGACGTACTTCCGGATGCTGTCACGCCCGAGCACCGGGGGCTCGTGGGGCGGCATCAGCGCCGCCTGCTCGGTGAAGAGCGATGCGATCGAGTCGGCCATGTTGCCGTTGGTGTACCGCATGTAGCGGATGTTGATCGCGTCGATCGCCGTCTGCGCGGCGGCCGACTCCTGCGTGAGGCGGAACGCCGTGTACTCCGGGGACGCGGATCGCGAGCGGCACGCCGACAGCACGACAACGGCTGCCAGCAGGAGGGAACGCATCGTGCGGACTCCATGGGACGGTGGGCGGATCGGGGACGACCGCCTGATAGTGGATGGTCCGCGGGTCGCGCACAAGCCGGGTGGCGCCGCGGGCGGTACATTCGTGGCGATGCCGCGCCCCTCCCGCTCCACTCAACCCCCGGACGCCATGCGCACCGCCCGCCCAGTCTCGCTCGCGGTCCCTGCCCTCATCGCACTCCTCGTCGCGATCGCACCCGCCGCCATCTCGGCGCAGGGGCGCCCCGCCGCCGCGCGGCCGAACGCCAGGGCGGAAGCCGACAAGCGCGGGCTCGTCGCCGACATCGACGCGCGCGCCAAGCTCACCCAGGAGATCAACGACCAGATCTTCTCATTCGGCGAGCTCGGCTTCCAGGAGGTGGAGACGTCGAAGTACCTCGTGGCGCTCCTGCGTCGCGAGGGCTTCACCGTGGAGGAGGGGTACGCCGGCATGCCGACGGCGTGGGTGGCCACGTGGGGGTCCGGGAAGCCGGTGATCGCCGTCGGATCCGACATCGACGGCATCCCGCAGGCCTCGCAGATGCCGGGGGTGGCGTGTCGCATGCCGATGATCGCCGGCGCGCCGGGCCACGGCGAGGGCCACAACTCGGGCCAGGCGGTGGTGGTCACCGCGGCGCTCGCCGTGAAGAAGCTGATGACCGAGCAGAAGCTCCCGGGCACGATCAGGATCTGGCCCGGCGTGGCGGAGGAACAGCTGGGTTCGAAGGCGTTCTTCACGGCGGCCGGGCTCTTCAGGGACGTGGACGTGAGTTTCTTCACCCACGTCTACGACCGCTTCTCCACGCCGTGGGGCGCGCCGAACGAGTACAGCGGGCTGGTCTCGCTGCTCTACTCCTTCGAGGGCACCACCGCCCACGGTGCGGGCGCGCCCTGGCGCGGCCGCAGCGCGCTCGACGCAGTGGAACTGATGGATGTCGCGTGGAACTTCCGCCGCGAGCACCTGCGCACCGAGCAGCGGTCGCACTACGTGATCCGCGACGGCGGGGACCAGCCGAATGTGGTGCCGGCGACGGCCTCCGTGTGGTACTTCCTCCGCGAGCTCGATCCGCCGCGCATCCGCGGGCTCTGGGCCATCGCCGACTCCATCGCGCAGGGCGCGGCGATGATGACCGGCACGCGGCTCGCCGGCGTGCGCGTGATGGGGGCGGCCTGGCCGCCGCACTTCAACAAGCCCGTCGCGCAGGCGATGGCGGCGAACATCGCCCGCGTGGGGATGCCCAAGTGGTCCGCCGACGACGAGCGGTTCGCGAAGGCGCTCCAGAAGGAGATGGGCCAGCCCGAGACGGGACTCGACACCGCGACGCTCGGCCTCGAGGACCCACCGAAGGAGGCCGACCGGAAGGGCGGCGGCTCGGACGACATCGGTGACGTGTCGTGGGCGGTGCCGACGGTGCAGCTCTTCTATCCGTCGAACGTCCCCGGCACGCCGGGCCACAACTGGGCCGACGCGATCGCGATGGCCACGCCCATCGCCCACAAGGGCGCGACCGCCGGCGCCAAGGCGCTCGCGCTCACGATGTACGACGTGCTCACCACGCCGAAGCTCGTGAGCGACGCCTGGGACTACTACCGCGTGCAGACGAAGGACACCAAGTACGAATCGTTCGTGCGCCCGCAGGACCGGCCGGCGATCGACCTCAATGCCAACATCCTCGGCAAGTACCGCGAGCAGATGCGGCCGTACTACTACGACCCCTCGCGCTTCCGGACCTATCTCGACCAGCTCGGCGTCACGTACCCGACTGTTCGGGGCGCGGACGGGAGCTGCGGGGTGCGGGCGGTGCCATGACGCACCGCGCCCGCACCCCGCAGTGCCCCGCTACCGCTCGTCCATCCAGACGTCCTCGAGCACGGTGACGCTGCGCGCGTAGGTCCTGCCGCCCACCGAGAGCGTCACGACGTACGCGCCGGCGGTCGCCGGCCGACGCTGCGGGCCGCCCCCGCCACCCCCGCCGCCGCCACCGCCCCCACCGCACGGGTTGCCGCCACCCCCACCGCCCCCACCGAATCCGCCACCCGGGCCGGCCGGACGCGCGTCGCTGCAGAGATCCCAACGCACCTGGTTCAGGCCGGCCTCCTTCGTGCCGGTGATCGTCCGGAACACGGCGCTGCTCCCCACGGGCGTGATGGTGATCGTCACGTCGCCGCGTGACGGGTTCCTGAGGTAGTACGCGATGGAGGTGCCGCGCGGCGCGTTCTCGCCCTCGAAGTTGTGCGCGCCCGTCACCGCCCGGCGCAGCCGGATGTCCTGCTTCCACAGCACCGCACTGCGCGGCTCGAAGAGGTACGCGTCCTGCGCCATCACGCCCGCGCCCAACTGCTGCAGCGGCGAGATGTCGTCCATGATCCAGATGCTGCGCCCGTGCGTGGAGAGGATCAGGTCGTTCTCGCGCGGATGCACGATCACCTCGTCCACCCGGACGACCGGCAAGTCGGTCATGAACGGCTTGTAGCTCCTCCCCTCGTCGAGCGAGACGAAGAAGCCGAACTCGGTCCCGACGTAAAGCAGCGACTTGTTGCGCGGGTCCTGCTTCACCGTGTTCACATTGCCCATCGCCGGCAGGTTGCCGGAGATGGACGTCCAGCTGGCGCCGAAATCACGCGTCACGAAGATGTAGGGCTTGAGGTCGTCGCTCCGGTGCCCGTCGAGCGAGATGTACGCCGTGCCGGCGTCGAAGTGCGAGGGTTCCACGCGCGAGACGTAGTACTCCTTCGGTCCGCCGGGCAGCGCCTTGCCCACCTCGGTGAACGACTCTCCGCCATCACGGCTCACCTGCACGTTGCCGTCGTCGGTGCCGACCCAGATCACGCCGGGCTGCACATCCGACTCGCCGATGGTCGTGATCGTGGAATACGCCGCGGTGCCGTCGTTCTTGGCGTTGATGCACCGGCCGTTCCGCTGCCGGCTGCAGATCGGCAGGTCGCCGGCGTACCCGAGGGTCTCGCGCTTGTCGCGGTCGATTGCCTTGGTGAGGTCCGCGCTCATGGACCAGGTGGTGCCACGGTCGCGCGACTTGAAGAACCGGTCCGCGCCGGTGTAGACGGTGTTCGCATCGTGGGGCGAGAGCACGATCGGCGTGTTCCAGTTGAAGCGGAACCGCACGCTCGAGTCGGGCGGAGGCACGACGTTCGAGATCGCCGGTCCGCCGCCGAATCCACCGCCGCCCCCACCGCCGCCGGTCGCCGTGCCACGCGGCCGCATGCTCGTGCTCGACGCCTCGCGCAGGTCCACGCGACTCATGTTCCCGCCCTGCGACTCGGTGTACACCGTCGCCCAGTCGAACGGGTCGATCTGGCTGTAGAACCCGTCGCCACCGCCCACGCGATACCAGTCCTGGGCCAGGATCGACCCGGCACGCGCGGTGCTCGGCCCGCACCAGCTGCCGTTGTCCTGCAGCCCGGTGCACACGTAGTACGGATGCCGCATGTCGGCCGAGGCCTGGTACGGCTGGCCGACCGCCCAGGTGCGCAGCGAGTGCCACGAGTCGCCGCCGTCCCAACTGACATCCACCGAGCCGTCATTGCCGTACATCACGTGGCGGCTGTCCCGCGGATCGATCCAGATGGCATGATTGTCGACGTGCCCCATGCCCTCGAGCGTCTTGAACGTCTGGCCGCCATCGGTGGACTTGTAGGCGTTCAGACCGCCCGTGTAGACCGTGTTCTCGTCGTTCGGGTCCACACGGACCTGGCTGAAGTACATCGGCCGGTTGTTCTGGTTGTTGAGGAACTTCCAGGTGGCACCGCCGTCGGCCGAGCGCCAGACGCCGGACACGGCCGAGTCCGGCGGGAGGTTCTGCCCACCGCCACCGCCTCCACCACCTCCCCCCCCGCCGCCGCCACCGCCGCCGCCGCGCGCCGGAGCCGTCGCCGGCAGGTTGTCCGGCCCGACCTCGATCTGCGCGTAGATCACGTTCGGATTGGAAGGCGCCACGTCGATCGCGATGCGCGCCATCGTGCCGCCCGGGAGTCCGTGCCCGGAGAGCCGGGTGAAGTTCCGCCCGCCGTCGGTGCTCTTCCAGATCCCGTTGTTCGGCCCGCCGCTGGCGAAGCCCCAGGCCGTGCGGCGCCGCGTGTAGGTCGCGGCGTAGAGGACGTTCGGGTTGGCCGGGTTGATCACCAGGTCGGTCGCGCCGGTGTTGACGTCGGGCGCCAGGGTGCGCGTCCAGTTCCGTCCGCCGTCCGTCGTCATGTAGACGCCGCGCTCGGGATTGGGTCCGAACAGGTGGCCGTTGGCGGCGACCCAGACGATGTCGGGATTCGTCGGGTGCACCACGACGCGTGCGATGGTCTGTGTCTCGCGGAGCCCGATGGACCGGAACGTCTTGCCGCCGTCGGTCGACTTGTACATCCCGTCGCCGAACGAGGCGCTCTGCCGGTTGTTCGGCTCACCGGTGCCGACGTACACGATGTCCGGGTTCGACGGCGCGATCGCGATGTCGCCGATGGAGTGCGTGCTGTAGGTGTCGAAGATGGGCGTGAACGTCGTGCCGTTGTTGACGGTCTTCCAGATGCCGCCCGTCGCGAACCCCACGTAGAAGGTCGAGGGGTCGTTCGGCACCACGGCGATGTCGTCCACGCGCCCGCCCTGGCCCACGGGGCCGATCGACCGCCAGCGGAACCCGCGTAGGAGCGGGTCGGTCGCGGCGTTGATCGTCGTGCCGGTGTCGCGCTGGACGGCGGCGGTCTCCTCTTGCGCGAGCAGCGTGAGCGGCAGCGCGAGGAGGGCGAGACTGCGGAGGAAGCGTGTCATGGTCGGGGGGCGAGGGGCGGGTGAGCAGGACCGCGGAGGGAGCGGCGCCGCTGGGGCGCTCCCTATCGTGGACCGGGCCGGGCGGCTCCGCAAGGCGATGCGACTCGGCGCCGCCCGCCCCGATGGGCGCGTCGCGGCCACGCCGTGCGCTCCGTATCTTCTCGCCACTCCCCACATCCACCCGGGATGCTCCGATGCTCTTCCGCCACTCCATCGCGGTCGCCGCCCTGCTGTTCACGAGCGCGGCCCTCCTCCCCGCGCAGTCGGTGCCCTCCATCGCGCCGTTCATGTCGCCGGCCTCGCCCCTGACGCTCGTCTCGGCCAGGAAGGCCGACCGCATCGCGTGGATGGCGTACGACCGCGGGATGCGGAACGTCTACACCGCCGCCGCGCCCGACTTCCGGCCGGTGCGGCTCACGAGCTTCCTCAAGGACGACGGCACCGACCTCACCGACGTCGAGATCTCCGACGACGGGTCGATCATCGTCTTCGTCCGCGGCTCCGCGCCCAACCGGTTCGGCTGGGTCGCGAACCCGTCGCACGATCCCGCCGGCGCCGAGCGCGCGATCTGGGCGGTGCGTGCCACCGGCGGTGCCGCCTGGCGCGTGGCGGAGGGCGCGGCGCCGGAGCTCTCGCCCGACGGGCGGTTCGTGCTGTACGTGAAGGACGCCCAGATCTACCGCGCGCGCGTGCTCCGCGGCGAGACGATCGCGGCGATGGACACCGGCGGCGTGCCCTACATCAAGGCGTGGGGACGCAACGGGTCGCCGAGCTGGTCGCCGGACGGCCGCCGCGTCGCCTTCGTGAGCAGTCGCGAGAACCACTCCTTCGTCGCGATCTACGACGTGGCCACGCGCACCGTACGCTACGTGGCTCCGAGCGTGGACTGTGACGGCGGACCCACCTGGTCGCCCGACGGCAAGCGGCTCGCCTTCTCCCGCCGGCCGGGCACGCCCTTCGGGCTGCAGTCGCAGCAGGGCCAGGGCGGGATCGGGAATCCGGCGGCGCCCGCCGCCAATCCGAACGCACCACGGCCCAACGGCAATCCGGCGAGCGGGTGCGCGGGCGGATTCGGCGGCGGCGGGGGCGGCGGGGGCGGCCTCGCCGCCGCGGGCCGGGCTGCCGGAACCGCGAACAACATGCAGAACTCCCCGGGCTTCTACTCCTCCGCCTTCCCCGGTGGCCATACACTCTCCCTCATGGTCGCCGACGCGGCGACGGGCGAGGCGCGCGAGTTCTGGCACAATGCGCCCAAGGACTCCCTCTTCACGAGCGCCAACAACATGGTGTGGGCGGGCGACCGGCTCATCTTCCCGGTGAACGTCCCGGGGGACGAGTGGGATCGCTGGTACTCGATCGCGTTCGACGGCAGCGCCCCGGTGCTCCTCACCACCACCGACGGGCTGATCGAGAACGCGACCTCGGTGGCGCTCTCACGCGACGGCGGCAGGACGCTCTTCTACTGCACGAATGCGACCGACATCGAGCGCCGCCACATCTGGACGGTGCCGACCAGCGGCGGCACGCCGACGCGCATCTCGATGGGTGACGGGATCGAGACCTACCCGCAGCCCCTCGCCTCGGGCAAGCAGGTGGCGGTGATCTACCTCGGTGCGACAACGCCGGCCTCGATCGCCCTCGTCCCCACGGCCGGAGGGGAGCCGAAGCTGATCTTCCCCACCCTCGGCAGGGAGTTCCCCACCGTCGCGCACGTGGTGCCCGAGGTGGTGCACACCACGGCGGCCGACGGGCTCGACATCAGCAACACGCTCTTCCTGCCGAAGGACCTCAAGCCGGGCGAGCGGCGGCCGGCGATCGTCTTCGTGCACGGCGGCCCGATGCGGCAGATGCTCCCGGGCTACCACTACATGCAGTTCTATCACTGGGCGTACGCCGTGAACCAGTGGCTCGCGAGCCAGGGCTACGTGGTGCTCTCGATCAACTACCGGAGCGGCGTCGGCTACGGCCGGAGCTTCCGCAACGCGCCCAACACGCAGGGGCGCGGCAACTCCGAGTACCAGGACGTCGTGGCCGGCGCGAAGTACCTGCAGGGCCGCGCCGACGTCGATCCCGCGCGCATCGGCATCTGGGGCCTCTCGTACGGCGGGCTGCTCACCGCCGAGGCGCTCGCACGGAACTCCGACATCTTCGTCGCTGGAGCGGATCTCGCGGGCGTGCATCTCTACGGCAACCAGCTCGACTCCACCAACCTCGCGTTCAAGTCGTCCTCCGTGGGTGCGATCGACGGGTGGAAGTCGCCGGTGTTCCTCGTGCACGGCGACGATGACCGCAACGTGGATTTCGCACAGACCGTCGGCCTCGTGCAGCTCCTGCGAGCGCGCGGCGTCTACCATGAACTGACGGTCATCCCCGACGACCTGCACGAGTCGATGCTGCACAGCAACTGGATCGACACCTTCGACCGGATGGGCGCCTTCCTGCATCGGTTCGTGTGGGAGAGGCAGCGGCCGCCGGTGATGCCGTGAGCGAGGCCACCCCGATGCGCCGCGCCTTGCGGGTCGTGGTGCGCATCCTCGCCCTGCTCCTCGTCGGGGCGATCGTCTACGGCGCCTGGAAGGACCCGGAGAACGAGACGCTCGACGCCGCCGCGCGCGCCGGCGCGAGTGGACGGTTCGTCACGCTCTCGCAGGGCGTCACCCACTACGACGTCGCCGGCCCCGACTCGGGGCGGCCGGTGATCCTCGTGCACGGCTTCTCGGTGCCCTATTACATCTGGGACTCCACCGCCGTCGCGCTCTCGGCGGCGGGGTATCGCGTGATCCGCTACGACCTCTTCGGCCGCGGGCTCTCCGACCGGCCCAACGGCGCGTACGACGGCGCCTTCTACGACACGCAGCTCGCCGAGCTCGCCGACTCGCTGCAGGTCACCGGCGCGTTCGACCTCATGGGACTCTCGTTCGGCGGGTTCGTGACCGCACACTTCACGGGCACGCACCCCGCCCGCGTGCGCACGCTCACGCTCGTTGACCCGCAGAGTTCGGGGCGCTCGCTGCCCGGACTGCTCCAGGCGCCCGTGCTCGGCGCCTGGCTCTTCCAGGTGACCGCGGTGCCCGGCATGGCCGACAACCAGGCGAGCGACTTCCTCCATCCGGAACGCTTCCCGGGCTGGGCGGACCTCTACCGGCCGCAGATGCGCTACAAGGGATTCGGCCGGGCGCTGTTGCGGAGCATCCGCGCCACGGGAGGTACGGACTTCTCCGCGCTCTTCGGCGCGGTCGGCACGGCGGGCGTCCCCACCCTGCTCCTGTGGGGAGAGCAGGACACCACCGTGCCCATCGCGATGTCGAAGGTCGCCCGCGACGCGATCCCGCAACTCGAGTATGCGCCGATCGACTCCTCGGGGCACCTGCCGCACATCGAGCAGGCGAGCGTGGTGCGCGCCCGGATGCTCGAGTTCCTCGCGGCCCACTGAACGCGGGCACTCCCTCCTCCGTAAGATGCGCGACCCCCAACCGATGCCGGAGCCCTTCCCGATGCGCCTCGCCCCCGCCCGTCTCCCCGCGCTCGCCCTCGTCCTCGCGCTCGCCGTCCCGGCGGCCGGCGCCCAGCAGCTCTCGAGCGACCAGCGCTTCGCCCAGGAGGTCTACAAGGAGCTGATCGAGATCAACACCTCCACCATGACCTCGGGCACGACCGTCGCGGCGCAGGCGATGGCGAAGCGGTTCCGCGACGCCGGCTTCCCCGAGGCCGACATCTTCCTGGGCGGCGCGCGCGACGACAAGCACAACCTCGTGGTCCGCTACCACGGCAAGGGCGGCGCCAACGGGCCCAAGCCCCTGCTGCTGCTCGCGCACCTCGACGTGGTGGAGGCGCTCAAGAGCGACTGGTCACCGGACCTCGACCCATTCAGGTTCCTCGAGCGCGACGGCTACTTCTACGGCCGCGGCACCTCCGACGACAAGGCGATGGCGGCGATCTTCGTCGCCAACCTCATCAAGTTCAGGCGCGAGGGCTACGTCCCCGACCGCGACATCATCCTCGCGCTCACGGCGGACGAGGAAGGCAGCCCCTGCGGCTGCAACGGCGTGCGCTGGCTCATCCAGAACCATCGCGAGCTCGTGGACGCGGCATACGTGGTGAACGAAGGGGGCGGCGGTTCGCTCCGCGACGACAAGCCCTTCCTGAACTCGATCCAGGCCACGCAGAAGAACTCGGTGAACTTCACCGCGACCGCGCACAACCGCGGCGGCCATTCCTCCGTGCCGCGGCCCGACAACGCGATCTACCAGCTCTCCGAAGCCGTCGCGCGCTTCGCCAAGCACCAGTTCCCGGTGCACTTCAACGCAGTGACGCGGGCGTTCTTCACCGAGACCGCGAAGATCGAGTCGCCCGAGATGGGCCGCGCGATGAACGCCCTCCTCAAGGACGAGAACGACGCGGCCGCGGCCGCGATCGTCTCCCGCGACCCGCGCTACAACTCGATGCTCCGCTCCACCTGCGTGGCCACGGGGTTGACCGGTGGCCACGCCGCGAACGCGCTCCCGCAGACGGCCGAGGTGCGCATCAACTGCCGCATCCTCCCCGACGCGGTGCCGAGCGAGATCCGCGACGGCATCGTCGCGGCGCTGGGCGACACCGCGATCGAGGTCTCGCGTGCCGGACCGCGCAACTTCGTGGCGCCCTCGGCGTTGATGCCGGAGATCATGCAGCCGGTGCAGATGGTGACGAAGGAGCTCTTCGGCCCCATCCCGGTGATCCCGACGATGTCCACCGGCGCGACCGACTCGCAGCCCTTCCGCCAGATCGGGATCCCGGCCTACGGCGTCTCCGGGCTGATGGGCGACCCCGACGACATCCGCGCGCACGGGCGTGACGAACGCATGAAGGTGAAGAGCTTCTTCGACGGGCAGGAGTTCCTGCTCCGGCTCACCCGGCTGCTGGCGATGGGGAAGCCGGTCACCTGAGCGGTGACCGTCGGGGCGTGACCGCGATCCGTTCCCTCCGACCGACGCGCGATTCCCGAGCCTCGCCCTGCAGGGCGGAGCTCAGGTCCCGAGCTTCGCCCTGAAGAAGGCGATGGTCCGGGGCCACGCGGCCCTGGCGGCGGCGAGATTCGCCTCCGACCCGTCCTGCCCGCGCAGGAAGCCGTGCCCCGCCCCATCCAGGATGTGGAACTCGTACGCCTTGCCGAGTCGCTTCATCGCGGAGTCGGTGGCCGGGATGGTGGCGTTGATGCGCGCGTCATTCCCGCCGTAGAACCCGAGCACCGGTGCCTTGATGTTCGCCATCTGCTCGGCGCTCGGCGGCGAACCGTAGTAGACCACGGACGCGGTGAGGCCGGGCGCGTGCGTGGCGTGCAGGAAGGATCGTCCCCCGCCCCAGCAGAAGCCGACGATGCCGTACTTCGGGAGCGCCGCCGGCAGCGACATGCCGTAGCGCGCCACGGCGTCGAGGATCCGGTTCCCGATCTCAGGCGTGACCTTGCCGATCGCCGCGCGACCTTCATCGGAGGTGGGATCGGCCGTGAGGTCGCCGGTCCGGAACATCGTCGTCAGGTCGGGCGCGATGCCGATGAAGCCGTCGGCGGCGAGCTGGTCGGCCACGCTGCGCGTCCAGGTGTTGATGCCGGTGTTCTCGTGGATGGCGATCACCACCGGCGCCTTGGTCGCGCGCTCGGGGTAGACGACCCAGGCCATCACGCTGTCCGTGGTGCCCACCTTGATGGCCACCCACTCCGCGTGGCGCGGCGACTTCTGGAGTCGCTCGGCGGCCGTGGACGACGATGCGGGGATCGCGGCGGACTGCTGGAATCCCGCCATCGGGGCCATGGCCGTCGTGTCATGGCCTGGATGCTCATCGGCCGGGACGGTGGTGTGCCCGTGTCCAGCCGCGAACCCGATTCCTGCGGCGGCCGCACACACGGCCGAGATCGACACGATGCGCATCTGAAGCCTCCGAATGGTGAAGCGCGAAAGGTAGCGGTCTCGCGGAGCTACGACGAGTGACACATCTTTGAGCGCATGACCCTACGCCATGGATGCACGGCCGTGCTGCTGCTCGCGTCGACCGCGTGCGCCGCACCGCAGCCCTACGACCTCATCATCGCCAACGGCAAGGTCGTCGACGGCACCGGCAACGCCTGGTTCCTCGGCGACATCGCCGTCCGCGGCGACCGCATCGTCGCCGTGCGCCCGGCCGGCGGCCTGCGCGATGCGGTCGCGACCAAGCGCGTGGACGCGACGGGCCTCGTCATCGCGCCCGGCTTCATCGACATCCAGGCGCACTCGTGGGACGCGCTCCTCTGGCGGGACGGCCGCGTGGTCAGCAAGGTCACCCAGGGCGTCACCACGGAGATCCTCGGCGAGTCCACCACTCCCGCCCCGGCGAACGAGGCCATCGACACGCTCGTCGCCACGGGTCAGGAGTGGCCGGCGGAACGCTGGGCGCTGCAGAAGAGCTTCCACGGCGACCACGGCTTCGCCACGTGGCTCGACGCCATGGAGCGCCACGGCAACTCGGTGAACGTGGGGTCCTACCTGGGTGCCACCACGGTGCGCGCCTTCGTGATGGGCCAGCGGCCGGGACCCGCCGACGCGGCACAGCTGGAGCAGATGCGCACCGTGGTGCGGAACGCCATGCAGGACGGCGCCTTCGGCATCTCCACCGCGCTCATCTACCCGCCGGGCTCCTACGCGAGCACCACCGAGCTCATCGAGATGGCCAAGGCGATGGCGCCTTACCAGGGGAAGTACATCACCCACATGCGCTCGGAGGACGATTCGCTCTACGAGGCCATGGACGAGGCGTTCCGGATCGGCCGCGAGGGCGGTGTGGCGCTCGACATCTATCACCTGAAGGCCTCGAACCGCCGCAATTGGACCAAGGCGCCGGGCATGGTCGCCAAGATCGACTCGGCGCGGCACGCCGGGCTCGACGTCGGCGCGACGATGTACCCGTACCCGTTCAGCGGCAACAACCTCGGCGAGTGCTTCCCCGACTGGGCGAGCGAGGACGGCAAGCTCCTCGACAACCTGCGCGACCCGGCCACGCGGGCGCGGATCGTGAAGGAGATGGCCGATCCCAACGGTGCGCCACTCTGCCAGCGCGAAGGGCCGGGGGGCTACATGGTGGCGGGCTTCCACAAGCCGGAGTACGCGCGGTTCGAGGGCAAGCGCGTCAGCGAGATCGCCGCCGCGCTCGGGAAGCCCTGGCCGGAGGCGATCATCGAGATCATCCTCGGCGAGGGCCGGGACCTCGACAAGCTCAACTTCACGATGAGCGAGGAGAACGTCCGGATGCAGATCCAGAAGCCGTGGGTGGTGATCGGCACGGACGCCGGCGGCTTCGATCCCGACAGCGCGACGGGGATCGTCCACCCGCGCGCCTATGGCAGCTACCCGCGCATCCTCGGGCGCTACGTGCGCGAACTCGGGATCCTCACGCTCGAGGACGCGGTCCGGAAGTTCGCGTCGGGCCCGGCGCTGCGGCTCGGGCTCCGCGAGCGCGGGCTCCTGCGCGAAGGCATGTTCGCCGACATCGTGGTCTTCGACGAGAACACCATCATCGACGTCGCCACGCCGGACAAGCCGCACCAGCTCTCGATCGGCGTGCAGGACGTGTGGGTGAACGGCGTGCAGGTGCTCGATGGCGGCAGGCACACCGGGGCCAAGCCCGGGCGGGCACTGCGCGGCAACGGCTGGACGCGGCCGTGATGGGCGCGCACCGAATGACTCCCTCGAAGAAGGAGCGCCCGTGATCCGTCGATCCCTGCTGCAGGTCGCGAGCGCGACCCTGCTCGCCGCGGCAAGCCAGATGGCCGGCGCCCCCGCAGCGCTCTCGGCGCAGGTGACACCGGCGGCGGCGCCCGCCGCGGCCACCGACACCGTCTACGAGATCCGCCTGCGCGATGGCTCCACGCTCTTCGGACGCCTCGTCGAGGAGTCGCCGGCGCGGATCGTGATCCTCACGACCGGGGGCGTCCGCGTCGAGCTGGAGCGATCGCAGGTCGCGTCGATGCGCATCTCGGCGGGACGCGCCGTCGGCGGCGCGTACTGGTCCGAGGACCCGAACCTCACGCGCCTCTTCTTCACGTCCACGGCGCGCCCACTGGCCAGGGGCGAAGGCTACGTGTCGAGCTTCATGCTCTTCTTCCCCTTCGTCGCGTATGGGTTCACGGAGCGCTTCACGCTCGCGGCGGGGACGCCGATCCTCCCCGGGGCGATCGGCAAGCTCGTGTACGTGGCGCCCAAGTACACGGTGGTGCAGCGCGCCCGCACCGCGTTCGCGATCGGGGCCCTGGGCTTCGCAGTCACCGAGCACCTCGACGACGGGTCCGTCGGCATCCTGTACGGCGCGGGGACGTTCGGCAGCACCGACCGCGCGATCACCGCGGGCGCCGGGTGGGGGTACGCGGCCGGCACGTCGGAGTCGGGGCTCTCGAACGACCCCGTGTTCATGGTCGGTGGGGAGACGCGCGTCAGCCGCCGGGTGAAGCTCATCACCGAGAACTGGATGTACTTCGGCGGCGGGGGGTCGGGAGCACTCGTCTCGGGCGGCCTGCGGTTCATCGGAGACCGGCTCTCTGCGGACCTCGGGTTCGGGGGCTTCACCGGGACCGACGTCGGCTGCTGCATTCCGATCGTGAATTTCGTCTGGAACTTCGGCAACCGCCGCTGACGGCACCCGGCGGCCGGGCACCGCCCGCCGCTACCGCACGACCATCAGCACGAAGGGATGGACGTACGCCTGCAGCAGCACCAACCCGCCGACGAGCGCGGCGAGCCCGAGGCTGTGGAAGAACACGGCGCGCAGGATGCGTCCCTCGTGCCCGTACCACTTGGTGGCGGTGCTCGCGACCACGATGCTCTGCGCGTCGATCATCTTCCCCATCACGCCGCCGGAGCTGTTCGCCGCCGCCATCAGCACGGGACTCACGCCGACCTGCTGCGCGGTGATGGTCTGGAGGCTGCCGAACAGCACGTTCGACGCCGTGTCGCTGCCGGTGAGCGCGACGCCGAGCCAGCCGAGCATCGCGCCGAAGAAGGGATACAGGAAGCCGGTGCGCGCGAAGGCGAGGCCGAGGATGGCGTCGAGTCCCGAGTACCGGGTCACGTAGCCCAGCGCGAGCATCGCCGCGATGGTGAGGAGCGAGTGGCGCACGAGGACGAGCGTGCGCCAATACACGCGTGCCATCTCGCGCGCGGAGTAGCCGAGGAGCGCGCCGGAGACGAACGCGGCCGCGAGGATCGCCGAGCCCGTCGCCGAGAGCCAGTTGAACGTGAACACCGCGCGCTCGGCGACCGCGTCCGTCACCACCGGAGGCGCGCGGAAGACCATGCGGTCGAGCCCCGCGATCGGGATCGCCGGCGCGGAGACGGCGTTGAGCCACCCCTTCACCTGGGGGATCCCCCAGGCGAAGACGAGCACGCTGAGCACCACCCACGGGAGGACGGCCCGCATCACCTCGCCTCGGCTCGCGCGCGCCTCGTGGAGCGGCGACGCGGACTCGGGCGCGCCGGCCAGCACGCGGATCGGCCGCCACCACCGGAGGAAGATCCCGAGCGCGAGCATCGACGCGATCGCCGCCACGATGTCCACCAGCCAGGGACCGTGGAAGTTCGAGACGAGGAACTGCGGCACGGCGAAGGCGACCCCCGCCACGACCAGTGCCGGCCACACCTCGAGCATGCCGCGGAACCCCGCGTACGCCCAGATCAGCCAGAAGGGCACGACCAC
>Ga0224510_10001118_pt1 | contig 18250 bp, 18 predicted proteins | sample SF_May12_sed_USG_FD_170161 | JGI IMG/M metagenome (GOLD analysis project Ga0224510, IMG submission 170161) | Sediment microbial communities from San Francisco Bay, California, United States - SF_May12_sed_USGS_4_1 | ecosystem: Environmental > Aquatic > Marine > Sediment | place: USA: California... | reverse complement strand
GGCGTGGGTACCGAAGATCGAATCCTTCCACCCACCGAAGCTGTAGAACGCCAGCGGCACCGGGATCGGCACGTTGATGCCGACCATCCCCACCTGGATCTCGTTCTGGAACTTCCGGGCAGCTCCCCCGTCGTTGGTGAACACGGCGGTGCCGTTGCCGTATGGGTTGTCGTTGATCATCCGAATGGCGTCTTCGTAGTGCTCGGCCCGGACGACCCCGAGGACCGGCCCGAAGATCTCGTTGCGATAGATCTCCATGTCGGGGGTCACCTGGTCGAAGAGGGTGGGACCTACGAAGAACCCGTCCTCGTACCCGGCCGGTGCGTAGCCTCGCCCGTCGGCGATGAGGCTGGCCCCCTCGGCCTCGCCCTTGTGGATGAATCCGACGACCTTGTCGCGATGGTCTCCTGTGACCAGCGGACCCATCTCCATCCCCGGCTCGTGTCCGGCGCCCACTTTGAGCTTGCCGATCCGCTCCTGCACCTTGGGGATGAGCTTGTCGGCTGCGTCGCCGACGGTCACGACGACAGAGATCGCCATGCACCGCTCTCCGGCCGACCCGTACCCGGCGGACACGGCGGCATCGGCAGCCAGGTCCATGTCGGCGTCCGGGAGCACGACCATGTGGTTCTTGGCGCCACCGAGCGCCTGCACGCGTTTGTTGTGGGCGGTTCCGTTGGTGTGGATGTAGCGGGCGATCGGTGTCGAACCGACGAACGAGATCGCGGCGACGTCGGGGTGCTCGATGATCCGATCCACTGCCACCTTGTCGCCGTGAACCACATTGAAGACACCGTCGGGCAATCCGGCCTCGGCCATCAGCTCGGCCAGAAGCACCGATGCCGACGGGTCCTTCTCGGACGGTTTCAACACGAAGGTGTTCCCGCAGGCGATCGCCATCGGGAACATCCACATGGGCACCATTGCCGGGAAGTTGAACGGCGTGATGCCCGCCACCACGCCGAGCGGCTGGCGCATGGTGAAGGTGTCGACTCCGGTGGAAACCTGCTCCGAGTACTCCCCCTTCAGGAGCTGGGGGATGCCGCACGCGAACTCCACGACTTCGAGGCCGCGCTGGACCTCACCGAGCGCATCGTCGGTGGTCTTGCCGTGTTCGGACGTGAGGTGTTTGGCGATGTCGTGACGGTTGTCCTCGACGAGCTGGCGAAAGGCGAACATGACCCGCTGCCGCTTGGTCACGGGTGCATCGCGCCAGTCGGGGAACGCAGCCTTGGCGACCGCCACCGCCTCGTCGACGTCGGCCACCGAGGCCATCGCCACCTGATTGGCCACTTCACCGGTGGCCGGGTTGTACACGGGCCCGGTCCGCTCCGGGCTTCGCTCCGACGGCTTCCCGCCTATCCAATGTGTGATCATGTTTCTCGTCCTCAGATCAGGTACTGGTTGGTGTCTCGTTCGATGAACCGGCCATCGCCGGGTTTGCCCAGGTATGTATCGTTTTCGATCAGCACGTTGCCTCGCGACATGACCAGTTCGATCTTGCCCTGGACCTCTTTGCCCTCGTAGCACGAGTAGTCGACGTTCATGTGGTTGACGTCCACCGACATCATCGACGTGACTTCGGGGTTCCAGATCACGATGTCGGCATCGGAGCCGATGGCGATGGTTCCCTTCTTGGGGTACATACCGAACATCTTTGCGGGTGTGGTGGCGCACACCTCGACGAATCGCTCCAGGCTCATCCGGCCGTCGCTGACCGCGCCGTCGTAGATGAGCCGCATCCGCTCTTCGACGCCTGGCAGGCCGTTGGGGATTTTGGTGAAGTCGCCTTCGCCGAGGCGCTTCTGGGTCCCGAGCGTGGGGTGATCGTTCATGCAGAAGGGGCAATGGTCGGTGGAGATCACCTGGAGGTCGTTGGTGGCGAGGTACTTCCACAGCCACTCCTGATGCTCTTCTTCCCAGTTCCGAACCGGAGTGGAGCACACGTACTTGGCTCCGTCGAACCCGGGCTCCTTCAGGTTGTTCCACCCGAGGTACAGGTACTGCGGGCAGGTCTCACCGAACACGTTCGACCCCCGGTCCCTGGCTGCGGCCACCTCCGCCACCGCCTCTTTGGCGGACATGTGGACGACATACAGCGGGCATCCCGCCAACTCGGCGTAGGCGATGGCCCGGTGGGTCGCTTCGGCTTCGGTGATCGGCGGTCGGGTGGTCGAGTGGTAGATCGGATCGGTTTGACCCTTGGCGATGGCCTGTTCCCGCAGGACGTCGATGACGATGCCGTTTTCGGCGTGCATCATGATCGTGCCGCCGTTCTCGGACGCCTTCTGCATGGCCCGGAAGATCTGCCCGTCGTTCGAGTAGAGGACGCCGGGATAGGCCATGAAGAGCTTGAAGCTGGTCACGCCGTCGCCCATCAGGATGTCCATCTCCTTCAACGACTGGTCGTTGACGTCGGAGACGATCATGTGCATCCCGTAGTCGATCGCACACCGTCCATCGGCTTTGGCCCGCCAGGCTTCGTAGCCGTCCATCATCGGCTCACCGATCGTCTGGACCGCGAAGTCGACGATGGTGGTGGTCCCGCCCCACGCCGCGGCGCGGGTTCCCGTCTCGAAGTCGTCGGATGCGTACGTGCCTCCGAACGGGAGTTCCATGTGGGTGTGCACATCCACGCCACCGGGGAACACGTACTTGCCGGCGGCATCGATCACCTTGTCGGCGGTCCAGTCGTGGGATCCGGGCGCAGCCATGGCGACCACCACCTCACCCTCGATGAGGATGTCGGCTCCTACTCGGCCGGCGTGGGTCACGACGGTGCCGTTCTGGATGAGCGTTCGCATGTGCTGCCTCCTCGGTGTCTGTGTTGTCGTCTTGTCTCTCGATTGTCGCAGCGGCCCGGCGGTGTTCGCCGCCGGACCGCGCTTTCATTCCGACCTGGCGATCGCCGCCTCGAGCATGGCGTATCCGGCGTCGGCTTCGTCTTCCGTGAGCGTCAGCGCCGGAGCGATCCGGAGGACGTTGCCATACAACCCGCCCTTCCCGATCAGCAAGCCCTCTTTCCGGGCCTGCTCCATCACCGCAGCCGCAGCGGCCGCGTTCGGCTCCTTGCCACCGGGCTTGACCAGTTCCACACCCATCATGAGGCCCTTGCCCCGGACCTCACCTATGAGGTCTGAGCGTTCGGCCAAGCCGTCGATGCGATTGCGGAGGTGGTTACCCACCTTGTAGGCGTTCGTCTGCAGGTCGTGGTCGATCACGTATCGCAGGTTGGCGAGTGCCCCTGCGGTCGACAGCGGGTTGCCGCCAAAGGTGGAGATGGAGTTGGCGGGGAGCGAGTCCATCAGGTCTCCCCGCGCCACTACACCGGCCATGGCCAGGCCGTTCCCGAGACCCTTGGCGAAGGTCAGGATGTCGGGGGTGATGCCGTGGCTCTGGTAGCCCCAGAAGTGCTCACCGGTCCGCCCCCACCCCGTCTGGACCTCGTCGGATATGAAGAGGATTCCGTGACGGTCGAGCACCTCCTTCATGGCGCCGAAGAACCCGTCGGGTGGGGTGACGAACCCGCCGACCCCCTGGATCGGCTCGGCGATCATGCACGCGACATCTCCCGCCGTGGCGACCTCGAGCATGTTCTCGAGATCTGCCACGCACGCCGCGGTGAAGTCGGTGTCCGAAAGGTGCCCGAAGGGCGACCGGTAACGGTAGCCACCGTGCACGTACGCCACATTGAACGGGTAGAGGCTCGTCGCCGACCAGTTCTTCTGACCCGTGATCGCAACCGTCGAGTGCGACTTGCCGTGGTAGCTGCCCCGGATGGCCAGAACCTGGTTCGACTTCCGGTGTTGGGTGGCGAGCATGAGAGCGGCATCGTTGGCCTCGGTGCCGGAGTTCGTGAAGAAGACCTTGGCGTCGGGGATGCCGGACAGGTCCGCGATCTTCTCGGCCAGCTCGATCTGGTTCTCGATCAGATACAGCGTGGAGGTGTGCAGCATCTTGTCGGCTTGCGCCTTGATGGCTGCCACGACCTCGGGAACGTTGTATCCGGTCATCGTGGTGAGGATGCCCGCGAAGAAGTCGAGGTACTCGTTGCCCTCGGCGTCGATCACGTGGCGCCCCTTGCCGTCCACGAGCGCTATCGGCTCGTCGTAGTACAGCACCATCCACGACGGGAGTACCCGCCGGTGGCGAGCGAGCAAGTCGGCATGTTTACCCATGTTTCACCTTCTGGTTTCGGTCATTCTTTGTCAGGGAGCCACGAGCTTGTCGTAGGCGTCCGGCCGGCGGTCGCGATAGAACGCCCACACCTTGCGTACCTCGTCGATCATGTCGAGGTCGAGATCGCGTACGACCAGTTCCTCGTCGGTGTCCGACGCCTGGTCTCCCACGATCTGGCCCCGGGGATTCACGAAATACGACGAGCCGTAGAAGTCGTTGCTCCCGAACGGCTCCTTGCCCACCCGGTTGATGGCGCCGATGAAATACTCGTTGGCCACGGCCGCCGCCGGCTGCTCGAGGTTCCAGAGGTACATCGACAGCCCGCGGCTGGTCGCCGACGGGTTGAAGACGATCTTGGCGCCGCCCAGCCCGAGTGCCCGCCAGCCTTCGGGGAAGTGGCGGTCGTAACAGATGTACACCCCCACCCGCCCCACCGACGTGTCGAAGACTGGATAGCCCATGTTTCCGGGACGGAAGTAGAACTTCTCCCAGAACCCACCTACGTGGGGGATGTGGGTCTTTCGGTACTTGCCGAGGTAGGTGCCGTCGCGCTCGATGACGGCTGCGGTGTTGTAGAGGAATCCGTCGTCCTCTTTCTCGTAGATGGGCACCACGAGCACCAAGCCGGTTTCTTTGGCGAGCGCCTGCATGCGCTGGACCGTGGGTCCATCGGGCACGGGCTCGGCGCTGTCCATGTGCACCTCGTCCTGCACCTGGCAGAAGTAGGCGTCATTGAACAACTCCTGGAAACACATGACCTGAGCGCCCTGCTCGGCGGCCTGCCGAGCGAAGCCCTCGTGCTTGGTGATCATGGATTCTTTGTCGCCGGTCCATTCGGTCTGCACGATGGCTGCTCGTACGATGTTCGCCACGATCAACTCCTCTCCGTTGTGTAGGGGGGCGCCTTGTGGCGCCCCCCGACGTCGTCATCGGATCACTCGCCGCCTTCGGTGACGGTGACCTCGGCCTTGGTGAAGTTCGCCCCCGCGGTGTCGAGACCCGCGTCGTTGAGGGCGGCGACCGCCGCCTCTGCGAACTCGGTGGTGTACGAGCCTTCGGGGATCGACACTCCGGCCAGCTCGGGGATCTGGGTGGTGGCCACTTCGACGGTCTGATCCCACAGTGCCTTGTCCATCACGCCGATCCCACCGGCCGACGGCCAGATCAGGGCGTTGATCTCGTTCATCTGCCACGTCTGGTGCCCGGTGAGCAGCGTCGACCCGGCGTCGAGCACGTGCTGAACGCAGGCATCGGCGTTGTCACGGCAGAAGATCCACCCCTTGAACGTCCCCCGCAGGAACGCCTCGATGGTGTCGCCGTTGTTGGCGACGTAGTCCTCGGTGACCCAGATCGAGTCCTGGAGCATGGCGGTCCCGACCTCGTTGAAGTCGATCACGTTGAGGTCTTCGGGTTGGTACAGCTCACCGGTGTCGGGATTGACCGCTTCCAGGACCTGGGCGTACTCGTTGTAGATCATCGCCTCTGCGGCATCGAGTTCCCGAGTGAGCAGGCCTTCCATGTCGAAGTTCTGAGACACGAGGTTCACGCCCTCGACCCCGAACTGCTCGATGGCCGCGGTGAGCTCGTATTCGTTGCCGAATCCCCAGTTGCCCACCGTCTTGCCGGCCCAGTCCGCCGGCTCGGTGATGCCCGAGTCGGCCCACGACACCATGAGCGTGCCCGACCGCTGGAACACCTGACCCACATTGACGAGACCGGCACCCTCCTGGTTGGAAACCAAGGCCTTGGGTACCCAGGCGATCCCGAATTCGGCTCCGCCGGTGGCGACCACCTGCTGGGGGACGATGTCGACCGCACCTTCGAGGATCGTCACGTCGAGGCCCTCTTCCGCGTAGAACCCTTCGGCGACCGCCGCGTAGTACCCGGCGAACTGGGCCTGGGCGAACCACTGCAGCTGCAGACTCACGGGCGTGAGATCGCCCCCCGATGCGTCCCCGTTTTGGGCTGCAGTCGTGGCACTCGTCTCATCGGTTCCCTCTCCGTCCGCCTCGCCTCCGCATGCCGCGACGACGAGCGCCAGCACGGCCAGTACGGCCAAGAGGCGCCAACTCTTCTTCATCATCTCGTCCTCCCTGTGGTGTATGGGCCGCCCGATGACGGCTCCCCTTCTTCGGCGTCGATCCGCCGAAAATCTCACGATGCGCTCCGCACCGACACGTGCCACGGCATCACCCGCCGCTCCAGCGCCACGACAACGGTGTAGAGCAGGATGCCGAACGCCGAGGCGAGCACGATCGCCGCCCAGGCCTCCTCGAACTGGAACAGGCCCGCCTTCAAGGTGATGTACTGACCGAGCCGATCCTGAGGGCCACCGAAGTACTCCTTGACTATCGCACCGATCACACTCAGCGCAACCGCCACCTTCATGGCCGAGAAGAGGTACGGCAACGCCGACGGCATCTGGAGCTTCGCCAGCACCGTGCGGCTCGGCGTGGCGTACGACCTCATCAGCTCTACCTGGGTGGCCGGTGCCGACGTGAGCCCTCGTACGAGGTTGATCATGATCGGGAAGAACACGAGGACGGCAACCACGGCGATGGTGCCGAACGGGTTGAGGAGGCCGAACCAGGCATTGGCGATGGGGGCGAGCACGATGATCGGGGTCGAGTTGGCGGCGATGGCGAGGGGCATGGCACCGTCGCGTACGGCAGTCCATCGAGCGGCGCTGAGCGAAGCCAGAAACGCCACCACCGATCCGAGCGCGAGACCGCCCAGCGCCGACAGGAACGTACCGAGCCCGGCCGGCCACAACTCGGACCACTGCGACGCGAATGTGGCCGCGATCGCCGACGGCGCAGGAAGGATGAATCCCTGGATGTCGAAGACTCGCACCGCTCCCTCCCACACCGCGAGTGCGCCCACGAACAAAACGATCGCCGGCCCGTACTTGTGAAGGCGATCCGAAGTCATGCGCCGGGCTCTTCTCCTTCGACCTTCCGCAGGGACTCGCGGACCTTCGTGAGGAGCTCGAAGAACCTCGTGTCCTCTCGGGTCTCGAACACCCGAGGCTGGGGAAGATCGATGTCTATGACGTCGGAGATCTGTCCTGGCCGGGGCGACATCACCACGACTCGGGTCGAAAGGAACACGGCCTCCGGAATCGAGTGGGTGACGAAGACGATGGTGGTATTGGTCTCCTCCCAGATGCGCAGCAGTTCCATTTGCATGCGCTCACGGGTCATCTCGTCGAGAGCCCCGAACGGCTCGTCCATCAACAGGATCGAGGGTTTGAACGAGAGAGCGCGGGCGATGGCGACTCGCTGCTGCATCCCCCCCGACAGCTGCCACGGGTAGTGGTCGGAGAACTTCTCGAGTTGCACGAGTTCGAGCATCTCGCGTGCAGTGGCCTCACGCTGCGCTTTCGCCACGCCCATCACCTCGAGCGGCAGCTCGACGTTCTCGGCGATCCTCCGCCACTCGAGCAGCGTCGCCGACTGGAAGACCATGCCGTAGTCGCGGTCGAGACGGGCCTGGTGCGGCGTCTTCGAGTTGACCTGGGCCGTCCCCGACGTGGGCGACAGGAGGTCTCCGACGAGCCTGAGCAGCGTGGATTTGCCACACCCCGATGGTCCGATGAGCGAGATGAACTCGCCCGGGGCCACCGAGAGGTCGATTCCGTCGAGTGCAGTCACCTCGTTGGCACCCCCCTGGTTGAACACCATCGTGATGCCCGTGAGCTCCAACGTGTTCATGCTGCGCCTCCCTGACCGGCCATCGCCAGCTCGTTGGGATCCAGCCGGTTACCGGCGGGGATCGTGAGGCGTTCTACGAGAGTCACCAACGCCACGAACACTATTCCGAGCAGCGACGCCACGAGCACCGAGGCGAAGAGTTTCTCCGGTGCGCTGGAGAACGAGGACGCAAACGACAGGATCGCTCGCCCCAGGCCCTCTCGGATCCCAGCAGGAAGCTCTCCCACGATGGCTCCGATGATGGACGCGGTCGCCGCCACCTTCAACGCCGGGAAGAGGTACGGCATCGCGGCCGGGATCTGGAGCTTGAACAACACCTGGTTGGGGGTCGCGGCGTACGACCGCATGAGCTCGGATGAAGTCGCCTCTGGCGATCGGAGCCCGCGCAACGTGGAGATCGCAACCGGATAGAAGGCCAGGTAGGCCGAGATGGCTCCCACCGGAACCCAGATCGGAAGGTCGAGCCTCCCCGACCACACGACGAGGATCGGTGCGATCGCCAGCACGGGAACGGTCTGGGAGGCCACGACGTAGGGCATCAGACCCCGTTCGGCGAGACCCGAGCGGACGAAGAGCACCCCCAACCCAAAGCCCACCAGCGAGCCGACGGTGAATCCGATGAGTGCCGAACGGAAGGTGAACAGAGCCGCTTTCAGGAGGACTGTGACGAGAAGTTCGTCGCGCCCCCGCTGCGCCTCGGAGAACAGGGTCGACACGATGTCCCACACATGGGGCATCGATCGCTCGTTCGTTCTGATCGGCAACTCGACGTCGGTGAATGGCCACGTCCCGCCGGTGGCCGCACCCATGGCCTTGTATCCCTCCCACAGGAGGACCAGCGTCGCCAGGATGCCCACGAACGAGAAGACGGTCCGGACCCGCCGGTTGCGCATCCACGCTCTCTCCATGCGTCGATGCTATCTGAACCTTTGCATGTGGAACAAAGTGGGTTTGTTACTTTTCTGTACCAAATGTGAGGTAGTCTGGGGGTGTGCTCGAGACCATCTCGGAAGCCGTCGAGACCCCGACGGCGGGAGGAATCGCCGCCGCCATCGAACATCTCGTGGCCCGCGGCTCACTCGAGGCGGGGCTGCGCCTCCCCACCGTGAGGCAACTCGCCCGGCACTTGGAGGTCAGCCCAACCACCGTGGCGTCGGCGTGGCGCCGGCTCCACACCGGCGGAGTCATCGAAACGAGAGGCCGCGCAGGCACGTTCGTCACCGAGCACACCGGCCCCCGTCGAAGGTCGTGGCTCTCCGGTCAGCCGGGGAGGTATCGCCTCGACCTCTCCACCGGCACGCCCGACCCGCTCCTGCTCCCCACCATCGGCCACATCCTCGACCGCCTCGGCGAACCATCATCCGAGAGCTACATGGGCCCGGTGGTGATTCCCGAACTCGAGGCGGCCATCAGGGCCCGTCTGCCTTTCCGGCCTGAAGCCCTCACAGTGGTCAACGGCGCCATCGACGCGCTCGACCGGGTCTTGGCCCAGGTTGTGCGCCGGGGAGCAACCGTCATCGTGGAGGATCCCTGCTTCCCCCCGATCGCAGAACTCGTTCAGACCTACGGCGGTCGCCTCGTCCCCGTCCCTCTCGACTCGGAAGGGCTGAACGCATCAGGTCTGACCGAGGCGGCCCGCCAGGCGCCGTCCGTTCTCGTCTTTCAGCCCCGCGCCAACAATCCGACCGGAGTCAGCACCTCCCCCAGGCGCCTCGACATGCTTCAACGTTTCGTGTCCGAGATTCCCGGTCTCTTCGTCATCGAGGACGACTCCGCCGGTGACCTTGCCGCCGACGATGCCATCACTCTCGCAACGCACACGCCCGATCGGGTCGCTCACATCCGGAGCTTCTCGAAATCGCACGGACCCGACCTGCGGATCGCTGCTCTCGCCGGACCCGGGGAACTGGTCGAGGCGGTCGTCGAGCGACGCCGGCTCGGGCCGGTGTGGACCTCCAGGCTCCTTCAGCGGCTTCTTCACATCATGTTGACCGACCCCACCATCGTCGAATCGGTCGACCGGGCCCGAGTCGAGTATCGACAGCGCCGAGTGGCTCTCACCAAGGAACTCGCCCAGCGCGGCATCGCCGTGTCGGGGACCGACGGCATCAACCTGTGGATCCCGGTGGCCGACGAGCGAGACGCCATGGTGGCGCTTGCCTCCTACGGGATCGGGGTTGCACCCGGTTCCCCATTTCAGCTACTTCCCGGTGCGGAACCCCACATCCGCCTGACCCTCGGGGTGGACCCGGGCGACTGGACCGAACTGGCGGAGCTGGTGGCCGAGGCCGCCACAGGGGCACCGGCAATCGGCCGATCACTGGTGTGAGTCGGGTCGGATTTCACGGTCGAATGGGTACCGTGGCACCAACGAACCGGGGGAGGACCCAATGACCAGGATCCACCGCAGCATCGTCCTGCTGCTGGTCGCCGCCGCCTGTACGACGTCCCCACCTCGAAGCGGGCCCGACCAGACGACGGAGTCGACCCTTCCCCCGGCAACCGCCGCCACTATCGGCCCAGCCACAACCGGATCCACCGCACCTCGGGCCAGCGACGTCGTCCTCGACCTCGAGGTGGAGCTCGAAGGCACCCAGTATCTGTTTCCGGCGACAGCATGCTCGGATGACACGAACGAGGTACGGGCGGCGGCGAAAGCGCTGGAGGCCCTCGCCGTCACCGGCGTGCGCGAGCTGGCTTCCGGCTGGCCGACGACGACGATCGCTCCCGGTGCCGACCTGGCGGCGTTCAACGCAGAGATCGATCGCAATGCCGTGGCGGCTGTCGCAGCGGCCGTGACACTGGGTCGCGAGAGTGCAGCACTCAACGAATGGAGCAATCTGAACGAGCGATATGCCTCGCTCGACGGAGCCACATCGGGACCGATCGAGGAGTCGAGGATGGAACGATGGCTCGATACCGGCAGGCTGCTGGCGCCGGCTCTCGAAGAGGCCTGTGGGTGACTCAGCCGGTGATGTAGGTTCCGGTGCCCACCGCGATGAGCACATCCGTCTCGTTGTGCAGTTCCATGCGGGTCACCGCCACCCGGCGCCCCACCCTGAGAACGTAACCGGTGGCCACGAACGTCTCCCCGGCGCCCGGTCGCAGGTAGTCGACTCTGAGATCGATCGTCCCGAAATTCGAGAAGACCTCGCCGACCTCCTCGATCGACGACACCTCTCGGTCGCGCATCACCGACGCCAAGGCCGTCACGCCACCGACCAGGTCGAGCGTCGCCGAGATCACTCCCCCGTGCAGGATCTTGCGGGGGATGTTGCCGACGAGTTCAGGCCGCATGTCGAACGCCACCTGCACGTGGTCGACCTCGAATCGTTCCACCCGGATGCCGATCACCTGGTTGAACGGGATCGTCCGGGTGATCTGGGCGACCGCCTCCGAGATTTCGTCGTGGGTCACGCCAGCACCCCGTAGGTTCCGACGGCGTGCGAGACAGGACGTTCCTGCGCCCCGTCGACCCACAACGTCACCCGGCCGCTGATCCGCGTCTTTCCCGCTCTGAGCAGATCGGCCCGCGCCAGTAGGTCGCCTCCGGCCGCAGGCCGAAGGAAAGTGATGTGAACGTCCGAGGTCACGGCCATCGGTTTGAGGCCGAGCACGGTGAACGACAGGTACCACAGTGCCAGATCTGCCAGCGTGAATTGGGTGGGCCCCGAGATCAGGCCGCCTGGCCGCAGGAGGGATCGGTCGTGGGGCCAGTGAGCGAGCGCGAACCCCTCCCCGACTTCGGTGCACCGCATGCCTGCCCCGTGGGCGGCGGGGTACTCCCGCGCAACAAAGTCGTTGATATCGTCAGGTGTGAGGTCCATCCACCGATCATGGCAGGTAATCGATCGATCACGTGATCGACAGCGCCGCTCGATAGAGCGCTCCGTGGTGATCGCTATCCAACAGCTCGGGGTGCCACTGCACAGCGGTCACGAGCCCGTCGTCGCTCTCGACGGCTTCGACGACCCCGTCGGGACTGGTGGCGGTGACGATGAGCCCATCGCCCACCGTGTCTACTGCTTGGTGGTGGTAGCTGTTGACGACGATGGTGTCCCGGCCGAAGGCGTCGTGGAGCCGGCTCGGGTTGCGCAGTTCCACCGTGTGGTCGGCGCCCACGATCTCTCCGGCTTCGGAGACGATGAGGTGCGGATGGTGATCCGTGCCCCAGACGTGCTGATCGAGAGTTCCTCCGAAGGCGACGTTGACGATCTGGATCCCGCGGCATATGCCGAACACGGGCCTGGAAGCCCGGCGGGCGGCCGCGATGAGCGCCATCTCCCAGCGGTCGCGGCCCGGGTCGGTTTCGGAGGAGCGAGAGTTCTCGTGCCCGTAGGTCGCCGGGTCGACGTCTCCACCACCGGAGATCACCACTCCGTCGAGTCTGGACACGGCGGCCTCCGCCGCCTCTGGCGACTGTGTGGGGAGCACCACCACCGCCGCCCCGCACGCCTCGAGCGCCGTGGTGTTGTCGGCGGCGATCGTGTGATGGTGCCCCGTGCCGAGCGACGTCGCCAGCGTGCGCCGCCATGCGCTGATACCGATGAGTGGCCTGGACACCAGGCGAGAGTAGACAGGTCAGCGGAGAGGAGACTCGCGTCACGGAATCTGTCACACCCCTCCGGTACGATCGAACACATGTTCGAGACAAGGCTCCGCACCCCGGGGCCGACAATCACAACCAGACCACGGGATGGGCTCACCGCCGGCGACGTGAGAGACCTCCTGGCACAGGGCGGAATCGTTGATCCCGAGCAGCTGGCCGCCGTCGACCGGCTCGAGGGCTGGAGCATCGGCTGCGATCCGGACCTGGTGGTGATGATCGACTGGCAAGTAGTCGCTCCTCCGGCCGATCCGCCGGCCCCGCCTGGTGGATTCGGGACCGATGGCGCTGCGCTGTCACCCGTCCGCTTGCCCGGCCTCGACCCATGCCGACTGGCCCCGACACATCGCGATCCAGACCTCGCCGTCGATGTCGTGAAGGCTCACGTCGGGGTGATCTCGCGCCACCACGCCCAGATGCTGGAGGCGACCATGCGGGTCGTCTCCGCCTACGAGGACCTTGGCTTCCCGCTGGATGAGGCGATGGAAGGTGCAGCATCCGAGCTCCGCGCCGCCCTCTCCCTCACCCGCCGTGCCGCTGAACACCAGTTGGAGCTGGCTTATCAGGTCACCGAGCGCCTTCCGAGGCTGTTCCACGAGATGATTGAGGGGCGACTCGACCTGGCACGGGTGCGAGTCATCGTCGACGGCCTGGCCCATCTGGACACCGGCGTCGCCCGCAATGTCCTCACCGGCATCCTGGAGCACGCTCCCACCCTCACCACCGGGCAGCTGCGCGCCCGCCTTCGGAGGGAGTGCATCGACATCGAACCCGAAGACGCGGAACGCCGGTATCAGACCGCGGTAGACGACCGAATGGTCTCGGCATCGCAGTCGGAAGACGGGTCGGGGACCATCATCGCCACCGGCCTTGCGGCCGAGCGGGTTGGCGCCGTCATGGATCACATCGACCGGATCGCCAAGTCGCTCAGAACCGGCGGTGAAATCCGCTCCATCGACCAACTCCGCGCCGACGTCTTCCTCGACCTCCTCGCCGGCGGAAAGTCGGTGAAGGTGGGCACGGTCGACATCAGGATCGACATCGATACCTTGCTCGAACTCGACAAGCGTGCGGTCGAGCTCGAAGGTTTCGGACCGATCATCGCCGATCTGGGCCGCGAGCTCGCCTCGATCCATGGCTCACAGTGGCGCACCACGATCACCGGCCGTGACGGGGCGATCATCCACACCTCCACCACGAAACGACGCCCAGATCGGGCCACCCGCAGACACGTCGAGGCTCGCGACGTCACATGCATATTCCCCGGATGTCGCAGGCCGGCGGCGGCGTGCGACCTCGATCACCGAGTCCAGGTCGTCGACGGTGGCGACACCCATCCCGAACAACTCGTGGCACTGTGCCGCCACGACCACGTGCTCCGGCATCGTCTCGGATGGCGGCACACATCGAATCCGGACGGCTCCCACACCTGGGTCAGCCCGCTCGGCAACAGGTACACCCGACCCCCACCCTGACTGCCGCTTCTCCACTCCATATGAGATGATGTTTTCGCGTCAGGCCAAAGGAGACACACGTGGCAAACCCGGTACTCACGAAAGGCTTCCCGACGGGAAGTGGACCGATCGTATCCGGCGATCGAATGACTGCTTCGGGTGTCTCCCGCGCCTCGCTGATCCTTCTGGCCCTCTTCGCCCCCGCCGCTGCCTGGGGGTGGAGCCAGGTGGACATCGACGAAAGCCGATTCCCCACATGGGTGCTGGGTGCGCTCCTTATGGGGCTCGCCTGCGTCATCTTCGGAACGTTCAAGGCGCCGTGGGCCCGGTTCATAGCGCCGGTCTACGCGGTGGTGGAAGGGGCGCTGGTCGGAGCCATCTCAGCGGTGTACGCCACCGCTTACGAGGGCATCGTGACGCAGGCCATTCTCGGGACGTTCCTGACCGTCGTGGTCATGGCCGTCCTCTACGCCACCCGCACCATCCGCGTCACCGAGAAGATGAGATCGATCGTGATGGTGGCCACCGGTGCGATCTTCCTCTTCTACCTGGTCAGCTTCGGGCTTTCCTTCTTCGGCGTGACCATGCCGTTCGTGTGGGATGCGGGACCGATCGGGATCCTGTTCAGCGTCGGCGTCATCGTTCTCGCCGCCTTCAACCTCTTGCTCGACTTCGACTTGATCGAGCGTGGCGTCAAGGGCGGGGCACCTGCCTACATGAACTGGTACGCCGCGTTCGGACTCCTCGTCACGATCGTCTGGCTCTACCTCGAGATCTTGAGGCTGCTCGCCAAACTCCAACGCCGATGAGCTGCGCCGCGGGGGCGTAACACTTCCGAGCCCTCGTCCGTCTCACTTCCGCAATGCGACATCGATACTGGCGGAGGACAGGAGACGTGTGGACGCTCCACGGACAATCGAGACCTTCTATCGCGATCATTCACAAGCCGTGTTCGCGTTCCTGGTCTCACTCACCCGCGATCGAGCGCGAGCGGAGGACCTGATGCAGGACACCTTCGTCAAGGCGACCAGGTCGCTGGGCGGGTATCGCGGGGGCAGTCCTCGCGCCTGGCTCTTCGCAATCGCCCGGACCGTGTTCCTCGACGACACACGGCGCCGGCACCCGATACCGGTCGAGGAAGGCCTCGACAGAGCGGTCGAAGAAGCCGACTATGCAGAACACGACGCCGTGGAACGAGCCCTCAACGCACTTCCGGAGCGACAACGAACCGCTCTCGTCCTGTCCGACCGGCTCGACCTCAGCGGCGCCGAGGTGGCGGAAGCCATGGGCATCACGCCCGGTGCCGCCCGCGTCCTCATCCACCGCGCCCGACTCGAATTCCGAGCGATCTACCAGGAGGATGCACGGTGAACCACAACGAGATCCAGGACCTCCTGGAACCATTCGTCGACGACAGCCTGGACCCGGCGACGCGCCGGATCGTCGATCAGCACGTGAGCGGGTGCGACGCCTGTCAGGCCATCCTCGATGAGGTGGCCCCAGTCGACCTCGATGCGACGTCCGAGATGGGCATGGATGCGACCGCGGTGCGGCGAGCGATCCGGCGCTCGACAATCAGGACGATCATCGAGGCAGCCGCTCTCCTCGCGTTCGCGTACATGACACTCTGGCTCGTTGTCGGCCTGATCGCCCGACCGCTCCTGGTCGACCGCGGCGACCGGGCCCAGGATGCAACCCTGGCGACGATGGATCTCGGCATCCTGAACAACCCCGGTGCCGTCGCCAGCGAGATCACCTACGACAGCAGCTGGCTCGCCCGCACGACGACCGTCGAGTTCTCGCTTCCGATCGGCACCGACGTCGAGCCCCTCGGCGTACTCGACTCCCGGCTCGGTCCCATCGGATTCGGCGACGCCCGCGGAGGCACGCTCACGCCCTATTTCTCCTGGGGCATTCCGGGGAGTGATCCCCTCGACGTCCTGCGACGGCTGGGCGATGGGACCGTGGCAACCGTGATGTTCTCCTACTTCGACCGACCCTTGACGTTGGAGGAGGCCCAAACGCTGATCGCAACCGATCTCGACGTCTCGTTCACGTGGGCCGGGTTTGACGTATCGGGCGGAGTCGACACCAGCGGGCGCGCCGAGAACGCCATGTTCGGATACGGGCTGTGCGTGCTGCCCGACCGTGACTGGGGTCAGGGGTCGGGAGGCAGCGGATCGGCGGGTGGGGCTTTCGGATCTGCATCGATCGCGGACACTCGGGACCTGACGCTCACCGCGGTGAACAACCTCCTCGACCATCCCGAAATCGCAAGCGGAGCGCGGATGGACATCGATCGACTCGAACAAGCATCGTCCCGGCTCACCAGCGACGAAGCGAAGGTGGCGGCGCTGGTCGTGACCGGCCCATCCGATCAGATCCTCGCCTTCGCCGCCGAGAACGGAACCAACACCATCACCACACTCGCCATCGACTTCTACAACTGGGGCGGTGGGTCCTGCAAAGGAACGTGACATGAACACATACGCTCGAATCCGGTCGAACCGACGGACAACCCAGGTGACTGCAATCGGCCTCCTCGGTCTGGTGGTTGCCTTGGTGATCGGAGGCTTCGACGTCGACCCGACCGTCTCTCCGTTCGCCCCCCTCGCCGCGCTAGCCGCACTCTCCCTCCCGAGCGTCTTCGCGCTCCTGTCCCTGCGGCAGCGTCCGACGCTGCTTCCCGTGGCGAGCTTGGCTGCGGTCTTCGCCACGCTGCTCCAACCGATCCTCGCACCCGCCTGGCTACTCGCCGCCTACCTGTGGTGGCGAGCCGACAGGAACCGGGTCCGGGCCGCCGGCCAACCCTTCGGTGCCGGCTGGAAGCGGCCGCTCCTGGCCGCCACCGTGGTGCTCCCGCTCCTGGCCCTTGGAGTGCACGACGACCCGAGCTGCATCGACCCGGCGGGCAACAGGGTTGCCGACGGTGCATCGGGTTGGTCCATCTCCATGACGTCGACATCCTCGACGACGGAGGGCCGGACATGTGCCTCGGACGCCATTCTCGGGACGGAGGTGGCCGCATCGTTGCTCGCTGCCGGTCTCGTCACCGAAGCGGCCCGCCGCTGGCCGAAGGCGACACTCCAACCGGAGCCCGCGGCCGTGGCTCAATAGCCCCGTTCGAGATCGATCACACCCCCGAACGGCCGTCCCGCACGCCATCGCCCCAAGTTCTCGACGAAGACCCGGGCGATGTCCGAGGGCCGGCTCCAAGCCGCGGTGTGGGAGGTGACGATCAGACCCGGCACCTGCCACAGCGGATCACCGTCGGGGAGCGGCTCGACGGGCAGCACATCGAGCACGGCGAGGGAGAGCCGACCGGAAGCGAGAGCCTTTGTCACGGCAACGAGATCGGCGTTCACTCCCCTTCCGGCGTTGATGAACGTGGCCCCGGGACGGAGGCAACCCAGCAGGGCTTCGTCCACGATCGCTGCGGTCTCCGGCGTTCCGGGGAGGACACACACCAGGTGATCGAGGTCGGCCGCAAACTCGAACCGGTCGCCGACAGCGAACACGGTGTCGAATCCGTCGACCAGAGCCCCCGACCGGCTGCAACCCACCACCTCCAGACCGAGCCCTTTCCCCGTCCGGGCCAGTTCCGAACCAATGGAACCGGTGCCCAGGATTCCAAGCCGCGAGCCCTCCAGACGGGCCGGCGGTGTGTAGTCCCACGACCGCGCCGCCGCTCGATCCACGATGCGCTGGGTGTGGGCCAGGAGGTGGCCGAACACGAACTCTCGCATCGGGACGCCGAATACGCCTTTCACCCCGGTCACCGTCACCGACTCGGGGATCCCCGCGCCGACGAGTGCGTCCACCCCGGCCCACGTCGACTGGATCCAGCGCAGGGACGGCATGCGGTGAAAGGCTCTCGCCGCCAACCTCGGAGACGCAAGCAGGATCTCCGCGTCCGCCACCACACCAGGATCGTCGGTCGAACAGATCGCGGCCTCGCCGATCAACGCCTCGAACTCGAGATGGTCTTCATCGCAGATGACGAGACGGCCCTTCAACACGTGGTTTCCTGGCGAGCGACTCATGCCTGTGAGGGTAGAGCGCCCGGCCTACAAGAGTCCTTCGCTTTCGAACCACGCCAGCAATCGGTGCATGAGGTCAACGGCCGGGGTGTAGGACAAGCCGAGTTCGCTCTCGGCTCTGGAACCGTCGTAGGCGTGACCATGCCGCATGGTCCGGACCATCTCCCGGCACACCGATGGCTGGCGTCGCCGCATCCGCGCCGCCCACTCGGCTCCGGCCGCACCTGCCGACGCTACCCACCCAGGGAGGAACCGCAC
>Ga0224510_10001117_pt1 | contig 18275 bp, 24 predicted proteins | sample SF_May12_sed_USG_FD_170161 | JGI IMG/M metagenome (GOLD analysis project Ga0224510, IMG submission 170161) | Sediment microbial communities from San Francisco Bay, California, United States - SF_May12_sed_USGS_4_1 | ecosystem: Environmental > Aquatic > Marine > Sediment | place: USA: California... | reverse complement strand
GACAGGCGTCATGGGTTGAGGCGGAAACAAGAAGGCCAGAACCGAGGCCGACGCCGCCCGTGAGGCGGCCGTGAAAAAGATTCAGGAACAGCGGGAATCGTATCGGCGGCGACTCGCCGAACTCGCACAGCAGGAAGGCAACAAGTGAACTGGACGATCCTGGCGTGGCTGCTCGCCCCCCTCGCCGCCACCCGATGGGCCACCCTCATAACCCGAGACTCGTTCGGGCCGATCCGCCAACTCCGAGAATGGGTCGAGTTCCGATGGCCCGACGATGACACCGTGTTCCTCGATTCGGTCGTCACCGAAACCACCGACCGGTCGAACCCCGACGTGCCGGAGGTGCGGACGTGGGCCACCCCGAAAGGTGTCGACGTGTTCCCCGTCGGGGCAGGCGAATACCGGGCCGTCAACCCCCACCCACTCGGCACCCTCGTCTCCTGTGTCCGATGCGTGTCGGTGTGGACGGGACTGGCCGCTGCGGTCGTCGCCGTGCTGGTGGTCCCGGCGGTGGCGGTGGTCGTGTTCGCCCCGTTCGCTTTCTCACAGGTGGCGATTGCGTTCACCCGAACCGACTGACATGTTATAGTCGGTAACGTTGTCGAGATAGAAGGGTCTATGGACTATTTCCTGGTCGGTCGCACCCAAGCCGAGGGTGAGCTCTGATGAACACCGCCACTTACTACGTCGGCGATGTCCTCGACGTGCTCGCCACCATTGAACCCGGGTCGGTTGATCTGGTGCTCACCTCGCCGCCGTTCCTTGCGCTCCGGTCCTATCTGCCAGCCGACCACCCCGACAAGGCGAAGGAGGGCGGACAGGAGAAGACACCGGGCGAGTTCATCGACTGGCTGCTGGACGTGGTGGAGGCGTGTGACCGGGTGTTGGCGCCGCACGGGTCGATGTGTTTCGAGTTGGGCGACACGTACGCCGGGTCAGGCGGGGCGGGCGGCGACTACGACGAGGGCGGGTTGAGGGATGGGCAACCCAAGTTCAAGCAAGGGTCGCCCAAGTGGCGAGGATATGACGGCCGTGGCCCGCGCGACACCACAAGTATTGATCAGGCCAATGTCGGCATCATGCCAGCGAACGGCGGAATCGGCTGGCCCGCCGACAAGTCCCTAACTCTGGTCCCCGAGACGTTCCGGTTCGCTCTCGCCTACGGACGGAACCCGCATACGGGACGCAAGACAAAGCCGTGGCGGGTCCGCAACGTGATCCGATGGGTGCGCCCCAACCCCCCGGTCGGTGCGTTGGGTGACAAGTTCCGGCCTGCCACGTCGGAGATGGTCGTGTTCTGCCGGACAGGCGAGGCGGGACGCAAGCGGTACTTCGACCTCGACGCCGTGCGGGAACCACACAAGAGAGACCCAGCTCTGTACACCGGCAACGGATACAGCAAAGGGAACCCCGAAGGCGTCCCCGGTAAGGAAGCAATGCCCGGCAACCCTGCTGGTGCTCCACCGTTGGACTGGTGGGAAATCCCCACCTACCCCTACCCGGGTGCGCACTACGCCACGTGGCCACCCGACCTGTGCGTGAAGCCGATCAAAGCCATGACACCGGAGAAGGTGTGCGAGACGTGCGGCGAGGCGAGCAGACGGATCACCGAGCGGACCGAGGAGTACGCGGCAGCCCGTGCGGCGATTGGCGACTTCAATCAGCGAGACGGCACAGGGCAGGGCGTTTCCGGATCGAGGTCCGTGCTGGTCAAGGCAGCCGGTAAGGACATCACATCCGCCGAGAACGTCACCGTCGGCTGGACTGACTGCGGGCACGACACCTGGCGGCCAGGCACCGTCCTCGACCCGTTCGCCGGATCGGGAACCACCCTGGCTGTCGCTGTCGGCCACGGCCGCAACGCCATCGGCATCGATCTGGACGAACGCAACGTCGAACTGGCCCGAGACAGAGTGGGGCCGTTGTTCTTTCAGGAGGTGGCTGATGTCCTTTGAGTGGCGTGAATGCGCCAACCTCGACGATGAGGGACACCCTCCTCTTGTCGTCCCGACCTGGAAGGGGTTGACCCCGCCGAAGCGCTGCGGCAGGCGATCGCACGCAATGAGGGGCGGCGGCGGCGGGTAGACTGATCGCCATGGCGACGTTCGGTCATCGAGTGGTCCAAGCGGCAGCCGTCGAAACGTCGGCGGTCGAAGCCCGTCAACAGTGGCGAGTCAAATCCAAGGACTCCCCGTTCGGTGACCCCACCGAGGACATGATGTGGGACTACTGGGAACGTCTCCCCGAGATCAGCTTCCCGGCCACGGTCATGTCGAACGTGGCCCGCCTCGTGTCGTTCTTCCCCGCTGAGGAACCCGCCTCCGGAGACGAGGACTCCGACCCGACCAAAACCGAGAACACCGCTGTGTTGAAGGTGTGGGAGCAGGTCGGTGGGGAACAGAAGATCGCCGAATGGGTGTCCGATTTGGTGACCCATTATTGGGTGCCCGGCCAGGCGTGGCTGGCGGCGACCCGGGTGGTTGGCGGAAAGTTGCGTCTGGTGGAACCCGACGACGCCGACGGCGACTGGGAGGTTCTGTCCACCGCCGACCTGAAAGACGCCGGCGGGTTCGACAAGTTGGCGGACATCCCCTCGGGTGATGTGCGGTTCTGGCGGTTGTACCGTCCGTCGAAGCGGCGTCGTACCCGCCCTGATTCGCCTGTCAGGCATGTGGCGTTCGACTGTGAGATGTTGTGGACGTATCGGATGAACCTGCGCGCCAACTCTGTCGGTCGGGCCGCCGCCGGTTTGAAGGCCATGCCTCAGCGCCTACTCCAAGAAAAGGCAGCCAACGGGCGTAGCTTCGAGGACCAAATGGTGGAGGACATGCGGGCGGCCCGCAAGGTGGGCGACCCCGCCTCAGAATTCCCACTCATCGCATGGGTGCGGGACAAGGACGAAGCCGAAATTGTCACGTCCCCCCCAGTCAAGTTCGCCGACCCCGCCGCCGTCGCCGACCTCCTCGCCAAAGAGGGAGCAGCCATCCGGGCGATCGCCACCGGACTGGACATGCCCGCCGAGTTCCTTTCCGGGCTGGGTGGCGTCAACCATTGGGGTGCGTGGCTGATCCAACGCCAAAACTACGACTACCACCTCGACCCGATGGTGGTTCGCATCCTCCGAGACGTAACTCCCTGGTGGAAAGCTCGACTGGAAGCGTCCGGTGTGGACTCGACCCGCCAGATGTTGTGGCGGAACCCCGACTCGGCGGTGTCCAACCCCAACTCTTGGGAACAGGTCCAATGGCTGTACGACAACTTCCTCATCGCCGGGGAGTTTGCCCGCAACTCGGCCGACGTGGGCGACATCGCCGCACCCGAGGAAGAAGAGATCATGCGGCGGATCGCCATCGACCGGGCACGCAACACCCGACTGGCCGTACCGGGCGCACCCGTCGAGGACCCGTTCGCACCGGGCACCACCCCCGAATCGGCCAACCCGTCCGAGTCGGATGACATGCCCGACGCCATCCAAGCGGCCGCCACCCCCGAACTGGCACGCCTCGCCCGCCGTCTCGCCGTCGTCGACCAGACCCTCATCGTCGAAACCGAACGGACCGTGGACAGGGAAGCGACCCGACTGCTCCGGAACCTGAAGCAGCGGATCAACGCCGCCGCCAAAGCGGCCAGCATCGCCGTCACCGACCCCGACCGGGTAGGCGAGGAGCTCGGCGTGTCCGCCGTTCTCGCCCTCCTTTCGGTAGGGTCGATCGACGAACTGGTCAACCCCACCGACGTGGACGTGACTAAAACAGAGACGGCGATCGCTCGGGCACAAACCGAAACGGACCGTGCCCTCTCCCGCATGGGTGCGACCCCCGTACAGTCCAGAGACCCCGACCGGGAGGCCGCCACCGGGCTGCTCGCCGGCACGGTGGCGGCCGCTGTCGCCGCCGCCGTGTTCTCGAGGCCCACCCCGACGGGCGAGTCAGCAGGCGAGATCGTCCCGTTCGCTCTGATCCGTGAAACGCTGGACGTCGCCGGCGGCGGGTTGGCGGCGAGGTCGGCGGACGGGGAGGAAGCGTGGGAGTTGGTCGGGAACGGCCGCCACACTGTCGACAGTCTCACCCGGGTGGGTGTGGCGTCGGAGGCGTTCCAATGGGTGTACGGGGCGACACCCCGCCAAACGTTCGAACCGCATTTGAACTTGGATGGGGAAGTGTTCGACCGGTGGGACGCCCCCGTTCTGTCCCAGGAGGGGACGGGTGGCGAGTGGGTTGGCGGCCAGTTCTTCTACCCGGCCGACCATCGGGGCTGTCGGTGCACGTATGAGCGGGTGCTCGCCTATGTGTCGCCGCCGCAGTCGGTGGCAGCGTCGGCACGGGGGTAGACTGCTCTACGGAACCTACCGAGGAGCAGACCATGCCACCGTTCGCAACCTGGCCCACACCATCCACAATCCAGGCGGCCGCCGACGGCTACCGGATCTGGCTGGCACCCGTGAACCTCCCCTCCGACGACGGCAGAGTGATCGTCGATTCGTTGGGGCATCGGGCGGGACGACTTCCGCTCATGTTTTCCGACAGCGAGATGGGGCATGGCGACGCCATCCATGTGGGCACGTTCACGAACGTCCACATTGTCGAAGTGGACGGGGTGCAATGGGCGGTGTCCGACGACGTGGAATGGGACTCCGACGCCGAGGCGGTAGCCGCCCGCAGGATGGTCGACGACGGCCAGTTCCGTGGCGTGTCCATCCACATGGGCCGTGGCCGGTTCGCCGAGGTGTGCCCCAACGGGTCCGGCGGATACACCGAGGTCGACGCCGAAGACATCGACGTGATCGTCGACGAGGAGACGGGGATTCCGTTGGAGTTCCGTGCCCCCTGCGACGAACCCCTGTGGGGTGCGTTCGAAGCGACGATCGCCGCCGCCACGATCGTGGCCATCCCGGCGTTCGAAACGGCCCGCATCGAACCCGAAGCGGCCACCATCGTGGCCTCTGTGGAAGAGATGGAGGGGGAGCCCGGCGAGGCGATCCTGGTGGGCGAGTTGGGGGAAGGGTTCGAACCGATCTTGAGGGCGGCCGGCGGCGTGTCCCTTGATGCGCCACCCGTCGCCTGGTTCGCCAACCCCGAGTTCGGCGACACCGGAACCGGCGACGACGCCGACCCCCGCCTCGTCTACGACGACAGACACGACCAGTGGGGATGCCCCCTCACCGTCACCTCCGACGGGCAAGTGTTCGGACATCTCGCACTGTGGCGAACCTGTCACACCGGATACCGGGACCGATGTGTCACCGCCCCCAGAGGCGCCGACCTCACCCCGTTCCACCAGTGCCGGGTCACCACCGACGACGGCGAAACCCTGGCGGTAGGCCCCCTCGTTGTCGACGAAGGCCACGCCCCCGTCCAGTGGACAACCGACCGGGTATCCCGCCACTACGCCGACACAACCCTCGCCGCCGCCTACGTCACAGTCGGCGAGGACCGACATGGCATTTGGGTGGCCGGTGCCGTGTCCCCGAGAGCCACATCGGAGATGGTTGACACGTTGCGTCGGCATTCCCTGTCCGGGGACTGGCGGTCCCGTGACGGACGGATGGAACTGATCGCCGCCGTGTCGGTCAACTCCCCCGGCTTCCCCGTCCCTCAGGTGCTGGTCGCCTCGGGGGAACCGGTGGGGATGATCACGTTCGGGGCGCCCCAACCCGACACCGAACCAACCGAATCGGAGTTGGTGGTGATGGCGTTGGAGGCGATGTCGCATCGTATCGACCGGCTCACGTTCCTTCTCACCGACGTGGAAGCCGACCCGGCGGTGGCGGTGGTCGACGAGCCGTGCGACGAATGCGGCGAAGCCGACCCGGCGGTCACATCGGTGGACGATCAGGCGGTGGAGTTCCTGGCCGACGAACTCCTCGACACCCTGTAACATCCAGCCGACACGCTGGGAAACCCACAGAACCCGCCTCATCCTCAGGGGGCGGGTTCTGTGTTACCATTTTCGGGTAGCCCGGTGTCCCAGGCCGTGAAGGCGCACAGAGCCCAAGTGCGACAGGGGTAGCAAATCGGAACCGTCCGAAGCCACACCCATCCGCATAGGAGGACACCAATGAATCTCCAGGAGATTCTCGCCGCCATCCAGGCAGGCAACTTCGCCGACCTCACCGACGAACAGATCGCCGAAGGTCGAGCCGCCATCCGTGACGCCCTCGTCGCTCACCGTTCCGGGGAACAGACCGTCGAAGCCGACGAGTTCGCCGTTCTCGTGGAATCGGGGCGGGCGCTCGTCACCGAAGCCACCACCCGAGAGGCAGCCGCCTCCGAAGCAGCCGAAGCCGACGCCGAACTCGACGACCTCGTAGCCGGACTGTCCGACCCCGACCCAGAGCCGGAACCGGGCCGCCCGTCCGTCGCCGAGATCGCATCCCGCCGACCCGCACAGGTCACCCCCGACCCCGACCCCGAACCAGAAACGGAACCCCAGTCGGTGCTCGTCGCCGCATCCGGTTTCGCAGGTTCGGACGCCGAGGACGCAGGGGAACGGCTCGAGTCGATCTCCGACCTCGGGCAGCGGATGCTCACCGTCCACCGCGCCTACTCGACCCCCGACGCCGGACGGGTCATGCCCCGTATCGCCAGGCACGCCTGGTCGAACTCGGTGGCGACTCTCGTCCCGAACTCGGATGAGGGGTCGGTGATGGAAGTGTTCGCACGGGCGCAGGCCGAAGGGCAGCGGCGGGCACGGGCAGCGATCGACGCAGGGTTCAACCCGCAGGTCCTCCAGGCCGCATCCGGTATTTGCGGTCCGACCGAACCACGCTACGACGTGTACACGATTGGGTCGGCCACCGCCGGCGTCATCGACCTGCCGATGGTCAACCTGGCTCGGGGGAAGGTGTCCTACCCGGACCCCCTCACCTACGATTCGCTGCGGGAGACAGACGGCATCGCCTACAAGTACACGTCCGACGACGGGTCCGGCATTCACGGCGACGTGGTGAAGGACTGCTACACGGTGTCGTGTGGAACCAACCGGGAGTTCGAGCTGGCAGCGTTCCAAACGTGCCTCAAGTTCTCGAACTTCCAGGGCAAGTTCAACCCGGAATGGGTCGGCCATGTGACAACCCAGTCGCTGATGACCCACTCCCACATCGTGAACAAGGACCTGATCGGGTCGCTCGTCGCCGACACACGGACCGTCGATTACGGCACCACCGACTTCGGGGGTGGCGCCATCGTCAACTTCACCCGTGACCTGGCGTTCCACACGATGCTGTATCGGGACAAGTACCGGCTCGCCCAGAACGAGGTTCTGGACGTGGTCGTGCCGTTCCCGGTGCTGTCGGCGCTTCTCGTCGACGGGATCACCCGCCCCGACGGCCTGTTCACAGGCGGCAACGTGGCGTCGGTGATCTCCCGCATCCAGGCCGAGCACAACGCTCGGGTGCAGTTCGTGTACGACTGGACCGGGTTCGAAGCCGTCGCCAACCCTGGCGGGTTCGGGGACCAGACCTACAACATGCTCGTGTATCCCGCAGGGTCGGTGTTCCACATCTCGTCCGAAACCCTCGACCTGGGTGAGGTGCGTGACTCCACGTACAACTCCCGGAACGAGTTCGGGACGTGGGTGGAAACGTTCGACGGGATCGCTTCGATCGGACCCGAGGTCATCCAGGTGACCGGCGGCGTGTACTGCCCATCCGGTCAGGTTGGAGCGGGTAACGCCTCGATCGTCTGCACGGCAGGCACCGGCTCGTCCTGAGTCGGGTAGGCTTCGTGTAGAGCGGAGCGGAACAAACAGAACGGGGGCCGGGAATCAACACCCGGCCCCCGTTCTGTTATTGTGGGTCACATGGCTACGTATACAGATTCGCAACTCGCCGACCTGCAAGTCCTCGGGTTGGGCGACATCGCCGACCTGCTCGGCATCGACCGGCACGCCGTGTCCATGCGACTCCACCGCACCGAACACGGCAAAACCGGAGGATGGGACTTCCCCGCCCCCCACGCCACCCTCGGCGCCTGCCGGGTCTGGCTACTCACCGAAGAACTCCAAGCCGCCATCGACCGTCATCGCACATGACCACCGTCTGCATGGTCGGCAACTTCCACGCCGAACACTCCACCGAAAACGACCTACTCCACGCACTCCACGTCAACGGATGCGAAGTCGGAACCTACGACGAACGGGACTGGCACACCGGCTCCATCCGTCTCCCCGACCCCGACGGCTACGACCTGCTGTGGTGGACCCACACCCCCGGATGGCCCACCCCCACCGACGCCGTCCAACAAGTCGAACGGTTCCGCCGTGCCGGTGTCCCCGTCGTCGGCTACCACCTCGACAGGTGGTGGGGACTGCGCCGCCAAACCGACGTGTACACCACCCCCTACTTCCGACTCATGGACGCCTTCTACGTAGCCGACCCCCAAGTAGACCGATGGGCCGCCGCCGGCGTCCCCGCCTTCCGCATGTCCCCCGGCGTGTCCGACCGGCACATCCTCGACGGCACCCCCACCAGACGATGGGTGGACTACGACGTGGCGTTCATCGGGAACTCAACCAACGGATACCACCCCGAACACACCCACCGTCGGGACATGCTCGAGCGCCTGTCGAAACGGTATGGGCGCCGGTTCGCCACCATCCCCGGCAGCGGCCCCGCTATCCGTGGGTCCGATTTGGCGGACGTGTACGCCACGATCCCGGTGATCGTGGGCGATTCGTGTCTGGTCGGCCTGGATTCTTACTGGTCGGATCGGGTTCCCGAAACGGTGGGTCGTGGCGGGTTCCTTGTCCACCCCGACACGGACTGGCAGGGTGAGTATTCGCCGAATGTCCATTTGGGTGTGTGGCGGTTGGGGGACTGGGAGGGGATGGTGTCGGTGATCGATGCCGCATTGGGGGACACGGAGCGGCGGTTGGGGGTGGCGGCCGAGGGTGCCGCCCATGTGCGTGCCACCCATCTGTATCGGCACAAGGTCAAACGAGTACTGGAGAACATGCTGTGACGGTCGAATCCGTTCCTATCCGGGTCGAGCCGGTGGAGGTGCTCGTCAACGGTCGCTGGCCTGTGAAGATGCCGCCGCATCGGGCGGAGCGTCCCGAGTGGCATACCCCACCGTATTGGGAGGGCGCCCGACTCAACCGCATGTGGGAAGTCGTCTCTGGGCTCACCCGGAAATACGAAGGCGCAACCGGGACGACGTTCTACGACGGCCCCACCATTTGGGATGTGGGCGCCGAGGAAGGCGACATGCCCGCCCTCTACTCGACGTGGGGCGCCGACGTGGTGCTGATCGAACCCAACCCGAGAGTGTGGCCGTGCATCCGATACCACTGGACCGCCAACGACCTGCCCGGTCCGGCTGGCTGTTTCGTCGGTCTGGTCGGTTCCCCCGAACAAGTCAACGACGTTTGGACCGACCCGCTGTATGAGGGGTGGCCGGAACCGGCGCTGTCCGATGTCATGTGGCCCGCCCACGGGTTCCACCACCTCCAGGACTACGCCACCGTCGACCCCGTCACCACACTCGACGCACTCCTCCCCTATTTCCCAACCCCCGACGTCATTACCGCCGACATCGAAGGTGGCGAAGGACACATGCTGGCCGGCGCCACCACCATGCTCTCCGACATCCGGCCTGTCTGGTTCGTGTCGGTGCATTCGACGTTCATGCGGGACATGTACAACCAGGACCCTCAGACCTTCGTGTTCGACGTGTTCGCCCGCCACGGATATGACCGGGACCTGATCGAGGACCGCCACGAAGCCCACTGGATTTTCACGCCATGACCACCGGGGAACAGGAACGACAGCATTGGGACGGGTTGGCGTCTGACCTGTCGAACGTGGGCGGCGGCGACACGATGCCGCCACCCGGCCATTTCATCCAGTTCCTCGCCCGAGGCTGGCGGGACACCCAGGCGGACGGCGACTTGCTCGACCTGGGATGCGGACCGGGCCGTCTGGCCGTGCCCGTGTCGGAACGTCTCCGCCGTCGGGTGTGGGCGGTGGACGTGTCCCCGAACATGCTCGCCCAAATCAACCCGGCCGCCGAGCTCGTCTGGCCGGTGCTGGGTGACGGCCGTGCGATCCCCGACGCCGTGCAGAACATCGCCATGGCCTGGTCGGTGCTCATGTTCCAACATGTCGGGTTGGATGTGCAGATCGCCTACACCGCCCAAGTCCGTAACCGGCTCCTACCGGGCGGGGTGTTCGTGGCGCAGGTGGTCACGTTCGGTCCGGTCCACGACTTCTCCCATCCGGTGGCGGCGTGGCAGGCGGTCGCCTATGGGGAGATGGCGGGCATGGATCTGGTGTGGGCGCAGCGTGATCCGGTTGTGCGGGAATGGACGTGGCTGGCATGGAGGAAACCGTGACCATCCCCGTCGTGTTCATCAACCCGACCGGCGACACCCACCGGGGCGCATGGTGGGACCAAACCATCGTCGAACACATGATCCACCAATCACGCCACAACCTCGCCACATACGAGGGGTCACTCCACGACGTACCCAACTCGGATGGCATCGTCCTGGTCGTTCACGCCGAATCCGACCACGCCGACACCCCCGAAACCGAAACCCGCATCCAAGTCCTCAACGAACGACTCGCCCGATACCGGTGGGTGCTGCTCATCGTCACGTCAGACGAAACCGACAGGTGGCCGTGGTGGACCATCAAGTCGACAGGACGGATGATCGTCTGGCGGCAACACCCCACCACCTCAGTGGCCGACCGGGCGCTGCCCCTCGGACCGCCCCCACACGCCATCGACATGCCCCCACCCCCCAGCGAACCCCGCAACCAGGACTGGTTCTTCGCCGGGCAGGTCACCCATCGTCGCCGCACCGAATGCGTCGAAACGTTACGCACAATGACCAACGGCGACCTGGTCGAAACCGAAGCGTTCCTCACCGGACTACCCATCGACGAGTACATGCGCCGGACCGCCGACGCCATGTTCATACCATGCCCATCCGGTCCGTGGACCGCCGACACGTTCCGCCTGTACGAGGCGCTCGAGTCCGGCTGCGTCCCGATCGTCGACACCGGCCCCTACCGGGACATTGATGCCACAGAATGGCGGGCACCGTTCCCCGTCGTGTCCGACTGGGGAGAGTACCCCACCCTGGACGTGGCCCTGGGTGACGATTGGCGCCAAACACAGGTTGTGTGCGAGTCGTGGTGGCAGCGGACGAAACGGAACCTGGTCGCCCAATTCGACGGGGACATCACCGACCTGTCGGGTGTCGACCTGGGCGGGTTCACTGTGATCGTGTCCACCTCACCCATCCCGTCCCACCCCGACACCCGCATCCTGGCCGAAACGGTCGAATCGGTTCTGACCCGCTGCGACGCCGACGTGATTGTTGCGGCCGACGGTGTCCGACCCGAACAGGCCGACATGACCGACCGATACCTGGCGTATCTGCGAGAGGTGGTGCGACTGTCCCGCACCGACTGGAAGGGGCGAGTGTGGGTGGACTACACGGGCGAATGGCTCCACCAGGCGGGCACGACCCGCCGTGCCCTCGCCAACGTGTGGACGCCGGCGGTCCTGTTCGTGGAGCATGACACCCCCCTGATCGGCGACATCCCGTTCGATGACCTGTCCGACTGTTTGGGCATGTTCGACGTGATCCGCCTGCATCATGAGGCGTCGATCCACCCTGAGCATGCCCATCTGAACCATGGGCCGTTGGTGACGGTCGGTGACCTGTCGTTTCAGCCGACGGTGCAGTGGTCCCAGCGGCCGCATTTGGCGACGGTGGCGGCGTATTGGAGGATCATGGAGCGGTTCTCTGAGTCGTCTCGGACGATGATCGAGGATCTGATTCATTCGACTGCTCAGACGGAGGGGTGGGAGTGGATGCGTACCGCTATCTTCCATCCTGTGGGGGGGATCAAACGGTCGACGCATTTGGATGGGCGGGAGGGTGCAAGCAAGTACGAGATGAGGTTCTGATGCTTCGGTGGGAATGCTTGAGCGGTCACAAGGCCGCAGGGGACAGGGAAGTGTCGGAGTGTTTCGTGTGTCTCGCTTCGATGATGCTGATGGAGGAATCATGAAGGTTTGGGCGGTTGAGGTCACGGCGTGTCGGTGCTGTGAGTCGGATTGGGAAGGCCTAGTAGGCGTGTATGCGACCGAGGCAGATGCGATTCGAAGGGTGGTTGAGTGGGCAGAAGACTATGGGGTGTTCCAAGGTGACATCGAATCCGAAGATCGACTGAGGGACGACTTTGAGACTGCGGTTGTGCGGGGTGACTTCGACAAGTTCGCCACCGGAATGGGGCCAGGGGCATACTGGGAGTCCCCTGACTGGACTGGTCTGGTCGGTCGAATCGCCTACGCCGCTCGGGGCCACGTGCTAGCCGAAGCCAAAGAATGGGAGGTGCTGTGACCCACCCAAACAACATGACCGCATGGGACACCATCGAATGCCGCCGATCCTGCGACGTGCACCATTCACGATGGGCCGACATCAACCTCGCCACCCACCGATACGCCGACCTGACCCCCATCCCCCCCAGGTTCCACCGTCGGTTCACCATGGAAATCTGGGACACCGAACTCCACCCCGTGGACGGTGGCCCCTACTGTCCCGCCCGTGACGCCGTGTCCGAAACGATCCTGTCCCACGGTGTGTGGGAACCCCGAGAGACCGCCGTCATGCTCTCCTGTTTGGAACGGTTCGACGGGGCGATGTTCGACATGGGTGCTCAACTCGGTTGGTTCTCCCTGATCGCCGGTTTGGGTGGCGCCGACGTGACAGCATGGGAATGTGACCGCGACAACCGGGATCGACTGCGGTCGTCCGCCGCCCGACTTGAAGTGGCCGTGAGTATCGTCCCCAACCGGATCGGACCCGACACCGAACCACTCCCACCCACGAAGGTGGCGTTCGCCAAAATCGACCTGGAAGGCGCCGAACGTGACGCCGTCCGTATCCTGTGGCCGTCGATCGACGCCGGGCTGGTCGACTCGATGCTCATCGAAGTGTCCCCCGTGTTCGACGACTACTACGGGGACATGGTGGCGGGCATCATGGAGAACGGATACGAGGCGTTCATGATGCCACCCAAACGGTTCCCGCCGTATCGGATCGACACACTCGACGACCTGGCGTCGTGGCGTCTCAACCCGGAGGGGGTCGTGGCAACGGTCGACGGGTGGCATCAGGAGGATGTCCTGTTCGTGAGGAAGGGGGCGCTGTGATCTATGTGGAGACGTGGGAGATCGTCGCATGCGAGGCGGGGCATCGGGAAATGCGGACCCGCCCTGCTGGCGTGGGTGCGATTGCAAGCGGGTCGCCTGGGATACGTTGCGCCCGCTGCGATCGGCCCTTCACGGTTCTGGTCGCCACTCGGGACGTGGAAATCGAACGACACCCCGGCCGACCCGTCATCGAAACCGTGAGGGGTGCGGCGTGAAACTCGGTTTGGTCGCCGCCGCCCAAAAACGTGGGCTCGGTACCCAATCCCGCCAGATCCACGAATGGTTGCAACCCGACGTGACGGTGATCGTCGACCCCGGCCCCGAACGACGACCCGCCATGCCCATTCACCTCGAATGGTTCCCCGGTGGCCACGTCATCGAATGGACCCCCGACGGGCGGCTCCCCGGCGCCGCCGACCTGCTCGCCGAATGCGACGTCGTGTACGCCGCCGAAACGTTCTACGACTGGTCGATCCCCGACGACCTTGACCGGCGGGGAGTCGCCACCGTCCTCCACGCCAACCCCGAGCTATATACGGGAGAACAGGTCACCCAACTGTGGGTGCCCACCCCATGGCTCGCCGACCGCCTCCCCGATGCCAGGGTCGTGCCGATGGGCTGCCCCGTCGAACAGTTCCCCACCGTCACCCCCCTCGACGTGGACCCATTGCGGGTTGTGCACCCGGCCGGGGTGGGAGCAGCCGGCGACCGCAACGGGACAGTTGTCATGGCGGGCGCCGCCAAACGACTCCGACAGTGGGGACATCGGGTAGACCTGATCGGGCCCAACGAGGAAGTGTTGGGCGTCAAGCTGGCACCGGTCGACGAATGGTGGCAGCGTGACCCGGGAGCGGCCGTGTCGGTCATCCCCCGACGGTACGGCGGGCTGTGCCTCCCAGCGTTGGAAGCCCTCGCCGCCGGTGTGCCCGTCGCCATGCCCAACATCTCCCCCCAAGACCACACCTGGCCGATCGTGCCGTTGCCGCATCGCCGATCCCCCAACATTCGACTGAAAGGCGGGCTGGTCCCCACCGTCACCCACGACCTGCAGACAGTCGCCAACGACGTGGCCCGCTATCTCGCCGACCGGGACCGCATCGACGAGGAGCGGCGGCGGGCTCGAGAGTGGGCGGTGACGCATTCGTGGGAGCGGACGGTCGGGTTGTGGTGGGAGGAATTGGCTGCCGTGTTACACTGATCGGCGAGCGACAGGAGCCTGTCTCCCTCTCTCGACAACCAGGAGAAAAACCGCCCACCCCCTTACGGCCGGTGGGCGGTTCCTGTATGTTGGCTTCATGCCGACTAGGACAGGCCAGTGGTTTGCGACTTCGCCATCGATGTGGATGAGGCTGTCGCCCGTATCGCCCGGGACTTGTTCGACGTGTCCGATCGGCGTCCTGAGGCTGTTCACCGTCTGATTGATCCGGTGCTCGCCGAGTTGGCGTTTCTCCTACTTGACACCCCTAACGCATGTTAGGTATAGTTGGGTTGTTGTCTAGCAGAGAGGAAACGACATGGACACTACGCCGACCGGCGTGCCGGACTCGACCCACATCGCAGCGCTGGAGCTCAAACACCTATCCGAGAAACTGATGTGGGCTACCGATGTGCCGATGGTGCCCAGCGAGCGGGTGCGGCTACTCACCGAGGTCGAGTTTGGTCTCCGAGCGGCCATCTCGCATGTCCGCCACCGACTGGATGTGTGGAAGGACCGCCTAGCAGACGACGAGGTAGGGCCGTGCGGATGCCCTGTGTGGCATCTCGAAGACCTCGGACACCAAGAAGGCTGCTACGGGGGTGAAACATGATTCCCTCTGCTGCCGCTGTGCTCAACCTGCTCCGAGCCCACCCCAACGACGGAGTGTGCGCCCGCACCTTCGCCATGCACGACATCTACCGGTTCGGGGCACGCATCCACGAACTCCGTCAACTCGGCTACCTGATCGAGCAGGCGAAATGCCACGCCCACCTCCACGTCAACCACATCCCCGCATACCACCTGAGAGGCGGCCCCGATGAATGACCGAGAGTTGGTGCAGGCCATCGTCGACTCGGTCGAACAGCGAGGCTATCCGCCGTCCATGCGGGAACTCGCAGACAAGTTCGACCGGTCCGCCCCCGCCATCCACCAGCGGCTCCACAAGTTGGCCGCCGCCGGGTACCTGACCATCGAACCGGGCCAACCCCGGGCGATCCGAGTAGTGAGGATTCCAGAATGACCGTCCACAAGAAGATGGCTGATGCGCTCGCCGACCTGTCCCACATCCCCAAGCAACGATCGGCGGGAGTGACCTACGAGTTCCGGTCGATCGACGCCCTCATGAACGTCCTGCACCCGGTCCTCTCCGAACATGGCCTGTTCCTGTCGCCGAGGGTGCTCGATGACTGGCAAGTAGTCGCCATCCCCGGCACGCCCGACAGGAACGGGAACTCTCGCTCGCAATTCCAGGCGCTGTTCCGGGTGTGTGTCGACGTGTACGCCGACGACGGGACAACTGTCACGTTGGGGCCAGGGTTGGCGCAATCCCACGACTACGGCGACAAGGCCGTCTACCAGGCGCAACAGAACGCCATCAAGTACATCCTCTTGGAGGCGTTCTGCATCCCCACCGCCGAACAGGACATGGACGCCCGCCATCCCGACGACGCCGGCCCCGTGGTCGACCCCGCCGAACAGGCCCGCCTCGCCACCAACCAACTCAAGGTTGACGTGGCAGAAGCGTTCGGAGGTCACAAAGAAACGGCGGCTGAGTTCTACCAGACGGCGGTCACGTCCCGGGGGTTGGACCCGGCCAAGCCGATCGAGTCCGAATCGATCCGAGCCGAGATCCTCGCCGAAGCGAAAGGCGACTCAGAATGACCGCCGTCCGCACGCTCATCGACGGAGCACGGGAAGCCGTCAACGCACTCCGCACCGCCGATCCGTCCATCGACGAAATACCCGACGCATGCGGATGGGTGCGAGAACTCGAAGTGATGCTCGCCGACTGGCGGCACACCCAAGAATCCAAACTGCGGCAATCATCCTCGCCACTCCACGACGAATCCCCCCAACCCGAACCGGTCCCCGGCCCCATCAGAGGCGAACAATTCGAACTGGTACCCACCCACCGCACCGACCGCACCTACAACACCCCCCGACTACTCGCCGACCTGTCGGCCGCCATGTGCGACATGACCGGCCACGACGTCACCATCTCCAGAATGCTTGCCGTCCTCCAAGACCGCAATGTCGTGGAGATCAAGTGGCGATGGACCGATCTCAAGGCATACTGCAAAGCCATGGGCGTGACCCTCAACATCGGCCACGACGAACTCGACCCCGACGCCGACCTCGAGTCCCCCCACGTCGGCGAAGTGAAACACGTCACCGGCTACAAGCGGGTGAGGGTTGGGCCGTGACATGGCGTGAAGCGGCCGCCTGCCTCGACCGGGGCGACGACCTGACCTGGTTCCCAGGAGCAGGACAAGGCCGGGGCCGACCCACCCATCCGGGCGCCGCCGAAGTCGCCGCCAAATCGGTGTGCAAACACGAATGCCCCGTCGTGCTCGAATGCGCCTGGTACGGGCTAGGCATGACCGAGGGGATCTGGGGGGGACTCAACCGCAACGAATCCACCCGACTCCGCAAAGCCCTCCGCAAACCGACGGCCGACCTGTTCGAAGTGGAATACGAGAAGATCGCCAAACGGGGCATCTTCGCATGACCGTCATCGGTGTCCACCCATCCCAATGGCAGCAACGCCACCTGACCCCTCTCGTCGAAGGACTCCAAACCCGAGGGGTGACCATCGTCCCCGCCACCGAAGCGGACTCGGTGATCGTCGCCTCCCGCATCGACGCCGAAAAGGCCACATGGCGGCGCACCCCACCGAAACGGCTGATCCTGGTCGAACACGGCGCCGGCCAACAGTACGCCCACCCGACTCGGGGAACGATCGACGCATCGTTTGGGACACCCGACCCGAACGTCACTCTGTTCCTCGCCCCATCCCAACGGGTCGCCGACCAGATGCGCCACGCCGTCCCCCGTGCTGTTCGGGTTGTGGTGGGGTCTCCCGCCGTGGAACGACTCCGCACCGCCCGTCTCGACCGGATGATGGCGGCGTCTGTCGCCGGGGTCGCCTGGCCGTGGACACACGTTTGGACGTGCCACTGGCAGATGCATTCCCCCATGAACGAATCGTTCACATCGTGGCCCTGGTCGTTGGACGTGTTGAAGCGGATGGACCCTGACGTGCGGGTGGCGCACGGCCACCCCCGCATCCAACATCGGATCGTGCCGAATGTCCCGACGGGATGCCGCACCGAAACGCAATGGGATGTGGCTGCGGTGGACGCCGCCGTGTTGGTCGCCGACAACACGTCTGTCATGTGGGAGGCGTTGACGGTGGGCATTCCGGTGGTGGCGATGACCCCTCCCGGCTGGCTGGACGGGGCACCCCACGGGTTCCCTAGGTTCGGTCCTGACCGGGTTCGGCTACCCACGATCCACAACCCCGACGACACGGCCGTCCGGGTTGCCGAGGCTATAGAAGGCGGGGCGTTCGACCCTGGCGTGTACGAAATTGTGGATGGGGCGACAGACCTCGCCGTTAGTGTTATCATGAATCACGTTGTCGATTGAGAGGATGAAATGAGTATGTACACGCCGAAGGACGTCTCGAAGGTGGAGGCGACCCGCTCCTCGATTCGAGAAGCGTGGCGCGGAGCCGACGAGGTTCTCGCAAACCTGATCTCGGACGCCACCGACGCCGAGCATGTCGCCCACGAGGCGAAAGGCCGGATCATGGAAGGCGCCGACCCGAAACCCGTGCTCGCATGGGTGCTCACCCAAATCACCGGACAGGAGACCGTACTGTGAACGTCAACCGTGCCGAACTGGCAACCGCACTCAACCGGGCAGCATCCGCAACCGGAACCATGCTCCCCGTCACCGCCAACATCCGACTGGAAACCACCGACGGACTCCTAACCGTCACGGGCACCAACCTGGACGTCACCGTCGAAGTGACCATCCCCGCCAAAGGCAAACTCGGGCCGGTCCTCGCACCCGCCCACATCGCCCGCCAGGTGGCCGCACTCACATCCGAAACGGTCGAC
>Ga0224510_10001116_pt1 | contig 18278 bp, 15 predicted proteins | sample SF_May12_sed_USG_FD_170161 | JGI IMG/M metagenome (GOLD analysis project Ga0224510, IMG submission 170161) | Sediment microbial communities from San Francisco Bay, California, United States - SF_May12_sed_USGS_4_1 | ecosystem: Environmental > Aquatic > Marine > Sediment | place: USA: California... | reverse complement strand
CGTGTCCCCCGATTGTAGGCTAGTGTAGTGCGTCATAATTAACTTTACTTATTATCTCCACGAGGCTATGATGCAGGGGTGAGTCGCATAGCCGCACCCATTACCCTTTCCCCAGAAGAACGGGCGACCTTGGAGACCTGGGCCCAGTCGCGGACGGCGGCCGTGCGACTGGCGCAACGAGCGCGGATGATTTTGCTAGCGGCGGATGGGATGCAGAGTCAGGCCATTGCGAGGCAGATGGGGATTGCTCGGCCGACCGTGCAGTTGTGGCGGGAACGATTCCTGGCCAGGCGCAAGGAGGGTCTTCAAAAGGATGCTCCCCGCCCGGGTCGAATCCCAAGAATCACGGAGCGCAAAGTGCGCAAGATTGTGGCCGCTACTATCCAGACGAAGCCGCCCAACGCCACGCAGTGGAGTACGCGGACCATGGCGAAGGCTCAGGGGGTGAGCGAAGCCACGGTGCGTCGCATCTGGCAGCTGCATCAGCTGAAACCTCATTTGACCAAGAGCTTCAAAGTCAGTCGCGACATCAACTTTGTGGCCAAGCTTCACGAGATTGTCGGGTTGTACCTCAACCCGCCGGATCATTCCCTCGTGCTGTCGGTGGACGAGAAAAGTCAGATCCAGGCGCTTGACCGGACGCAACCAGGACTGCCCATGAAGAAAGGGCGATGTGGCACGATGACGCATGATTATAAACGAAACGGGACGACCCCCCTGTTTGCTGCCCTGAATATGCTCACGGGCAAAGTGATCGGTGACTGCATGCCACGGCACCGTCACCAGGAATTTATTCGGTTTCTGAAGAAGATTGACGCAGAAACCCCGCAGCATGTGGCCTTACATTTGATCGTGGATAATTACGGCACGCACAAACATCCACGCGTCAACCAGTGGCTGCGCCGCCATCCACGGGTTCATTTGCATTTCACACCCACATCCAGTTCTTGGCTGAATATGGTTGAGCGGTGGTTTCGAGAGTTGACGGTCAAACGCATCCGTCGTGGGTCGTTCCAGAGCGTCCCAGAATTGATCACCGCCATTGATGACTATTTGAACGGACACAATCAGCAACCACGGGCGTTCGTCTGGACGGCTACTGCAGAGTCCATTCTAGCTAAAATCAACAAAAGTAAAGAAGCGTTGGACGCACTACACTAGACGAGGTAACCAGGGACCGTCTCCTCATGGCGATTCCTCATGCAGGACGCTTTTTTCTTCAGTAGAGTGAGGGAGTCAGTCCGCTTTGTCCCATACCATTATGAGCGACGATATGCACCGCATCTCCATCGTAGACTTTGGTGTCTTCACTGGCAATTCGCTTATTGACGGTCACCATGACTTTCTTCTCTTTTAGCAGTTGAAAGATTTCCCGAAGGGGTTTGCCTTGTTTCCGGATCAGTTGTTTGACTGTGATGGAGTCAGGAATCTCGCATCCGAGGGCTCGCTCTCCCTCATTGGTTTGTAAATCACCCATTAACGTAATCGTAACCATAATTTCCTCTGGTTCATGATAATAACTAGTTTAACAGGTTCACTTGAGAGGTCATGAAAATCTTCAGGTCATGTTAGTTCTTTGAACTGGATAGTATCCATATTATGGCAAGATCGCGATAATTCGAACGGGTGCTCCTGTGCCTCCTCGAATCTTCATAGGGAGGGCGGTTATTCGAGCTCCTCGAGGTGGTAACCGGTCGAGGTGAGCGACATTCTCCAACGCATAGCAGTTCGCCTGACCAAGAATTTGATGAACCGGGAAATCACGTGATTGGCCGGGATCAATGCTGGCTGTATCAATGCCTATTCCTAAAATTTCCCGCTTGTGGAGCAGAAATGATATGGCTTCGGCAGAGAAACCAGGGAAATGAAGGGTCATGGGATCCTCCGGGGTGAAACTGCCAAGATAGCGGGATTTTTCCGGCCAATACTGTCCAAACCCGGTGTAGAGCAAGACGACCGCTTTGGGCGGGATTAACCCGTACGAGTCTTCCCATCGTGCGATATCGTCAATTTGGAGACTATAATCCGGATTCGACTCCACTTGCGATCGAATATCCAGCACGATAGCCTTCCCGGTTAGATTGGCGACGGGAATTTCATCCACGGTCCATCCGGATTCCGCAAAATGGATAGGAGCATCGAGGTGCGTGCCGCCATGTTCCGAGGCTGAGTAAACCGCGGATGCATACCAGTATCCTTTTAGAGTAGGACCCCAACTTGCTTTTTCCCAATGAAAGGGCTCATTCGTCGGCCAATAGACCGTGTCTTCATCAAAGGAATATGTCAGATCCAGGATCGTTCCGGTGCGGGAAGGGTTTGTGGCGCATCCTCCTAACAAGAGAGCTATTAGAATAACTCTTGTCCAGGATGGCCAGGAACATGTGAGGCTGAGGGAGAACGTTGTCGTCCGCATTGGGAAAATCCTAACAACTTGAGAAAGGCCACAGCAATGGCAGAAGCCATGAGAAGCATCCCCACCTTTGGGAGAAAAGCCCGGTCACTGGATATTTGGAATTAATACTGGAAAAGTGGTACAAAATCCCATTCACTCCAAAAGGCCAGTCACATACTATGTACAAAATTATTACTATTCTGATTCTTTTAGTCGTCCTGTTCTATATGGTTCGCCGGGCTCTCCGTGAGTGGGGTCAGCCAAAATCGGAAAAAGCCATTCCAGGAAAAGATGTGATGATTCAAGATCCCGTCTGTAAAGTCTACGTGGCCGCCGGAACGGCAATTGTGCAGGAAGTAGGGGGAAAGAATTATTATTTCTGCAGCGAGGATTGCGCCCGTCATTTCGCGCGGGAGAGTTCCAGGTAAGGAGCGTGTCCGAATTTGTTGCTATAAAAAGGGTAGGCGATTTAGGTCAACGCTCCGCCACAAGAGGAGCCTGCTCCCGCGGTACATCCAAAGCAATGGGGGCCAACGACAATGTGCCTGTGTTCCAATAGGGTGAGATCGAATTGGTGTATCCATTCCTGGGTTTCGGTCTGTACCGGCAAATCCAACATCTGATTGAAATCACAGTCATAGAGGCGTCCATCCCACCCGACACTTAACAGAGACCGGCACATGAGCCCATCTACGGCCGAGGGATTAAAATGATTCAGTAAGAGCGTGTAGTAGTGTTCGAGCTGTCCGGCCTCGGCTAAATCATCACGGAAACGACTGATGGGCATATTGGTAATCGTATAGAGCCGGTTGAACTGTATCCCATATCGCTGTCCCAACTCTTCTTTGAAGTCCTGTTCTAATTCGGCTTGAGGTGGTGGAAGGACAGGGCCCAGCGGGTTGTAGACCAGATCCAGAACTAAGCCTGTTCCCTCTTTTCCATAACCCAAGCTGTTGAGGCTTTGCAGCGCCATAATACTCCGATCAAACACCCCTTTTCCTCGCTGCTGGTTGACATTGCCCTCTTCATAACAGGGCAGAGAGGCAATGATGTCGACTTGATGGTCTGCGAGAAACCGGGGGAGGCGTGCTTTTCCTTTCACATAAAATACGGTGAGATTGCATCGGTCGATCACTTTCCTGCCTCGTGCCCGACATTGCTCAACCAGATACTCAAAATACGGATTCATCTCCGGCGCCCCACCGGTAATATCCACCGTCGTGATTTGAGGGGTGCGGTCGAGAACGTCCAGGACCTGATCCATGGTGTCCTTGCTCATACTTTCCGTTCGTTGGGGACCGGCATTTACATGGCAATGGTGGCAGGTTTGGTTGCAGACTTTCCCGATATTAACCTGAAGGATGGAAATCAAGTGCGCCTTGAGGGGAAGCAGATGATGGAAGGCCAAGGTCTGTTCAAAGGAGGGAGCTAATCCAGGAGATTGGCAAGATGAGACAATGGGTAGCGCCGAAGTTTTCATTGTTGTGGTGTACTCAATGTCTCCAACACAAACAAAATGGCTTGTGGCTTTCGGTCCATTCTCAACAACAGCCTGTCGAGGTTCCGCAGATGACGGGTTCGGAAGTCACACCTTCCCGGGCCCGGTTGATGGTGGCGAAATAGGGTTGATAGGAAGGGGACTGCAAGACGTTGAATGTTTTAGAGCAAATTTCTAGTGGCTCGCCGCACCGGTAGGTATGGTGGTCATCGTCACATACGGCTAAAAATGGTCCAGTCAACACAGCGAATTGCCCTTCCCATACACAGGGAGCCTCTTCGGGATAGATGGCGATGGTTCGTGAATCCTGTGAAGAAAGGGGCAGGGGCCGTTCAGCGACGATAAAACGGTCTTTATAGGGAGCCAATGCGAATAATGATGCCGTGCGTACATCGATTTGCTGAGGTTTGCCTCGATAAAATGTGGTGCCCATCTCGTCAACCACCTGCGAAAAAGGACCGGTTAAGGTGGCGAAAGCCGGAGAAGGAGTTGAAGATGTTGAGGCCAGTTTATACCCGGTGAGCGTGACCGAGACAAAGTGTATGCCGTCAATCACCCTCCATGGAATACCGGTAACCTGATGTAGTCCTGTGAACCCGGCGTCTCGAAGCCCTCCCCAGTAGTCTTTAATTGTGAGGGCGCCCGATAAACAGTCACCCCATTTGGCTTTATCATGTATCAAATAATTGGGAATAGGTTGGTCGGCGACAATGTCGGAAATGGTGAACCGTCCACCAGGTCTGAGTACGCGAAACATTTCCCGAAAAACTTTCTTTTTGTCAGGTGCAAGATTAATGACACAATTGGAAATGATCAGATCCACCTGATCGTCTCCCACCGGCATGGCGTCGGCGAAACCTTTTCGAAAATCCACATTCGGCTCGGGATACCCCAGGTTTTTGGCAACCGTTGGTGCATGCGTACGGGCCAACGCCAACATTTCATCTGTCATGTCGATTCCGATTACGCGGCCTTGGGGCCCGACTTTTCGAGAAGCTTCAAAACAGTCGATCCCTCCCCCCGATCCTATGTCTAAGACCACTTCCCCTGATTGGACGGTTGAAAGACCAACCGGGGTTCCGCAGCCATAGGACACCTTCAAAACAGGTTCCGGGATAAATTTTCCCAAGTCCTCATGGTTATACCCCGTCGGGCAACAGAGCTGCTCACCGTTGGTTACCGCTTTGGCGTAGCGTTGGCTCACAGACTGGGTAATGGAATGATTCTGCTCTTCTACTCCTACCGTTTTATTGGCCATAGTATCCTCATGGAAAGTTGGGAGAAACCTTGATTGCTTTTTTTACCCTGTTATCTATAGACAAGTTAAGATAACCAGGTCAAACTTACCCAATATGGTCTCGATGTGACTGGAAATGTTACACATTTTAGATATATTAGATATAAAAGAGAACTTGAAATGAAGTCAGCATAGCCTGATTGATCAAAAAGAAATATCTCCCTTGAGAAGATCGATGGGATTAGAGAAAATAGCTGAAGGCAAGACCCTCCACTTTACCTCTGGTCCTTTAAGGGTGGGAGGAATATGTCCTTGTATTTACATATGAATCAGACTTTCCCTCTGCGGTATCGACTTTGCTTTCCTAACTTAGCGTCTGTGTACGCAGAGAATGATAAATAGCAAAAACGGAAATTAAGACCATGGCCCTTGTTCCTTGTCCGGAATGTCAAAAAGAAGTCTCGACGGAAGCTCGCGCCTGCCCTCAATGTGCTTACCCATTTCCAGGGAAAAACGTATCGCAAGAGGGTCGCCCAGCAGTCAGAATGAAGGCGTGTCCCAAATGTGACAGTCCGGTATCTCAGCATGCTCAAGCCTGCCCGCATTGTGGTGTGTCATTCATAGGAGGGCAGGGGCATCAGGGAAACAATGAAGCGTCTATCCAGGAGACACTGAAATGCCCCCATTGTGGAGAATCCTATATCCATACCCGAAAGGTCGCCCAAACCGTTCAAACAAATACCGGGTCACCAGAAACAGCGCCCGCTGTCACAACAGGAAAACTCTTGGAAACCACAGAAATCCAGGATGCCTCTGTGGAGACCTACCAAAAGGACCAGCCACCTCATGGTTCCCGTCGGTGTCCTCCATTGTGGCAAGACCCGTCGGTCCTCAAAGAAATCTCTTCCCCCCGCTATCCCCGCAGCAAAAAAAAATCGATTATCGTAGGTGTGATCTTGTTGGTGATTGTGGCCATCTCGGTGGTGGTTGGAGCCATGTGGCAACTGAAAGGGCTCAATCCCTTAGAGACTCTCGTCTATTGGCGGATGTAACACCAATAAATCTGCCGTTTTCTGGCACCACCTCATCTTCCTCTGCCTTTCTTTTTCAAAAAAGAAGGATTTCCCGTGTAAATTCTTAAGAGGAGAGCTTGCCATTTACACCAGATGGAGGAAGTGGAAGGTATAAAAAACAGGTTCGGCTATTATCCACCGGGAAGGAGAGGAAGAGCAGCTGTCGTGGGTCCGCCAATGTTGGAAAACATCAGGGTAGCATCGACGGCCCAGTCGATAAACGGTCCGGGATACACGCCTAAAAGCACGGTTCCGGCAATCCCAACGTACACCGCAACTTTAATAGGGAGGGAAGCGGCAATCGGCGAAGGATCGGTGGGTTCGTTGATGTACATCTTTTTCACGACAATCAGATAGTAATACATGGAGATCACAATATTGATCAGCCCCACGATCAGCAGAATGTACAGCTCCTCTCTCATGGCCGCGATAAATAAATAAATTTTTCCGATAAAACCTGCCAGGGGAGGAACCCCGGCCAGTGACAACAGGAAAAGCAGCATGGACGCTGCTAAAAATGGGGACCGTCGATTCAGACCATTATAATCTTCAATTTCGTCACTTTTAATCACCTGACTCACGGCAATGATGACCGCGAATGCTCCCAAATTCGCAAAAAGATAGGTCAGGAGATAAAACATGATGGCGTCGCTGCCCTGTTTCGTCCCTGCGGCTAATCCGATCATCACATTGCCGATTTGTGCAATGCCTGAATAGGCCAGAAGCCGTTTAATATTCTTTTGTGCGATAGCGACGATATTGCCGTACGTCATCGAGAAAATGGATGCGACGACAAATAACAACACCCACATCGGTTTGAATGAAGCCAGGGACACGTAAAACATCCGGATGAGGATAGCCAATGCCGCGCCTTTCGGTGCAATGGAGAGAAAGGCGGTGACGGGAGTTGGCGCACCCTGATAGGTGTCAGGAATCCAGGCATGGAAGGGGACCGCACCGATTTTGAACCCCAGGGCGGCAAAAATCATAATGTAGCCGATCGCCAAGCCATAACTTCCGGATGTGCCAGTCATGTCAGAGAAGATTAAGGTCCCCGTTTCGCCATAGACCAAGCTGATGCCATAGGCTAATAATCCTGCGGCAAACACCCCTAGGATAAAGAATTTGAGTCCGGCTTCCGAAGAGCGCTGATCCTCTCTGAGATAGGCCACAAGCACATAAAACCCAAATGTTGAAAATTCCAGAGTAACAAAGACAGAGAGAAGGTCATTTGAGGAAGCCATGAACATCATGCCGATGGCCGACATCACAACCATGAAATAATACTCGCCCCGGAAGAACCGGAAGTCCCGAACGTAATCAATCGACATAAACAGGACGAGCGCGGTGGCTCCCACAATAATCAGCTTAAAGAGAAGGGCCAGCCGGTCCAGCACGAACATGTTTTTAAACAAGGCGCCTGTCGTGCCCGCCTGATCAAATCCAAACAGGATCAATCCGGTGATCCCTAAACCCGCAATACTGAGATATCCCAACTGTTGGTGTGTGATCCGCTTAAGCGAGAAGTCCAGGGACAGGACGACGCACAACCAGAGCGTGAGAAAGATCTCAGGCAGGAGCAGGAGAAGGTCAGCGGCCGAAAGGTCTAGTTGAAAGGTCATTGCAGGTATTCAGAAAATCGTCAGATCAGAATGGTTAATCGGGTTTCAGTTATGGAAAAAGGCCCTGAGTATTTTGGGTAATGAGTGGAACGACATGGTTAATCCGGTCTACCATGGGTTCCACCGTCGAACGCACGACCTCATAAAAATGCCCGGGGAAAATCCCAAGGGTAATGCTACACACAATTAAAAGAAGCAAGGGCATACGATCGACCCATTGTTTGGCATCGGCCGTGTGGGCATATTCCGGATCTAATTTACCGTAAAACAGCCCTCGCATCATTTTGAACATATAGGCGAGGGTCAGGACGATTCCAAGTACGGCGACCACGACTTGGAAGGGATATTTGTCCCAACTCCCCACGATAATCATAATTTCAGCGATGAAATTAATCGTGCCGGGCATGCCGATAGAGGCCATGCATGCCACAATAAATGCTCCGGCAATAAACGGCATACGCTCAACCAGTCCCCCCAGGGAAGGAATATCCCGGGTATGGGTTTGGTCATAGACCCAGCCGGCCATGGCAAACAACATGCTGGTGGCCAGCGCATGCGCAAACATATAAATGACAGCCCCGCTGAGACTGATGTAATTCAGTGCGGCCATGCCCAGAAAGATATATCCCATATGGCTGGAGCTGGAATAGCCAATAACGTATTTGGTGTCTTTGGCGAAATAGGATACAAGGCCTCCGTAAATGATGCTGAAGACGCATAGGATCGCGGCGATTGGAATAAGTTCCCTGGTGAGTTCCGGCATGATTTCATAGGCCACCCGAATAATGGAAAAATGCCCCAATTTCATCAGCACTCCGGCATGCAACATGCTGGTGGCAGCTGGAGCGGCGGCATGACCGACTGGTGACCAGGAGTGTAAGGGCCATATCGGGGCAATGGAGGCGAAGCCAAAAAAGATCAGGATCCAGATCAGCGTGCCTAAATTGCCCGAAAAGTGCGCTTGTTCCCGCAACACGACAATGTCAAAGGTGTGAAGCCCGGAAAAATGGTAAATGAGCAGGATGCCCATCAAGGCCACTACCGCCCCCGCAGACAGGAACAGGGTCAGTTTCATGGCTGCGTATTCTTTGCTATTGGATCCGAAATTGAAAATAAATCCGATGGAATCCCGAAGTGTGCGGCCTTCAGGGTCGGTCATAGAGAGGTAGCCTTTGGTGTGGCTTCCCCAGACGCCCAATAATAAGTACATGGGCAATACCGACATTTCATAAAAGAAATAAAGGAAGAAGAGATCCAGCGACATAAAGACCCCGATGGTCGCTGCCGCGAGGATCAAAAGGAATATATAGAATTCTTTCGTCCGGTCTTGGATATGCCATGAAACGAAGATGCCTGCAAATAACAATATTGCGGAAGCAAAGACCAAGGGACCTCCAATCCCATCCACCCCGAGATAAAAGGCAATCCCTAATTCGTCAGACCAGGCATACCGTTGGACAAATTGAAAGCCACCTTTCGCTGTGTCGTAAGCAAAGAAAATATAGAAGGAGGCCAGAAGGGAAATACCGGCAGCAATCGCTGCGGTCATTCGCACCAGGAAGGCTTCCTGACGAGGGACGAACATTAAAGCGATCGCGCCGAGGAACGGCGCAAAAAGAATAATCAGTAAGGAATATTCACCCATCGTATTTAATTCCTTGTGACCTTAACGGAAATGAGTGAATCATGCTGTTGGGCCGTCGCCATTCCAGGATGTAACCGGTCAACCACTTCCTGGACGGACCCATTGACCATCCGGAGGAACGGGGAAGGATAGATCCCGATCCAAAAAATCATGACTGACAACGCCACGCCGATGGCCCATTCCCGGCTATTCAAATCTTTAATGACGGCAGGCAGGCTTTCTTTCAGTGGTCCAAAGATGGCCCGCTCATAAAACCACAGGAAGTACGCTGCAGCGAAAATGACGCCCGTGACCGCAATAGCCCCATAGAACCACCAGGCTTGAAAGACTCCCAATAAAATGAGGAATTCCCCTATAAATCCGTTAGTTCCGGGTAAACCAATAGAGGCCATGCCTATGATTAACATGAAGGTGGCCAGCAGCGGCATTTTTTTCGCCAACCCGCTGCATTGTCGTACGTCAATATGGCCCAGGCGTTCGTAAATAAAGCCGGCGAGGAAAAATAATCCTGCAGTGCTGAATCCCAAATTAATCATGGTAATCAGGCTGCCTTGTATCCCTTGAAAATTCAGGGCAAACATGCCGACGACTACAAAGCCCAAATGGCTAATGCTGCTAAACACCAGCAGGCGCCGGAAGTCTGCCTGCATGATGGCGACAATCGCTCCATACACAATGGCCGCCAGACCGAGGGTCATGAGGATGGCCACCACCGTGGCGTGCTGAGAGGCATCAGGAAGTAAAGGGAACGAAAAGCGGAGAAAGCCGTACGTGCCCAATTTGATTCCGGCCAGCATGACAGACATAGAAAACGGCCCTTGAACCAAGGCATCGGGTAACCAGGAGTGAAATGGAAACACCGGAGCTTTAAAAGCCAGACCCAAAAACACCAACCAAAAAATCAACAGTTGCAGGCTGAGGGGAATCTGAACCGAAAGCAGATCGAGTAAATCAAAGCTATAGGCCTGTTTGGCTTCAAAATAGTTCAAACTCAGGAGACAAAATCCCACGAGCATAAACACGCTCCCCAGGAGGGTGTAGAGCACGTACTTCAGGGCCGCATATTGGCGCTGCTCTCCAGGTCCCCAGAGTTTAATCAGGAAGTAACTGGGAATGAGCATCAGTTCCCAAAAAACAAAAAACAGCATCAAATCGATCGAGACGAAAATCCCCATCACTGTGGCTTCCATCCCCAACAGGCACATATAAAACGCTTTCGGGCGGTCGGTAACGGTGTCCCAGGCATAGAGAACCAGGAGCAAGATGAGGAAAGCCGTCAGTCCCACAAAAAGCACGCTGATCCCATCCACGGCCAGGTGGTAACTAATACCCAGGAAGGGAATCCATTCATGGCGTTCGGCAAACTGCATGGCCGCAGTTTCCGGTACGAAACGTAGCAACATCAGGGAGGCGACGACCATTTCCAAGCTGGCGATGCCAAGTGTGCCCTTCCGAATCAGATCCTGGTCTTTCAACGACCAGAGCACCAGCGCCCCCAGAAGGGGGAAGAAGGTCAGAAAGGACAGAATGGGAAAGCCGAATTGAAGTTCTTCTTGCATGACACTCGGTTAACGGATGGACATATCGGCCGCAGAAGAGCCGACAAACCATACCAGGACCAGATGAATGAGCAGAGCCAGTCCGATGACAATAATGGCGGCATAATGATGGACCATGCCACTTTGCAGTTTCCGCCACGACCAGGAGAGGAGGTGATTGGAATATCCCACCACATTCAGTCCGGCGTAGATCACATATTTTTCCACCCAGGTTATCGCACCTGCACTGATATCCGTACCTCGACCGATACCCACGACAAACCGGTCCAGAATATGTCGATCAAACCAATCCCATAGCATCCCCAGCTTCTTACAGGGTTCCACAATCAAGCAGTCATAGAACTCGTCAACATAATATTTATTCAGGATGGTGGTATAGACTTGTGGAGATTTTGCCGCCCATTCGTTGGCCATCTGAGGACGGATGGCATACATGTAATGGGCTAAACCCCACCCGCCTAATGCGATAGCCACGGCCACACTCATCAGGCCAAAGAGCACTCCCCACCCCACTTCATGAGCCTCGGCACCAAGTGGAGCCGCCACCTCATGTAAAAATCCATGGAACCAGCCATGTTCCGGTGGTACGCCAAGGAATCCTCCGAAAAGGGCTAACCCCGCCAAAACCACGAGCGGAGTGGTCATCACGGATGGGGATTCATGGATATGGTGGGCCACATGGGGATCGACTCGAGAGGACCCATAGAAGGTGAGATACGTGAGCCTGAACATATAAAAACTGGTCAGGAATGCTCCGACAGCCGCCAGGAGATACAAGTGATAATAGCCATGCACAAAGGCATGGGCCATAATTTCATCTTTACTCCAAAAGCCCGCCAGAGGAGGAATGCCGGCAATGGCGAGCGTGCCGATCAGAAACACCTTGTGGGTGATCGGGATCTTGTTGTGCAGTCCGCCCATCTTTCTGATGTCCTGTTCACCACTCAGGGCATGAATGACCGAGCCGGCCGATAAGAAGAGGAGGGCCTTGAAAAATGCATGGGTCATCAGGTGAAAGATCGCGGCAGTATACGCTCCAACCCCGCAGGCCAAAAACATATAGCCCAACTGGCTGACGGTGGAATAGGCCAGCACTCGTTTAATATCGTTTTGGACCAGTCCAATGGTGGCTGCAAACAGGGCGGTGATGCCTCCGATAATGCCCACGGTGGCTAAGGCCATCGGTGCCATGTCAAACAACACATGATTTCTGACCACCATATAGACGCCGGCTGTGACCATGGTGGCAGCATGGATCAGCGCGCTAACGGGGGTCGGGCCTTCCATCGCATCCGGCAACCAGGTATACAAGGGCAATTGTGCGGATTTGCCGATGGCGCCGACTAACAAACAGAGAGAGATGGCGGTGGCCATTTCAGTTGAAAGGGTCGAGGCCTTGGCCATGACCGCCGTATAATCGAGTGTGCCGAAATGGGAAAAGATCAGGAAGATAGCCAGCAGGAATCCGGCGTCGCCAATCCGATTGACGACAAACGCTTTTGTGGCTGCCTTGCCCGCTGACACTTTTTCATAGTAGTACCCGATCAACAGGTAGGAGCAGAGGCCCACCCCCTCCCATCCGATGAACAACACCACATAGTTGTTTCCCATGACGAGCAAGAGCATGGAAACCATGAAGAGATTCATATAGGTAAAGAACCGGGTAAATCCCTCTTCTCCATGCATATAGCCCACGGAATAGACGTGAATCAGGAAACCTACGCCGGTCACCACTAACAACATGATGACGGTCAGCGGATCGATGAGAAAGGCAAGATTGATGGAGAGAGTGCCCCCGAAAATCCAGGAGTACGCGATGACCTCGCGGGGTTCAGGATTTCCGAGAATCGAAATGAAAACTCCGAGCACGCACAGGAAGGATAGACCCACAGAACCGAAAGCCAGACGTCCCGCCACATCCGGCGAGTAGCGAGAGCCCACAAGGCCGTTGGCCAGCACGGCCAGCAGTGGAAAAACAGGGATTAGCAGAACAAGCAGGTCAAACACGTTACCACTTCAAGATATTAATTTGATCGACGTTCGTGGCCATTTTGCCCCGAAAGACTACAATGATAATCGCTAACCCGACAGCGGCTTCCGCTGCTGCAACGGCAATAATAAAGAGAGCTGCCATTTGCCCTGCCATGGAATAGAGGTAATGAGAAAAGGCCACCAAATTGATATTGGCGGCGTTCAACATAATTTCCACGGACATGAGGACGACAATGAAATTCCGCCGGATCAGGACTCCGACCAGTCCGGTCATAAATAAAATCGCGCTGAGTGCCACATAGGCAGAGAGAGGAATCATCGTTAACCGGCCTTAAGGCGTGGGGGAGTGGGATGGTTCTTGCGGGGCAGCCTTGGCGGGTGTTTTGGCCAGGACAATCGCTCCAATCACTGCCCCTAACAGGAAAATCCCAATCACCTCAAAGAGTAATAAATAATCGCTAAACATGGTGATCCCAATGGCGTGACTGGGCCCCGTTTGTAGGATCACCTCTGGCGTAGCCGTTCCGACCCTACCGCCATAAGGAGACTGCAACAGGAGAATAAGCAGTTCTCCAAAAATGGCTGTTCCGGCGAACAATAGAAAGGCATATTTTTTATGGAGATGCTGTTCTTCTGTTTTGAGGTTCATCAACATCAACACAAAGAGATACAAAATCAGAATGGCTCCGGCATAGACAATAATTTGCACGGCAAAAAGAAATTCCGCATTCAGCAGGACAAACAGGCCGGCCACGTGGAGAAGGAGCGTGAGCAGGGCCAGGGCGCAATGCACGGCATTTCGCAAGCCCACAGTCAAAACCCCGGCCACGATACTCACCGTGGCAAAATATGCAAAAAGGAGCCACATCATAATGGAGATTACGGATCCTGGGTGCTACTTTTTATCGAGACAGGAAAATGGTAGCGGTAAGCGCGGCCTTCCTCCCCTTCCTTCTCTTGGTTATGGGCATAGAGATACTTTTTGGCATCACCCATATGGCGCTCTCCAATTTGGTACAGTCGCGCCTTGTCAAAGAGGAGGGTCCGCTTATCATGGGTGGAAAATTCATACACCTTGGTCATCGCTAAGGCATTGACCGGGCAAGCTTCAACGCAGTATCCGCAAAACACGCACTTGGTAATATCGATATAAAACTCGGTGGCATAGCGTTGGAGTGGAAGCGTTTTGTCTTCCTCGCTGATGACCTTAATGCAGCGGGAAGGGCAGGCGGCTTCACACAAATCACAACCCACGCAGCGTTCCTTCCCGTCATCATACCGTAACAGACAGAGTGCACCGCGATGGGCATCGGGAATCGTCCGTTTCTCCCGTGGGTACTGGAAGGTGATGGGACGATGCAGCATATGCTTAAACGTCACCTTCATGGCATCCCAGATTTCCCGGAAGAGCACGGCGTTAAAAAACTTTTTTGTCGCAGAGGCGTTACTCATGGTCAGGTGACTGGTCTTCCCGTTTTAAACCTTTTCAATGGAGACATGGGTCAATTTGAAACAGGGAACACCTGTGACAGGATCCACCTGAATGGACATCAGATCTTTCACAGGAGGATCATTGAAATGTTCAGGAACCGCACAAGTCCCTGGCATCAACGACATATCCTCTTCCACCCCCATCTCCACTGTTCCCTGGTCAGAGGTGATACGAACCTGATCATCAGCACTGAGACCCAGATTTTTCAGGTCCTCGGCATTCATCCGGAGACGTTTCGTATTGGGTGAAATTTCCATCAGGCCGGATGCTTCTGTAGAAAGTTTTCCCGAATGGTAAATCAATTGAATCATGCGTAAGCCATACGGCCGTTGTGTCGCGCTCTTCCGGGCAAGGGAATAGCGTGAGGCAACTTCCCCGGGAAAGACTTTTGAGAAATAATCAGAAAGATTGGGGGCCACGCGGGGGACCTTTCCCAGATTGTAATAACCGGGAAGGACTTTCCGGATTTCATTTTGAACATCCCGGGTGGTTTCATATTCCATGGGTGAGCCCAATCCGTTGGCCATCCCGACCATAATGTGCCAATCCAAGGTGCTTTCACCTAGAGAATCCAGGGCAGGCCTGAGAAATTGGACTTTTCCTTCCTGGTTCGTCACGGTCCCATCCTTTTCTGCAAACGTTGAGGCAGGAAACACGACGTGAGCCATTTGGGCAGTTTCCGTTAAGAAGGGGTCCTGGCAAATGAGAACTTCCAGGTTAGCCAAAGCGCCTTTGACATCATAGGAAGCGGGGAGCGTCTCAAGTGGATTTTCGCCTACCAAATATAAGGCCCTAATTTCCCCTGTCCGACAGCGATCGAGGATTTCCATGAGATTCGCCCCGTGGGCAGAATCTGGAAGATGACTGCCCCAGGCCTGGCCAAATGCCTCCCGGGCTTGGGAATCGGTGAACGCAGCCGGACCAGGCAGGAATTCCGGTGCAACGCCCATGTCGACTGCCCCTTGCTCGTTGGCTTCTTCTGTATAGGTGTTAATGCCGCATCCCTTTCGACTGAGCTTTCCTGTTACCCAGGCCAGGTCGATAAGTTGCAACATATGCCGGTAGCCTCCGGTATGGCGGAGAACGCCTTCCCCACAAATGATGATAGAACGGGAGGCTTCCGCAAAAATTCTGGCTGTCTCGTGGATGTGTTCCAGATCCACTCCGGTCTGATCGGCCACTTCCTCTAGAGAGATGGATCCTGCGGCCTGTTTTAACGCGGCCAATGCCTCAGGAAATGCCGACGTGACTTCTTCGTCAACCAAATCCTGCTCGACAACCGATTTCACCAGAGCTTGAATATAGAGACCTTCAGTTCCAGGATTGACCATGGTGGGATGCGAGGCCAACTTGGCCATGTTCGTTTGCATGGAATCCACAACAATGGTTTGGGCCTTATATAATCCCATGGCCGATTTCACCCGCAAGCTTGCGACGGGATTGGTCTCGGTAATGTTGGCCCCGATGATGAGCACAGCCTTCGCTTTATTGATCTCTTCCGAGGTATTCATCATGCGATGAAGGCCCAAGGCATGCTCCATGGCCCGGACAAAATTCAGATGCCCGTATCTGGCACTGCTGTCGAGATGATTGGTCCCAATGACCGAACGCATAAATTTTTGAAAAACATAAAGATCTTCGTTCGTGCAACGCGCTGTAATGAGCCCGGCAATCGCTTGAGCGCCGTATTGCGCTTTGATGTAAGCCAAGCGACCTGCAGCCATATCCAAGGCATCAATCCATGGAGATGGTTGCAATCCGGAGTCGGTTCGGACCAACGGAGTTTTCAGGCGGGTTGGACTATCAATGAACTGAAACCCAAAGCGGCCACGCACACAAATACCGTCATGCCCATTCACCGTATCCGTGCGGTCTCCCCATTTGTTCTTCCAGGAAAGAGGGGAGGTGACGCGAACCACTTCCGTATCTTTGGTTTCCACATAGATTTGGCAACCGTCGCCGCAGTAGTTGCACGTCGTCGTCGTCTTTTTGAGCTGCCAGGGTTTGTAGGCGTATTTCGAGAATTTATTCGTAATGGCCCCAACCGGGCATACGGCTAAACAATCGCCACAGAATTCACAATCCAGCGCTTGGTCCCCTTTCGCCACCACCTGGGTGAAGCCGCCCTTTTTCATGAATTGCAGGGCATCGATTCGCAGCACGTCTTTGCAGATATTGATGCATTCTCCGCAGGCGATGCAGCGATTCATGTTGAAATCAAGAACCAGGCTTCGCGTATCTTCTGGAATATTTTTTTGTTTCGCGTTGGCTAAATTAGTGACCCCATGTTGAAAGGCCATGTCCTGCAGTTCGCAGTGACCATCGGCATCACACACCGGACAGTCCAGAGGATGGACGGAGAGATGCTTCTCGACGGCTTTTTTCCTGGCGAGAAACAGTTCTTCTCCCTCGGTCTGGATGACCATCCCGGCTGCGGCCTTCGCCGTACATGACCGGACCGGTGCTTTTTTCCCCTCTTGAAGGACCAGGCACATTCCACAGGAGCCGAAGGGGTCAAAGGTATAGTGATAGCACATCGCGGGCACGATTTTCCCCGTGCTGGAGATGACATCATAGAGGGAGACTCCTTCCTTGGCCTGGACGGTTTGACCATCCAAGGTGAGTTCAATCGTCGCCGCTTCCACATCAGGTGTGGTGACGGGTTTTAATCCCATTCGAGTCCTCTCCTCAACATATCCCGCAACATCAGATTCAGACAGTAAGGTGCGACAACCTTACCGATCGCACTCCCCCATGACAATATCGTATGTACCAAAAATGGTCACCGCATCAGCAATCATATAGCCCTTGGCCATATAATCGAAGGCGCCCATATGAATAAAAGATGGAGCCCGGATTTTTAGACGGTAGGGCCGCCCTCCCCCTGTGCTGACGATATAAAAACCCAGCTCCCCTTTGTGAGCTTCTGTTCCGCAATAGATTTCGCCGGCCGGCGCATCAAACCCTTGCGAAAAGAGTTTAAATTGCTGAATCATCGACTCCAGGTTGGTGAACACCCGATCCTTAGGCGGCAACGTCACGCTCGGAACTTCAGCCATGATAGGCCCCGGCTCCATTTGCTGCAGACATTGCTGAATAATCTTGATGCTTTCCCGCATTTCCTCAATCCGAATCCAGTACCGATCGTATGTGTCCCCATTTTTTCCGACAGGGACGCTAAATTCACATTTAGGGTAGGCACTATATGGTTCATATTTCCGCAGATCGTAATCGACTCCGGATCCACGCAAGGTCGGTCCGCTCAATCCGAAGCTCAAGGCATCTTCCGCAGAGATCACCGCCACGCCACGTGTCCGGGCTAGCCAGATGCGATTTTTTTCCAGAAACACCACATATTCATCAATTTTGGGGGGAAAGTAGTCCAGAAACTTTTGGACCTTTTCCGTCAAGGAGGGCGTAAAGTCCCGCTCTACGCCGCCGATGCGATACCAGCTTGTTGTCAGCCTGGCGCCACACAGTTCGTCAAACCAGTCCAACAGAATTTCCCGGTCACGAAAGGTATAAAAGAAGACGGTCATCGCCCCGATATCCAGCGCTTGAGTTCCCAGCCAGAACAGGTGGCCGATAATGCGCTGTACTTCAGCTACCAGGGTTCGAAGATATTCCGCCCGCTCAGGGACGGTGATATCCATGAGTTTTTCCACTGCCCGGCAATAGGCAAAGTTGTTATACATTGCGCACACATAATCCAGCCGATCCGTATGGGGAATAAACTGGTGATAGGTGCCGCCTTCAGCCAGTTTTTCG
>Ga0224510_10001114_pt1 | contig 18309 bp, 20 predicted proteins | sample SF_May12_sed_USG_FD_170161 | JGI IMG/M metagenome (GOLD analysis project Ga0224510, IMG submission 170161) | Sediment microbial communities from San Francisco Bay, California, United States - SF_May12_sed_USGS_4_1 | ecosystem: Environmental > Aquatic > Marine > Sediment | place: USA: California... | reverse complement strand
TCGACCACGCCATCTGGATCGGCACGCCGATGGAGAGCAAATGGAAAGACCAGGTGCTCGGCCCAGAACGGACCGAAACGGACCGCACCACCATCGGGGTGTTCAATGACATCTCCGAATGGGAAGCCCTCGACCAGTCGGATCGAGAACAGATCCGCTACGTCATGATCACCCACTACAACGACGGTGTCGCGGTGTTCGGGCCGGCGCTCGCCGTTCAAGCGCCCGGGTGGCTGGCCGACCCCGACCAGCGACCACCGACGGTCCCGAAGTCCCAGCGATGGATCCCCGTCACCAGCTTCGTGCAAGGGCTGATCGACAACAAGAACGCCGCCCGGGTCGTTCCCGGGGTGTTCGCCGCCGAAGGCCACGACTACCGAGCCGATCTCGTTCCCTTCTTCAATTCCGTGCTCGGATTCGGTGCCTCCGAACAACTCCAGCGGGCGATCGTCAAGGCGCTCGAGACCGAAGAGTCGCGTCGTACTCGGTGGATCACCGAGCGCGGCAAGGTCGGTGAGAGCATGGCCGCGGTCATTCTCGACAAGATCCGCTCCACCGACCCCGAGGCATTCGCTGCGGCGGTCGCTGCCGTGGAACGCGACTTCGTCGACGAAGACCTTCGAGACCCAACGGCCCGTTCTGACGAATCCGTGGTCGGATAGAGAAGAGAGTCGCTCAGCCCCGCTCGGAGAACACCACGTCCCAGTCGTTTGCCATGCTCACCGTGGTCCAGCCCAAACGTGCCGCAGTGTCGGTGATCGGCTCGGAGTCCTCGAACGTCCCTGGCGTGCTGGTGTAACGGAACTCCCGGTGCTCGTCATCGTGGTCGATGAGGAGGGCAAGGCCCGGTCCGTCTCCGCCACAAGCCCACTCGAGCATCTCACGGTCTCCTCCGGAGTTTCCACCGGCGAGGATCGGACGGCGTCCGAGCTGGGTTTGGATGTTGATGACCTTGGCCGGTCCTTCGTTGGCGCCACCGACGATCCGTGATGTCCGGCGAGGCCACGGGACACCGCCAGCAGTGCGACCGAACTCGTATTCGATCAGCGTGCCGACGACCGCCTCGGGGGAGACACCGTACAGGTCATCGCTGATCGCCCGGACGAACTCTGTTCCCCCACCGGTGACGATGGTGATGGCGAAATGGCGCAGCCGAAGCTCGTCGAGAAGCTCGAGCATCGGTTGGTAAACGACCGACCTCAGAGGGAGACCCAGGCCGGAGTGGACCGTGCGATCCATGAACTCGCGAACTCGATCGCAGAAGGTGTGAGGAGGAACCCCTTCGAACAAGCCCGCCAACGCCAGCCCGATACGCTCGAGGCCGATCTCGGCGATCGCTGCCTGGTCTTCAGCGAGCAACGCGGCGAATTCAGGACGGTTGCGGAGAGCCGGATCCCCGTCGATGGCACCGCCAAGCGCATCGAGGAAGAAGTCCAGTTGGATATACCTGGGCCGTTCGCACCAGAGTGTTCCATCATTGTCGAAGCAAGCGACCCGCTCCCCGATGGGAACCGATTCGGCCGCTTCCAGAAACGACAGGAGTGCCTGGCGAGTCGGCCCCGGTCGCCATGAGGGCAGCGTCTCGGCACGAACCATCCACGCCTCCTGGGACTTCAGCCACATTGCCGGCGAAAGCATGGCGCCCACGTCGAGCGGGGCGCCATGCTCCGGCATCTGGGTTCAGTGGGGTTCAGGCCAGGAGTCTCGCCTTCTGGCTGGCGAACTCTGCTTCCGTCAGCAGACCGTCTGAATGCAGCTGGCCGAGCTTCTGCAGCTCGTCGGCGGTGGACACGCCGGCTGCATCCTGGATGTAGGCGCGTGCGGCCTGGTCACGTCGTTGCGCTTCCTCGAGGCCGCGTCGTGCCATGTCATCGCCGTTGGCGATCAGATAGATGAGCACACCCAACAGGGGCAGGACGATCACGAAGAACACCCAGAGCGCCTTGGCGAAGCCACCCATCTGATGGTTGCGGAAGATGTCCACCAAAACGGTGAACACCACCATGATCCATGCAAACCACAGGAAGAAGATCAGCATCGTCCAGAACAGATCCAGCAACGGCATCGAGTCTCTCTTTCTCTCTCTCGCCGGCTCATTTCCGCCTCGCTCGAGGCCGTGCCGACTTCGATGTCGGCCAATGTAGCGTGGGCACAGCCCGGCCGCGCTGTTCGGCCTCGTCGATGTGCGATCGCGCATATGATCTGAGTAAATGGTCGACTCGGTCAACAAGAACTGGCGAAGCAGAGCGGCGTCGATAGAGAGTGCCGCCCTGGCCGGCTTGGCGCACGCGGGATTGCTGGCCGCCAGCCTGGCGCTGATACAGCTTGACCGACCTCCACTGAGCGCCGGCGATGACGTGCTCACGGCCTTCCTCTCGAGTCCCGATGCGAGGGCACGGCTCGTGATCGCGATGAACCTCACACCGTTGAGCGTGATTGCGTTCCTTTGGTTCATCGCCGTCATACGCCGGCGAGTCGGGGATCGAGAGGACAAGTTCTTCTCGACGGTGTTCCTCGGCAGCGGACTCGTGCTCGCCGCGTTGCTTCTGGTGGGATCCGCCGTCCACGGTGCCACCGCGGTGTTGGCAACACAAACCGACCGAGTGCCGGACCCCGACGCCTACCGGCTCATGCGCTCGGTGGGACAAGGGATCCTCGGCATCGCAGCCCCCAGGCTCGGGGCGGTGTTCATTCTGGCGACGTCCAACCTCGGACGACGTACGGGGGCTCTCCCCCGATGGCTGGTCGCGTTCGGTGCTCTTGCGGGGATCGTGATGGTCGTCGATGTGACCTTCTCCGAGCCCATGCCGTTTGTCTTCCCTGTTTGGGTGGCGCTGGTGAGCTTGGCACTGCTGTTCCGCAAGCCCACCGGGGTTGCGAACGAAGGGTCTCAGCCCAGCGATGACATCTGACCGGAGCCAACCGCCATCGCGCCTCTCAGGTTGGGCACCCGACCTCCGCCAACTGCCTGGGCCACCGTTCACATGTTCAGCCGACGGTCCGATTGCGGTCCACGAATGCCCCCAGCAGCCAACCGACGATGGCCATCACGATGGCGCCCCAGAAGGCGGGCCAGAAGCCATCGGACGTCAATCCCAGGTCCAGGCGGGCCGGATCGGCGAGCCAGACCACGAACCAGAACATCAGGCCATTCACGAACAGAGCCCCGACGCCGAGCGTGAGGAGAATGAGCGGCGCCGACAAGAAGAGGGCAAGAGGGCGGATGATGGCGTTGACAATCCCGAAGATCAAGGCGATTCCCGCCAGCGCCCAGATCGAACCGTCGAAGGTCAGACCGGGTACGAGCCATACGGTGGTCGCCAATGCCACCATCGCCAATCCCAGTCGCATCAGCAGATAGCCCAATCCACATCCTTCTCCGGTTTTGTCGATCATAACCGTGAGGTTTCCGAACGACTCTCCGGTGGGAGTCCCACCGTGACGTGTCCAGGACCAGCGGGTAGAGTTCTCGGGCAAACGCGTGACCGAAAGTGAGACCTGACCATGGCTGAACGCGCCAACTGGAAAGCGCGATTGTCAGACGGTCTCGCCTCTTTCCGCCAATGGGGCGTGTCGATCAAGCCGGACAAGGGTGAGCTCCGCCCCGAAGCGTTGGCCGGCCTGCCAGGAGCCATCGGAAGCGTCCCTGACGGGATGGCGGCGGCGGTGCTCGCCGGCGTCAACCCGATCCATGGTCTGTATGCCAGCATGGTCGGTCCCATTTTCGGCGGCTTCTTCGCAAGCACGAATCGGGTCGTGGTCACGACCACCAGCGCGGCGGCGCTTGCCGCCGGATCGGTGATGGTCGACCTCGATCCGATGGATCGACCCGCGGCGTTGTTTCTGCTCACGCTGATCGCGGGTGGACTCATGATCGTGGCGAGTGTCTTGCGCTTCGGCCGTTATGTCAGGTTCGTATCGCACTCGGTTATGACCGGGTTTCTGACCGGTGTAGCCGCCAACATCGTGTTCAGTCAGATCCCTGATCTGACGGGCGCCGACGCCGACGGTGACTTCGCCCTTGCGAAAGCCCTGGACGTGATCACCCATCCCGGACGGATCGACATCGTCACGTTGGTGGCGGGGCTCGGCGCACTGGCGGTGGTCGCAGCCGCCAGCAGGAGCAGGTTCGCGTCGATCGCCGCACTGGGGGCACTCGTGATTCCATCGACGGCGGTAGCCCTCCTCGGGTTCGACATGACACTGGTAGCCGATGTCGGCGAAATCCCACGAGGCCTCCCCCTGCCTGCGCTTCCGGACCTGGGGATGCTCTCTCCCAGCCTCATCACGGGTGCATTCGCGCTAGCGGCCATCGTCTTGGTGCAAGGCTCGGGAGTCAGTGAGGCCGCCCCAAACCTGGACGGAACTCGATCCGACACCAATCGAGACTTCCTGGCCCAGGGTGCCGGCAACGTGGCAGCCGCACTGTTCCAGGGGCAGCCGGTCGGGGGATCGGTCGGTCAGACGGCACTCAACGTGAGCGCCGGGGCGAGGAGTCGATGGGCAGCCATTGCCTCAGGAGTCTGGATGATGCTCATCCTCGTGGCGTTTTCCACCTTGGTGGGTCGCGTGGCCATGACGACACTGGCGGCGGTATTGGTGTTCGCTGCTGTTGGCTCTATTAAACCTGCGCAGGTGCTGTTGGTTCTCCGTACCGGGTGGGACTCGGTCATCGCCGGCGTCACGACGTTCGTAGCGACCTTGTTCCTTCCGATCGCTGCCGCCGTGGGGATCGGCGTGGCCCTCTCGTTGCTGCTGCAGATCAACCGGGAGGCCATGGATCTTCGAGTCGTGGAGCTGATTCGCAATCGGGACGGGGGATTCACGGTTGCTCCGGCCCCAGCCGTCCTGAGTGACAGGCAGGTAACGATCATCGATGTGTTCGGGAGCCTGTTCTATGCAGGAGCGAAGACCCTCGAAGCGCGGTTACCGGACCCGACCGGAAGCACCGGACCAGCCGTCGTGCTTCGCTTGCGCGGTCGGACGACCCTGACATCCACCGCCATCGAGGTGATCTCCTCATACGCCGACCGTTTGTCACAGCATGGCGGCCGACTCTTCTTGAGCGGGGTGGAGCATGAAGTTGTCGGTGGGATTCGTTCGGCCGGCGGACTGGTCTTGCTCGGGCCGGTCGAGGTTGTCGTTGCCTCGGACGTGCTTGGAGAGTCGACAAGGGGGGCGATCGAATTGGCCGAAGCCTGGGTAGCCAAGGGGGATGACGCTTCGCCCGATGACGACATGGTGAACCCGGACGCGGGGCCGGATTCGTGAAGGCGAACTGCGAGACCGGAGGTACAAGCATGACCACCACCACCGGCGTGGGGCGCCTTTCAGACGTGTCGGCACCGATGACCCGGCTCTCGATCACATTTCTCACCTGCGCTCTGATGTGGTTCGGTCTCACAGCTCATGCAGCTCCAGGTCAAGCCGGCACTGCGGCGATGGATCAGGAATCCCACGCGATTGGGGAGACCACTGACCCCCCGGAAGATGACTCGACGGACACGACAGCGGTGACCGAGACCACCGAGACGACCGGATCGAGTGGGACGGACAGCGGAAGCGCTCGGGCGGCTACCGCCTCATGGTGGCAGTGGCTGTTGGGAGCGGCCCTCGTCATCGGGGCGGCAGGGGTCATCAGATTGGCCGCCAATCGCCCTCCTGACCCGGCGACCATCGGGCTCGACGCGCAGTCACTGTTGGCTCACTATCAAGAGACCGCTGCCTCGGTCGTCCGCACGACGCCCCCGCGGGGGGGTTACGCCTATGAGCTCGGTGTTCTTGACACCCTGGCGCCGCGCCTCGATGCCCTCATCGACGCGGCACGAGCGGACTCCCGGGACGGGCTTCTGGTGGCGGTGCGATCTCGCGCCCTGGAAACGGTCGAGTCGATGCGGGCAATGACAGCCGAAGGCGGGGGGATCGACGCCCAACTTCGCGTGACAAAGGCTGGAGCGGAGCTGGAGCAGGCGATCCAACGAGCGCGGGCCGAGTTCTGAGGCCGCCGCCCAGGCGCCACGATTGGCCACATGTCTTCAGTGACAGGTGACTCACGGTCTGGCGATGACGCTCCATCGGCCTAGCCGTCAACGTCTCGTTCAGTCTGCTGGACATCTTCGGTCAAGGTCTTGGTGAGTTGGGCGCCGGCAAGAGTCACCTGACTGAGCACATATATGAGAGTCAGCACCAGAACCAGTCCACCGGCGGCGCCCTCCAGCGACGAGGTGCCAAAGCGGCTGAGATACGCGCCGACCCCCTTCATGGCCAGCCAGCCCACGACGCTGACCATGGCCCCGCCGACCATGGCGGCCCGCCATGGAACGTGGGGGCGTGGCAGCAGCCGGTACAACACGGCCAGCACCCCGGCGACGGCCAGCAGCGAGACGATCCGGCCTACCAAACCGACGACTGGGCCCGATATCGGGTCGATGCCCACAAGCTCCTGGATCGAGGCGATCACCGTCTCCAGTATCAGGGAGACCAGTACGACGGAAGCAAACGCCAGTACGACAAGAAACAGGAAGACCCGACGCCGAACCGACCGACGTATGCCCACCTGTACCGGGACGCCAAAGATCACGTTGAGGGCGTCCTGGAACGCCGCGAACAACAGCGAAGAAGAGAAGATGAGCGTGCCGATGCCGACGAGACCGAGCGACGTATCGGCGCTCGCCGTTCCGAGCGCGCTGGACACAGCTCCGGCGATCAGGTCGGCTTCCTCGGTCCCAAGCACGCGCTCCAACGCATCGGCGACGGTCTCACGTACCTCCTCCTGATTGAAGGCGAATCCGGCAATCGCAACCGACAGGGCCAGGAAGGGAATCACACCGAACAGGGCGTAGTACGCAAGTCCCGCCCCCAGCCGGATGGTCCGGTCATCGCGCCAGGAGTGGTAGGTGCTCTCGGCGACGACGACCAGTGACAGCGAGCGGGCTCGCTGGGACACGATTCCGAGCCATCGCCAGATCGATGGGAACCGCACCGGTCACATCACGCAGGTCGGCGATGCGTCTGTACACCCCGGCAACCGAGCCAATGAACCCGCGATCGAGTCTGGGCTCTCAGTTCCCCGAGACATGCCATTTGTAGCTCCGGACGCGTTCGGACATACGAATCAGACTGGCGACGATCGGTGCTGACAAGGTGGCCCCGAGCACGCCGGCCAAGGTGATACCGACCAGCGTCGACCCGAAGTTCACGATCGGGTGGATGCTCAGTTGATCACTCGTCAGCTTGTTCTGCACCAGAGTCTGGATTGCATTCTGTGCGACGAGAACAACCAGCAGCACGACCAGTGCCTTCTCCATCCCCCCGGAACCAACCGCCACAAGGAATGCGAACGTACCGGAGAAGACCGCGCCAACGTAGGGGATGTAGCCGGTCACGAACGTGACGAGTGCGATGGCGACGCCCAGGGGCAGTCCCAGAGCCCACATGGTCACCCCGATCACGATCGAGACGATGATGCTCGAGATCGTCAGGCCCCTGAAGTACTCGCGAATTGCGCGGACCGTGTCATCGATGATGGGCGCACCGAGATCTTCGGGGATCCCGAGATTGCGGGCGACCCACCCGACCAGCCGTTCCCAGTCGGTGAGCATGTAGTAGAAGAAGAAGGTACCAACGAACATGCCCACCACGAACGAGATGACGCCGCTGAACACGGAGCTCACGTAGCCGGCGACTCCCCTGGCTGCTTCGGGCACGACATCGAGGGCACGACCGAGCGAACCCGTACCCTCGAGCAGAAGGCCCGCATCCGCCAGGGATGTTTCGATCGTTTCGACGCCCTCCCCAACCTGGCGGCTGATCTCGGGACCCTGGTCGATCACGCCGGCCACCGTGATCCACACGGACCCGGCTGCGACCGCCGCCAGCCCGACCATGACCAATGTTGCGGCCGACTTCCGGGGGACCCCCATGCGTTGGAATCGGTCGACCAGCGGAACCAGGAGTACGCCCAGCACCACCGACACCACGAGCGGAACCACCAGCCCTGACAACGCAGCCAGGGCACTGAAGACGATCGAAGCAGCGACCACGACACCGACGAACAGCCAGCTGCGACGGCCTAGATTGCCGAGCCAGCCGGAGGCCGCAGGGCGGTCGGGTTCCCGTCCACTGAACCCAACCTCAATCTGATCAGTCCGGTCACTCACGAGTTCGACGACATCGGGATGCCGACACGATCACGAAGGAGGAGCCGCTCCGATGGCTTGGATCGGTCGGTATTCGGTTCATCCCAAGATCTTGGCTTTCTGGGCAGCGAACTCGTCCTCGGTGAGGATGCCCTGCTCCTTCAGCGTCGCCAGCTCCTTGAGCCGGGAAATCTGATCGTCGGTCACACCACCGGCTACGACCGGCGGCGGGGCCGGTGTCGGCGCGACCGGTTGGGCCGCAGGTGGCGGCTGCTGAACTGGCGGCGGGGCCATCGCTTGACGGACGGCTTCCTGTCTCCGATTCACTCTTCGGGAGGTGCGGCGCGATGTCCTTCGGGCGGTTCGGCGGGCTGGTCCCCTGGCGATCATTCGTGTCTCCTATCTCCTGGTTGATTGCTCGAGGTTCGAAGGAATCATGCGAGCAGGCCTCTATCGACAATGCCTGCTTCTTCCAGCAGGAGCGCCGCGTCGAGCGCGGCAGAGGCCGGGAGCAGCCCTCCGTCGATCAGTGTCTGCACGGTGTCGGCCGCGATGACGGACCGCACGGCGCTCTGGACGTCCTCGATCACTGCCAGGGCTTCCAGGGATCGCAGCAGCGCTTCACCTTCGATGGCGACCGCCGTCTCAATGGACTCGAGGGCGTTCGCCGCCGCCACCGTCTCGGCACCGATCAGGGCGATCGCATCGGGCGATAGGAAGCCCTGCATGATGGGACGACCGCCGGCGCTGGCGACTGCGTCACGGAAACCGATGGCCCAACGGTGTTCAACCAGCAGGATTCCGGCGGCCGTGCCTGGATCAAGCTCGTCAGCGAGGGTCATGATGTCATCGATCGACAAGCCTGCGGACGGCTCCACTTCCGGCCGATCGCCGGTGGGGTCCGCACCGGCCTCCACATCGAAGCCCAGCAGGAGCGCAAGCAACTCGCCGACCTCAATGATGTCACCGGTGACCTCGCCGCCTTCGGCTTCGTCATCGAGTTCCAAGACAGTGAGGCTTCCATCCTCGTCCTTGGCGACGAGCAAGAGATCTAGGACCCGAATGGAGCCGTTTGCTTCGAGCCGATCCAACTCATCGAGGATTTGGCCTCGAAAACGATCGATCCTGTCGAATCCATACGCCACGATTTGTACCGGCCCAAGCGCCATCCTGCTCCTGTCGACGTCCAGGGGATGCTAGACGACCAAGCGGAGACGACGCGATCGCCGATCCGCCACGGGTTTCTCACCGCGCAACTTGGCCACGGCCCCCCAGCTGAACAGCACCACCCGTACGACCACCACGCCAAACGCCCGACTGCGATCAACTACCGGCGACCGGTCTACCGAGCCAAAGCAGGGTCGCAGAGGATGTGTCGAGGTCAGGCGCAGCTCATCTCCGTCGATACGGTGTCTTGCCGATCGAAATCACCGTGGTTCAGAGTGCGCGAGGATTGCGACATACTGTCCCAAAGGTGTCCCTCATGCTTGGGCACCGAGACGAGGACGTTCCGCCATGGCGATGTTGGGTGATCGAGACGTGGACGGGACGATCCTGCCGTTTCCGTCGCAGCAATCGGGCAGTTCGGCGGGACGCACGATGCAGGAATCGGTGTACAGCCCACGTCCGTCGACGCCGCGACTTCCGGACGCTGCCCCGAACATCCTGAACACCCTGATCGACGACGCCGGTCCGGCGCTGCCCGGCGTGTTCGGCGGTGAGGTCCATACTCCGACGTTGGGGCGCATCAACGACGAGGGTCTCGGCTACAAACGGTCTCACACCACAGCGATGTGTTCACCGACCCGGGCGTCGTTGCCAACGGGTCGCAATCATCATCGTGTCGGAAACGGCCAGGTCGCTGAGCTGGCGTAGACGGTGACGGCAACCCCTTCGACGGCAGCGCCAAGTATCAGCTTCGGCTCGAAACCCTGCCCCCGGTGAAGGCATTCTGGTCGGTGACCATGTATGACACCAGCTACGACGGCACCGCCGGCTACCTGGTCGACAACCCGATCGACCGCCACCTCACCAACACCCTCACCGACGGACTCGTCCGTGATGCCGCCGACGCCGCCCTCACCATCACGATGCAACGCACAGAACCCACCGTCCCGACCGAGCGCGCCAACTGGCTCCCAACTCCCGATGGGCCGTTCCACCTGACACTCCGCATGTATGGGCCGGAGCAGTCAGCACTCGACGGCACTTGGGTCGCGCCCCCGGTGATCTGGGTAGCCGACTGACGAAGCGCGGTTCCCCTCTGGTTCGTTTCCTCATCGCGTCGGGAACACCGGAGCTTGAACGTCGAGGGATACTCGTCGGTCGCCAAGCTGCTTCGGCCCGTCGCGTCGGCCCCCGAAACGGCAAGCACGGTTCCGGGAATGACGACATCCGACCCAGCGAATCCCGCACGCCGCACTCAGGATATTGTGCACGGGATGTGGCGCACAGGTCAGTCGAACGAAACCCTGATCGAGGCTGTCTCCTCGGGCTCCGCCGAGTGGCGACGCGAGGCATCGACCATGTCGTTCTACGTCGCTATCTGCCTGTTGGCCGCCATGGCTGCCGTTGGCGACGCACCCCCTGTCCCGACGATGGGTATTGTTTGGGGGACGACCGTTGGTCTCACCTTGGCCCATCTGTTCGCGTTCAGTCTGGCGGCGGGTCTGGTCGGGCGTGGAAAGATCGACCAGGAAGTCGCGGTCCTTGCAACCGCCCAGTTGTGTGGTGCCGCGGTAGTGGCCGTCCTCGCCAGCGTCCCCGTGCTGGTGCTCTCACCTCCAATCGACCTCGACGTCGCCCGCCTCGTGGTGGCAGGGTTCATCGGTATCGCGGCCTTCGCCGTGGCGCGCCTGAATGGCGCCGGCGGGGTGCGCGCACTGCTGTTCTCCACTGGGGGGATGGTGGTCGCCGTCCTCATCGCTGTGGTCAAGAACGTCCTGCTCGGTCACTGAGAGCCGATCGACGGAGTCGTATCGTCGGGCCACGGAGGTGTCGCGCTCGGGCCCCAAGCTTCGGGATCGGTCGATCCGCCCCAACACCCTCCGATGTGGCGCTTGGAGCGCGGCAACCCTGTCCGGACGCTCCTTCTTGTCGCGCTCCGGTTGCCTCGATCAGATCTAAGTCGGCACGGGGGGCGGCCGCGCCTTCTACCTACCTGGGGTATCCCGGCATGGCTGGAACCGATCGGCACCCGAGGGGCCGGCGGGAACCTCGTAGCGACGCCTTGCTACGCTCGACACCGGTATGACCCACCCTTCGGACGACCCAGCGCAAGCCACGTCCACCCCCCTCCCAAACCCGGTCGTCAGGGGGCGATCCGAGAACTACGAGCGGGCATGGTCGCCAGAAGCCGTCCACGTCCTGGCCAAGCCCACTGGAGCGATCTGCAACCTGGCCTGCAGCTACTGCTTCTTCCTCGACAAAGAGGAGCTGTACGAGGGCGATCGCTTCCGCATGTCGGACGATCTTGCCGAGACGTACATCCGGTCGTTGATCGAGGCACACCGGACGCCGCAGGTGACCGTGGCATGGCAGGGCGGGGAGCCGACCCTGATGGGGCTCGACTTCTACCGCCGGGTGATCGACCTCGAAAACCGGTACGCCAGGCCAGGGATGACCTTCCTCAACACGTTGCAGACCAACGGCACGCTGCTGACCGATGAGTGGTGCGAGTTCTTCGCCGAGCGCGACTTCCTTATCGGGATCAGCATCGACGGACCCCGGGAGATACACGACGCCTACCGGGTGAACAAGCGGGGCGAGGGAACCTTCGACAAGGTGATGCGCGGTCTTCGCCTGCTGCAGAAACACGGCGTGGAATACAACGTCCTCACCACCGTCAACCGCCTCAACGGTGACCATCCCATCGAGGTGTACCGTTTCCTCAGGGACGAGGCCAGGACCGACTGGATGCAGTTCATCCCCGTGGTGGAACGAGTGGACGCGCAAGGCAATCCGGCCGACCTACGGGGAAATGTTGCATCCGAACGTTCGGTGGGCTCCGAACAATTCGGGAGGTTCCTCACAGCGGTCTTCGACGAATGGGTGCGTCACGATGTGGGGGATGTGTTTGTCCAAACGATCGAGGCGGCGGCGCGTAACTGGGCCGGGATGGGCCAGTCGGGCATGTGCGTCTTCAACGAGACGTGCGGATCCGGGCTCGCACTGGAACACAACGGGGATCTGTACTCGTGCGACCACTTCGTCGACCCCGAGTTTCTCGTCGGGAACATCGCCCAGACGCCGCTCAGGGACCTCGTCGCCGGCCGCCAACAACACGATTTCGGGCGGGACAAACTGACTTCACTTCCCCGATACTGTCTGGACTGCGACGTGCGATTCGCCTGCCACGGTGAGTGTCCGAAGAACCGCTTCCTCACGACGCCTGATGGCGACCCCGGCTTGAACTACCTGTGTGCCGGGTTCAAGGATTTCTTCCACCACATCGACCGGCCGATGCGGATCATGATCGACCTGATGCGCCGTGGGCGGCCTGCATCGGATGTCATGGAGATCCTGGTGGCGGCGGATCGGCCGTTTCAAAGCAAGCTCCGGGCGGCCGGCCGCAACGACGCCTGTCCGTGCGGCAGCGGCCTCAAGATGAAACGATGTCACGGCGCGGCACCCACACCGACCCCACTTCCGGATCAGCCCGGAGCGCCCCGCCCACCCGTGACCGAGCGCGGCCGCAGGGCGGCCGAAGCCAACGCAGCCATGCGCCAAACCTGACAGAGACGCGGCCCGCCTCACGCTCCGGCGGCCATGGGGTTTGGCTATTCGTCGGCGCTGCCCATAGCGGCATTCCCGCACGCCGAGGATGCGGTCCTAGGCGGCATCGTGCGCCTGAGAGCTGCGCCGGCTTCGACAACTCGTCGAACGATCGAAAGGCCGGTAGCGCATCCAGCGGTGGGGTCTCTTTTCTGGAGATGACCGGCAACAACGATCTGATGTCTGAGGCCCGTGCCCGAGCCATCGAAGAGCTCCGCGTGCAGTATCCGCCCCTTCTGAACTCCGCACACCTTGGGCGAGATGGGTGAGCTGTACGACACCCACCGACCTGGGGCATAGATCTGATTGGCCCGGCCCGGCCCAGCCCGCCGAGCCGACGAGGTCCAAGAACAACGAAACCCCCGTGACCGGGGGTTTCGCGTGGCAGTCCCGACCAGATTCGAACTGGCGTTACCGGCTTGAGAGGCCGGCGTCCTAGACCACTAGACGACGGGACCGAGTTGATGAGTCCGGACAGGCTATCCGACTCGCTCGGGGGGAAGGAATTGAACCCTCAATTACAGAACCAGAATCTGCCGTGTTGCCGATTACACCACCCCCGATCGCGGACGCGCCCCAGGGGACCCGCCGCAGGTGGACGATCAGTTTATCGCAGCGTCGGGGCACCGTCACATCACGCGTCGCACGGCTCATTGCCGCCGTCCGCACGCCGCACGTATCATCGCCGCATGTACGGATACCGAGCCACCGCCCGTATGGCGAAGAACATCGCCTCGGTCGGCGTCGACCCCACGGGAGCCGACCGAGCGCTCCGGACCGGTGCCGAGATCGACCAACTCGCCGAGCGCATCAACCGCCTCGAGTTGACGGTCGACGCCATGTGGGTGCTGCTGGAAAGGGCCGGCTACAGCTCGGAAGACCTCGAATCGGTGGTCCGGGAACTCGACGGAGCCGACGGCAGTGTCGACGGACGCCGGTCACCGAAAGGCACACCCTGTCGCAGCTGTGGTGCGATGGTCGACGCCGGCAGAACCTCGTGCGTCTTCTGCGGCGCAGACGTTTCTTGACCCTCACCGGTTGCGCCGGGGCAGACTGCACGTAGCCTGAAGCCCATGTTCGACTTTCTGATGGGGTACGTCATGGGTGAGCGCACCGCAGCCCGTGCGGCCACGATGGCCCGAGCGGCTGCCGGAGCGTCGGCCGGTGCGGTCGCCGGCGAGTTCCACGACGTCAACGAGAGGGTCGACCGGCTGATCCTGGTCGTCGACGCCATGTGGTCCCTCCTCAAAGAGAGCGGCTGGACCGACGAGCAGTTGAAAGCTCGCATCCTCGAGATCGACAGCGAAGACGGCGTCGTCGACGGGCGCCTCACACCACAGCGCCACCGCTGCACGAAGTGCGACTCGATGGTCGAACCGGGACGGTCGACGTGCACGTACTGCGGCGCCGACCTGGCGGCGCCGCAGTCCGGACCCACAGACGGTATCTAGGCCATCAGCGACCGGGGACGTTCACGTCCACCCACACCAAGCGGTGATCCGAGGATGGGAACGGGAACACGCCAACCAGGTCGAACAGCGGATCGGCCTGCACCGGCCAGAAGACTGCTGCATCGGTGATCCGCAGCGCCTTCGACGGGAGCACATAGTCGGCCCGGAGGTTCCCCGGCGCGGAATCCGAGAAGTCGGCCGTGTCGAACGCCGGATCGGACAGATGGGCGTCGTTGGCACCTCCCTGCAGCGCCGACGCCTCCACCGCACCTTCGCTCGAAGGGGTCACCTTCGCATTCACCCGCGGATGGTCGAGCAGCTGCTGAGCCGAACCGGGAATCGAATCGCCGTCGAGCGGATCAGAGTTCTGATCGCCGGCGATGACGAAGAATGCACCCGGCGTGAGCCCTCCGGTGGTTCCGGCGTCGTCATAGATGTAGCCCGACTGCGACGGGATGATGTAGTCGGCCCAGAACCTGATTTCGTCCGAGTTCCGGGTCCCGTTGCGATCCTCAGGGCCATCGAACACCGGCGGCGTCGGGTGGCTCACCAGGAAGTGAACGACCTTCCGGCCGATCTCGATCGAGACGTCCCAGTGGCTCTTGGACGACAGCCGAACGATGTCGAGTTCCTCGTCCGAATACCAACTCACACCATCGAGTTCGGGCAGCAGCGCTCCTGGCATGTCCTTCCACAGGAAGTTCTGGAACGTTCGCACATCGCCGATCGGGTACTTGGACAGAACGAGCATTCCGAACTGGCCGGGGAAGAACCCAAACCCGAACGCATCGTTGGGACCGCCCACCGACCCGCTGTTGTCGAGGTCCGCCCCCGACGGAACACCGGTGTTCGATGGGGCGATGAAGTGGTAGCCATACCCGGCGAGCATTGCGAACAGCGCGCCGGCCTCGGGGTCGTAGTCGAACTCGTTGATGAGCAGGACATCGGGGTCGTTGATGGCGATGATCTCGAGCACCGCCGACAGCTGCGAGGTCGGGGCACCGGCCACAGCCGCTTCGAGCTCGGCCCGGAGATCACCCTGGCTGAACCGGTTGAGACTTGCGTTGAATGTGGAGAACCTCACCGGATCGGGTCCCGAGCCCCCGGCCGCCGCACCTGCCGGGCCAACCACCATCAGCACCATCACCGTCGCCAGGACGGCGATTCCTAGACGTCTCATCGACAACCTCCCTCGACTCCTTGGCTCTGACCATACGCGACCGGGCGCCGCAACGTCGCCCTGACGCCGATCAATCGCCGGCGAGGGCGGCGGCAGCCTCCTCGGCGGCCATTGCCTCCACGAACGACTCGAGGCCACCCTCGAGGACCTGGTCGAGCTTGTACAAGGTGAGTTCGATCCGGTGGTCGGTGACCCGGTTCTCCTTGTAGTTGTAGGTGCGGATCTTCTCGGAGCGCTCACCGGTTCCAACCTGGGAACGCCGGGTCGCGGCGAGTTCCGACTGCGCCCGCTCCTGCTCCCGTTGGAGGAGACGAGCACGAAGGATGCGGAATGCCTTTTCCTTGTTCTGCAGCTGACTCTTCTCGTCCTGGCACGACACCGTGATACCGGTGGGCTCATGGGTGAGCCTCACGGCAGAGTCGGTGGTGTTGACCGATTGTCCGCCGGGGCCGCTCGAGCGGAACACGTCCACCCGTACGTCGTTGACGTCGAGGTCGACCTCCACGTCGGCGGCTTCCGGCAGGACGGCGACGGTTGCGGTGCTCGTGTGAACTCGACCTTGCGACTCGGTTTTCGGGACTCGCTGCACTCGGTGGACCCCGCCTTCGAACTTGAGATGTGAGTAGGCGTCTCGACCCCGAATACCCACCGTCACCTTGCTGTACCCGCCCGCCTCGGAAGGATGCGAGTCCATGGCCTCGAACGTCAGACCCAGCCGCTCGGCGTACCGCTGGTACATACGGGTCAGATCCCCCGCCCAGATCGCCGCCTCGTCGCCGCCTGCCCCGGCCCGGATCTCCATGATCACGTCCTTGGCGTCGTTGGGGTCCTTGGGGACGAGGGCGAGTTTCAGCCTCTCCAAGAGGTCGGCCGCTTCCCCACCCCGCTCTTCGGCCAGCTCGCGGAACTCCTCCGCCACCGACGGGTCCGCCTCGGCCAGCTCTTCGGCTTCGGCCCGATCGGTGTCGGCTGCCGACCACAACTCGTACAAGTCGACTATCTGTCTGAGTTCGGAGTGGCGCCTTCCCAGGTCGGCGAGTCGAGACGGATCGGCGATCACCTCGGGGTCGGCGAGCTGACTCTCTATCTCGGAAAAGGACCGTTGGATCTCGGCAAGACGCGCCTCCAGGCGGTCGTCCACCTCACACCGCCCGCGCCGCCAGCGCAGCCTCGGGCACGCCGCCCCGATTGATGACCTCTTCCACCTGATCGGCCTCCAGAGCCGACACGAGGCTCGTCACCGCCACCTCGATCATGTCCGGTTCCGGGACCCCGGTGGTGAGCTTCTGCAGCCACAGGCCCGGTGCGGCGAGGAACCGCCCCAGACGTTCTCCCTGTCGGACGCCGGCGAACTTCAGGACTTCGTAGGCGAGGCCGGCGATGACGGGAATCCCCACCACACGGCTGGCGATGAGAAGTGGCCAGGCGGGTCGCCCGACGAGTGTGAAGATCACGATCGACAACAGGATCACGATCATGAGGAAGTTGGTTCCGCACCGCGGGTGCTCCGGCCGGTAGCGAGACACCGACGCCACCGACAACGGCTCCCCCGCCTCGAAGGCATGGATCGACATGTGTTCGGCGCCGTGATACATGAACACACGCCGGATGTCGTTGGACCGGCCGATCGCCCACAGGTACCCGATGAACAGAACCAGCCTGAGCACCGCTTCGATGGATGCGAACGCGAAACCGGACTCGCCGGCCGTCCACTTTGCCACGAGCGCCGGCAACACGATGAACAGTCCGGCGAAGATCACGAACGCTATCGCCATCGACAAGGCGATCTGGCCCTTCGTGAGTTCTTCTTCTTCGTCACCGGCCGCCTTCTGAGCCGACCAGGTGAGAGCCCGGTACCCGAGCGTCAACGACTCGCCCAGAACCATCACTCCGCGCATGAAAGGCATCCGTGCCAGCACCGACCTCGATGACAGTCGAGGCAGCGGGTGCCGCATCGCCTCGATGATGCCGTCGGGTCTTCTGACAGCCACCGCCCACGCCCCCGGGGCGCGCATCATCACACCTTCGAGGATTGCTTGTCCGCCCACCGACATCGGCGGGTCGTGAGGTTGAGAAGGCATGGGGTGCGGCGTCGGCGGCGACCAGCTCAGCCGGCGTCGGAGTCGGCGGGTTCATCGGCGGGAGCGATCTCCGCCTTCTGACGCTTCTTCGACTTCAGCTCGGCACCGGCATACCGCTTCTGGAATCGTTCGACGCGGCCACCTGTGTCAACCAGTTTCTGGCGACCGGTGAAGAAGGGATGGCAGTCGTTGCACAGCTCGACGTGCATGGAACCCGGCTTCGTCGACTTGGTGACGAAGGTGTTCCCGCACGAGCAGGTGACGCTCGTTTCGCCGTACTCGGGATGGATGTCGGTTCTCATGGCGTTCTCCTGTGACTCAACCGCCGGTCTTTGCGACTTCGATGAGGAATTCCTCGTTCGACTTCGTACTCTTCAATCTGTCGATCAGCAACTCGAGGGCTGAGCCCGACTCGAGGGCCAGCAGCACCCGACGGAGCCTCCACACCTGTGTCAGCTCACGTCGGTCGAACAACAATTCCTCCCGGCGTGTTCCCGAGGCCTCGATGTCGATCGCAGGGTAGATCCGCTTGTCGGCGAGCTTGCGGTCGAGTCGGAGCTCCATGTTGCCGGTGCCCTTGAACTCTTCGAAGATGACCTCGTCCATTTTGGACCCGGTCTCGACGAGTGCCGTGCCGAGGATGGTGAGAGAACCACCTTCCTCGATGTTGCGCGCCGCACCGAAGA
>Ga0224510_10001112_pt1 | contig 18312 bp, 11 predicted proteins | sample SF_May12_sed_USG_FD_170161 | JGI IMG/M metagenome (GOLD analysis project Ga0224510, IMG submission 170161) | Sediment microbial communities from San Francisco Bay, California, United States - SF_May12_sed_USGS_4_1 | ecosystem: Environmental > Aquatic > Marine > Sediment | place: USA: California... | reverse complement strand
GGCGTCGGTGGCCGCGCGCAGCGCCGCGACCTTGATCTCGATCACCGTGATGTCGCCGAGCGTGGTGATGGTGGTGGTGCGCCGCTCCACGCGGTCGTCGAAGTACAGGATCTGCCCGAAGCACCCTCCGCGCTTGATGGTGTCGACGGTCTTGCCCGACAGCGTCACGCCGACCGTGCCCGACACCAGCAGGTAGAAGCTCTCGCCCTGGTCGCCCTCGCGCACCACCGCCGTGCCGGCGGGGATCTTCTTCCACGAGCCGATGCGCACCACTTCCCAGAGCGCGACGTCGCCGAAGTCCTCGAAGAACGCCATCTGCCGCAGCTCGTTGAACTTCGCCGAGTCGGAGACGCCCGAGACGCGCAGCGCGCCGAATGCCTGGCTGAGGTCCTTGCCGAAGTCGAGCCAGGAGCGGTAGCGCAGCGCCGGATCCTTGTGGATGGCGTTCATCACGATCTGGTCGAGCAGCGGCGGCAGGTCGGGCCGCAGCGTCGACGGCCGCGCCGGCGGCGTGTTGAGGATCGCGTAGGTGAGCGCCGCCTGGGTCCTCGCCTGATAGGGCAGGCGGCCGGTGAGCAGCCGGTACATGGTGACGCCGAGCGAGTAGATGTCGGTCTGGTGCGTCAGCGGCTCCATGCGGATCTGCTCGGGCGACATGTAGGCCGGCGAGCCCACGCCCGAGAGCTGCGTCGTCTCCTGCCCGACGCGCTGCTGGAACGAGGCGCCGAAGTCGCTCACCTTGGTCTCGCCCGCGGCCGAGAGCAGGATGTTGCCCGGCTTGATGTCGCGGTGGATGACGCCGTGCTGGAAGGCGTACTCCAGCGCGCGGATGCACTTGAAGATGATCTCCACCACCTTGTCGAGCGGCAGCAGCGTGGCGACGTCGGCGTGCGCGTCGAGCGCGGTGCCGGCGATGTACTCCATCACCAGGTAGCTGTGGTCGGGCTCGGCGACCGCATCGAGGATGTCGACGATGTGCGGATGGTTGAGCTTGCCGGCGAGCGACGCCTCCGTGAGGAACGCCTTGTGCATCATGCGCTCGGTCTGCGGGTCGGCGTGCTGGTCGAACAGGAACACCTTGATCGCCACCTCGCGGTTGGCGAACGGGTCGCGCGCCAGGTACACGTGGCTGGTGGCGCCCCGGCCGATCTCGCGCAGGATCGGGTACTTGCCGACCTGCACCTGGGCGTCGAAGGATGCGGCGGCGCCGCCGCCGCGGGCGTCAGGCCGCGGCAGCATGCGATCCCGGCGCGATCAGCGCCGCGATATGCCGCAGCAGGTCGGCCTCCGAGTACGGCTTGCCGAGGAACGCGTTGACGCCCAGCTGCGCCGCCTGGTTGCGGTGCTTGTCCGCGGTGCGCGAAGAGATGACGACGATGGGCAGATGCCGGGTGACCGGGTCGCTGCGCACGTGGCGCGCGAGGTCGAAGCCGTCCATGCGCGGCATCTCGATGTCGACCAGCAGAATCGAGGGCAGCACGGTCTTCATCTGCTCGAGGGCGTCGACGCCGTCCTTGGCCGTGATCACCTGGTAGCCCTCGCGCTCCAGCAACCGGCCGGTCGCCTTGCGCACCGTCAGCGAATCGTCCACCACCATGACCACCGGCTGCACCGAGACCTGCGGCATCTGCGCCGGCCCCGCCGTGCCCACGGCGCGGCCGCGCTGCGCGAGCGCCACCGGATTGACGATCAGCGCGATGGCGCCGTCGGCGAGCACCGTGGCGCCCGCGACGCCCGGCACGCGCGCGAGCTGCGGGCCGATGCCCTTGACGACGATCTCCTGGTTGCCGACCAGCTCGTCCACGTGCAGCGCGATGCGCTGGGCGCCGCTGCGCACCAGCAGCACCGAGTGGTATCCCAGCTGCGCGGCCGCGGCGCCCGTGCCGAGCAGCTGCGCGAGCCCGAACAGGGGATAGGCTCGGTCCTGGAACTGCACTTCGCCCGCCGCATAGAGCCCCGCCAGCGCGTCGGCCTTGAGCCGCAGCACCTGCTCCACCATGGCCGAGGGCACCGCCAGCACGCTGGCGCCGGCCCGCACCAGCACCGCCTGGGTAACTGCCAGCGTCAGCGGCAGGTAGATGGTGAACGTCGTGCCCTCGCCCGCGCGGGTCGCCAGCTCGACGCGGCCGCCAATCGCCGTTACCTCGTTGCGCACCACGTCCATGCCGATGCCGCGCCCGGCCAGCTCGGTGACGGTCTCCGCGGTCGACAGCCCGGAGGCGAAAATGAGCTGCGCCAGCGCCGCCGGGTCCTCGGCCGCCTCCGGCGCGAGCAGCCCGCGCTCCTCGGCCCGGCGCCGCAGCCGCTCGAGCGCGATGCCCGCGCCGTCGTCGCTCACCGTGAGCACGATCTCGTTGCTTTCCTGCCGCAGCTGCACCTGGATGCGCCCGCCCGGGGGCTTGCCCGCCGCCGCGCGCGCCTCGGGCGCCTCGATGCCGTGGGCGAGCGCGTTGCGCAGCATGTGCTCGAGCGGCGCGCCGATGCGCTCCAGCACGCTGCGGTCGAGCTCCACCTGGCTGCCCTGGATGTCGAGCTCCGCCTGCTTGCCGAGCTCGCGCGCCGTCTGGCGCACGACGCGGTACAGGCGCTCGTCGAGCACCGAGAACGGCACTGCGCGCATGCGCATCAGCTCCTGCTGCAGGTCGCGGCTGGTGCGCGCCTGCTGCGAGAGCGCGGCGTCGGTCTCACCGAGGCTGCGCAGCAGCGCCTGCTGGATCGAGGCCGCGTCGTGCAGGCTTTCCGCCATCAGGCGCGTCAGCTCCTGCAGGCGCGTGTAGCGGTCGAACTCCAGCGGATCGAACTCCCGGTCGCGCTCCTCGACCACCGACAGGCGCGACTGCATCTGGCTGTCGGCCTGGACTTCGACCTCGCGCAGCTGCGTGCGCAGGCGCGCGATGCTCTCGCTCAGGTCGGTGATCGACTGCTTGACCGCGCGCAGCTCGCCCTCGATGCGCGCGCGCGCGATGCTGACCTCGCCCGAATCGTTGATCAGGTGATCGAGCGTATCGGCGTTGATGCGCAGCATGGCCGCAGGGCTGGGCAGCGGCGGCTCGGCGCGCGCCGCCGGCGCGGGCTCCTCGCGCGCCTGCGCCGCGACGCCCGGCTCGGCGCCCGACGCCATGCGCTCCAGGTCGACGCTCAGTCGGTCCATCCTCTCTTCCAGCTCGGCGAACAGCGCCGCGTCCCAGGCACCCGCCTCGGCGGCCTGCTCGATGCGCGTTTCCATCAGGTGCGTCAGCTCACCCAGGCGGATGGCGCCGGCCATGCGCGCGCTGCCCTTGAGCGTATGCAGGGCTCGCTGCAGCGACTGCATGGCGCGCTGGTCCTGCGGATCGGCCTTCCAGTCGCGCATTTCCCCGCCGATGACGGGCATGAGCTGCTGCGCCTCCTCCAGGAAGATCGGCATCAGCTGCGCGTCGATGTCGTCGCGCAGCGCGCGCTTGTCGCGCCCGGCGGGCTCAGGTGCTGCGGACGGCGCAGGCGGCGCCCGGTCCGGCTTCGCCTGGGCGAGCGCGCGCAGGCGGCGCACCAGCTCGTGCAGGCCCTGCACGAGCGCCGGCGCCGCCGGAGGCGATTCGCGCCGCGCCAGCGCCTCGGCCATGGCGCGCAGGTTGGTGACCGCCACCTGCACCATGCCGGCGTCGGCCGCCGCTGTACGGGGGGCGTGCGGCATCCACTGCTCGAGCGCTTCGGCCAACTCGGCGACCTGGCCGAAGCCGACGGTACGCGAGCTGCTGGCCAGCGTGTGCGCAGCGCGCACGAACGCGTGCGGCGCTTCGCTGCCGACCCTGCGCCGCCATTCCGCGCACCGCGCCTCCAGCGTGGCCGCGTGCTGCGCCGCCTCGCGCATGTAGATCTCGAAGAAGCTGCGCGCCAGGCGCAGGCCGCCGATCTCGATTTCCTCCGGCTCCGGCGCCGGGGCGGCAGGTTCCGCTTCACGCGGCGTCGCCTCCGCAGGCGCTGCGGCAGCCTCGGGCTCGGGCGGCGGCGCTTGCGGCTCGCGCGCCACCGGCTGCGAAGCAAGCAGGAAATCCAGCACCTCGCCATCGGTCGGAGCGAGCGCGGGCGCCGGCTCCGCCTCGGCCGCCGGCACGGGCGCGGCCTGGACCGGCGGCGTGGCGAGCGCCTCGGCCTGCAAGCCCTCGGTCCGCAGCGCGCGCGCCTGCGCGACCAGCGCCTCGGCGTCGACCTCCCGCGTCAGGCCGCCGGAGCGCAGCTGCCCCACCCAGTCCGCAAAGGCGCCACTCGCCTCCTCGACGAGCGCGAGGAGCGGTGCCGACGCCGGCCACTGCTGCTCGAGCCAGCGGTTCAGCACTTGCTCGAGCTCCCAGGCGACCTCGGCCAGGTCCATCAAGCCGACCATGCGACCGCTGCCCTTGAGCGTATGGAACGCGCGCCGGATGACGGTCAGCGCGTCGCGGTCGTAAGGTTGCGCGCGGCACTGCGGCAACGCGCCGTCCACCGCCGCAAGCACGTCGCCCGCCTCCTCGAGGAACACCGAGAGCAGCTCGGAGTCGACCGCGCGGCGTTCCACGGCGTCGCCCGCAGCCGCCTGGGCCGCGGGCGCGGCGAGCGCCGCCGCGGCCGCGCCGGCGATCTGCGCGGCATCCGGCGGCGGCTCCGGCGCCTCGGCCGCCTTCAGCGCAGCCACCGGCAGCACGACGGTCGAATCCATCTTCCCGGGCGCCGCGGGCGCGTGCGCCTTCTCGTATCGGCGGAAGAACAGCTCGATCGCCTCCTCTTGCGGCGGACGTCCCTGCAGGCAGGGATCGAGAAAGAAGCCGACGCTCGACAGGCCCTCGGCGATCCAGTCCATGTCGTGCGCGTCGAGGTCGTCGTGCGCCGGATCGGCGCACGCGGCGATCCACTGCTCGCACAGCGGGATGACCTGCGCGGCACGCTCGAACTCCAGCACCTCCAGCGCGCCGTGGATCTGGTGCAGGTGCGGGCCGAGCGTGTGCAGCGTCTCGCGCTTCGCGGCGTCGCGCGCAAAGCCATCGAGCACCTTCTCCACGTGCCTCAGGTTGGCAGCGATCTCGCGCGCCACCTGGGCGCGCAGCTGCAGCGCGCCGATGCGCTCGCTCAGGTCAGCGCGCAGGCCGGCCGGCGGCTCGCCGCTGGTCGACTTGCCGTCGGCCGCGTCCAGCAGCCAGCCGCCCATGATGGCGATCTGCTCGCCCAGGTCGGACGCGGGATCGGCGAAGCTCTCCACGACACCCTCGGCCAGCAGGAACGCCGAGGCCATCTCGATGACCATGTACTGGTTCTGCGGCTCGTAGGGGTCGGGCAGTCGCGCGGCGACGAGCGCCACCGCGTCGAGCAGCTTCACCAGGTGGGGATTGCCGAGCTCGACCGCCTTGGCGCGGAAGTCGGCGATCAGCTCGCGAAACCGCGGCGCGCTCTTCGCCTCGCCGGAGATGTACTGCAGCCACATGCTCTTCAGCGCCTCAAGGCGCGAGCGCAGGTCGGCGAGCGCCGGCTGCAGCCAGTCCATGTCGAGCTCCATGCCGGCGCCGGGCTGCGCGTCCGGGAACAGGCTGTCGAGCAGGTAGAGCTGCTTCACTTCGCGCACGCGCGGCGTGACCGGCATGCGTTTCGCCACGGCATACAGCACGTCGCGCAGCAGGGCGTCGCGCGCGGACGGTGCGCCGGCCGCCATGTCGCGCATCAGCAGGTCGAGCCGATGCAGGACCGGCCGGGCACCCTGCAGCCAGGCCGCGTCCGCCGGCGCCTCCAGCCCGTCGACCAGCGCGCCGGCAGCCCACCATAGCGCGCAGGCGTCCGGCGCATGCGCGGATACCTGGTGCATCGCGTCCATTGCCTGGCGCACTTCCTGCACGCCACCCTGCTGCTTGAGCAGCGCCAGCATGCCGCGCTGGAACAGCGCGCGCTGCGCCTGCACGAACGCGCGCAACTCCTCCGGCGGCAGCGCGCGCGCCTCCGCCGGGGCCGGCGCCTGCAGCGTCAGGTCCGGGAAGAAGAGATCCTTTTCCGACGGCGTCTCGTCGCCGCGCAGGGCGCGCAGCTCGCGGTACATCGGCCAGAGCCGCAGCGGCACGTTGGCCTGGCCACCTTCCAGGCCATCGACGAACTCCTTCAACGCCTGCACGGCCCGGTCGAGCACCGCCATGGTCGCCGCGGAAGGACGTGCGGCCTCCTGCCGTTCGAACCCCGCCTCGATGGCTTCGCAGAACGCGGTCGCGCCTGCCAGCCCGACCATGCGCAGCGCGCCGGCAACCTGGTGCAGGTGCTCGGCGCACGGCGCGAGCACCGAGGGGTCCTCCGGCTCCGCGACGAAACTGGCGATGCGCTCGCGCACACGCGCCAGCGCCTGGTTCACCTCGGTGGTGATCCAGGACAGGATGGTCGCGGAGGCGCTGCCCACGGGCGGCTCAGGCCAGCTTGAATCCCGCCACCGACGACTTCAGGCCGTCGGCCAGCGCGGTGAGGCGCTCCGCGGATGCCGCGGTGCGCTGCGTGCCATCCGTCGTCATGCGCGTGATGGCCAGGATCTCGTTCATGGCCGCGGCCACGCGGCCGGCCGAGGCCGCCTGCTCCTGGGTGGCGCTGGAGATCGAGCCGATCAGCGCCGCGAGCTGGTTGGAGACCTGCTCGATCTCGCGCAGCGCGCGGTCCGCTTCGTCCGCCGTGCGCGTGCCTTCGACCACGCCGCGCGTGCTGCGCTCCATGGCCTCCACCGCGTCCTGCGTGTCGCGCTGGATCGACTTGACGATGGCGCCGATGTGCTTGGTGGCCTCGGCGGAGCGTTCCGCGAGGCGCTGCACCTCCTCCGCCACCACGGTGAAGCCCCGGCCCGCCTCCCCGGCGGAGGCCGCCTGGATGGCGGCATTCAGCGCCAGCACGTTGGTCTGCTCCGTGATGTCCGAGATCAGCTGCACGATCTCGCCGATCTCCTGCGAGGACTCGCCCAGCCGCTTGATGCGCTTGGAGGTCTCCTGGATCTGGTCGCGGATGTCGTTCATGCCGCGGATAGCGTTCTGCACCGCCTGCGCGCCCTTCTCGGCGACACTGAGCGAGGCCTGCGCCACCTTGGCGGAATCGGTGGCGCTGCGCGACACGCCGGTCATCGACTGCGCCATGCGCGTGACCGACTGGCCGGTGTCCTGGATCTCCTCGGCCTGCTTCTGCGCGGCCTGCAGCAGCTGCGTGGACGTGGAGCGGGCCTCCGTCGTCGCCGCGGTCACCTGCTGCGCGACGCTGGTGATGCCCTCCACCAGGCGGCGCAGCTCGTCGATGGTGTAGTTGATCGAATCGGCGATCGCGCCGGTGATCTCCTCGGTCACCTGCGCGCGCGCCGTCAGGTCGCCGTCCGCCAGGTTGCCGATCTCGTCGAGCAGCCGCAGGATGGCCTGCTGGTTCGCCCTGTTCTGGCGCTCGCTTTCCTCCGCCCGGCGCCGGCTGTCGTCGATGTACGTCTTGCCGATAAGCAGCAGCACGGCGAGCGCCAGCGCGGCCAGCACGGCGAGCGCCAGGTAGTTGACGGCGCGCTCCCCGAGCAGCTGCTCATAGCCGCGGCCGAGCCCCTCCGCGGCCTGCAGCAGCGCTTCGCTGTCCTTGAAGATGTCGAACGCCGCCCGCTTCGCGTCCACCAGCTGCGCCTGGCCGCCGAGGATGTCGCCCACCGCGCGCCGGTAGTCCTCGAACGCCTTTTGCAGCTCGCCCAGCTTGCCGCGCATCTCGGCGTCCGCGACGCGCTCGATGCGCAGCACGTCGCTTCCCTGCAGCAGGCCCTGCAGCGTGTCGCGGAACGTGTTGGTGTCCTTGCCCAACAGGAAGGCGACCTCCGGGTCGACCTCGTTTTCGGCGAGCATGGTGTTCGCGTTCTTCGCGATGCGCTGCGACAGCATCATCAGCTGCGCCGAGATCGCGTTCTGCCGGGCCGAGCCGCGCGTCTGCACGCTGAGCGCGGCGACCTCGTCGGTCAGCTCCTGCAGGGCCGGGTTGTTGGCGTTGATGAAGCGCACCGCGCGCCCCAGGGCGATGAGGTTCTTTTCCTCGCCGATCACCAGCGCCGCGTTGGCCTCCGTCTTGCCCCACTCGCGGTCCAGCGCGTTGAGCAGCGGCTGCACGCTTGCCGGCGTGGGCGGAAGCTCGGCGCCGCCGCTTTCGCCGCCGAAGGCGAGAAGCCGGATGAGCGCGGAGAACTCGTCCCGGCTGCCGCGCAGCTGCTTGAAGGCATCGGGGTTGCCCTGCGAGGCCTGCTGCGCCGCCTTGGCCAGGCGCTGCGACAGCGTCTGCATCTTGCCCGTGCTGGCGATGTAGATGGTGCCGAACGTGCCCTGGCGCGTGTCGATGACCACGGCCGCGGCCATCGCCGCGAGCAGCACGACGAGTGCGCCGATCAGCAGCTGCAGCCGGCGCCCGATCGGCAGCCGCGCCCCGCCCCCGCTCCCGCCCAGTTTGATTGCCATGGCCTCTCCCCTATCGCAAGAATCTGCCGCCGCGGCCGATGATCGTCAGGTCGACGAATTTCGAGCCGGCGTGATTGGTCGGCGAGTAGCTGACGAAGAACCCGCCGAGATCGACGTCCTGCATCCTCTCCAGCGCCGCGATGTAGCCCTCGCGCGTCAGGCCGCGGCCCGCCCGGCGCAGCCCCTCGACCGCCACCTTGGCCGACAGAAAGCCCTCCATCGCGCTGAAGTTGTAGTCCTTGAACCCGGCCTTGGCCGAGAGCTCCTGGTACTCCTTGACGACCGGCACGGCCCTGCCCCACGGGAACGGCACGACCTGCGAGATGGCCACGCCGACGCCGTCCTTGCCGAGCGCGTCGGCGAGCGCCTTGCTGCCGACGAACGACACGTTGTAGAACGTGGCGCCGCTGCCGGCCTTCTTCATCTGCCGCACGAACTCGGCGATCGACGTATAGGCGCTGATCATCACCACGGCGTCGGGCTTGACTGCGTGGATCTTCTTCACCGCCTCCTCCACCTTCACCGTGTTGCGCTCCACCGTGCCCAGCGCCGAGATCTTCAGGTTGCGCTTTTTCATCGCGATCTCGGTGCCGGTGAGCCCCGCCTTGCCATAGGCGTCGTCCTGGTAGAACACGGCGACGTTGCGGCCGCCGATCGACACGATCTGCTCGACGATCTTCTCGGTCTCGTCGTAGTAGCTGGCGCGCACGTGGAACACGTAGCGGTTGAACGGCACTCGCAGCGCCTCCGCGCCCGTGAACATGCCGACCAGCGGCACCTTCGCCTGCGTGAGCACCGGCACGTGCACCACGCCCGTCGGCGTGCCGACGTAGCCGATGAGCGCGAACACCTTGTGCTCCTCGATCAGCTTCTTCGTCGCGCCCGGCGCGACCGAGGCCTCGTAGCGGTCGTCTTCCGTCACCAGCTCGATCCTGCGGCCGTGCACGCCGCCCTGCGCGTTCACGTGGTCCAGGTACGCCCGGATGCCGTTGCGCATCTGGATGCCGAGCTGCGCGGCCGGGCCGGAGAACACGGCCGCCTGCCCGAGCAGGACCTTGTCGCCGCTCACGCCGGTTTCGGCGAACGCCGGCAGGGCCAGCGCCGCCACGAGGCCCGAGAGCAGGATCACCATGTGTCGCTTCATGCCGCCCTCCGTAGAGTTGCGTCGATTCATGCGGCCACGCTCAGGAACTCCAGGTCCTGCACCAGGAGCGCCAGGTCGAGCTCGCGCCAGTGCTCGCCCTGCGCATCGTCGTACTCGGCCCTGAGCCAGGGCGCGTGCACCTCGGCGCGAGCGCGCGCGCTCAGCTGCTCTTCGCCGCGCAGGCCGAGCGAGCGCTCGACGAGCAGCGCGCACCCCATGCGAAAGCGCTCGTTGAGCAGCACCAGCCGCGCCTGCTCTCCCGGCGCGGTGGCGCCCAGGCCGAGAAAGGCACCGAAGTCGATCACGCTCACCAGGTTGCCGCGGATGCTGGCCACGCCCCTGAACCAGGGGCGCGTCAGCGGCACCGGCGTCACGGCGGGGACCGGGAGCACCTCGCCCGCATCGCGCAGATCGACCAGCCAGCGCTGGCCGCCCGCCTGCACGCCAAGCTTGGAGGCGACCCGCGCGCTTCCGGCCTCCTGCAGGCGGGCCGCGAGGTCGCGCTGGTAGTCCCTGAGGGAGAGGCGGGTCGCCACTAGCCGAGCGCCGCGATCTTGGCCAGCAAGTCCGCCGCGTCGACCGGCTTCACGATGTAGTCGCGCGCGCCCTGGCGCAGGCCCCAGATGCGGTCCGTCTCCTGGCCCTTGGTCGTGCAGATGATGACCGGGATGTCCTTCGTGGCGTCGTCGCGGCTGAGCGCGCGCGTCGCCTGGAACCCGTTCTGCCCCGGCATGACGACGTCCATGAGCACGAGGTCCGGGCGCTGCTGGCGAACCTTGGCGAGCGCCTCCTCGGCGCTCTCCGCCGCGGACGGCTGGTAGCCGTTCTTCGCCAGCAGGTCGAGCAGGTACTGGCGGTCGGTGGGGGAATCGTCGACGACGAGGACGGTCTTGATGGGCATGGCGCGTTTTCCTGGATCTGGAAGTTCCGGGGGTCAGGACGTGGCGGGGGCGGCTTTGACGTACTCCTGCACGGTCTCGATGAGCGCTTCACGGGTAAACGGCTTGGTGAGGTAGCGATCGGATCCAGCGAGACGGCCGCGCGCCCGGTCGAAGACGCCGTCCTTGCTGGACAGCATGACGACGGGCGTCGCCTTGAGGTGCGGGTTCTGCTTGATGAGCGCGCACGTCTGGTAACCGTCGAGGCGCGGCATCATGATGTCGACGAAGATGACCTTGGGCTGGTGGTCGCTGATCTTGGCCAGCGCATCGAACCCGTCCTCGGCGAGGATGACGTCGAACCCGGCCTGGCGCAGGTACATCTCCGCGCTGCGCCGGATCGTGTTGCTGTCGTCGATCACCAGGATCTTGATGCGTCCCGGCGCCTTCTCCGTCTCCACCCCGCCGCCTCCGTCTCCCGCCGATATCGAAGGTGCAAATTAAATCTTTATCCGTCAGTCTTTTATGGCGCCGACTTAATGTTGAATCATACCTGTGTTCGGTAATACCTGTCAGGCATCCACAAACGCCGCGCGCCAGGCTTGAAGCCGACCCAGGTGCCCCAATATAGAACCGTCGAAGAATCCGATTGTTACGAAATGTCCGAAGCCGAGCCCCAGTCCGAGAAATCGCCGCCGGAACCCGGCGCTGCCGACCCGCAGCCCGAAGTCACCGCCCAAGACCCCCTCGCTCAGGCCCGCGCCAAGGCCGAGGAGCACCGCGAAGCCTGGCTGCGGGCGCTGGCGGACGCGGACAATGCCCGCAAGCGGGCGCAGGCCGAGATCGCCCAGGCGCGCAAGTTTGCCGCGGAGCGCGTGGTCGAGGACCTGTTGCCGGTGATGGATAGCCTCGAGGCCGCGCTCGCGCAGGATTCCGGCGACCCGGCTGCGGTGCGGGCGGGGGTCGAGTTGACCCGCAAGCAGCTCCTGGGTGCCCTCGAAAAGGCTGGCGTATCCGCGATCAACGCGGAGTCCGGCCAGAAGTTCGATCCGTACCGGCACCAGGCGATGGCCGCGGTGGAAGCGGACCAGGAGCCGAACACGGTGCATGCCGTGCTGCAAAAGGGCTATGCCCTGCACGACCGGGTCGTCCGGCCGGCCCTGGTGACGGTCGCCAAGGCGAAGGCGGTTGAAAACGGGCCGGGAAACCCCATCTCGGACAGTAATTTGGAATCGAACTGAAGGAACCACCATGGCAAAGATCATCGGCATCGACCTGGGCACGACCAACTCCTGCGTCGCCATCATGGAAGGCGGCAAGCCGAAGGTGATCGAGAACTCCGAGGGCTCGCGCACCACGCCCTCGATCGTCGCGTACGCGGAGGACGGCGAGATCCTGGTCGGCGCTCCGGCCAAGCGCCAGGCGGTGACCAATGCGAGGAACACGGTCTATGCCGTGAAGCGGCTGATCGGCCGGCGCTTCGGCGAGAAGGAAGTCGAGAAGGACATCGGCCTGATGCCGTTCAGGATCGTCAAGGCCGACAACGGCGACGCCTGGGTCGAGGTGCGCGGCAAGAAGCTCGCGCCGCAGCAGGTGTCGGCGGAAATCCTGCGCAAGATGAAGAAGACCGCCGAGGACTACCTCGGCGAGGAAGTCACCGAGGCCGTGATCACCGTGCCGGCGTACTTCAACGACTCGCAGCGCCAGGCGACCAAGGACGCGGGCCGCATCGCCGGCCTGGAGGTGAAGCGCATCATCAACGAGCCGACCGCGGCGGCGCTCGCTTTCGGCCTGGACAAGCAGGAGAAGAAGGACCGCAAGATCGCCGTCTATGACCTGGGCGGCGGCACCTTCGACATCTCGATCATCGAGATCGCGGACGTGGAGGGCGAAAAGCAGTTCGAGGTGCTCTCCACCAACGGCGATACGTTCCTCGGCGGCGAGGACTTCGACCAGCGACTGATCGACCACATCGTCACCGAATTCAAGAAGGACGCGGGCGTCGACCTGTCGAAGGACGTGCTCGCGCTGCAGCGCCTCAAGGATGCGGCGGAGAAGGCCAAGATCGAGCTGTCGTCCTCGCAGCAGACCGAGATCAACCTGCCCTACATCACGGCCGACGCCTCGGGGCCCAAGCACCTGACGATGAAGGTCACACGCGCCAAGTTCGAGTCGCTGGTCGACGAGCTCATCCAGCGGACCATCGAGCCCTGCCGCATCGCGATCAAGGATGCCGGCGTGTCGACCGGCGACATCGTCGACGTCATCCTCGTCGGCGGGCAGACGCGCATGCCCAAGGTGATCGACAAGGTGCGCGAGTTCTTCGGCAAGGAGCCGCGCAAGGACGTCAACCCCGACGAAGCGGTGGCGATCGGCGCCGCCATCCAGGCGGGCGTGCTCAAGGGCGACGTGAAGGACGTGCTGCTGCTCGACGTGACGCCGCTGTCGCTCGGCATCGAGACGCTGGGCGGCGTGATGACCAAGCTCATCGGCAAGAACACCACCATCCCGACCAAGGCGCAGCAGGTGTTCTCCACCGCCGACGACAGTCAGACGGCCGTGACCATCCACGTGCTGCAGGGCGAGCGCGACATGGCCGCGGGCAACAAGAGCCTGGGGCAGTTCAACCTGACCGACATTCCCCCGGCGCCGCGCGGCATGCCGCAGATCGAGGTCGCCTTCGACATCGACGCCAACGGCATCCTGCACGTGTCGGCCAAGGACAAGGCCACCGGCAAGGAGAACAAGATCAAGATCCAGGCGAGCTCGGGCCTGAACGAGGCCGAGATCCAGCGCATGGTGAAGGACGCCGAGGCGCACGCCGAAGAGGATCGCAAGGCGCTGGAGCTGGTGAACGCGCGCAACGCCTGCGAAGCCCTCGTGCACTCGGTGAAGAAGTCGCTCGGCGAGTACGGCGACAAGCTGGACGCCGGAGAAAAGGAGAAGATCGAGGCCGCGATCAAGGACGCGGAAGGCGTGCTCAAGTCCGAGTCCAAGGCCGAGATCGAAGCGAAGGCGGAGGCGCTGGCCAAGGCGTCGCAGAAGCTCGGCGAGAAGATGTACGCCGACCAGCAGCAGGCCGCCCAGGCGGCTCAGGGCGCGCAGGGTGCCGGGGCGGCGGGCGGCGAGGCGCAGCCGCAGGCGGGCGGCGGCCAGAAGGCCGAGGGCGATGTCGTCGACGCGGAATTCACCGAAGTGAAGGACAAGAAGGCTGGCTGAACGCAGGCGAGATTGACGGCAGGCGGGCGGCGCGCGCAGTGCGCGCCGCCCGTTTTGCTGTCCGGGAAGGCACATGGCGAAGCGCGATTTCTATGAAGTGCTGGGGGTGAATCGGGACGCCTCGCAGGACGACATCCGCAAGGCGTACCGCAAGCTCGCCATGAAATGGCACCCGGACCGCAATCCGGACAATCCGAAGGCCGAGGAGCACTTCAAGGAGGCGAAGGAAGCCTACGAGGTGCTGTCGGAGGCGCAGAAGCGCACGGCCTACGACCAGTTCGGCCACGCCGGCGTGGATCCGCAGGCGGGCATGGGCCCCGGCGGCGCGGCGGGCGGCTTCGGCGGGTTCGGCGACATCTTCAACGACATCTTCGGCGATATCTTCGGCGCGAGCCGCGGCGGGCGCGGCGGCGTGTTCCGAGGCGCCGACCTGCGCTACAACCTCGAGATCACGCTGGAGCAGGCGGCGCACGGCTTCGAGACGCGCATCCGCATCCCCACGATGGCCGCCTGCGAGACCTGCCACGGCAGCGGCGCCAAGCCGGGCACCCAGCCGCAGACCTGCCCGAGCTGCCGCGGCGCGGGCCAGGTGCGCGTCTCGCAGGGGCCGTTTTCCATCGCGCAGACCTGCCCGCGCTGCCACGGCTCCGGCAAGATCGTTCCCACGCCCTGCGCCACGTGCGCCGGCAGTGGCCGCATCAAGCACCAGAAGACGCTGTCGGTGAAGATTCCTGCGGGCGTCGACGAAGGAGACCGCGTACGTTTGTCGGGGGAAGGCGAGCCCGGCGTGAACGGCGGGCCCTCGGGCGACCTGTACGTCCAGGTGCATATCCGCCAGCACGCCGTGTTCCAGCGCGACCACGACGACCTGCATTGCGAGATGCCGATCTCCATCACCACCGCGGCGCTCGGCGGCGAGATCGAGATTCCCACGCTGGACGGCTCGGCGCGCATCCGGGTGCCCGCGGAGACGCAGACCGGCAAGACGTTCCGACTGCGCGCCAAGGGCATCAAGGGCGTGCGCAGCCACCAGCCGGGCGACCTGTTCTGCCACGTGGTGGTCGAGACGCCGGTCAGCCTGACCGCGCGCCAGCGCGAGCTGCTCAAGGAGTTCGCCGACATCAGCGAGAAGGACGTCGCGCGCCACAATCCGCGCAGCAAGTCCTGGTACGAGAAGGTCAAGGAGTTCTTCGAAAGCTAGCGGCGCGGCGGTGGCGCGGCCGGCGGCGGCCCTGCTAGACTCCCATGCGCCAATCGCAGGGGGACGAATCATGTTGCGCCAAGCCAGCCGCTCGCTGCTCGCCGTCGTGCTTTTCTGTGCGTCGGCATGGGCATGGGCGGATGCCGTCACCGACCGCGCGCGCTCCCTCCTGCAGCGCAACGACCCGGTCGCGGCCTACAATCTGCTGAAGCCCCTGGAGCCGCAGCGCGCCGGCGACCCGGAGTTCGACTACCTGCTCGGCATCGCCGCGCTCGATGCCGGAGACCCCGAGCGCGCCATCTTCGCTCTGGAGCGCGTGCTCGCCGTGCAGCCGGACAACCTGCAGGCGCGCGCGGAGATCGGGCGCGCCTACCTGGCGACCGGCGAGCGCGAGGCGGCCAGGCGCGAGTTCGAGGCGGTGCGCGCGCGGCAGGTGCCGCCGCAGGTGCGCTCGACGATCGACGGCTACCTGTCGGCGATCGCGGCGGCGGAGCAGACGCAGGTCACCAGCTACCTCGACGTCTGGGCCGGCTATGACAGCAACGTCAACAGCGCGACGCCGTCCTCGACCATCGCCATTCCGGCCATCGGCCCCGTATTCACGCTCGCGCCGTCGCTGCTCGAGACGAGCGACCAGTTCATCAACGTTGCGCTCGGCACCTACTTCACGCGCAAGCTCGACCACTCCTGGTCGCTGGTGGGCAGCCTCGGCGGCGTGCTGCGGCGCAATTTCTCGGCCAGCTTGTTCGACACCGACACCGTCGACGGCAGCCTCGGTGTGCGCTTCGCGCGCGGGCTGGACGCCATCACCATCGGGCTGCAGGGCCAGTACTTCGGCGTGGGCTCGTCCGCCTACCGCACGACCGGCGGCGGCGTCGCGCAGTGGCAGCACAACTTCGACGAGCGCACGCAGGTCACGGTCTTCGGCCAATACGCCGCGCTGCGCTACGACACGCAGCCCGTGCGCGACGCGGACCGCAGCATCGGCGGCGTGGCCTTCGGCAAGACGTTCATCGGCGCGTACGCGCCGACCATCTTCCTCAGCGTCTACGGCGGGCAGGAGAAGGAGCTCGACGAAGCGTATCCGCACCTGGGCCACACGCCGGTCGGCGTGCGCCTCGGCGGGCAGCTGCGGCTGGGCGGCGGGTATTCCGCCTACGGCTCGCTTGCCTACGAGCAGCGCGAGTACGGCGGCCCCGACCCCTTGTTCCTCGTTACGCGCGAGGACAAGCAGACCGACGTGATCCTGGGCCTAAGTTACCTCTGGCGTCCGGGCGTGACGTTCCGTCTGCAGACCTGGTACACCGACAACAGCTCGAACATCGTGCTGAACGACTACGACCGTACTGAGACCAGCCTGGCGGTGCGCTTCAACTTCTGATGAACGCCGCGGCAGTGTGAACAAGTTCCTGCTCCCGGCATTTCTTCTCCCTGCACAATGACTTATTCGACCGCCTCCTTCCGTAGGGGAACCGTATGCGCGACTCCATGACGTTCCGGCTGAATCGCAGCAGCCTGCTGCTGGTGGTTATTGGCGCCGCATTCTCTGGGCAGGCACACGCGGCGGCGGGCCGCGTCGAATTCGCGATCGGCGGAGCCACTGTGCAAGGCCCGGGCGGTCAGCAGCGGCCCGTGACCCGCGGCGCGGAGGTGAATAGCGGCGATGTCGTGCGCACGACCAACGGCCGCGTGCAGGTGCGCATGGCCGACGGCGCCTACATCTCCCTGCAGCCCAACACCGAGTTCGGAATCAAGGACTACAGGTTCGACGGCAAGACCGACGGGACCGAGGGCGCGTTCTATTCGCTGTTGAAGGGCGCGATGCGCACCGTGACCGGATTGATCGGGCGCGTGAACCGCGACCGCTACCAGGTCGCGACGCCGACCGCGACCGTGGGCATCCGCGGCACCGGCGGATTGATCCAGATTCAGAATGACGGATCGACGCTCGTGCAGGGCACGAGCGGGATCTGGTTCCTCGCGAATCCTGCCGGGTCGATCAACGTGCCGGCGGGGGTATCGGGGTTGGCGCCGAGCGATCCGAAACAGCCGCCCAAGGAGACGGAGGGGCCGCCGACTGCGGGGCCTGCGCCGTTGCCGCCAGAGGACGGGTATGTGCAGGGGAACCAGACCGAGGATGACGGGACGGCGGTGATCACAGGCAACGTACTTCTGAGCGGGAGCGGCTATTTCGGCCAATTCGCGTACGGCACCAGCGACTTGACCGCTGTTGCCGATCAGATGAACGGCAACGCCGTGTTCAATGCTGCTGGACAGTTGACCGAGTTCTCCGACGGTCGTGCGAATGTATACAAGCTTGTCAATGGCTCGCACGCAGACTTCGGCACCGACGGGCTGGTCGCCTGGGGCCGCTGGATCGGCGAAGTTTCGAATTCTGGATTCGGAACTGAGATCTACAAGCCCGAGCAGGGCTTTCACTACGTCGTCGGCACGCCGACTGCCACGATGCCGACGACTGGAACGGCAACGTACACCCTGCTCGGCGCGACGCGGCCGACGTATGTCGACGGCTCTACCTCCCCAGGAAGCTTTGCCGGGTCGATGGACGTGGACTTCGGGAGATCCATTCTCACCGCCAATTTCACCGTGACCATGCCGGATCGCAAGTACGACATGACGGGCAGCACGTCCGTCTCCTCGACGTTCCAGCTCTCTTCCCCAGCGGTCACCGGCTGCGCGACCAGTTGCAGTGGCTACATTCAGGGATTCTTCGCTGGCACCAACGCCGAACGCGCGGGGGTCGGCTACAACATCTACGACCAGAAGGAAGTCGTGGGGGCGGCAGCTTTCACGCGACGATAGCGCGGCCCGTCGCGCAGCGCAGCGCTCAGCTGCCTTCGAAGCGGCCGTCCTTGGACGGCCGCTTATCTATTGCCGGAGACCTAAGTCTCCGCCCACATGCGCAGCAGGTTGTGATACACGGACGACAGCGCCATGTTCTCCGCATGCCCGATCTTGCCGTGCAGCGCGGTGATCACGTGGTTGAGGTCGAACAGCACATCACGCTTCGCCTCCTCGCGGATCATGCTCTGGATCCAGAAGATCGCCGCCAGACGCGTGCCGCGCGTCACCGGCTCCACGCGGTGCGCGTTGGTGGAGGCGTACACCACCATGCTCCCCTGCGGCAGCTTGATGCGCCGCTCGCCCTGGTGCTCGGACAGGATCAGCTCGCCCCCATCGTAGGTCTCCGGCGCGCTCAGGAACAGCGTCGCCGACACGTCGGAGCGGATCGACGCCGGCTCGCCCATGAGCGCGTTGTCCACGTGCAGCCCGTAGGTCATGCCCACGTCGTAGCGGTTGAAGATCGGCCCGTTGATCTTGTGCGGGAACGCGATGGAGAAGAACACGCTGTTGCGCCGCAGGACGTCGAGGATCATCGGCGCGCATTTCTGCGCCGCCGCGGCATCGCGCTTCACC
>Ga0224510_10001111_pt1 | contig 18324 bp, 14 predicted proteins | sample SF_May12_sed_USG_FD_170161 | JGI IMG/M metagenome (GOLD analysis project Ga0224510, IMG submission 170161) | Sediment microbial communities from San Francisco Bay, California, United States - SF_May12_sed_USGS_4_1 | ecosystem: Environmental > Aquatic > Marine > Sediment | place: USA: California... | reverse complement strand
AGCAAACGGGCCGCGAAGAGGTCAAGGGCTAGCGATTCGCCGAGAACACCCCGCATCGACACCGCGATATCCTGCAGCTCGGCCGGAAATGTTTCGTTGTTGACGTTGATGCCGATGCCGATCAGCACATACTCTTCATGATGATGTGGGGTAAGCACGGTTTCGGAGAGGATGCCGGCGATCTTGCGGCCGCCGACCAGGACGTCGTTGACCCATTTGAGCTGGCCGCGAACGCCGTAGTGACGGATTGCCTCGCAGCAGGCGAGGCCCGCCGCCAAGGGGTAGAGCCGGGTGGTTTCGGGGAGAAGGGTGTTGGCGAGGATCACCGTCATCCAGATGCCGCCGGGCGGCGCGTGCCAGTAACGGCCAAAACGCCCCTGGCCGTCGGCGAGTTCGCCGGCGAGGATAACGGTGCCGCTGTCGACGGAGAGGCCTTGCCGGTCGCGGTCGTGGATCAGCTGCTTGGCGTGGGCCATGCCGCGGTCGAGCTGCGGGAAGGCATGAATCGATGAGCCGACCACCGCCCCGTAGCGAAAGACCTCCGCCACCGCCTCGGGCGGCAGCAGCCCGCTCCGCACCCCTGCCTCTTCGTCACGGATAAGCTGCCGGACCAGGGAAGGGGTCAGGAGGTCTATTCCCATTCCGCCTTGACGCGGGTGATGATTTTCTGGATGTAGGAGAGTTTTTCCTTGGCGCAGATGCCGATCAACGGCTCATCGAGCTCGGCGGTGACGCCGGGCTTGAAATAGACCGAATGAATGATCCCCGGCTCGCCGGTGTAGTACACGGGGATATCACGTTTCATCAGCGACATGGTGAGGATCTCATCGCCGTTCTTGATGGAAACGCCGCGCTGGCCGTATTTCTCGATCCGCGCCTGCAGATCGAGCGAGAAGAAATATTTCGCCCGCTCCGGGGCACGGAACTGGAACAACACCTTCCGCAGAATGCTGTCGATGATCTCCCGCTTCTTGAGGGGATGCTTGATCACCATGATCTTCTCGCCCGCCTCGACAAAATGCCCTTCCAGATCATCGCGGACCGAGGAGATAACGCCGTTGGTGAGGCAATGCACCATTTTCGGATTCCGCTCCCGCTCAAGAACGTAGAGAGGCGTACCCGGCACATGGCTCCATTCGCCGCTGGTACCCTCCACCACATCGCCGTTTCTGACCTTGAACCTGATCCGGCCGGTGTGGATGGTATGCATATCCACGTAGCTGTATGGATCTGACCGGTACTGGGTAAGTATCTCGTCGAAATCGATGTCCTGTTCCATGACTTGGTTCGGCATAAGTATTATCGGTAATAAAGGTTGCGGCCGCCCATGGTCATCAGCGACTTATGAAGATTGCGCCGGAATTCCCGACGATCCCAGATGCCATGGATATGTCCGCGCTTTAACGCATTGCGGGCGCTGTGGTAGTCGGGCGGGATATCCTGGCCGGTGGTATCGCGGATGACCCGATGGCCGGCGAAACCGATCCGGCTCGAACGGATGGCGAACTGATAATGGGAGCAGCCCAGGAAGCTCGCCACCGGCCCGGCATAGGAGTTGTTGTCGTAGACCACGATATACAACCCGCCGGAATCAACATACTCGCGCACCGCCATGGTGCATTTCGGCATCTGCACGACCCCAAGCGTCCCCTCCTGGATGCGGATGCCGCCGGTGGTATGCACATAGGACAACAACGGCCGCCGCTTGATGCGGGCAATCTCGCAGGCGCGGACGAACTTCTCCCCCTCGGCGGCGCCGACGGTGCCGTTGCGGAAATCGCTGTAGAGCATGGCGACCACGATATCGACCCCCATGACCTTGGCGTCGAAGGTGATGATCCCGCTCTTGCGACCGGTTTTGGCGCGGGCGGCGTTGAGCCGCTTTTCAAAACCGGCGGAGTCCAGAGGGTTGCCGGCGGCGATCTCCGGATTGAACTCCCGGATCGAATCGCTGTCAAAGAGGTGCTGCAGGTACCACTGATACTCCAACGGGAAATGATGCCCGCAGTTCTCGCAGACCCCGCCGAATTCACCGTACAGATCCGGCACCCAGAGATCCTTGCAGCCGTGCTTGGCGGCGTTAGGGCAGGTAACGGTCCGATCCTCGTTGGCCAGCGGACTGGTATAGGTGTCGCCGAACTCAGGCTCACCCCAGGCATTAACATTCTTGCCGGCCACCACCTTGTTCACCTTGGCGCCTGGCTTTCTGGCAACAAAATCGTAGGCGGCGGAAAAAGGCGCCGAAACCTGGCGCAAAAGCACCGAGCCTTCGCCGGAGACGTCCTTGATCACCTTTTGCACCTGCTTCTGCTGACCGCGCAGAAGGTCGTAGCGGAAGCTGTAGTAAGCGCCGCAAAACTGCTTGTACAGCTTGGACATGGAGGTCGGCTTGCCGCTGAAGGCTTTAACCGCCATGTTGCGGTATTTCCTGGAACGCTGCGCCAGCAGCCGTTTCACCTCGTCGCTGTTCAGCTCCCAGGAGATATCGATATGCGGCACCTCGCCTTCACCTTCCGCCGCCTTTTGCACATTCACTTCATAGGCCCGGAATGCACGCAGACTCTTGGTCTTGAGCACCACCTCGTCGGTGGCCCGGATCATTTCAAACTTCACCTGCCGGAAGAAGGCGAAATCATCGCGCTTGGCGCCCAGATCCGGTTCACGGATAATCCGGTCGATGGTCCCCAGCTGCAGGTTGTCGTCGGCAGTGATCTTCAGCCGAACCGCGCACTCCTCGACCAGCTCCTTGGGCATCTTCTCGCCCTCGCGGATCTTGCCCTCGATGGCCGCCGCGCCCTCGGGGGAGATCACCGAATAGTAGCCGTGGGAAAACATCATCCGGAAGTCGGCCATGCCGATGGCCTCGGCGCCGCCGGAGCCACCCTCGGAGATGACCGAAATCATCGGTACCCGCAGTTTCGCCATCGCATACAGATTGCGGGCGATCTGCTGGGCCGCGCCCGGATACTCCTCCACCGGAAATGAGCCGGGGGTGAAGATATAGAAGTGGATGGGAATGCCCTCGGTCTCGGCGACCCGCATGAAACGCAGCGCCTTCTCGTTGCCCCACGGCTTGCTGGAGCCGCCGTTGCGGAATTCCTCGCCGTGTCCCTTCTCGTGCCCGATCACCATCACCTGCTGGGTGACCATCCTCTTCTTCACCTGGCGGACGATGTTGGCCTTGGCCACCACCATCGAGGGGTCAATGTTGGCCTCATCCTCGCCGCCCAGTTCGGTATATTCCTCATAGACATTCTCGAGGATGTCCTTGAGGGAAAAACGCAACGGGCTGCGCACGATCCGCACCCGATCCATGGAGGAGAGATTCTCCTCGCAGCGTTTTTCAAGGAAGGAAATCGATTCCTCAAGGGAACGAACCTCCTGGCTCAAGGCGTCTTCGGAGTAGTCGTAAAAATCCTTTTTCAACAACTCGTATTTTTCCCGCAGGCCGGTGAGGTTGGCCCACTCGTTCCCATCACGGATCTGGGAAAGATAACTCAGACGCTCATCCGTCTTCAGGAGTCGCTTGTTTAGATCTTCCATCTATAATCTCTGCCTGTTTTAAAAGGTGAGGAGCCGGGCCAGATTGTTCTGTAGATACGGAATATTGGTAAGGATAGGTGAGCCGGCGGCATTCTTGCCCTCGATCACCACCTCGTCCATGAATTGCTTGGCCCGCAGTTTGGCCTCGTCCACGCTTTCGCCCCAAACGATGGCCAAGGCCAGGTTGGGGTCATATTCGCTGGGGATCACATAGGGCCGGTCAAAGGGGACATGGGTATAGGTCGCCGCCCAGTCGTGCTTCGGCACCGAAAATCTGTCGATGGTACCGATCCAGGGCGCGAAGCCGCGATGGGTGTCCTCGGCGATGATCCGCATCTCGATGCTGGAGCCGCGGAACTCGATATCCTTCTGCGAATACCCCATCCGGTCGCCCAGCCCCATCCGGATCTGCTCGCGGATCAGATTGGGATGTTCGCCTTTCAGATAGCTGATCCGGGCCGAGACATCGTTTTCAACCTGAATCCGGGTATTGACCTCCAGCAGGTAGGGGCGGCCGTCGCCGGTGACGATCCACTCCCAGGTGCCGACATTGTCATAACGGACGTGGGAGGCGAGCTTCAGTGAATACTCGACCACCTTGTCGAGCACGTCGCCGGCATCGAAATCATAGGCGAAACAGGAGGCATCAAAGCCCGGCGCCGCCTCCAGCCGTTTCTGGCGGCCGGTGCTCTGGATGGTGCAGTTACGGGTGCCGAAGTGGGCGCGCTCGCCGTGGCGGCTGCAGACGATCTGCACCTCCAGATGATTGTAATCGCGCAGGCACTGCTCGATCAATACCCCGCCGTCGCCGAACTGGCGCTTGGCGTAACTCTGAATCTGGCGATAAACACGGCGGAACTGCTCGATCTGGTGCACCTCTTCGATGCCCATGCCACCGCCGCCTGCCGCGGCCTTGACCAGTACGGAAGGATGTTTTATCTGCTGCTCCTGCTGATCCTCAAGCAACTGCCGGGCAATGGCTTCGGCGTCCATCTCGTTATAGATGGGGCCGTCGGTGCCTGGAATGGTTGGGATGCCGAGCCGGTTGGCGACCCGCTTGGTGTTGATCTTGTCGCCGAGATCCTTGATCACCTCCCACTTGGGGCCGATGAAGGTCAGGGGCCGATCACGCACGGTCACCCGCCGGGCAAAACGAAAATCTTCCGAGAAAAAGCCGTATCCGGGATGGATGGCGGTACACTTGGTATGATCGGCGACAGCCAGGATATCGTTGGGATCGGTGTAACTGGAAACGCGCCAGGCCTTGTTCCGGTTGCTTTGGCTGTCGAGATTGAGACGGACGTGCTGAGAATCGACGTCCTCGGGGGTATAAATGACTATATAATCAAGACCCAGATCCTTGCATGCTTCCATGATCCGGATGGCGATTTCGCCACGATTTGCAATCAGTACTTTATCTTTCAAAAGTGATGACCTCGCATCAATCATTCATTGAACGTGGGGCGGACCCGTCAGGTCCGGGCCTTCGTTGCGCCATGACGGGCTCACACACCATGAGTCCGCCACATCGCTCGTATCATCAATCTGATATGGTGCCGACGCCAGCGACCGTTGCTCGAGAGATGCTGCCTTCCGGACGATCTTGGGTAGATTTAACCTTTTTGCGAACAAAATAAAAGGATGAATAATCCTCATCCGATTATCCACCCCGCGGAAAAGTCTAGTTCTACAAACTTCGCCTCTTGGATTCGCCCGTGGCCGTCATCATTTTGCAACATCCCCGGAGATACGCCCCTGCATCCACAGGAAACCAACCTAAGCACCCATAAGCGAGCCTTTTATACCGATTTTCACCCGCAACGTCAATTTTTTTTCGCCCCAGACCAATTTAGATCGAGGAAACGGGATGTTAGACACACGAAGGCGGAAGTTCGGCAGCACATCCGCGCCGGCGCCAAACCTTTCCCGGAAAGACGGACCCCTACCACGAAAATAATGATAGCGGACGATGGCATCTATGACGTATCATTGGTGTCAATTAATATCGAACTATCAACAATCACCCCCTTTTGTCATCACTCAATGGATTCAGAACCTCCTTCTCACGACACCACCGAACCATCGCTATTCAGGCGCATCCTTCACACCATCAACCAACTGAGGGTCCCCGACACCACCGAAGACCTGGAACAGGAAATCCAGGAACTGATTGACGAGGGTGCCGAACAAGGGTTGATCAGCAGCCACGAAGGCCGGATGATCAGCAGTATCCTCGAGTTCCGGGAAACCCTGGCCAGAGAGGTCATGACCCCGCACACGGAGATGATCTGCGCGCCGGACACCACCTCTATCCGCGATATCGTCGCCATGATCACCGAGCATGGTTTCAGCCGCATCCCCATCTTTGCCGGCTCGCCTGACCATATCATCGGCATCCTGCACGCCAAGGATCTGCTCACCTACTCCCTCGGCGACACCCCGGCGCCGGAAATCACCAAGATTGTCAAGCCGGCCTACTTTATCGCCGAGGATTATAAGATCGTCGACCTGCTGAAGGATTTTCAGACCCAGAAGAACCACATGGCCATTGTCACCGACGAATTCGACAGCGTACGCGGCCTGGTCACCATGGAAGACGTTCTCGAGGAGATCGTCGGCGAAATCACCGACGAATACGACAAGGCGAAAAACAACTGGAAGGAGATCGACGCCAACACCCTGATCGCCGACGCCAAGGTCGATGTTGAAGAGATAGAAAACTTCTTTGATGTCGAACTGCCGGAGGGCCCCTATGAATCCGCGGGCGGCTTGATCCTGCACCACCTCGGCCATCTCCCGGGCTCCGGGGCCACGGTCGAGGTGGGCCAACTTACCTTTCAGGTACTCGCCGCCACCAACCGCCGCATCAAGACCGTCAAGGTCTGCAAGAAAAAAAGCAGCGACAAATGACCGAACGCCATCGCAAAGCCGTACCGGTCCTCGCCTCCGGCCTGCTGCTCTTCAGCGCCACGCCTGGCATGCCCGGAATAGCCCTCTGCGCCTGGGCGGCGCTGGTACCGCTGCTCCTTGTCAGCCGCGCCGCCAACTCGCCGGCCAACGCCGCGTGGCTGGGCCTCGGCTGCGGTATGATCTTCTACCCCCTCACCCTTGCCTGGATTACCATCGTCCTCGGCACGTACGGCCATCTCGACTGGTGGCTGACCATCCCGGCCCTGTTGCTGCTCTCCCTCTATATGAGTATCTTCCTGGCTATTTTCACCGCCGGCTGCCGTTTCAACGACGATCGCCTGCCGCTGCCCATCCTCGCCCCGACCCTGTGGGTTGGCCTCGACTACCTGCGCGCCGGACTATTCTCGGGCTTTCCCTGGCTGGATCTCGGCTACACGCAATTCCGCAGCAACCCCATCCTGCAAACCGCCGATCTATTCGGTCATCACACCGTCACCTTCCTGATCGTCATGGTGAACGCCATGCTGGTCGTCCTCGTCACCTTCTATAACGAAAAATCGCAGCCGGACGACGACCGGCCCGACCGGGGACTACGCTTGGCTACCACCCTCCTCCCCGCCGCACTCCTGCTTGCCGCCGCCGTAGGCTATGGTTCCTACCGCCAACAACAGGTGGCCGGCCTGTGCAACGGCGCGGATGAAATAACCGTCACCGTGGTCCAGGGCGATATTCCCCAGGATGAAAAATGGTCGGCTAGGTTCCAGCGGGAAACGGTGCAGCGCTATCTCACCCTCTCACAAAAGGCGCTGGACGGCAAAATCCGGCCCTCCCTCCTGGTCTGGCCCGAGACCGCGCTGCCCTTTTACCCCATGGAGAGCCCCTTTTTCGTTGAGGTTGTTGATACGTTGGTCAACAAGCGGCAGGCCAATCTGCTGTTTGGCGCCCCCCATCGACTCCGGCCGGCCCCCAACTCCGACCCGCAGTATTTCAACAGCGCCTTCCTGATGGTGCCGGCGGACCGTCCCCTCTCCGGGATGAACCTGCCGCTTGCCGCGAGCCCCCCGTACGGCCGGATCAGCGGCCGCTACGACAAACAGCATCTGGTTCCCTTCGGGGAATACATCCCCCTGCGCTTTATCCTCCCCACACTGGCGCCGGTGGTGGAAACCATCGGCGACTTCACCCCCGGCCGGGCCACCGGACCAATCGCTTGCGAGAACGCGCGGATTGGGGTATTAATCTGCTTCGAAAGCATCTTCCCGGAACTGGCCCGCACCCATGTCGCCAACGGCGCCAACCTGCTGGTCAACATCACCAATGACGCCTGGTTCGGACACTCCAACGCCCCTTGGCAGCACCTGGCGATGGCCACCTTCCGGGCCGTGGAGAATCGCCGCAGCCTGGCCCGCGCCGCCAATACCGGCGTCAGCGGCTGCCTTGACCCCCTCGGCCATTCGGCAAAGCTTTCAACGCTATTCACCGCCAGCCAGATAACCGCCAGGCTGCCCCTGCTGTCCGCCGATACGATCTATGGCCGTTTCGGGCATCACTTCGGGTTTCTTTGCCTCCTGATCTCCCTGGCGGGCTGGATAAGACTGCAATCTTCGCAGAAAAATCGATAAGGAGACAAAACATGTCCGCAGAATTGAAACAACAAATCCAAAACCTGAAAGATCGCCTCCTTGCCCTGCGGGACCATCTTTGAAGTAGATGACAAGAAAAACCGGATCGCTGACCTCGAATCGCAAACCCTGGCCCCCGGCTTCTGGGACAATACCGCCCTGGCGCAGAAGATCCAGAAGCAGATTGGCGCCCTGCAGGGGGTAGTCGACAACCTCGAGACCTGCCAGGAAGCCCTCGATGAAGCGGAGCTCATGCTGGAGCTTGCCATCGACGAAAAGGATGACGAGACCGAACGGGAGGCCGCGCAACTGCTCGTCGATCTTGAAAAGAAGATCGCGGTGTTCGAGCTCGAACGGATGTTCACCGGCGAGCACGACACCAACAACGCCCTGCTCACCATCCATGCCGGCGCCGGCGGCACCGAGGCCCAGGACTGGACGGACATCCTCCTCCGGATGTATCTGCGTTGGGCCGAGGACAAGGCATTCACCACCGAAATCCTTGACTACCTGCCCGGCGACGAGGCAGGCGTCAAGAGCGTGACCGTCATGATCACCGGCCGCTACGCCTACGGGATGCTGCGTTCGGAAATGGGCATCCATCGCCTCGTCCGCATCTCGCCTTTTGACACCGGCGGCCGCCGACACACCTCGTTCGCCTCGGTCTTCATCTTCCCGGAGTTGGACGACGACATCAAGGTCGAGATCAACGAGAAGGATCTGCGCATCGACACGTACCGCGCCAGCGGCGCGGGTGGGCAGCATGTCAACAAAACCAGTTCGGCGATCCGGATCACCCACCTGCCCACCAATATCGTGGTCCAGTGCCAGAACGAACGCTCCCAGCATCGCAACAAGGATACCGCCATGAAGATGCTGCGGGCGCGGCTCTATGACCACGAGAAGCAACTGCAGAACGAGCAGCAGCAGGACCTGCACGGCGACAAGAAGGAAATCGCCTGGGGCAGCCAGATCCGCTCCTACGTGCTGCAGCCGTACCGGATGATCAAGGACCACCGCACCAATGTGGAAATCGGCAATGTTGATTCGGTGCTGGACGGCAACCTTGACCCGTTCATCAAGGCGTTTCTGCTCTGGGAACATTGATCCACGATCCTCCCGGTCGGGCCCCTGCGGCACGACCGGGAGGCGTTTTTTACCAAACGGGGGAGACCAACGTGACCGACTGCGCCAAATGCGGCGCCTGCACCGCCGTCTGTCCGGTTTACCGGGTGACCGGCCGTGAATTCCTGACCGCCAGGGGCAAGCTCCACCTCCTGGAGCGGCTCTCGACCCGGGATTGTTCGGCAAGCTACGCCGACATCCTCTCCCAATGCCTCCTCTGCGGCGCCTGCGAGGCAAGCTGCCCGCGCGGGCTTGACATCACCCGCCAAATTGCCGAGGCGCGGCACGACCTGCCGCTGCTGGTCGGCGACCATCCGTTTTTCGCGCGGCTGCTCAAACAAGCGCTTGCCACCCCGGCGCTGATGACCGGCCTGGCAAGCCTCAGAACGGCATGCGAGCGTTTGCTGCCGCCGCACAGCGGCCTCAGAACCCGCCTCGGCCTTCCCCCGACGCCTCACCTGCGGCCGGATGCGGGCACCGCCCCCCTTCCGGTGCAAACGCCGCCGCAATCGGCCGTCGCCTACTTCAGCGGCTGCTTCGCCCGCTATCTGGAGCCGGAGATCAGCCGCGCCACCGAAAAACTCCTCCTGCGCAGCGGGAGCACCGCCCCACACCAGCCAACAGCACAGACGTGTTGCGGCCAAGCCGCCTACAGCAGCGGCGACCGCGCCGAGGCCATCCGCCTGGCCAAGCGCAACATCACGGCCTTTGCCGACCACGCCCAGCCAATCCTCACCTCGTGCGCCAGCTGTTACAGCCATCTCGCCTCATATCCGGCGCTCCTCCGCGACGAACCGGAATGGTCTGTACGCGCCCGCAATTTTGCCGATCGCCTCCGCGAGTTTTCCTCCTTCTTCGCCGATTCCGCGCCCCTGGCCATGCAACTGGCGCCGCCATCAGAGCCGCCGTCCCAACAATCGGTTTTCTATCATGACCCCTGTCACCTGCGCTTCGGCCACCGGATCGTCACCCCGCCGCGCCGCCTGCTTGCCAGCGCCGGTTTTCACCTCCATGCCCCCTTGCATGGCCCCCAATGTTGCGGCATGGGCGGCCTCTTTCATCTCGCTCATCCGGAGCTCGCAGACAAGATCCGCACCCGTCTGCTGGACGACCTTGGCTCCCCCCTCCCCGACCTCGTCACCACCACCTGCACCGGCTGCCTCCTGCATCTGCGCTCCGGCCGGTACCGGCAGGGAGAAACGCCGCCGGTGCCGCACCTTGCCGTTCTGCTCGCCGGACAACTGAAAACCTGACCACCATGGTGGAGAATCTTGCGAAATTCACGATGGAGGGTATAATGGCGCATTCTTTTCCACGGCGGCCGTGCGCCACGAAACCTTCGAGGAATACCGATGCACAAGACATCCTGCCAGACGATTATCGTCGCGCTTTTGCTGTTTCTTCTCGCCGCTCCCGGCTATTGCGCCGTTGATTCGAAGCCCGCTCGCACCTTCAAGACAGACGCTCCGCCCCTGGATACCGCCATCACCGCCGACGGCAAATGGACCTTTATCCTCACCGAGGGAGGGCGCATCCGCATTTACGATCAAAATGGCACCCTGGACGACACCATAACCGTTAACCCCGAGATGGACAGCCTCGCCATCTCCGGCTCCGGCGAAAAACTTCTCCTCTCCAGCCGCCGCACCAAGAACATCCAAACCATCGATCTCACCTTCGTCGCCGTCATCAACAATGACGACTCGCCCTCCATGGGGCCACCCCAGGCGCCGGTAACGATCGTGATTTTCAGCGATTTCCAATGCCCATACTGCGCCAAGGTGGGCGCCCTGCTCGAATACGCCCTCGAACACAATCCGGAAACCGTGCGGGTGGTGTTCAAACAGTTTCCGCTCTCCTTCCACAAATACGCACAAGCTGCCGCCATCGCCTCCCTGGCCGCCAACAACCAGGGAAAATTCTGGGCGTTCCACGATCTTCTCTTTCAGCACGGCAAGGAGTTGAGCGATCAGAAGATTGAAGCGCTTGCCAAGGAGGCGGGCCTGAACATGAAGCGGTTCCGCACCGACATCAAGAACGAACTGCTCAGCGACCGGGTCGCCCAGGATATCCAGGAAGGACAGCGCAACGGCGTCCGCGGCACCCCGACCATCTTTGTCAACGGCCGCAGCCTCAACGAGCGCTCCCCGCAGGGGCTGCAGACGCTCATCGACCAAGAGCTGGCCAGGACCAAGGCAAAAAACAGATAAACAACCCACGCCGCGCGGCGCCAACAACTTTCGAGCATCCCTTGACCCAGAAAAAACTGAACCTCCATGACACCGAGGCCGCCAAACTGCTGTACGGCGACCTGAACCGGAACCTTGAAGCCCTGGAACGGGCTGTGGGCGTCAAGATCGGGGTGCGCGGCGGCGCCCTCACCATCAGCGGCAGCGACCACGAGGTGGCGGTGGCGGAACAGGTGACAAACCAACTGTACGGCTTAATATGCGCAGGCTACCCCGTATACCCGCAGGATGTGGTTTACGCCGCCCGCGCCATCGAACGCGCCCCCAAGGCCGACCTCAAGGAAATCTTCCTCGACGAGGTCTACATAACCGCCCGCAACCGGCTCATCTCACCCAAGGGGCCGAGCCAGAAACTCTATATCGACGCGATCCGCAAGAGCGATATCGTGTTCGGCATCGGTCCGGCCGGAACCGGCAAAACCTATCTGGCCGTGGCCATGGCCGTAGCGGCGCTGACCAGCAACCGGGTCCGGACGATCATCCTCACCCGCCCGGCGGTGGAAGCCGGCGAGCGGCTGGGCTTTCTCCCCGGCGACCTGGCCCAGAAGGTAAACCCCTATCTGCGGCCGCTGCATGACGCCTTAAACGACATGCTGGGTCACGAAAAAGCCGCCGAACTCACCGAACAGGGGATCATCGAGATCGCCCCCCTTGCCTTCATGCGCGGCCGGACCCTGAACAACGCCTTCGTGATCCTGGACGAGGCTCAGAACACCTCCCGCGAGCAGATGAAGATGTTTCTGACCCGGCTGGGCTTCAACTCCAAGGCGGTGGTGACCGGCGACATCACCCAGATCGACCTGCCGACGCAACAGCCCTCGGGCTTGATCGAGGCAAGCAAGCTGTTGCAGAATATCGACGGGATCGATTTCGCCTTCTTTACCGACGCCGACGTGGTCCGCCATCCGCTGGTGCAGGACATCATCCGCGCCTACGAAAAAAAGACGCCCCGGGCCAGGAAATGAGGCCCGCGCCGTCACCTGCAGGCGTTCGAACCGTGCGACACCGGCAACCGACAACAGCCAAGGGATAACACCATGCCCGTACTCCTCAGCGCCGACCACCCGCAACCGCTGCCGGTCAGCCTCAGCACCGTCAGGACCGACGCCGAACGCCTGTTGCAGTTGTGCGGACAGCAACCGTGCGACTGGAGCATCCTGCTCGTCGACGACCCCCGGATGGCCCGACTGAACGAACAGTACCGCGCCAAGAAGGGGCCGACCAACGTCCTTGCCTTTTCCTTGCGGGAAGGCGAGACATACCCCGACGACGGGCCGCTGGGCGACGTGGTGATCTCGCTAGACACTGCGGCCAGGGAGGCACAACGGGAAGGGATATCCCTGCGCCGTCGCCTGCAGATCCTGCTCATCCACGGGCTGCTACACCTCCTCGGCCAGGATCACGAACGATCAGAGGCCGAGGCCGAACGGATGGAAGCCGACGAACGGCAACTGCTCAACCGCCTTGACGACACCCAAAGGAGAACCTCGATGACCAATCTCGCCATCAATGTCGACCATGTCGCCACCCTGCGCCAGGCCAGGGGCATCAACGAACCCGACCCGGTGCTGGCCGCCGGGATATGCGAACTCGCCGGGGCGGCAGGTATCGTCGTCCACCTTCGGGAGGACCGCCGCCACATCCAGGACCGCGATGTCTACCTGCTGCGGCAAACGGTGAAAACCAAACTCAACCTGGAAATGGGGGCGGCACCGGAGATCATCAACATCGCCCTGGATGTCAAGCCGGATATGGTGACCCTGGTGCCGGAGAAAAGACAGGAGCTGACCACCGAGGGCGGCCTCAACGTCACCGGCCAGAAGAAGAAACTCGCCGCGGTCATCGACCGATTCATCGGCGCCGGCATCCCGGTAAGCCTCTTCATCGACCCGGACCTGAAACAGGTCAAGGCGGCCAAGGATATCGGCGCGACCTTTGTTGAAATACACACCGGCCGCTACTGCGACGCCGACGACGAAACGGAACGGGCAAAGGAGTTCAATCTGGTGGCGGCTGCCGCCGACGAGGCCTTTGCCATGGGCTTACGAGTCAACGCCGGCCACGGCCTCAACTACCTGACCACGGCTCCGGTGGCGGCGCTGAAAAGCATCGAGGAATTGAGTATCGGCCACGCGATCATGGCACGGGCGATCTTTGTGGGGCTGGATCAGGCGGTGCGGGAAATGCTCGCCCAGGTTGCTGCGGGGAGCCGGTAAGACAGGGAAAACCTTTTGGCGCAATCACATCATCTTTTCGATATGGGCCCTCTCCTCATCCAGCATCTTCCGGATGTGAATCTGGCGCGTTTTCTTTTCGAACTGAATCACCACTCCGTCTTCCTCCATGGTGAAGAGACGGGCGATGCCGCCGATCTTGATCGTGACGCCGGCAAAGAGGGTATCATACACATAGACGCATTCATCGGTTAGCTGCTCCATCTCTTCCTGGAGCTTCTTCTCGGCCTCCGACAACATGTTGACCCGTTCCATCAGCTTGGGCATCACGGCGGTCATCTTCTTGAGCAGGGCGAGTTTTTCCGGTGGCATCTTGTCACCCTCGGCCTTCTTCATCGCCTCCAGCGCGCCGATATTCTTGATGGTCTGATTCAATCGCTCAGGCCAGATCGCCAACTCCTCATCAAGCTTTTTCCGCCGCACCTCAAGGCCGGGGTTGATGCCGACGCTCACCTCGGTGACCACCTCGCCGTCCGACCCCAGGTTCTTCACATAAACCGAACCGCCCACTACGTACGTCCCGCCGACAACGGTGCCGTTACCCTTGACCGCGACCAGGTCGCCGCCGGTTTTGACCTTCCCCTGCACCATGAAATCCTTGACCGTCAAACTGCCGAGGGTTTCGAGGATTGGACCGTTTTCCACAAAGCCGACGTTCATGTCGCCCTTGCTGCGCAACAGTACCTCTTCGCCAACGATGCTGCCGTTGACGACAAGCTTGCCATGGGTCAGGATTTCGGCGTTGTTGATATTCTTCTGAACCGTGACATTACCCTTGCTGCGAATCTTGAACCCCGGCAGCACATCCCCGGCAATGGTCAATGATTTGCCGCAGAAGGCGATATTGCCGACGCTCATATCGAGATCGCCCTTGACGACATGGGAGTCGAAGACCGAAGGCTTGCCGTCGGCCATCAAAAATTTTCCGTCCAGGGTTGAGACGACCTTGCGGCCATCCTCGGAAACCTTGACGCCAGGGCCGCCCTTCAGGGCGATATCCTTGCCGGGCTTGGAGGGGATGGTGATACCAAAGACATCCTTGCCGGGTGTGCCGTCGGTGAGGGGAATTTTTTCGAGCAGGAGCTGACCGGCATTGACATTGACAATGGTGCCAAGCTCACGGAAATCCACGGTATCCCGCTTCGCCTCCTTCTGCTTGGGCGACCGCACCATGGAGGGCTTGACATGCATCTTGACCCTGGCGTTTTCCCCCTTCACCGGCGGCACGCCCTTGGCCACGTCAACGAAGTTATCGTCCCGGACCACCGGTTTTGGCAGCAGGCCATGAATGATCTCATACTCGACAAGAACCGCGTTGACCTTGGCGGCATCAAACGACTCGATATCGGGCAGTTCCCCATCCTGCTCAACCGGGATGAGATACGCCGCCAGCCGGTCCTTTGCCACCTTGAGCAGAAAAGCATCGTCGAGGACGCTTACCCCGCCTTTGAAAAGTTTCTCATCCGCCATTCATCTCACCGATATGGATACTGGCCTCACAACTCTATCGAAATCAGTCTATCCGCCCGGGGCAATACGGCATCGAGCCCCCACGACACGTTTCTCCATGTTACCTATCGGCCCGCTTCACATTTTCTGAAGCAGAATGCGCCATCCGGCACAATTCACAACTCCTGTTCCAACCCCTTGATATGCTCCTGCTCACCGAGCACCACCATGATGTCGCCAGGCAGCAGCATGCTTTGCGGATTGGGGTTGAACAACATCTCGCCATTCTCACGCTTGATGGCAACGACAATCAAATCGTATTTCTTGCGAATCCCGGAGCTCTGCAGCGGCATATTGACAATCTTCGCCTTGTCGGAAACCGCCAGTTCCTCCAGCCGCAACCCCAACTCGTGGGTTGACGTGTTGACGGCCAGATCGATAAAATCGATGACCGTCGGCCGCACCAGTTGCTGCGCCATCCGGCAGGCGCCGATGTAGTACGGGGATATCACCTTGTTGGCGCCGGCACGCAGCAGTTTGGTTTCCGCACCCTCCTCGCCGCTGGAGCGCGCCATGATATACAGATTGGGGTTGAGTCCGCGCGCGGTCAGGGCGATATAGACATTATCGGCGTCGGAGGTAACTACCGCGATCAACCCTATGGCCTCGCTGATGCGGGCCTTCAACAGCACATCGTCAACCGACGCTTCACCCTCCAGGGCCAGATACCCGAGGTCATTTATTTTCTGCAACTCGACGGGATCCTTTTCGATGATCACGAAATCCCGCTTGTTCTCCTTCAGAATCTTACATATCACCCTGCCGATCCGGCCGAATCCGCAGACGATATAATGCTTCTTGAGGCCGGACACCTTTTTCTCCATACTGCCTCTCCCAAAAATCCTCTGCAAGCCCCCCTCGATCATCGCCTCGGTGATCTCGCTAAACAAATAAAGCATAAAGCCGGCGCCGATGACAATCAGCACCATGGTAAAGATCTTACCGATGGGATGCAGGGGCACGATCTCGCTGTACCCGACCGTGGTGATGGTAATCACGGTCATGTACAAACCATCCAGCACGGTTGCGCCTTCAATGGCCATGTAGCCGCAGGTACCGAAAAGAAGGATGACACACAACAGGATTGCACTGACAATTATTTTCTTCATCAATCCCTGCGTTCCGCTTTCATTCCACCCTCGCCGCGACCCAGCCGCCCGACACAGTCCCTCAAAGTGACAATATCTGCTTATAATTCAAGACTATACTTTTCGTTTTACCTAAATGTCATTAACAATTCAACAATACGAAAAAAAAACCGATTCCCAGAGCGCTTTGCAGACAATTTCCGCGGCTACAACCAACAAGATGCCACTCAACGAATCAAGTTTCCCGGCAAGCAGCCGATAAGTTCATTAAAGGCGGTTACAAGAGCAACCACGAACCAAAGGAAGGAACGCCATGACCCACCAACAAGCCATTCGAGTCCTGATGCTGAGCCCTTTCTATTACAAGATGGATCTTTCCTCGCGGATGATGCTGATCCACGAATTTTGCGCCATCTACGCCCAGATCAACACCCCGGAACGCTGACGCGCAGCGCCTGCCGCCGGCCGGATTCACACTACGCCTGGTTCCGACCGGCAACGATCATAGCCGTTTGAATGCGATGATCGCGCCACCCCATCCCACTGTCCCAAGCGACACCCTGCCCCGCCCGCCGATCCCCCCCAAACGTAACGAGATATTTTATTGGCATTTTTTCCTGTAATTGGTTTATAGTTTTGACCGTTTTGATGCACAGATTTCGTTGCCCAGACGTGCCGACAGTATCTTCGCAACCACACCCGAGACCACGGCCCACCACGACCGCGTTCACCTTACATACCCGGTGCCGGCACCTCACCTGACGCATCTGCCGTATCACATTGATCGAGATTGCTTTGCGTTTCACAATAATATCCATCAATTTTTTCACACAAAGGAGCACCGCATGAACATTCTCGTTTTCGGTCCCAACGGCAGCGGCAAAGGCACTCAGGGCGCCATCATCCAGAAAAAATACAATATGCCTCACATCGAATCCGGCGCCATCTTCCGCAAGAATATTGGCGGCGGCACCGAACTGGGCATGAAGGCCAAGGAATATATCGATCGCGGCGATCTGGTGCCGGACAACATCACCATCCCGATGATCCTGGACCGCCTGCAAGAGGCCGACTGCAAACAGGGCTGGATCCTCGACGGCTTCCCCCGCAACAAGGTCCAGGCCGAAACCCTTGCCAAGGCCCTCACCGACGCCAAGATGCCCCTTGACTACGTGGTCGAGATCGTTCTTCCCCGCGATGTTGCCAAGCTGCGGATCACCGGCCGCCGCCTCTGCGTCAACGACAACAACCACCCCAACCACATCGCCTTCGACGCCATCAAACCGGTGGAAAAAGACGGCAAGCTGGTCTGCCGGGTTTGCGGCGGCGCCCTCAACACCCGCGCCGACGATCAGGACGACGTGGCCATCGACAAACGCCACGACATCTACTACGACGACAACACCGGCACCATGGCCGCGGTCAACGTCTTCAAGGCCATCGGCGGCAAAACCAAGGTGATCTCCGTGGACGGCAAGGCCTCCATCGACGCCGTTTCCGCTTCGATCATGAAGGATCTTGTCTGATCGCAGAGCAACACCGCAAGCCACATAAAAAAAGCCATGCGCCCGGCAAGGGTTGCATGGCTTTTTTTGTGATACCGCCCCGCCGCAGGGCGGATCGCTATCAGTGGCTGTCCCGACCGAACCGTTGCCACGCCTCGCGGTACAACCCATTCAACCGCTCCTCAAACTGCAGACGATACGGCTCAAGCTCGTTGGCCTTGAGGCCCGGTGGCACGAACAACGGTTCGCCATGGCAGATGGCAAGCTTGGCGAACGGCTTGGGGAGCATGGTCCGGTCCCAGCTTTTGAACACGAAAAAGCGATCCGCCGCCGCCACCACCGGCAGGATCGGCGCGCCGGTGCGGCTGGCGATGAGCAGCGCCCCGGCCTGGGCGACAAAGGCCGGCCCCTGGGAGCCGTCGGCGACAATGGCGGCCGCGCATCCCCTGCCCATGGCGGCGACAATCCCTCGCATGGCCTTCACCACCCCGCTCTTGCCCCGGGAGGCGCGGACGATCTCGCAGCCACGGCGGGCCAGC
>Ga0224510_10001110_pt1 | contig 18325 bp, 18 predicted proteins | sample SF_May12_sed_USG_FD_170161 | JGI IMG/M metagenome (GOLD analysis project Ga0224510, IMG submission 170161) | Sediment microbial communities from San Francisco Bay, California, United States - SF_May12_sed_USGS_4_1 | ecosystem: Environmental > Aquatic > Marine > Sediment | place: USA: California... | reverse complement strand
CTCTCGGGTGACGGTGACAACGATGTGGCCGTGTTGTTCGACCACGTCCAGCACGCTGTCTCCGAATCGCGCCCGCAGCCGAGCGGCGGCCTCGTCAGCAGACAACCGGCGCCCGGCACCGAACCGCGCCCGCAGCCCAGAGGCGGCCTCGTCAGGAGACAGCGGGCTGAACCTTTCCACCGAACTTCTCCGCGATGTCTTCGTCCTTGATCTTGTTCTGCAGCTCGATGATGCCGTGCAGGAGCGCCTCGGGACGCGGCGGGCATCCAGGCACGTAGACATCGATCGGCACGATCTGGTCGACGCCCTTGGTCACCGAGTAGCTGTCCCAATACGGGCCGCCGCAGTTCGAACATGATCCGAACGAGATCACGTACTTCGGATCGGGCATCTGCTCGTAGACACGCTTGAGTGCGGGCGCCATCTTGTCGGTGAGGGTTCCCGCGACGACGAGCAGATCGGCCTGCCGAGGACCATGCGCCGTCGGGATCACACCCAGGCGGATGAAGTCGTTCTTGGACGTCGATGCCGCGATGAACTCGATGGCGCAGCACGCCAGGCCGAAGTTCATGACCCACAGGGAGTAGCGGCGCCCCCAGTTGAGGATGAACTTCACGGGCTGGATCCTGGGCAGTGGGGTCTTCTCGGTGATCACGCCCACCGCAGGACCCCCTTGCGCCACGCATAGAGGAGACCCACGGCGAGGATCCCGATGAAGATCGTCATCTCGACCACGGCGGCGTACCCGATGCTTTCGAGCACGCGCGCCCACGGGAAGAGGAACACGCTCTCGACGTCGAAGATGACGAACAGGAACCCGTACACGTAGTAGCGCACGTGGCTTTGGGACCACCCATCGCCGACCGGGTCGATGCCGCACTCGTAAGTGGTCAACTTCTCGCGGTTCGGCGCGTTCGGCGCCACGAGTCGGGCGGTCGTGAACGCCACGGCAACCAACAGGGCACCCGCGGTCAGGACCGCCAGCACCACTCCGTATGACGAGTAGTAATCGCTCATGAACGTGAAGGGCTCCTCGGGCGCCCGTATCCTAGCAGCGCCTTCTCGCCGGTTCGCACGTTGCCAGCGGCGCTCATGTGGGCTCGGCTCCGCACCGCGCCGCAAGGAATTTCGCGAGCTGGATCAAAGCGTGCCGCGAATGCCCCTCGGGCAGTCGGTGGGCCAGCCTGGTCGCCCGCCGCACCTCGTCGGTCACGGCCGCGCGCGCTGTCTCGACCGACCCTCCTGAGCGCACGATCTCGAGCGCGCGGTCGAGCATCTCCCCATCGGGGGCGCCGTTCGACAGGATGCGCGCGAGCTCCGCACGGTGCTCGTCGTGTGCGAGGGCCTGCAGTACCGGCAACGTGTAGACACCCTCTCTCAGGTCCTGGCCGGGTTCCTTGCCGAGCTCCATCTGGGACGACGTGATGTCCATGATGTCGTCCGAGAGCTGATAGGCCAGGCCGAGCGCGTCACCGAACTCCTCCAGCACGTCGACGTGTTCGGGGTCGGCATCGCTCAGCATCCCGCCCAGACGGCACGACGTCGCGATCAGCGACGCAGTCTTGCGCCTGATGATCTCGAGGTAGTTGGAGACCTCCTGGTCCACCTTCGCCGACGTCGACACCTCGCGGATCTGTCCGTCGCACAGCACGGCGATCGTCCTCGACAACAGGGCGCAGACTTCGGTGCCGAGGTCGGTCGAGATCTCGGAGGCTCGCGCGAACAGGAAGTCCCCCGTGAGGATCGCGACGGTGTTGTCCCAGCGCACGTTGGCACTCGGCGCGCCCCGCCGGGCGTCGGCCTCGTCGATCACATCGTCGTGGTACAGCGTGGCGAGGTGCACCAGCTCGATCGAGACCGACCCGGGGATGAGACGCGGGTCTGCCGGATCGCCGAAGTACCCGGCGAGGAGCACGAGCATCGCCCGGAATCGCTTCCCGCCCGCCGCGATCAGGTACGAGGAAGTTTCGGTCAGCATGCCTGAAGCCTCGATCTGCACCGACTTCTCGAGCGCTTGCTCGACCTGATCGAGGCGTGTTCGCACCTCGGATTCGAGCGCAGCGTCGGGCGGCTCCAGCCCGGGGATCACCCGGCGACTCATACGGCTCCTTCCTTTCCAGGACTCACCACGTGAGCACCCCGGCCTCCTGCAGCAACGGCACGATCACACCGGGCACGATCCCCAGCACCACGACCGTGACGGCGGGCACTGCAAGCACGAGCCGGGGCAGCGGCGAAGGGTCGGCGATATCCACTCCTCGGGGTTCCTGCATCGCCATCAGCGCGATGACGCGCAGATAGAAGAACGCACCCGCCACGCTCGCGAGCGCGCCGATCAGCACGAGCGGCCAGTACCCGGCGCTCGTCGCTGCACCGAACACCAACACCTTGGCGACGAACCCCGCGGTCGGAGGGATGCCCGCGAGCGAGAGCAGGAACACGCTCAGCAACGCCGCCAACACGGGCTGGCGCCGTCCGAGCCCACGGAACCGGTCGAACCCCGTCTGCTCCCGGATCCCGCCGGAGATCAGCATCACGACCCCGAAGGCGCCGACGACCGCAGCGCTGTAGGAGATCAGGTAGAACAGGGCGGCCGCGATGCCCTCGCGCTCGGGCGAGACGAAGGACGACAGGATGAACCCGGCTTGTGCGACGCTCGAGTACGCAAGCATGCGTTTCACGTCGCGTTGCGCGATCGCGAGCACGCTGCCGAGGATCATCGAGCCCGCCGACAGCACCGCGATCGCGGGCGCGAGGTCCCAAGCGAGCGACCCGAACGCCACGTCGAGCACCCGGACCATCGCCACGAACACGGCCACCTTCGTCGCCGCGGACATGAACGCGGTCACGGGACTCGGAGCACCCTGGTACACGTCCGGCGTCCACATATGGAACGGCACGAGCGAAACCTTGAATCCGAGGCCGACGACGAGCAGGAGCGCCCCCACCAGGGCCAGGGGCTGGCTTCCCCCGACACCCGTGAGCGCGCGAGCCAACCCCTGCACGCTCGTCGTGGCCGACGCCCCATAGCTCATCGCGACGCCGTAGAGCAGGAAGGCGGACGCGAACGCGCCGAGCAGGAAGTACTTCATCGCAGCCTCCGTGGGACCTCGGCGGAACGTGAGTGCGGTCATCACGTAGAGGGCCAGAGAGAGCACCTCGACCGCGAGGAACACCACGATCAGGTCCGCGGCGGCAACCAGCAGGGCCATGCCGCCGAGGGCGAACAGCAGCAGTGCGTAGAACTCGTTGCGACGGAAGTCGTCGCGCTCGAAGTAGTGGAAGCCGAGGTAGGCCCCGAACGCGCCGATCCCACACAGGGCGAGCGTGGCCACCACGGCCAGTCGGTCAATGCTCACCATGCCTTCCAAGGCGGTCGTGGTCTCGCGGTTCCACAACCACAGTGCCGACGCCGCCGCAGCGGCGAGCGCGGCCAGGGTGAACAGCGCGAAGGGCGCCTGCGCCGCGCGCCGAGCGAAGCCAGACGCGAGCAGCGCGATGAGCCCCCCACCGAACAGCATCAACACGGGCAGGATCGCCCACAGCTCCACCCGGGGCGCGTCGATCACGGGATCTCCCCCTCGAGACCGGCGGTGGCCTCGATCTGCGGCCGTCCGCCGCCAGACAGCTGGTGGGAGACCTGCTCCGACGTCGGTCGCATCCGCTCGAGTACCGGGGCCGGGTGCAGGCCGATCCACAGCATCGCGACGACGATCGGCGCCACGATCGCACCCTCGCGCCAGGACAGGTCAGGGAGCGAGCCCCACCGCTCCTTCAGCGAGCCCTGGAAGGTGCGCTGGTAGGACCACAGCATGTAGATCGCAGAGAGGATCACGCCGACGATCGCGATCGAGGCCAGCACCCGGTCGACCGAGAACGTGCCCAGCAGGACGAGGAACTCACCGACGAAGTTGTTGAGTCCGGGCAGCCCGATCGATGAGAGCATCGCCACGACGTAGGCGCCAGCGAGCCACGGCGTCACCTGCACGATGCCGCCGAGTTCGGCGATCTCCCGCGTGTGGGTGCGTTCATAGAGCATGCCGAAGACCAGGAACAGCATGCCTGTGCTGAGCCCGTGGTTCACCATCTGCAGCACCGCGCCGTCCATCGACTCGGCCGAGAACGCGAAGATGCCGAGCACGATCAACCCCATGTGGCTCACCGACGAATAGGCGATCAGCCGCTTGATATCGGTCTGCATCATCGCGACGACGGCCCCGTAGAGGATGCCGATGACCGCCAGCACCATGATCGCGTCGGCGAAGTACCGCGACGCCTCCGGGAACAGGTCGAGGTTGAATCGCAGCATGCCGTAAGGCCCGGTCTTCAGCAGGATCGCGGCCAGCACGATCGATCCTTTCGTGGGCGCTTCGGTGTGGGCGTCGGGCAGCCACGTGTGCAGTGGCCAGACGGGCACCTTCACCGCGAATCCCACGAAGAAGGCGAGGAACAGCCACCGGCCCACGCCCGTCGACAGCTGCAGCTGCTCGAGGGCCGTGAGATCGAACGTCGCCGTGCCGAGTTGGTTCCCCGCTTCGATGTAGAGATAGAGGATGCCGACGAGCAGGAACGCCGAGCCGAACATCGTGTATAGCAGGAACTTCGTCGCCGCGTAGACGCGCCGCTTAGATCCCCACACCCCGATGATGAAGTACATCGGGAACAGCAGGGCCTCGAAGAAGAGGAAGAACAGCAGCAGGTCCAACGACAGGAATGCCCCGATGATCACCGTCTCGAGGAACAGCGACATCGCCATGTATCGACGCACTTGGTGGTCGACCTTCCACGAGGCGGCGACCGCGATCGGGAACATGAACGTGGTCACCATCACGAGCCAGATCGAGAAGCCGTCGACGCCCACGAACCATGAGAGCCCAGCCGACTCGACCCAGGGGTGCTTCGAGACCATCTGGAAGCCGGCCTCGCCGATCTCGAAGTTCGCGAGCATGCCGACCGAGACCGCGAATGCGATGAGCGTCGCCCCGAGTCCGACCCACCGGGCCGCCTCATCGGAGATCGAGCGCCATAGCACCAGCACCGGAAGGCCCGCGAGCGGGGCCGCGATCACAAGGGTGAGCCAGGGCGTCGTGCGCATCTAGATCTTCACCGCCGCGTAGAGGAGCAGCGCCACGCCGCCGGCCATGAACGACAGGGCGTATCGGCGCACCTTGCCCGATTGCCAGATCGGGGCGAGCCCCGAGGCTCGGGTGGCCAGCGTCCCGACCCCGTTGACGGCGCCGTCGACCACCGTGCGGTCGAACCAAGCGAGGGCGGCGGCCCCCCGCAGACCTACGTTGGCGACGATCCATGCGTAGAGGCCGTCGATGTAGAAGCCGTGCGCGAGCACACCTGCCATGCCGGGCTCGCGCTCAGGGAACGAAACCCAGCGCTCCTGGTTGGCCGGTCGGTACAAGCGCCAGGCGATGCCGATACCGATCAAGGTCACGACCACGGCGAGCACCATGAGCACCTGGGTCGAAGGCCCGGCGTCGCCTTCCACGACGTGGCCGAGCACAGGTTCGAGGAACATGGGCAACGTTCCCTCCGGCGTGAGCTCCAGGCCGATGCCGGCGAACAGCGCTCCGACCGCGAGCACGACGAGAGGAGTCCGCATCAGCGCGGACGCTTCGTGGGCAGAGCCCTCGTACCGTCGCTCACCGATGAACGCCGTGAAGTAGAGCCGGGCGATGTACCACGCCGAGACCATCGCGCCGAGAGACCCCAACACGAAGGCCCAGGTCGCGCCGTCGCGGCTGGCGAGGTCGAGGATCACGTCCTTCGTGAAGAACCCGCTGAACGGTGGGAGACCCGAGAGTGCGAGCGCCCCGGCTCCGAACAGCGCCGCGGTCCACGGCATGTCGTGCCGAAGACCGCCGAGACGGCGGACGTCGACCTCGTCGTGCAGTCCATGCATCACGTTGCCCGAGGTCAGGAACAGCAGAGCCTTGTAGAAGGCATGGGCGACCAACAACGCGATCGCGGTGGGATAGAACCCCAGCCCGGCGGCCAGGAACATGAACCCGAGCTGCGACATCGTCGAGTACGCGAGCGCACGCTTCATGTCGTACTGGCCCAGCGAGGAGAACCCCCCGTACAGGGCGCCGGCGAGTCCCACAACGGCCACGACCGCGAGCGCAACGTCGGAGATCTCGAACAGCGCGTGCGCACGCACCACGAGGTAGACACCCGCTGTCACCATCGTCGCGGCGTGGATCAGCGCCGACACGGGCGTGGGGCCCGCCATCGCGTCTGGCAACCATACGTGCAGGGGCAGCTGTGCCGACTTGCCAACCGCTCCGCCCAGGAGCAGCAACGAGATCGCCGTCGCGGTGCCCGCAGCGATCTCGGGCAGCGATCCTTCGTGACCGAGCACGACGTCGAAATCGAACGACCCGAAGTGCACCCACATCACGAACAGGCCGAGCATCAGCAGCACGTCGCCGATGCGCGTCGTGATGAATGCCTTCTTCGCGGCGCGAGCGGCGTCGGGACGGTCGGACCAGAACCCGATCAGCAGGTACGAGCAGAGCCCGACGCCTTCCCACCCCAGATACAGGAGCAGGAAGTCGTTGGCGAGCACGAGGGCAAGCATGAACGCGCAGAACAGGTTCATGTATCCGAAGAAGCGCCCCGGCCGCTCGTCGTGATCCATGTAACCGATCGCGTAGAGGTGGATCAGCGATCCGACACCGGTGACGACCAGCGCCATCGTGATCGAAAGGGGGTCGACGCGCAGATCGAGCGAGACGGCGGCCGCGCCCGCGCGGATCCACTCGGCCACCGTGACCACCTGGGTCCGCTCCTCGGCGGGGAGCGAGAACATCTGGAGCAGCGCACCGAGCGCCACGATGAACGAGACGGCCATCGCCGCGGTGGCGATCCACCCCGAGCGTCGTCCGAGCCGCTTCCCGATGAGCAGGTTCACACCCGACGCGACGAGCGGGACCGCGATCGTGAGACCGATCAGGTCGATCATCCGCGCAACACGCTCGCTCGGTCGACGTCGGTGGTCGAGGTTCGTCGGAACACCGCCACGATGATCGCGAGACCGACGACCACCTCGGCGGCGGCCACCACCATCGAGAAGAACGCGAGGATCTGCCCGTCGAGCTCCATGTGCATCCGCGAGAAGGCCACGAGGGTCAGGTTCACGGCGTTGAGCTGGAGCTCGACCCCCATGAAGATGCGGAGCGCGTTGCGGCGCAGCAGCACCGAGGCCGTTCCGAGGGAGAACAGGATCGCCGAGAGCAACAAGAAGTACGCGACGGGCGTCCTCATCGCGATGGCTCCCCCACCGTGCCGGGAGCCCCGGGCGCCGCGAGGCCGTACGCCTCGAGATCGTCACCCGCATGCGTCTCGATCTCACGCTGGGACAGCGACTTCGAGCGACGAAGCGCGAGTACCATCGCGGCGACCGCGGCGACGATCAACAGGATCGACGTGACCTCGAAGGGGAAGAAGTAGTCGCGGAACAGCACGTCCGCCAGCGCTGAGGGATTGCCTCCGGGATTCACCGCATCGAAGCCGCCGGGGGCTCGGGTCGTGAAGCCGATGCCCGCGCGGATCGCGGTCGCGAGCTCGGCCACGATCGCGACGGCGAGGATCACCGCGGTCGTGCGTTGCCCGAGCAGCCGCTCACCAGGCGCGTCCCCGCGGTCGACGCCGAGCAACATGATCACGAACAGGAACAACACCATGATCGCGCCCGCGTATACGACGATCTGCACGGCGAACAGGAACGGCGCATCGAGCAACAGGTACATCACTGCGATCGTGAAGAAATTCACGACGAGGAACAGCGCTGCATGCACGGCGTTGCGCACGACGATCATGCCGATCGCCGTGGCGACAGAGAGCGGTGCGAAGACCCAGAAGACGACGTTGTCGAGCGGCACGGTGGTCTAGCCCTCCCGATCCACCGGGTCGGTGCCGAAGGGAGGCGGCGGCTCGAGCAGCTGCTCCTTGGTCCAGATCGCATCCTCCCGGCTCGTGAACGACAGCTCGTAGTAGTCGGTCAAGGTGAGCGCGCGGGTCGGGCAGGCTTCGACGCAGAGGCCACACATGATGCAGCGGAGGTAGTTGATCTGGTAATCCTTCGCGTACCGCTCTCCTGGGCTGACCGGCGCCTCGGGGTCGTTGTCGGCGCCTTCGACCCAGATCGCGTCGGCGGGGCAGGCGAACGCGCAGAGCTCGCACCCGATGCACTTCTCGAGTCCGTCCTCGTGCGTGTTCAGCAGGTGCCTGCCGATGTGCGATCGTTCGGGGATCGGGGCGATCTCCGAGGGGTAGCGCTCGGTGTTGTCGGGGCGGAACGTCTGCTTGAAGACGGTAGCCATGCCTTTGCCGATCGCGAGCGCGCCTTCCCAGACGCCTTGCTCTCCGGGATGCCGCTCGCGCGCAGCCGGCTGATCGGGAGCCTTCTCCACGGTGGGCTCCTCGCCCGGACGGTCGCTCATGCACGCACCTCGCGACCCTCGGGCTGCCCGCCCGGCTCTGCCTCTGACGCCGGGCGATGTGAGAACAGCGGCGCGACGAGCGTCGCCAGCGCCGCGGCGCCGACGATCACGGCTCCCGCGATGTAGCGCCCGCGGTTGCCGTATTCCTGCGGCAGCACCACGACGACGCCCGTGATCATCACCCAGACCAGGCCGAAGGGGATCAGGACCTTCCAGCCGAAGTTCATCAACCTGTCGTAGCGCATGCGCGGAAGCGTCGCGCGCACCAGGATCAACACGTAGATCACGGCCGTGATCTTCAGGACGAACCACAGGAGGGGTCCGATCCAGGCTACGGCGCCGTCGAACGGCCACCATCCGCGCCATCCTCCGAGGAACAGCGTCACGGCCACCGCAGCGACCGTCACGGTGCTCACGTACTCGCCGAGGTAGAACATCGCGAACTTGATGCCCGAATACTCGGTGTGGAAGCCCGCCACGAGCTCCGACTCGGCCTCGGCCAGATCGAACGGCGGGCGGTTCGTCTCGGCGATCGCTCCGATCAAGAAGACCACGAAGGCGGGGAACTGCGGGATCACGTTCCACACCGTGTCTTGCGCGGCGATCAGCTCGCTCATGCGGAGCGTGCCGCTGTACATCAGCACCGCCACGAGGGCGAGGCCCATGCCCACCTCGTAGGAGATCATCTGAGCGCTCGATCGCACGGCCCCGAGGAGGGGATAGTTCGACCCGCTCGACCAACCCGCGAGCACCACGCCGTAGACCGACAGCGATGTCATCGCGAGGATCCACAGGATGCCGATGTTGAGATCGGCGAGCTGGAACGGGATCTCGCGCCCGAACAGGGTGACCGAGGTGCCGAACGGGATCACGCAGAACGCAAGGAATCCCGGGAACATCGCGAGGATCGGCGCGACTGCGTAGACGGGGTGGTCGGCGGCCGTAGGCGTGATGCCTTCCTTGAAGAACAGCTTGATGCCGTCGGCGAGCGTGATCAGCACGCCCCGTGGGCCGGCCCGCAGCGGACCCACCCGGGTCTGCATGTCGGCGATCACCTTGCGCTCCATCCAGATGTAGAGCATCACCGAGATCAGTAGGCCGAAGAACACGATCGCGACCCGCACGACGAGGATCGCCCAGCCCACCCAGTCCATCAGGCGCCACCCCCGGCGGCGGTGGCAGCGGCAGGCTCGCCGGCCGCGCCCTGCTCGCCTGCACCCGCTGCCTCCGCCGTCTCGCGCCCCGAGAGACGTGCGCGCGCAAGCATCCGCCCGGACAACAGCGTGTTCGTCGGGAACGCCGGTTGGTTGAACGGCACGAACACCGAACCCTCGACGACGTGCTCGGTGATCCGCACGGGCAGCTCGACCTCGCCCGCATCGGTCCCGACCACCGCGAGCCCCCCCTCGACGAGACCGAGCGGCGCCGCATCGAGGGGATGTATCTCGACGAACGCCTCATCCTCGAGTGCGGCCTTGAGCTCCTCGGCGCCTTCTGACAGTCGTCCCTCATCGACGAGCAACGGATAGGTGAAGAGCACGAGGCCCTCGCCGGCCGGCACGACCGACCCGGCCGCCGCCGTGGGCGCGCCGACGTCGCCGGTCCCGGCGAGCACCTCGCGCACCCCCAGCACCCTGCTCATCTCCTCGTGCAGCTCGTCGAGCGTCTCGAACCCCAGATCGCCGCCGCAGGCGAGCGCCATGCTCGCGAAGATCTCCCAGTCGGCGAGGCTGATCCCGTCGCGACCCCGGATCGGCCTGATCCGCTGGCCCCGGCCTTCCCACGTGGAGACGTGGCCCTCCTTCTCCAGGAACGCGCTCGCGGGCAGGAACGCATCGGCGAAGTGCTCGAGCGACCCGAGCTCGAGCGACTGCACGACCTTGACCGGCACGTTGTCGAGCGCCCGCCGCACCAGTTCGGCATCGGGCACGTCGCGCAGTGGATCCACCCCGATCAGGAACAGCACGTCGACCTCGCCGTCGGCGCACGCCCGCAGCACTCCCATCGTGTCGCGGCCCGGCTCGCGGTTCATGAGCGGTCCCCACACCTGCTCCACCTCGTCGACCTGTTGCATCGTGCGGCCACCGGGCAGCAGCGCGGGGTGCACGCCTGCGATCAACGCCCCTCGGTCGTTCGCGCGCCTGGTGACGTACTGGTACCGAGCCCCGGTGACGTCGGCCGCGGTCTTGGCGGCATCGGCGGCGCCGTGACGCTCACCGGCGAGTACGATCGCGTCCTCGCCGGCTTCCCGCAGGGCCGTCAGCGCTTCGTCGATCGCGGGATCGACTCCTCCGGCCAGCAGGCGCGCCTCGTCCCCGGGGAGGCAGAGCACATGGGCCGCGACATCGTGCAGACGCGTGCGCCGGGGGTGCAGGACCCAGATGCGCGCGCCCCGGCGCGCCGCCTTCCGCAGGCGCAGGTGCAGGATCGGCACCTCCTGTTCGGCGTCGAGCCCGACCACGAGGATCGCTTCGGCACGTTCCACGTCCTTGTACGTGACCGTCATCGGGCTGGCGGCCGCGTGGCGTTCGGCCTCGCCTGCGCCCGTGTCGCCGCCGCGACGATGGTCGAGATCGTTCGTGCGGAACACGGTGCGCGCGAGCTTGGAGAGCGCGTAGTAATCCTCGTCCATCAACCGCCCACCCGTGAGCATCGCGACGCGTTTGCCGGCGGTCCATTCGGCGACGCGGGTGAGCACCTCGCCGAAGGACGCCGGCTCGAGACCGTGGTCACGGATCAGCGGCGTGGTGATCCGGGCGGGCGCATCGGGGAATCCGAACGAGTAGCGCCCCTTGTCGCACAGCCAGGCGTCGTTCACGTCGTAGTTGTCGCGGGCGAGCTGGCGGACGATCTCGCCTCGGCGCATATCCAGCCTGATGTTGCAGCCCGCGCTGCAATGGGGACAGACGGTGTCGACGGTCGACAGATCGAACGGACGAGCCGCGAAGCGGTACGGGGTCGACGTGAGCGCCCCCACCGGACAGATCTGCACGGTGTTCCCGCTGAACGGCGAACGGAAGTCTTCGCCGGGCGCGATCGAGACCTGCTCGGCCGCGCCACGAGCGAACAGCTCGATGAATCGGTCACCCGAGATCTGGTCGCAGAAGCGCGTGCATCGAGCGCAGAGCACGCACCGCTCACGGTCGAGGTTCACGAGCGGCGAGAGGGGCAGCGGCTTCGGGTAGACGCGCTTGGCCTCGCGGTAGCGGCTCTCACCGGGGCCGAACGCGAGCGCCTGATCCTGCAGCGGACACTCACCACCCCGGTCACAGATCGGACAATCGAGTGGATGATTCAGCAGCAGGAACTCGAGGTTGGCGACCTGCGCTTCATGAACGAGCTCGCTCGTGTTCTGGGTCTTCACCACCATGCCGTCGGCCACCACCGTCGTGCACGAGGTGAAGAGCTTCCGCTGTCCCTCGACCTCGACGTAGCACTGCCGGCAGGCCCCGACCGGATCCAGCAGCGGGTGGTCGCAGAACCGCGGGATCTCGACACCGACCTGTTCGGCGGCGCGGATGATCAGGGTGTCGGCGGGCACGGTCAATCCCTTGCCGTCGATCGTGAGCGTGACCGTCTTCTCCTGGGGGTCATCGCTGGCCATCGCGCTCCCCCTCCTCGCGGCTCCCGGCTCGCTCGTGAAGTCCACGGACGCGCCAGGTCACGATCCCGCTCCCTGGATCTCGAACGGCCCCGTGGGTGCGAACGTGACGTCGGCTTGTTCGAACTCGGCGGAACGACCGGGGCCGCCGCCGTTGACCGGACAGCGGCCCTCGCGGATGTGCGCCTCGTACTCGTCCATGAAGTGCGTCAGGGTCGACTGGATCGGCGAAACCGCGCCGTCGGCGAGCGCGCAGAACGCGCGGAACAGGATGTTCTCGCCCATGTCGGCCATGACCGGCAGGTCTTCCTCGCTCCCGTATCCGGCCTCGATGCGACCCAGCACGCGCGTGGCCCACCAGGTTCCTTCTCGGCAGGGCGTGCACTTGCCGCACGACTCGCGGGCGTAGAACTCGACGAGGCGCCGGGCGGCTTCCACCATGCAATCGGACTCGTCGAGCACGATGATCGCGCCGGTGCCGAGCAGCGAGCCGGCGTCCATCACGGACTCGAAGTCGAGGCCCACGTCGAGGTGATCGGCGGTGAGGAACGGCGTCGACGATCCGCCGGGGGTCCACGCCTTGAGCGCCTTGCCGCCGAGCATGCCACCGGCATGATCCTCGAGCAGGACTCGCAACGGGGTGCCCATCGGCAACTCGTAGTTGCCGGGTCGCTCCACCTTGCCGCTGATCGTGAACATCTTGGTGCCGGGCGCCTTCTCGGTCCCGACGGCCTTGAACCAATCCGCCCCGTTGTTCACGATGTGGGGCACGTTCATGAGCGTCTCGACGTTGTTGATCACCGTGGGCGATTCGTAGAGACCCTCGACCGCCGGGAACGGCGGGCGCAAGCGAGGCTGTCCGCGGAACCCCTCGAGGCTCGAGAGCAGCGCCGTCTCCTCGCCACAGATGTACGCACCTGCACCGCGGTGCAGCACGATGTCGAGGTCGTAGTCGCTGCCCATGAGCTTCTCGCCCAGATAGCCTGCAGCGTAGGCCTCGTCGAGAGCCTCCTGCAGCACCTGAGCCTGCCAGAGGTACTCGCCGCGGATGTAGATGAAGGCGAGGTGGCAGTCGATCGCCTTGGCCGCGATCGCCGTGCCCTCGACCAGGGCGTGCGGCTCGCGCTCCACGAGTTCCCGGTTGTTGCACGTGCCGGGCTCGGATTCGTCGAAGTTCACGGTGACGTAGGTGGGCTTGCCCGTGTTCCGAGGCACGAACGACCACTTCATCCCGGTCGGGAAACCGGCACCGCCGCGACCGCGGAGCCCCGAATCCTTCACGAGCTGGATCAGCTCGTCCCCGCTCATCCCGAGTGCGGAGCGCAGCGCCCGGTAGCCGCCGGCGGCCTCATAGCCGCCGAGCGGGATCACGCTCGGATCGCCCCAATGGGCGGTCAGCACACGGCGCTGCTCACTCATACGGTCGCTCCCGAAGCTGGTGAGCCGGCCGCCGGTTCGGTCTGCTTGGGGTCGAGTCCGGCCAACGATCGCGAGGCTGCCCTGAAGCTTTCGGTCGCCGGACCGCGGGCGGGGTCGGGCACCTCGCCTGCGCGCAAGGCAACCACGATCTCGGCCATGCGTTCGGGCGTCACGAGGTCGTGATTGGCGACGTTCACCTGCACGACGGGTGCGCGTTCGCACACCCCGAGGCACTCCTCCTCGTGCACGCTGAACAGACCGTCCTCGCTCACATCGTCACCGTGGGCGATGCCGGTCGCGCGATGTGCTTGCTCGTAGACCTGGCCGGCCCCACGGAGCGCGCACGACAGGTTCGTGCAGACCGCGATCAGATGCGTGCCGGTCGGCCGCAGGCGCAACATCGTGTAGAAGCTCGCGACCGCCTCGACCTCGGCGGTCCGCACGCCGATCAGGTCGGCGACTTCGCGCAGGGCGGCCCTCGTGACGTGTCCCTCGACCGACTGCGCGAGGTACAGCAAGGGCATCACTGCGGAGCGCTGCCTGCCCTCGGGGTAGCGCGCGATGATGCTCCTCGCCTCGTCGAGGCGACCCTCTTCGAAGATCGCCATCAGCGGTCCACCCCACCCATCACCGGGTCGATCGAGGCGATCGCGGCGATCGCGTCTGCGACGAGGAACCCCTCGACCATCGTCGGGATCGCCTGGAGGTTCACGAACGAGGGGTCTCGGATCTTCACGCGGTAGGGTCGGTGCTCCCCGTTGGAGACGACGTAGAAGCCGAGCTCACCGCGTGGCGACTCGACCGCCTGATAGACCTCGCCCGCCGGCACCTCGACACCCTCGGTGACCATCTTGAAATGGTGGATCAGCGCCTCCATCGACTCTTCCATGATGTGGGTCACGTACGCGGGATCGTTGCCGATGCCGTCGGCGCCGACGGAGAGTTTGGCGGGCCACGCGACCTTCGGGTCCTCGATCATCACCGGCCCGGGCTCGCGGAGCCGCTCGAGGCACTGGCGCACGATCTTCATGGATTCGCGCATCTCCACGAGACGCAACCGGTATCGGGCATAGGCGTCGGCGTCGTGCGACACCGGCACCTCGAAGTCGTAGGTCTCGTACCCACAGTACGGCGCATCCTTTCGCACGTCGGTGGCGACCCCCGCAGCACGCAGCACCGGACCGGTCACCCCGAGCGCCAAGGCTTTCTCCGCTGAGAGCACTCCGACGCCGACGTTGCGCTCCAGCCAGATCGGGTTCTCATCGAGCAGCCGCTCGTAGTCGTCGATGCGCTTGGGCATGTCCTCCAGGAAGCGTTCGATCTTGCGGAGTCCCTCGTCGGGCAGATCCATGATCACGCCACCGATGCGGATGTACGCGTGGTTCATGCGCAACCCGGTGACCTCCTCGAAGATGTCGAGCAGCACCTCTCGTTCGCGGAAGCCGTAGAGCATCACGCTCACCGCGCCCAACTCAAGCCCACCGGTGGCCAGCCACACGAGGTGCGACGAGATGCGGTTCAGCTCGTTCATCAGCACCCGGATCACCTGCGCCCGTGGGGGCGCTTCGATGCCGAGCAGCCGCTCGACGGCGAGGCAGTAGCCGAGCTCATTGAAGAACGGCGACAGGTAGTCGGCGCGCGTCACGAAGGTGACGCCCTGCATCCAGGTTCGATATTCGGTGTTCTTCTCGATGCCGGTGTGCAGATACCCGATGATCGGGGTGCACTTGAGCACGGTCTCGCCGTCGAGTTCGAGGAGCAGGCGCAGCACCCCGTGGGTCGAAGGGTGCTGCGGACCCATGTTGATGATCATCGTCTCCTGTCGGATCTCGCCGGTGCGGGCGTCGACGGCGGGATCGACGTCGTTCGCGCGGGGCGTGACGGGCGTGGTGGGAGCGTCGGCCATCGGGAAGCCTCAGGTCGTCGTGCGGGTGTCGACCGGCGGGATGAAGGCCCCGTGGTAGCGGGTGTTCACGCCCCCGAGCTCCTCGGTCTTCAGCAGCGGGAAACCCTCCCACCCGTCGGGCAGCAACAGGGGTCGGGGGTCGGGGTGGCCGTCGAACACGATCCCGTAGAAGTCGTGCGTCTCCCGCTCGTGCCAGTCGGCAGTCGGGAACATCGTCGTGACGGTGGGCACGTGGGCGTCGCTCTCGGGGAGCCCGACCTTCACCCTGAGCCGGTGATGGTGCTCGATCGACAGCAGCTCGTAGACGACCCACAGCCTCGGATCGGACCCGGGCCAGTCGGTCGCGGTGACGCTCGAGCAGAACCCGAGCGCGAGTGCCTCATCGTGCCTCAGCCATGCGAGCGTCTCGAGCAGGTCGTCGCGCTCGACGATCGTCGTCACCTCACCGCGAGCCACGAGCGTGTCAGGACACTGGATGGCGACCCGCTCAGCGAGCTCGGCAGGCTTCATTTGAAGGGCTCCGTGGTCCGCACCTTCTCCTGCAGCTTCAGGATTCCATGCATCAGCATCTCCGGCTTCGGCGGGCACCCGGGCACGTACACGTCGACGGGCACGATGGTGTCCACGCCCTGCACGATCGCGTAGTTCGTGAACATGCCACCCGCGCTCGCGCAGACACCCATCGAGATCACCCAGCGAGGTTCCGGCATCTGGTCGTAGATGCGCCGCAAAACCGGTGCCATCTTCTGCGACACGCGGCCCGCCACGATCATGAGGTCGGCCTGGCGGGGCGAGGCCCGGAAGAGCTCCATGCCCCAGCGCGACAGGTCGTACTTGCCGGCGCCGGTCGACATCATCTCGATCGCACAGCATGCGAGACCGAACGTGGCCGGCCACATCGACTGCTTCCGGGCCCACCCGACCGCGCGGTCGAGCGAGGTCAGCAGCACGCCGCGGCGGACCTCCTCCTCGATCTCTTCGGGCGTCTTGCCCAGTTGCACACCCTCGAGCCGCTCAACGGGCACCGGCAACCTCCGCATCGTGCATCGCTGCGGCCAGCTCTTCGTCGGCCGCGGCCATCGGGTCACGTGACGAGTCACTTGCCAGGTCGGCGTCGGCCGGAGCCTCGACGCTCGTGGCCCAATCGAGCCCCCCTGCCCGCCACACGTAGATGTAGGCCACGAAGACCAGGCCGATGAAGAACGCCATCTCGACGAGCCCGAACAAGCCGAGCTGGCGAAAGCGCACCGCCCACGGGAACAGGAAGATGATCTCGATATCGAAGATGATGAAGAGCATGGCCACGACGTAGAACTTGACGCTGAACCGTTCGCCGCGAGGAAGCCGCACCGGGTCGTTGCCGCACTCGTACGGCGAGAGCTTCACAGGGTTCGGCCGGTGCGGCCGGAACATGCGCGAGACCACGAGCGAGGCGACCCCGAACGCGACCGCGAGCACGGCCATCGCGACGATCGGCAGGTACTCGGTCAGCACGGGCGAATCCTATCGGCCACGGACACTCGCGATCCGCTGCAACACATGGAACAGGCGGTCCTGGCGATCTCCGTCGGGTCCGTCGGTCAGGTTGGCCATCACCCGCATCGCGAACCCCATCACCCGCTGGTTCGGCAGCAGGTACCTGGTCGCCCGGCTCATGATCGCGGGCCGCCCGATGATCTTCGCGAAGCCACGGCCGATCGCGAAGTAGTCGCCGTAGCGCTCGCGAAGGACCGTCGGATACATCATCGCGATGCCGGGTCGATCGTTGACGAGCGCCTCATGCACGAGGTCGGCGGCGACCTCGCCAGTCTCCATCGCATAGGCGATGCCCTCGCCGTTGAACGGGTTCACCGCTCCTGCCGCATCACCGATGAGGAGCATGCCGGGCACGGCCTGTGGCACCCGGTTGAGGCTCATCGGCAGCGGCCCCGACAGCACGCGACCCTCAGCCGTGTCGTCGGATATCTCCCATCCCCCGGGCAACATGGCCGAGAACGCGTTGAACAATCGCTGCGCCGAGATCTGTTTGAAGTCCTTGAAGGTGTTGAGCAGGCCGGCGCCCAGGTTGATCTGACCACCCGCCATGGGGAACAGCCATCCGTAGCCGGGCAACAACAGGTCGCCTTCCCACAGGTCGAGCCAGGACTCGAACCAGGGGCCGGGGTGATACGGCGTGCGGTAGTAACGCCGGGCCGCGATGCCCAGTGGCCGGGAATCGTCGCGGCGAACACCGGCCGGCTTCGCGAAGCGACTCGCCGCACCGTCGGCGGCGATCGTGAATCGCGCTCGGATCTCGCTGGGCTCGGCGTCCTTGTCCTCCGCGGGCCGCACGCGCGCGCCGGTCACCCATCCCCCGTCGCGCGTCGGCTCGACAGCGTCGATCCGTTCGTACAGACGCGCCCCCGCCTTCTGAGCTCGTTGGATCAGGCGATGGTCGAACTCGGCCCTGGGCATCACAAGGCCGTAGCCGGGCCAGCTCGACAGCTCAGGCCACGGAAGCTCGATGGTCGCGCCCCGCGAGTGCACGCGGAGGCCTTCGACCCTCTCGAAACCCGGATCGTCGGTGTCGATGCCCATGCGCAGCAGGGCCGCGACGCTGCGCGGGGTCAAGCCGTCGCCGCAGACCTTCTCGCGAGGGAACGACGAACGCTCGACGACCGTGACATCCAGTCCCTGCCGAGCCAGGTAGTAGGCGGCCGCAGCACCGCCGGGACCCCCACCGACCACGAGCACATCGGTCTCGGCTGGCGGTGCATTCACGTCGGTCCCCCCTGCGCGGTCGGCGTGTAGCTTGTGAAAAGATTCACAAGCCTCAGGCTACCGCAGCGTGCCCGAACGCGCACGACCCACGCTACCCCGACCCGTTCCGGTCGGGCAACGCGGGGTCAGCGATGGTCCCACGCATCGACGCGCGATGGGACGACCCTCAGGAATCCGAGAGCG
>Ga0224510_10001108_pt1 | contig 18335 bp, 18 predicted proteins | sample SF_May12_sed_USG_FD_170161 | JGI IMG/M metagenome (GOLD analysis project Ga0224510, IMG submission 170161) | Sediment microbial communities from San Francisco Bay, California, United States - SF_May12_sed_USGS_4_1 | ecosystem: Environmental > Aquatic > Marine > Sediment | place: USA: California... | reverse complement strand
AGCCGCAGATCCGCCTCCGGGAGCGCTCCCGTCAGCCGAGAGCCGCTCGAGAAGCTCACCGAGCCGCAGGTCGAGGTAGTTGTCGCTATTCAGAGCAGAACGAGTTTACGGCGGAGCGCCGGGGCGTTCATACACTTCGCACCCGTGCCGCTCTACCTGACGGAGTCCGACGTCTCCGCGTTAGTCGGTCCCCCCGACTCCGTCGAGGTGATCGAGGCGTGTCTTCTCCGGATCGCGGCGGGCGAGGTGGAGATCGCGCCACGCAGGCGGCTCCGGCTTCCGGAGGGGGCGCTTGCCGACATGGCCGCCGCGGATCTCGGGCTCGGTCTGGCCGGCGGAAAGCTCTACGCGGCGACCCCGGAGAGCGCGACCTTCGTCGTCTGTCTCTTCGACTCCGAGACGTCCGCGCTCGCCGCGGTGATCGAGGCCGATCGACTCGGCTGTCTCCGGACAGGCGCTGCGAGCGGCGTCGCGGCGAAATATCTGGCGCGAAGCGGTGCGACATCGCTCGGCGTTATCGGGTGCGGGCACCAGGCCGTGACACAGGTCGACTGCATTCGCGCGGCCCTGCCGTCCATCGACCGCGTGGTCGCCTACTGCAGGACTGAGGAGCGGCTCGCCGCCTTCTGCGAGCGTACGGGCGCGGAGCCCGGCATCAGCCACCGTGACGTCGGCGCGCAGGATGTTGTCGTGACGATCACGAGCTCGCGAGACCCGGTCCTACGTGGCGAGTGGCTGTCCCCCGGGGCGCTCGTGATCGCAGCGGGCGCGAACGTCGCGAGTCGTCGCGAGCTCGACAACGCCGTGCTCGAGCGCGCGACGTTCGTCTGCTGCGATTGGCTCGAGCAGGCTCGGCTCGAGTCGGGTGACCTCATCGACCCGGTTGCCGCGGGCGTCCTCGACTGGCTCGAGGTGCACGAATTGCACGAGGTCGTGGCGGGTGCGATCGCGGGACGGCAGTCGGACGACGACGTCGTCCTCTTCAAGTCGAATGGCCTGGCCGCGTGGGATGTGGCGCTTGGAGCCGAGGTGCTTCGTCGCGCCCGCGAGCTAGGGGTGGGAAGGACGCTCTAGCTCGCAGCGATCGAGGCCTTCGTCGCCTCGAGCATGTCGCCCGAGATCCCCTCGATGATCTCAGGCCGGTCGAGGAGGCGCCGCTGCTGCTCGGGCGTCAAGCGGTTCTGTACGTACTTGTCCTTGAGGATCTCGTCGAGCGAGCGCCCGCCGTCGTGCTCTCGGATCACGTACCTCGCAACGTGCTCTTCCGCGGAGCTCCGCTGGAAGAGGAACGAGAACATGTTCTTGAACGAAGACACCAGAAGCGATTGTATCTTCAGTGCATGAGGCGGAGCTCACGCGAGGGTCGGTACGCCGAGCGCACGTTGGTGGGCGTGGACGACGTGGGCGAGGAGGAGCGGATCGCGATCTGGATCGAGCGCCGGGCGGGAGCGGTCTGGGTCGTCGGGCGTGTCGTCAACCCGCATCTCCGCGAATCCGATGCACCCCGTCAGGAGGACGTGATCTTCGACGGATACGAGCTCGAAGATGCGCTCGAACGTGCCAACGAGGCTCTGGAGGACGACGTCAGCGTGCTCGAGGGGGACGGGCTTCCCGCTGACGCGCGGCCCTTCACCCGAAAGGAAGTTCTTCCCCTCCTGGAGCGCTGGTTCTTCAACCGCTGACGCTGCAGGCGCCCCCTCCAATGCCAGCGGGGTCGTGTTGGTTGTCGGACGAGGTCTCGCGTCAGCAGTGCTAGCTTCCGCGCGTTCGTGCGGATCCGAGTCGGACACAGTCCAGACCCCGACGACGCCTTCATGTACTGGGCGTTGACGACGGACGCCGTGGACACTCGGGGGCACGAGTTCGAGCAAGTCCTCTCCGACATCCAGACGCTGAACCAGTGGGCGCGCGCCGCGCGGCTCGAAGTGACCGCGATCTCCCTGGCGGCTTATCCGTTCGTGCAGGAGGACTACATCCTGCTGCCGCACGGTGCGAGCATCGGCTCTGGGTACGGACCTGTCGTCGTCGCGCGGGAGCCGCTGACGCGCGAGGAGTTGGTCGGTTGCGAGATCGTCGTTCCCGGGGCGCTGACGACGTCGTTCCTCGCACTTCGCCTCGTTCTCGGAGAGTTCCGCTACCGCGAGCTTGCGTTCGACGAGATCCCCGACGAGGTTGCGTCCGGGCGTGCAGACGTCGGGCTCCTGATCCACGAAGGGCAGCTGACCTTCGAGGACTACGGCCTCGTCAAGGTGCTCGACCTCGGGGAGTGGTGGCTACTTGAGACGGGCCTTCCGCTCCCGCTCGGTGTCAACGTCGCTCGCCGTGACCTCGGCGAGAACGTGCTCGCGGACGTCTCTGAAGTACTTCGAGAGGCCATCCAGTGCGGGCTCGACAACCGAGCGGAGGCGCTCGAGTACGCGCTTCAGTTCGGGCGGGGGATCGACGCCGCGGTGGCTGATCGCTTCGTCTCGATGTACGTCAACGAGCTCACTCAGGACTACGGCGACGAGGGCCGGAAGGCCGTGACGGAGCTCCTTCGCCGCGGCGAGGCGCTGGGAGCCTTTCCCTCGCCGGTTCAGATCGACTTCGTCAGCTAACGTCGCGGCGCATGGCTCGCGCTGTCGTCCTCTCTGCCGTCCGAACGCCGATCGGCCGTTACGGCGGCGCCCTCGCGCACGTGCGACCCGACGACTTGGCCGGCGTTGCGATCGCCGCCGCGGTCGAGCGGGCCGGGATCGAGCCCGGCTCGGTCGACGACGTCTATTTCGGTTGCGCCAATCAAGCCGGCGAGGACAACCGCAACGTCGCACGAATGGCCGTCCTGCTCGCCGGGTTACCGGACTCGGTTGCCGGAGTCACGCTCAACCGACTCTGCGCGTCGGGGCTCAGCGCCGTCGTCTCGGCGAGCCACGCCGTCATGGCAGGCGATGCCGAGGTCGCGATCGCCGGCGGAGTCGAGTCGATGAGCCGTGCCCCGCTCGTCCTGGCGAAGCCCGAGGCCGCGTTTCCCCGCGGTAACCAGACGGTGTGGGACTCGACGCTCGGGTGGCGCTTCCCGAACCCGCGTCACGAGGAGCTTTTCCCGCTCGAGTCCATGGGTGAGACAGGCGAGAACGTGGCCGAGCAGTACGGCGTCACGCGCGAGGACCAGGACGCTTTCGCGCTCCGTTCGCAGCAGCGCTGGGCCAAGGCGAATGCGGCCGGGCGCTTCGCGGACGAACTGGTTCCCGTCGGCGAGGTACGGGTCGACGAACATCCACGCCCGCAGACGAGCGCCGACGCGCTCGCAGGGCTCAAGCCAGCCTTCCGGAAGGGCGGAAGCGTCACCGCGGGGAACGCGAGCGGGATCAACGACGGGGCGGCGGCACTCGTGATCACCAGCGAGGAGCGAGCACGCAAGCTCGGGATCGAGCATCTCGGGGCGTTCGTAGGATCGGCCGTCGCGGGAGTCGATCCCCGCGTGATGGGCGTCGGGCCGATCCCGGCCGTCCGGAAGCTTCTGACTCGTACCGGGATCGACGCGAGCCGGCTCGACCTCGTCGAGCTGAACGAGGCGTTTGCGTCCCAGAGTCTCGCCGTCGTTCGCGAGCTCGGTCTCGACGAGGAGAGAGTGAACGTCAACGGAGGCGCGATTGCGATCGGTCATCCTCTCGGGATGAGCGGCGCGCGCCTCGTCGTCACGCTCCTGCACGAGCTACGGCGCCGCGACGGCCGCTATGGACTCGCGACCATGTGCGTCGGCGTAGGCCAGGGTGTGGCCGCTCTGTTCGAGCGCTGAACTACGCGCCGGGCTTCACGGCCATGACGAAGAGGAATGCCACGATGATCACGGCCTCGAGCATTCCGAGCATGGTCATCGCGGGCTTTGTCGCCTCCGCGTGTAGCTCCTCGCTCTCGCGCACGCCGTCTCCGACGAGCGCCGCGGCGTGCTGCGTGACTCGCCGTCCGTGGGGGCCGAGCACGAACGCGCCCACCACGAAGGCGATCGCCCAGAGGACGTAGGCTGCGACGAGCCAGGTCTCACCGAAGTCGTATGCGGTTTCGCCGACGAGCCAGGTGCCGAAGACGATTGCTCCGAGCGCGCCTGGGATGAGCGCGAAGCGTTCGGCCTTGACGGAGAGTTCAGCCAGCATCCCCAACGTCTTCGTATCGGAGGTTCGCGACATTCCGATCCCAGTTGCCACCGCCACGCCCTCCCCTGCGATTAGCAGTCCGGCGGCGAAGAGGTGCAGGAACAGCAGGATCTCGTACGTCGACATGAACTGCGCGATCCTACGGTGATCTGAGCGCGTCTTCAAGACGCGCAAGTCCACGCATGTGGTTAGGCGGTAGATTGGCCCGATGGCCGTCGCTACCGACCGCAACCCCCTCGGGCTGTAGCGCCTCGGCCCTACCGCTGGGCGGTTCTGGCCGCCGGGACCGTCGCCCAGGCGAGCTTCTCCGCCATCACGATCGGCCTCGCGGTCCTGGCTCCTACGCTACGCGAGGAGTACGGGCTGTCCTTGCGTCAGGTCGGCGTTCTGCTCTCGGCTGCCTGGCTTGGCGCCACGGCGACGCTTCTCCTCTGGGGGTTGGCGGCGGATCGGTACGGCGAGCGGGTCGCTCTCGTGCTCGGCCTGCTCGGGTCGGCCGCGTGCCTCGTCGGCGCCGCCAACGCCGGGAGCTTCGAGGTTCTGCTGGCGCTGCTTGTGCTCTCGGGTGCGACGGGCGCGAGCGTGAACTCCGCGAGCGGTCGAGCGGTGATGCAGTGGTTCGCGCCAGCTCAGCGGGGTTTCGCTTTCGGAATTCGCCAGACTGCGATTCCCCTCGGTGGACTCGTCGTTGCGATCGTTGTTCCCGGACTTGCCGGTTCAGGAGGTTCCAAGGCGGCGTTCCTGTTCCTCGCTGCATGCGCTGGAGTCGGTGCTCTGGTTGGTGGTCTCGTCCTGAAAAGTGGGGACGGTGGCGACGGCATCGAGGTCGGCTCGGTCGCTCAGACGCTTCGCGACGGTCGACTGTGGCGACTCTCACTCGGCAGTGCGCTGTATCTCTACGCGCAGGTCGCAGTCATCGGGTTCGGTGTTCTGTTCCTCCACGACGAGCACGGACTGTCGGACTCCGATGCTGCGCTCGTCATAGCCGCGTCGCTGGTGCTTGCCGTCGCCCTGCGTGTGGGTCTGGGGCATTGGTCGGATGTCCTCGGTTCTCGTGTCGTCCCGATGCGCCGAGCGGGGCTGGCACTTGCCGTCTCGCTGGTCCTCACCGCGTTGCTCGCGGGTGGGCCACTCTGGTTGCTCGTGCCTGCGGTCGCACTCGCAGGCGGGCTCTCGATGGCGTGGAACGGACTGTCCTTCACTGCCGCGGCAGAACTCGCGGGCACTGCGCGAAGTGGCGCCGCAATCGGGTTTCAGCAGTCCGTACTCTCGGGGCTCGGTGTGCTCGCCCCCGTGCTCTTCGCCGTGACGGTCTCGTCGGCCTCGTGGGGTGCCGCATTTCTCTTCGCCGGCGTGCTGAGCGTGATCGGTTGGAGCGCGCTGCGCCCGCTGCGCGCCTACTAGGGTGCGTGAGGTGAGGATCCACCGGCGACTCGAGGAGCTCCATGCGATCGGCGGTGGCCCCGGCGCCAACCGTCCGCATCCGAGCGACGCCGAGGACGAAGCTCATGAGCTTGTCGCCGGCTGGCTCGAGGAAGCGGGGCTCGCTGTCGAGACGGATCCGAGCGGCAACCTCGTTGGTCGAGCAGCAGCTTCGTCCGAAGTCTGGGTCGGGTCGCACCTCGACACGGTTCCCGTCGGAGGGAAGTTTGACGGCGCGCTCGGTGTGGTGGCGGCGATCGAGGCAGTTGAGCGAACGGGTCTCGGGTCGGTCGTCGCGTTTCGCGGCGAGGAGGTCGGATGTGTCGGCAGCCGAGCGCTCGTCGTCCGCGGCGACTCTCTTCCGCAGGCGTTTCTCGAGCTTCATATCGAGCAAGGGCCGGTTCTTGCTCAGCGCGACGTGCCGCTCGGCGTCGTCACCGGAATCGTCGGCTATGCGCGCGGCGAGCTCGTCCTCGAAGGCACCGCCGGCCACGCGGGGACCACGCCGATGACACACCGAGACGACGCACTCGTGAGCGCCGCCGCCGAGATCCTCCGCATTAGAGACGCCGCGCTCGGGATCTCGGGAGCCGTTGCAACGGTGGGGAAGCTGGAGGTTTCCCCGGGCGGAGCGAACGTGATCCCGGACCGGGTTCGGATGAGCCTCGATGCCCGGGCCCCCGACGTCGCGCGCCTCGATGCGCTCATCGAGTCAATCGCCTTCGTCCCCTCTTATCGCGTCGAGCCCGTCGAGCTTGGCGCGGGCGTTCGAGCGGCTCTGCGCGAGTCGATTGCCGAGCGCGGGATCGAGGTCGTCGAGCTTGCCTCGGGCGCAGGCCACGACGCGGGGATCCTGGCGGCGGCCAAGGCCGACTCGGGGATGCTGTTCGTTCGTAGCTTGAACGGTGGGATCAGCCACTCTCCGGACGAGCTGTCGAGCGCGGAGGATGTCGAGCTGGCGGTCGAGGTGCTGACCGACACGCTGCGCCGCCTCGCGTCGTCTTCGTAAGCGAACACTCCGCAGAGGTTCCCTTGTGCGTTTGGCAACTTTCGTAGAGAGTCCCTCGCGACCTGAAGGAGGCGCCCGACGACCAAGCGCGTAGGGTCCCGCTCGTGGGGCCGATACGGTGACCACCGCGTGCGCGCTGCACGGTTGGTCGCGGCTGTCGTCGCGGCCGGGTTGACAGCCATCGTCGTAGCCATCGGGTCAGCGCATGGATCGGCGAACGACTCGAAGATCGACGGTGCTCGCTGCACTGGAGGCACCGTCGATGCGGTCATCGCGACTAAGCGCGTCTGCTCACGTAAGCGACAGCGCTGCTCGAAGCGTCTCGACGGTCAGTACCACAGCTACTGGCTCCACTGCCACTCCGGGCGCTTGGCGAGCACTCCTCCGGCCGGAAAGGTCGTCGCCACCATTCCCGTCCCCGCGGTCGGCGGAATCGCGGTGGGTGGGGGAGCCGTATGGGTCGCGAACATGAATCCGCGCACGGTCACGCGGATCGACCCCGAAAGCAACGCCGTCGTCGCGACGATCTCGCTCGGCGAACCGGATTTCCAATGGGGCCTAACACGCGTCGCGTTCGGTCACGGTTCCTTGTGGGTGGTCGACGGGCTGTCCAGCAGCGTTCTACGGATCGACCCGCAATTGAACCGGGTATCGGTGCCGATCCCGCTGGGCTCGCCCACACAGTTCAGCTCGGGCCCTCTCGGCATCGCCGTCACACCCGATGCTGTCTGGGTTGCGAACACCTGGGGAACGACGGAGTCGCCCAACGGCTCGGTCGTCCGCATCGACCCGCGGCTCAACGCGATCGTGGAGAGAGTCGCCCTCGGCGCGAGTCCCTCAGACTTCGGGCCGAGGGCGGTCGCGGCGACCGGCGAAGCCGTTTGGGTCGGCATCCTGAGCACCAAGTCGGTCGTTCGCGTCGACCCGGCGACCGGATCCGTCGTCACCGAGGTGAAGAAGCTCGCCTGCGCCGAAGGGGGGTCGGCGGCTGACACGTCGGGGGTCTGGGTTGCCGACTGCACTTCGATCCGCCGAATCGACACGCGGACAAACGCGATCGCGCGAACGATCCCAATGCCGCGCGCAACGGGACAAGGGGTTCTCGGAGTTGCAGTAGGACTCGGCTCCGTATGGGCCCAAGCCGGTCCACTGGTTCGGATCGATCCGGCGAGTGGCGCGGTCACCGGGTCCTTCCGCTCGAGGCGGTCTGGAACGACTGCGCCTACAGCATCGCCTTCGGGTTCGGGTCGATCTGGGTCCGACAGCACGACCAGGTGGTGCGGATCCAGCCCTAGCCGTATCACCCGTTCTCGGTCAGGCCTCCCGGAAGGAGATCGTCTGGGCGCCGGCCCAGAGCATTCGGCGTCCGAGCTCGCGCAGGTTCTCGTTACCCGCGACGATCGTTGCGAAGTGGTTTCCGGCGAGCGCGCCCGCCTTGCTCGCAAACGCCACGTAGCCATAGGCAAGGAGCAGCTCGGTCTCGCTCACGCCACCCGGGTAGAAGATGAGCTCGCCGGGGTTCGGGTACCTCGTGGCGTTCTCCGCGCCTATCCCGACGTCGAGGTCGCCCATCGGGATCCAGCCACCCTCACCCGACCAGCGAACGTGGATGATCTTCGAGTCGTACGGGAGCATCCGCCGAAAGGCGGCGACCGTTGTTGGCGCGGCCTCCTCCTCGAAGCGCGCTGTGAACGAGAAGTCCCCTGCGGTGATCTCCAACATGCGCCGACCCTAACCTCTCTGTGCCACCCAGGCGGCCAGGAGGTCTCGCTCCTCGTCGGTGATCCCTGTGGCATTCCCCGGCGGCATCGCTCTCGTGAGCACTGCTTGGCGCTCGATGTCGTCGGCGCGAGCCTCGATCTGCTCGGCGGTCTCGAACGTGATCCCGAGCGGTGCGGAGACCCCTGAGTGGCACGTCGCGCAGCGCTCGGCGATCACGCCCTGAACCTCGGCGATCGACACAGGATCCGTCCGTGTGGGGGCGGGTGTGTCCGGCTCGAGCCAAACTGCAAGTGCGACGATCCCGACGCCGGCGGCGACCGGGATCCACCAGACGCGACGCCCTGTGTGCCAGAAGTTGAAGAAGACACGGATGAATGCCGTGAGCACCGCGACGAGCACGAAGACGAGCCATGCCTCGTCAGCGCCGAAGACGAACGCGAAGTGCCCGATGAGCATCGTGAACAGCACTGGGAGGGTCAGATAGTTGTTGTGGACGGACCGGTTCTTCGCGCGGAGTAGCGGCGTGGGGTCCGGCTCGCGCTTCTCCTCCATCGCCGCCACGAGCTTGCGGTGCGCCGGAATGATCACGAAGAGGACATTCGCGACCATGATCGTCCCGAGCATCGCGCCAACCTGGAGGTAGGCCGCACGCGGCGCGAACAACTCGCCGGCCCCCCAGGCCGCGATCGCGACGAGCCCGGTTCCTACGACAGCGAGCAGGATCTGACTCCTCGCACCGACCGCGCGACACAGGAGGTCGTAGACCACCCATCCGAGCGCGAGCCCGCCGACACTCACTGCCACCGCTTGCCAGGCGGCGAGGTCGGCAACCTGCGGATCGACTAGCCGAACGTCGGCGTCTAAGTAGTAGAGGACGACGAGGAGCGCGAACCCCGAGAGCCAGGTCGTATAGGCCTCCCACTTGAACCAGTGCAGCGGCTCGGGCATCTCGGCCGGTGCGAGCCGGTACTTCCGGGAGTGGTAGAGGCCACCGCCGTGCACTCCCCAAAACTCGCCCGCGACCCCCGCTTCCGCGTCCCCGCGCTCCTTCGGCGGTCTGAGCGCAAGATCGAGTCGCACGAAGTAGAAGGACGCTCCGATCCAGGCGATGCCCGCGATCACGTGGAGCATGCGGATGCAGACGTCGAGTACGTCTCTCAGGTACGGATCCATCGGTCCCTTGCGATCGCGACGAGTTCGCGGCAGCCGCTGTCGAGCTCCTCCTCAGGTGTTCGGCCGATTCGCTCTCTCAGCACGTCGAGGATCTCGGGCTTCGGCCGGCGGTTGACGAAGACGACGAAGCGAAAGCCGAACCGCTCCTCGTACTCGGCGTTCAAGCGCGCGAGCTCGTCGAGCACCTCCTGGTCGGCATCGTCACCCTGCTCTGCAGCGGAGCGTGTCGAAAGACCTGCCCGTTGGCCGACAGCCGGATGCGCGCTCAATGCCTCGAGCTTGTCCTTGTGACCAAGCGTCATCAGGACCTCCTCTGCGCGACCCAAGGGATCGTCGATCTCGGCGAGCAGTTCGACCAAATGGGTGCGGCCCTCGAAGAGCTCGGCGAGCTCGTGCGTGGTCAGCTTCCGCGGTAGCTCGCGCATCCGTAGGGGGAGACCAGGAGCGGGACGTGGTAGTGGCCCTCCACGAGCTCCACCTCGAGCTCGACGCGCGTGAAGAACGGCGAGCGCGGATGAAAGATGAGCGAGTAGCTGCCGGGCTCCAGGCCATCAGCAAGATTGACTATGCGACCGTCGACGTCCGTCTCCCCGGACGCGACGGGGCCGGCACCCTGGAACAGCTCGACCTGAACTTGGGCCGCCGGCCTTCCGACTGCCGTATCGAGTACGTGGGTTGAGATGGAGACACTCATGCCGCGAATCTTCGCGCCTGCACCCGATGGTCACGTGCAATCTCCGCCTCGTCCGCGTGTACGAGCGCCCCGCCTCGGACGACATCGTCTCCGCCGACGACTAGGCGATCGACTCGATGTGGCGCGGAGAAGACGAGTCCCGCGACCTGGTCCTCCGCTCCCCCGAGCTCGAGCCCGTCCGTTCGCCACACCGCGAAGTCGGCGCACTTACCGGGCTCGAGGGAGCCGATGTCGTCCCGCCCGAGCACCGCCGCGCCTCCTCGTGTTCCCAGGCGCAGGGCCTCGCGCACGGTCATGGCGTCGGGCCCGCCGCGGCCTCGGGCGACGAGAAGCGCCTGCTTCACCTCGAGGAGAAGGTCGCTCCGCTCGTTCGAAGCGGAGCCGTCAACGCCGAGGCCGACCCTGATCCCAGCATCCAGGTACTGGCGAACAGGCGCGATGCCCGCGCCCAATCTGAGGTTCGATGTCGGGCAGTGGGCGACTCCCGTGTCGGAGCCGGAGAAATCGGCGATGTCGTCGGCGGAAAGGTGGACGCAGTGCGCGCACCAGACGTCGTCGCCCAGCCAACCGAGGTCGGTGAGGTACCCCACGGGCGTGCACCCGTAGAGCTCCATGCAGTACGCCTCTTCCTCCCGCGTTTCGGCGAGATGCGTGTGAAGTACGAGCCCGAGCCGCCGCGCGAGCTCTGCCGACTCCGTCATCAGGTGCTTGGTAACGGAGAAGGGCGAGCAGGGGGCGACTGCGATCTGCACGCGCGCTCCAGCGCCCGACTGGTGCAATCCGTCGGCGAGGCGCTCGGTGTCCGAGAGAATCGTGTCGATGCTCTCGACGAGCTCGTCGGGCGGCAAGCCTCCGTCTGAGACGCCGTGATCCATCGAGCCGCGCGAGGCGACGATGCGCACGCCGAGCTCTCGCGCGGCTTGAACCTCGGCCTCGATCAGTCCCTCACGCCCACGTGGGAACACGTAGTGGTGGTCGAAGACCGTCGAGCAGCCCGAGAGTGCGAGCTCGGCGAGGCCCGTTCGCGCTGCGGCGTATTCGGACTCCGCATCTATCTCCGCCCACACCGGGTAGAGCTCGCGCAGCCAGGAGAACAGGTCGGCCTGCTGCGCTCGGGCGCGCGTGAGCGTCTGGAACAGGTGGTGGTGCGTGTTGACGAGCCCGGGCGTGACGACCGCGCCGCCGAGATCGAACCGCTCGTCCGCGTCGGGCTCCTCCTCGCCGCCTACCGCCGTGATGGAGCCGTCGTTGACGAGCAGCCATCCGGACGCGTGCTCGGATCCTGCGTCGTCGCACGTCACGATCCAGCCGCCGGCGTAGAGAGTGCTCATAGCGCGAGCGGAACGATCTCGAAGCGGTCGACGTCGACGAGCCCGCGGTCCGTGATCTTGAGGTGCGGGATCACGGAGAGCGCGAGGAACGCCAAGGTCAGGAACGGCGTTGCTCCGGTCCAGCCAAGCTCCCGGGCGGCCTCGTTGCAGGCGCGGCTCTGAGCGATCACGTCAGCGAGTGGCGCGTCCGACAGGAGGCCGGCGATCGGAAGCGGGCATTCCGCGAGCACGCGGAGGTCGTCGACCACGACGATTCCTCCCCCGATCTCCGCCAAGTGCTCGACCGCGAATGTCATGTCCGGATCGCTCATGCCGACAACGACCAGGTTGTGGGCGTCGTGGGCGACGCTCGAGGCCAGCGCGCCGCGCCGCAATCCAGAGCCCGACACGAATCCCAGGCCCATCCGTCCCGTGGCCAGGTGCCGCTCGACGACGGCGATCTTCGCGAGGTCGCTCTCCGGGTCGGCGACTGCCAGGCCACGCTCGACCGTCGGCTCGCGAACCAGAGACTCGGTGACCACCTGATCCTCGATCAACCCGATCGCGCGTGCGCTCCCTCCGCTCCAGGGGATCGCGAAGGCGGTGGAGTCGAGATCGCCAATTCGAACCGATTGGCGCACCCAGTCAGGCGTCTGAACCTGCGGCACGTCTGCGATCGGCCGCCCGCGCTTCAGCACCGTCTCGGGCTGAAAGCTCGTGAGGTCCGGCAGGACGAGCAGGTCGGCGAGATAGCCGGGTGCGATCGCGCCGTGTCGGCGAAGGCCGTGCCACAGCGCGGGATGCAGCGTGCCCATCAGCAGCGCGTCCTCGGGTGTGATCCCTTCGGCAACCGCCGTGCGCACCATGCCGTTCACATGCCCCGAGTCGGCGATGTCCTCGGGGTCGCGGTCGTCCGTGCAGAACGCGATCCGGTTCGGTCCGTACTCCTGCACGAGCGGAAGGAGAGCTCGCAGGTTGCGCGCCATCGAGGCCTCGCGGACGAGGAGCCACATGCCCGCGCGCAGGCGCTCCCGCCCCTCTTCCACCGTCAACGCCTCGTGGTCGGAGTAGATCCCGGCTGCTGCGTATGCCTGCAGCTCCTTTCCGAGGATTCCCGGCGCGTGCCCGTCCACGTGTTGCGCTCCGTCGAGTGAGAGCTTCTCGAGCTCTGAGTCCGAGCCTTGGATGACGCCGGGGAAGTTCATCATCTCGGCGAGCCCGAGCACACGGCGCCGGCGCATGAGCGACTCGAGATCCCCGGGCGTCAGAGGGCGACGCGGCGATTCGAAGGGGGAGGCCGGCACGCATGACGGCGCCATGAAGAAGACGTCGAGCTGGAGATCCGCCGTAGCGTCGAGCAGCCAGTGCACGCCGTCGACGCCGAGCACGTTCGCGATCTCGTGCGGATCAGCCACGACCGCCGTGGTTCCGAGCGGCAGCACGAGGCGGGCGAACTCGTCGACCATGAGCTTGACCGACTCCAGGTGCATGTGCGCGTCGATGAATCCGGGGACGACGTACCTGCCGCTGGCGTCGAGCATGTCGCGACCCTCGTAGGTACCCAGGCCCGCGACGACGCCGTCGGCGATGGCGATGTCCACTTCCAGCCACTCTCTCGTGAACACGGAGAGCACGCGACCACCCCGCACGACGAGATCGGCGGGCTCGTCTCCGCGGGCGACCGCCAAACGGCGCTGGACAGACTCCATCGCGAGAGAGCCTAATACCGCGAACGCCTGATCACCCGCCGCGCTCGTGGCGGTTCGCGCTGTCGTATAGTCGCCCCGTCAGTCGGCAGGCGGGACAGGAGGAGCAAATGAGAAGGAAGTACGTACTGGGCGGGCTCGTGCTCGCACTCGTTGCGACGGGACTTGTGCTCGCGGCGGCGGTCTCTGCGAAGCCCGAGCAGAAGCCCTACAAGGTGGCGTTTCTCTATCCGGCCGCGCACAACGATGGTGGCTGGGCGCAGGCGCACGAGGACGGACGCCTGTACCTCGAGAAGAAGCTGGGCGGCAAGGTTCAAACGACGTACAAGGAGAACATCTTCTCGAACGCGCAGGTACCGCAGATCGTTGCCGGACTCGTGCGTCAGGGCTACCAGATGATTTTCGGCGCGTCGTTCGGCATGTTCGAAAACGGCGTCAACGGTCAGCTGTACAAGAAGTACCCTGACGTTCTCTTCGAGCAGGCGACCGGGTTGCAGATCAAGAAGAACCAGTCTGAGTACTTCGGCGCCGGCGAGGACACGATCTACCTCTCGGGCATGGCTGCAGGCGCCGCGACCAAGAAGGGCGTGATCGGCTACATCGTCCCGTTCGGAATCCCCGAGGTCGTGCGGCACGCCAACGCCTTCGCACTCGGTGCCCAGGTGACGCATCCTGGAGCAAAGGTGAAGCTGATCTGGACCAATGCGTGGTACTCACCGCCCAAGGAGACTGCTGCGGCGGCGAACCTCATTTCCGCCGGCGCGGACGTGCTGGGCCAGAACGTCGACAGTCCGGCTGCGGGCGTCTACGCAGAGAAGAAGGGCATTCCGTGGGTTGGCTACGACTCGAATGCGCAAAAGTCCGCCCCGACGCAGTGGCTCACCGCGGCCGTGTACAACTGGGGGCCGTACTACCTGAGGCGAGTCAAGGCTGCGATGAACGGCACTTGGAAGTCCGGTTTCTACTACGGCTCGATCAATGACGGCTTTACCAGCCTCGCGCCGTACGGGCCGAAAGTGACCGCGAAGACGAAGAAGCTGATCGCGGCGAAGCAGAAGGCGATCGTCTCGGGCAAGTTCAGTGTCTTCCAGGGACCGCTCTACGACCAGAAGAACAAGCTGATGGTGCCCGCCGGCAAGAAGCTGAAGCTTCTGCCGGACCTCTACGCCATGCAGTGGCTGGTCAAGGGCGTGGTCGGGAAAGTTTCGAAGGTCTTCCCGCCGGGCTAGACATGGGGGAATCGACCCCCGTCAGAGGTGCTAACGGGAGAGGCGCCGGGTCATCCGGCGCCTCTCCGATTCCCGCGGTACGTATGGTCGAGGTCACGAAGCGGTTTCCGGGCGTCCTTGCGAACGACGCTGTCAGCTTCGAGGCAGCCCCAGGCGAGGTGCACGCGCTGCTCGGAGAGAACGGCGCTGGAAAGACGACCCTGTCGAACATCCTCACAGGGCTCTACCGCCCCGACGAGGGTCAGATCGAGCTCTTCGGGGAGGCCGTCCACTTCCATTCGCCCCGCGACGCCCTCGACGCAGGAATCTGCATGGTGCACCAGCACTTTCGTCTGGTCGAGCCGTTCACGGTGGCGGAGAACGTCGTTCTCGGCGACCATCGCTCGGAGGGTAAGAGCTTCTTCGTCCACTCGCCCGCGATCGAGCGCCGGGTCGCGGAACTCGGAGAGCAATACGGCCTCGGAGTTCATCCGCGCTCACGCATCTGGCAGCTCTCTGTCGGTGAGCAGCAGCGCGTCGAGATTCTCAAGGCGCTCTATCGCGAGGCGCGCATTCTGATCATGGACGAGCCGACTGCCGTGCTCACCCCGCAGGAGGCAGAGGCGCTCTTCGTGACCTTGCGCGCGATGGCGGAGGAGGGCAAGACGGTTATCTTCATCTCGCACAAGCTGCACGAGGTGACGGCCGTCGCCGACCGCGTCACGGTTCTACGAGGAGGTCGCACCGTCGAGACTGTCATGGCGTCGGACGCGACGCAGCGCTCGCTTGCAGCGCTCATGGTCGGCCGTGAGGTGGATCTGGGCCGCAGCCCGGAGCGCAAGCAGAAGCCGAGTGGCGACGTCGTGCTCGAGCTCGACGGCGTGCGGGTGCCGGGCGACCGCGGCGGGGAGGCGCTCAAGGGCGTTGCCCTCGTCCTGCGCTCCGGGGAGATCGTGGCTGTTGCCGGAGTCGCCGGGAACGGGCAGCGCGAGCTGGCGGAGACGATCTCCGGCATGCGAGCGTCTTCAGCGGGGACGATTCGGGTTGGCGCACGCGAGCTTCACCCGGGCGATCCGCGCGATGCCATCAAGGCCGGGGTGGCTCACATACCCGAGGACCGGCTTGGGACCGGTCTCGCGCCGAGCCTGAGCATCTCACGCAACGCGGCGTTCAAGACGTACCGGACGGCGCCGATCTCGTGGGGACCGTTCCTCGCTGTGAAGCGCATGGCCGAGCTGGCCCGGTCGCTCATCAAGCGCTACGACGTCAAGGCGCCGGGGCCTGAGACGCCTGCGCGGAACCTGTCGGGCGGCAACCTGCAAAAGCTCATGCTCGGCCGAGAGTTCCATGGAGACCCGAAGGTTCTCATTGCCGCTCAGCCAACACGAGGACTGGACGTCGGAGCGATCGAGACCGTGCACGGATTCCTACGAGATGCGGCGAGCAACGGTGTCGCCGTGCTCCTTATCAGTGAGGACCTCGACGAGATCCTCGCGCTCGCCGATCGCGTCGTCGTCATGTACGAGGGCGCGATCGTCGGGGAGCTCGACGCCGCCAGCGCGACGGTCGAGGAACTCGGCTACCTGATGGCCGGAGGAGAAGCTCGGTGATCAGGCTCGAACGGCGGCTAGATCAGCCGAAGTGGTTGTCCGTCGCCGTCCCAGTCGGTTCGCTGATCGCCGCCTTCGCGATCATGGCCGTCATCCTCGCCGTGACCGGCCACGCCCCGGGCCACACCTATCGACAGATGCTCGAGGCGGGCTTCACGGGCAACGGTGCGTTCTCCGCGACGCTGCTATCGGCGACGCCGATCCTGTTCACCGGCCTGGCCGCGGCCGCGGCGTTCCGCATGCAGCTCTTCAACATCGGGGCGGAGGGGCAGCTCTATCTGGGCGCCGTCGGCGCGTCGTGGATCGCGCTCAAGCTCGGTGACGGGGATGCCGGCTCGACGCCCCTCTACGTACTCGCGATGTGCGTGGCAGCCGGAGTGATGGGCGCGCTGTGGGCGCTGATTCCGGGTGTGCTCCGCGCCTTCGCCAATACCAACGAGATCATCACGTCGCTGATGCTCAACTACGTGGCGGGCTTCCTGATCACGTACCTGATCTTCGACAGCTCCTCCTACTGGCGCGACGTATCGACGCTCCAAGCACAATCGTTTCCCCAGGGGAAGCCGATGCCGGCGGGCGCCGAGTGGCCGACGTTCGGTTCGAGCGTCGTCGTTCCGCTCGGCTTCCTGATCGGGCTCGGCGTCGCGGCGTCGCTGTGGATGCTGTATTCACGAACCCGGTTCGGTTTCGAGGTGAGCGTGATCGCGGACTCACCCCGCGCAGCGCGCTATGCCGGCATGCGGACGCGCCGCAAGATCCTGGCGGTGATGGCGATCTCGGGTGGCATCGCCGGTATCGGCGGCGCCAGCCAGATCGGCGATTTCACGCACACGCTCGACCCGACCGGTCTCCAGGGCGCCGCGTTCGGCTACACGGGGATCGTTGTCGCCGCGCTCGCCCGTTACAACCCGTTCGCGGTCTGTCTGGTGGCGGTGCTCCTCGGGGGGCTCCAGAACGCCGGCTTCACGCTCCAAGGGCCCGACTTTCCCTCCGGGCTCGTCGGCGTGATGCAGGGGATCATCCTCTTCTGTGCTCTCGGCGGAGAGCTTCTCATTCGCTATCGCGTCACCATCAGTCGTCGGGCGAGGGCGCGAGCCGACACCGGTTCGGCTGCGGAGCCCGCGCGGTGAGTGTCAACGACAGCCTCGTGGTCGTCGTTCTCGCGCAGGCGGTCCTATACGGGACACCTCTTCTCTACGCGGCTCTCGGCGAACTGCTCGCCGAGCGATCGGGCGTGCTGAACCTCGGCGTCGAGGGGATGATGCTTTTCGGGGCCGCGGTCGGATACTGGGTTACACAGAGCGTGCATGGCGCAGACGCGCCGGTGCTCGTCTTGGCGTTGGTGGGCGCGGCGCTGTCCGGAGCGGCGATGGCGGCCATCCACGCTTTCCTCACGATCACGCTGCGGGCAAGCCAGATCGTTTCTGGACTCGCCCTCACGATCTTCGCCGGTGGTCTGGGACTATCGGCCTACTTCGGTGCCGAGTTGGACTTAGCCAGCCTGCCCGTGACCCATCAGTTCGCATCGCTTGACGTGCTCGGGCTTGCGGATCTCCCCGTGCTCGGCCCGATCCTCTTCGACCAATCGGCATTGGTCTATGCCTCGTGGGTTCTCACTCTCCTCGTTGCCGTGTATCTGGGGCGGACTCGCTGGGGGTTGAACGTCCGTGCCGTCGGCGAGGCGCCGGCTTCGGCGGATGCGATGGGGATCAATGTGACCCGCTACCGCTACATCCACGTCCTCGTCGGGGGAGCCCTCGCAGGGATCGGCGGCGCGTGCTTCAGCCTGTCCATCATCCCGAACTGGTTCGCGGGCGATTCGCTCGTCAACGGGGCGGGGTGGATCGCGATCGCGCTCGTGATCTTCGCGTTCTGGCGTCCTGGTATCTGTCTCGTGGGCGCGTACCTGTTCGGAGGTCTGTCAGCACTTCCGTCGGCGCTGCAGGCTCACGGCGTGACGATCCCGCCCGAGTTTCTCTATTCGCTCCCGTATGTCATGACGATCGTCGTACTCGTCGTCGTGTCGACGAGTCTTGCGAAGCGGCGGCTCGGCGCTCCCGCTGCTCTCGGCATTCCCTATGTGCGCGAAGAGCGGTAGAACACGACGGACGTGGACGTTCTCACCCCCCGCTCGCTCGACGATGCCCTCCGACTGAAAGCCGAGAACCCAGGCGCGCTCCCGATCCAAGGGGGTACCGACGTGATGGTCGCACTCAACTTCGATCGTGCGCGACCCGAGACGCTGCTCAACCTCAACGAGGTATCTGAGCTGCGCGTGTGGTCCCGTGAAAACGGTGTCCTTCGTCTCGGGTCAGGTCTCACCTACACCGAGGTCATGAGCGGCGCCC
>Ga0224510_10001107_pt1 | contig 18341 bp, 20 predicted proteins | sample SF_May12_sed_USG_FD_170161 | JGI IMG/M metagenome (GOLD analysis project Ga0224510, IMG submission 170161) | Sediment microbial communities from San Francisco Bay, California, United States - SF_May12_sed_USGS_4_1 | ecosystem: Environmental > Aquatic > Marine > Sediment | place: USA: California... | reverse complement strand
ATCGGCAAAGCCTCGCAAACAGCAAAACTGAAGCAGCGCGAGATGCTCTCAGGCAGTGGCTTAACCACTTCGATCGTGGTGGAAGAACTTCCACAATCCACATAGCCTCTTGATGCAGCCCCTTCCATGTTGCACCTGTAGACGTGATCCCATAAAATGCCCTCACTGCCATGAACGCCGTCACTCGTATCAAGACCAAGACGCCGAATCCATATAAACTCATCCATATCGAAACGGACACCCACGACACGAAGACATTCCGTTTCGAACTCCCTGCCGACGTGACATTGGACATGTTGCCCGGTGATTTTCTGTACGTCCATGCAACGGTCAACGGCAAAACCATCAAGCGAGCCTACACCCCATCATCACTACCTGGCGTGACGGGTTTTTTTGATCTCACAGTCAAACGGTATGAAGCCGGTGCCTTCTCCAAGTACCTCCACGATCAACACATCGGCGACACCGTGTTGATGAGCGGGCCGAACAGTGGTGGTCATTGGGTCGACGGCATGGCGAAGCGAGTGGGATTCGTGGCGGGGGGCACGGGGATTACCCCGATGATCTCCATCATTCGCTGGATCCTGACCAACAAGATCGAGGCGGAACTCTTTCTAATCTTTGCCAACAAGACAGAGTCGGACATCATTTTCCGACAGGAGTGGGATCGAGACGGTCGAGAGCATTCGAACTTTCATTGCTATCATGTCTTGGAGCAACCTCCTTCAGAGTGGTCTGGTGGTGTAGGGCGAATTACTCCTGAAATTCTGCGGCAACACCTTCCCTCTCCAGACGCCGACAGCTGTATTTTTCTTTGTGGCCCACCGGCGATGGTAGACTCCTTGGAAGTAACGCTCAAAGAACTCGGGTACCCTGAGCAGTCAATTATCCTCCCATAAGGGCTGCCGTCTAGTAACCCACTCCTACTCGTTGAGCAATTGACTGTGAGGCCCGATCGCGGATCTGACTGAGCCTGAAGAAAACCCACGGGCTCACTGAGCGAGCACGAAGAGGTGGAGGACTGTCTCGATGAATCACGGGCTAGGCTGACGGAATTCAGCGCGCACGATCCGGATGGACCTTGCCCTGGAGATCTCGTATGACTTGCTCAGCCGCCAATGCCCCATCCCTGATACAGTCTGGAATCCCAACCCCCCGATAGGCCGCCCCGGTCAGCACAAGGCCAGGATAACGGCTCACAGCTGCATCGAGTTGCGCCAAGCGAGCTCCATGGCCGACCGTGTACTGCGGCATCGCCTTCCACCAGCGATTCACCTCAGTATACGTTGGATCCGCTCGGATACCACAGAACAGAGCAAGTTCTTCTCTCAGGGTAGATGTCAGCGCGTCGTCATCCAATTGAAGCACATCTTCTCGCCCCACTCCCCCCACATAGCAGCGGGCCAATAGCTGATCCGCCGGAGCTCGATTCGGCCATTTCAGCGAGGTCCAGGTTGCAGCAATCAAGTGACGTTGTTCTCTGCGTGGCACGATGAACCCGAATCCTTCAATGGCACTGGTCAGTGTTCGCGGGAACGCCATCGCAATCGTGGCAGTGGACGCATAGGGAATCATGTCCAGTATTCCACCTGCAATCGGTGTTAAGGGACGCAATAGGTCCGCTGAAACATAGGCCGGCGTCGCGAGGACCAGGCTTTCCGCAGAAAGCGCCGATCCATCCTGAAGAATCACGTCGTACATCCAGCGGCCCAACTCATGCGATCGTACACGGACGGCCTCAACCCGTGCCCCCACACGAAGTTCCACCCCCTGCTGGGTCAACCGACTCGTCAAGGCGGCCACTAAATCGCTAAGACCGTTTTTCAAACTGACAAACATCGTGCGCCGTGAATGACCGATCTGACCAGGCGACGCGGATTTCTTGGCGGCCATCATGCCACGCATGATGCTGCCATGCTCTTGCTCTAATTCAAAGAACCGTGGAAACGTCGCCCGTAGACTCATCTGCTCGGCATCGCCTGCGTAGATCCCTGCCATGAGCGGCTCCAGGAGCCGTTCATAGGCCTGGACCCCGAATCGACGACGGAGGAATTCGGCCAAGGACTCATCGTCTCTGGGAGAACCGGGAGGAACCGCGAATTCAAATCCCATCCTGGCTAGCCCAGGCCAGCTCAGAAGTCCGCTTTGAAGAAACGGCCCCAGTTGCTTTGGAACAAATGAAAGAAGTCCCTCTGGCAAGTCGTGCAGCCGACCCCGATGCAGCACGCAGGCCTTCTTCCCTGTGTCGTTGGTATTGATCAGCTGGCCGGCAAGTCCAAGCTTCATACAGAGATCGAGACCGGCCTGTTTTTGAGACAGGAACGAGTCCGGTCCGGCTTCAGTCACGAGATCACCGATCCGATGCGTGACGATCTTCCCTCCCCAGGCTGGGCCGGAGTCAAGAACGGTACAGCGGATGGGAACGCCTGCTTGAGTCGCTTTTTCCTGCAGCGAAAACGCGGTGGCGAGGCCGGAAATACCGCCACCCACAATCACAATTGTTCGTGGGCGAGTCACGACGGAAGGCAGGACGTGGATTCGTGTGCAGCCAAGACGTCGCGTAACGTCTCGAGTATCGAGGAAGAGTCGTTCAACATGGCCATACGCTCGAGATGGATCCCCTTGCTCACCGCTAGCTGCTTTAACTCGATATCAATATCAAAGAGCGTTTCCACATGGTCGCAGATAAATCCGATAGGCGCCACCAGCACGTGGTGATGCCCAGCTTGCTGGATGGTATCCAACATGGCTTCGACCGTTGGCCCAAGCCATGGTTCACTGGATCGCCCCTGACTTTGATAGGCGAAGTAGGTCGGCCGGCTGCCTAAGGCTTGGGTCACGGCTTCAACCGTCCCCTTCACTTCAGCTGGATAGGGATCCTTCATCGCGACAATCCGTTCCGGCAGACTATGGGCCGTGAATAACACCGGCACCGTTGCACGCACATCGGCAGGAAATTTCTGAAGCCCAAGCCGAATGTTCTCGACGATCGCCGCAACCAGTCGCGGATGCCGGTTCCAACTTCCCACATAGGTCACGGGAGTCTGATCGGCTAGCCCAGTCCGAGCTTCTTCAACCTTTTTCCTATAGGCTCCGGTGCTCAGCGACGATTGCTGCGGCGCCATACAGACCCCGATGACCTGCTCCGGCGAATCTTTCAGCAATTCGGCATAGGTGTCTTTGATAAAGGGATGCCAATGCCGCAAGCCAACGTACACGCGGTATCGGCCGTTACCAGAGTCATTCAGCTCTCGTTCCAGTTTCTTGGCCACCTCTTGGGTGATCCCGACAGCCGGTGACCTTCCACCGGTGGCACGGTAGCGTTCGCGAATTTCCTCAACCAACTCAGGAGGCGTCGGTCGCCCTCCACGGACATCGAGTAAAAATGGCTCGACATTTTCCAGGCAATCGGGCCCGCCCATCGCCATGAGTAACACAGCCGTGTGACGTCTCGTCTCGCTCATCATTCCTTATCGATCGTATTCGTATTACCCAAGGTAAGAGTTTCGAGTTTCACATTACGGGTTGCGAGATAAGGACTTGTGGTGAGTATTGAACACGAAACTCGAAACCAGAAACGTGTTACCCAAAACCTTTCACCTTCCTATCGTTGACTGAGCTTATGGACCATGTCGATCGTGGCGGCCACGTGATCGACCGGCGTCGTGGGCAGAATACCGTGGCCAAGATTGAAGATGTGGCCGAGACGCCCGCCGGCTCGACGCACAATATCCTCGACACGGCGTTCGATTTCATGGAGCGGGGCGAACAGCACCAGTGGATCAAGGTTCCCTTGTACCGCGCGGTCATGTCCGATTGTGGTCCAGGCTTCATCGAGATGCACGCGCCAGTCGACCCCAATGACGTCGCCTCCCGCTTCGCGCATCTGACGCAAGATCGCCGTCGTCCCGGTACCGAAATGAATCATCGGCACGCCCTCATGCTTGAGCCCGTCGAAAATCCGTTGCACATGCGGCATGACATATTCGGCATAGTCACCGGCCGAGAGGCACCCGACCCAACTGTCGAACAGCTGAATAGCTTGAGCCCCCGCTTTGATCTGTCGACGGAGATACCCGGTAAGCACGCGGGCAAACTTATCCATCAGCCTGTGCCAGGCCGTGGGATCGCTGTACATCATCTGTTTCGTGTTCAGGTAATTTCGTGACCCGCCGCCTTCGATGGCATAACTCGCCAACGTGAACGGCGCACCGGCAAACCCGATCAGCGGCACTCGGCCGTTGAGAGCCTTTCGCGTTTGCCTAATGGCCTCGGCAACATAGTTCAGCTCATCGCCATCAATGACTTTGAGCGCATCTACTGCTGCTCGATCGCGAACCGGGTTATGGATAACCGGTCCCTCTCCTGCGGCAAACTCAAGATTGAGTCCCATCGGTTCCAATGGCAGTAAGATATCGGCAAAGATAATGGCCGCATCCAACGGAAATCGATCAATGGGTTGAAGTGTGACCTGGGCCGCCAATTCCGGTGTCTTGCACATCTCCAGAATCGAATGTTTTGCCCGCAAGGTGCGATACTCGGACATATAGCGCCCCGCTTGGCGCATAAACCACACTGGAGTACAATCAACGGGCTCTCGACGGCAGGCTTTCAGAAATCGATCATTCATGGTGGCGGCATTTTAATGACGCAGAAGGAGTCCTGTCAAACAGCGCTTAGGAGCCTCATCAACTCGTGCGTGCGTAACCCGATACTCGAGAGAGACTGCACAGCCGAGGACAGCTCACGAAAAAATCAGGTTTTACTTTCCTCAGATTCTCTGTATAATGAAGTACCAACCTGAATCGGGACGCTCAATTAGTTTAATTGGGACCACGGCTCCCTGTCTCCCACCACAGTGGCTTTGCCGATCCCCCGACCTAGAGGAGAACTGTATGTCCGACGTGGAAACGCTTCGATCGACCCAATCCTTGGGAATCTGGTATTCCTTTCTGCGCTGGTTCGATTCCTGGGCAGGCCTTGAACTTACAAAATCGGATGGGCCTCCCAAGGTAGATTGGATTCGCAGTGTGCCTTTTATCATGTTGCATCTGATGTGCTTGGGTGTGTTGTGGGTCGGATGGAGCTGGACTGCTGTCGCTGTCACCATCGCCTTCTACTACATTCGGATGTTTGCGATTACCGGGTGGTACCACCGCTACTTCTCGCATCGCACGTTCAAGACCTCGCGAACCGTCCAGTTTCTTTTTGCGCTCTTAGGGGGGACCTGTACGCAGCGTGGCCCCTTATGGTGGGCTGGCCATCATCGCCATCACCACATTGCCTCCGACACCCCTGAGGATGTGCATTCCCCACGCCAAGGGGGATTTTTTTGGTCGCACATGGGCTGGATTATGTCGCAGACCTTTTATGCGCCTCGACTGAAGAGCATCGCTGATTTTGCCAAGTTTCCGGAGCTACGGTTTCTTGATCGGTATGATGTCCTCGTACCCACCTTGACCGGCTTCGCCATGTTCGGGTTCGGCAAACTGTTGGAAGCCTATGCCCCAGAACTCGGGACCAACGGCCCCCAAATGCTGATCTGGGGATTTTTCATTTCAACCGTCGCACTGTTTCATGGAACCTGCACGATCAATTCGTTGTCCCATGTCTATGGCTCACAGCGGTACGAGACGGGCGACGACAGCCGAAACAACTTCTTCTTGGCCCTGATTACGATGGGAGAAGGCTGGCACAACAACCACCATTATTATCCGGCCTCGACCAGGCAAGGATTCTACTGGTGGGAAATTGACATGACTTATTACTGTCTAAAAGGACTTGAGTGGCTGGGATTAATCTGGGATATTCGCGACGTCCCTACCTATGTACGTGACGGAAAAACCAGACAGGACTCAGACCGCAGTGTCCTCAAAAAGAAGATTGAGGCCGCTGTAAAGGCTGCGGAGCTTCCAACACCGCAACCGCAATTAGAACTTACGCCTCCCTAGATCCACTCGGATTCAGTCTTCGACCTTGGTCGGTCACTGACCTGATCGGCCAAGGTCTCCCGAATCCGCCGACTCTCCTCTTCGATTGCCAGTCGTTCCTCATCGGATACCACCCATGCGTCACCGGCACTCAGCTGAAACCGATAATGGTCCTCGTTGAGCGTAAACCACTCTATGTACGGGTGCGGCTCCAGGTTGGGATGCGGATCAAGTGAAATAAGATTCACAGTCCCAATTTGAGGATTGGCCATATCGCCAATCACATGCCCTGCCATCTCGTCGTCTTCAAAACGGCTGTTCCTGAATCGAATCACCTCGCCGGCAATATCAGGTTTAAAATTGCCGCGCAAATACAAATCCACTGGCCCAACGGCCGCAAACACAACCTGACCCACAACCGTGCCGTCGATACGGTTATCAAGAAATCCCTCGCGTACCCATCGTCCATTGCCGAACTTTTGTGCCATGTGTCACCCCGCTCAATTGAGAATGATCAGCCGCCGAACGCTCCAATGACAACCGCCAGCAAGATCAACGCGCTGCCGATCCAACCTTCTATATCCAACATCTCTCCAAGAAAGTACCATGACAGCCAGGCCGCATAGGCCGGCTCGGACGCAAACACTAGCGCCACCTGCTGGGCCGGAACCAATTGCTGAGCCCACATCTGCACGGCGAATGCCAGCGTAGCAAGCACACCCGTCACGACAAGACCGATGAGAAGAACAGGTGTCGGCGAAAACGCACTCGCTGAAACATCTTCCCACCAGGGAGCCAGGAGAAACAACACCGTCATCGCTACCATCTGCCAGAGAAGGAGTGACGGAGCATCGACTTGGCGGGTGAATCGCTCAAGACAAATAATATGGCCTGCAAACGCCAGAGCACACCCCAGCGTCATGAGGTCGCCTCGATTCATAGATGCATTGGGTTTAACGAGAAGCCATAGTCCCGCCACGGCAATCGCCGTCGCCAAGATCGCACGCCGGTCGACCCGCAGAAGGATCAACGGCACGAAGATCACATAGAGTGCGGTGAGAAAGGCTGAATTGGACGCCGTCGTGTACGCGAGCCCAACGGTTTGGAGCAAGTAGCCAAGAAAGAGAAACACCGTCGAGAGAGCGCCGGCGGCCAATACCGCGCGGTCATGATGCAATCGACGCCGACTGACGACAAACCACAAGACGATGAGCAGGGTGCCGATGAAAAAACGAAGCAATAAGAACGAAAGGGGAGTAATTTGCTCCAACGCCGCTTTCGTGGCGGGGAAGGTCGCACCCCAGATGAGCGTGGTCAGTAGGAGGGCGAGTCGCGGCATGGATGAGCAGAGCTGAGTCCTGTGTGTTGAGTTCTGAGTGAGAAACGAGACTACACAACCGAGCACTGAGCACTCAGACTCAGCACATTAGCATTTCAGGGTTTGCAGAGAGGACACAGCCGTTGCCGATTCACTCCAGCCTGTTCCATGGCCCTGGTCGCCCGTTCCTTATCAGGATAATCGAACCATCCGCCTTCCCAGAAGTCGCTGGAGGTGGACGTCGATGGCACCTCCGAACACCGATCTCGATGGAGGGTGACACGGTCGATGGCGCGAGCGATATGCAACCAGTAGATCATGCGAGTCGGTAGGGGGCAAAGGGTGAGTGGTACGGAGCTTTCACTGATCCATCACGCCTTCCCCCTGCCCTTGACTGGCTCACGGGAGGAGCTGCCACTCATCCTTCTCGATGAAGCACTTCACGCCGGTCTGCAACTTTTTGACGTCGTCCTTCTCGAAAAGTCTCATGTAGCGCTCGATTCGATCATCATCGTCGATTCGTTCTTCCTGCATCACACCGTTGTTCCCCTTGTACCGTCGAATCAGCACTGGCATCGAAACCCTCCTCCTAAAGCTGGCAGTTGAGCCGCGTAAGTTGCTACAATGTGCAGAGTATCGTAAGCTGATCAGCATCGCTTGCACAAGGGCTATTTGTCAAGGTCTGAACGGCTCCATTTCCTTGGGATGAAGACATCGTCTCGCTGCAGCGCGAGCTTGTCTGAGAAATTGTCTCTGATTCGGCAAGACTGTTCTCCCGCAAACGCGTCGTCCTGATACGGAACCCTGGCGAATACGCGAGGCGGGGGACGCAGGCGGGCCACGCGAAAGGATAGGATCTCGTGCCACTCTATGAATACCGTTGTGGACAGTGTGAGCAGCAGTTTGAAGCCACCCAGTCCGTCTATGCCAGAGTAGAGGATACTGAGTGTCCCCATTGCCATGCTCGAGAGGCGACACGCCTGCTCTCCTCGTTTTCATCCAACGTCGTTGGGGCGCGCAAACCAGGATTCACCGAGAGTAAGGCCAAGGCCATGAACCAGGAACGGATGGAGCGATTCGTCAAGTTGCCGCCGTTGAACGCGAAGCGCAATGTCCCACCGCCGAACATGGCTTCGGAATCCGAGTCCTCTTCGGCGGACCGAACAACGTCCGAGTCCTAACCATGCTGGACCGTCTTCCCGTTGCCAAACAACACCGCAGGAATCATCGGGTCCTTCATGGTGGAGCGCGTCCATGACGGGACGATCGTTTGTCACTCAGCTCTGTGTCAGCCTGGCGTTTTTCCTCTCCCCTCTCCAGACCTCGGCTCAGGTTGCAGGAACTCTGATCATCGCCGGAAACGGTCCTGAACAAGCGACCATTGAATCGCTGGCACGGGCCTTCGAAAAAGCCAATCCTCGTGCCTATGTCGATATCCTGTGGGACGAGGATTCCACCCCGGTACAGTTAGTCCAAACCGGCCAGGCACAGATCGCCGTGACCGGTATGGAAGACGCAACACTAGCAGCCGCACAAATCGGCTGGGACGGTATTGGGATTCTCGTCCATCTCTCAAATTTCACCAAAGAAGTGACCACACAACAGATTGCCGACGTGTTTTCAGGGAAAATCAGAGAATGGTCGGACCTGGGAGGCCCTGAGACCAGAATTCTGCTGATTGACCGATCCCGCGCCCAAAATATTCGTGGGGCATTTGAATCCCATCTCGGAATAACCGGAAAGATTCCTGGTACCGCAAAGATCATCGGACTAGACGACTTGGTGATCAAAACTGTGGTGGGTACCCTGCCGCCGCTTTCTGCCGTCGCGTATGTGTCGCTGAGTACCGGCCTTTCCGCCGTCTCGAACGGGGTGGCCGTCCGGTTGCTGCCGGTCGATAAAATCGAACCGGAGGTCCCAACAGTCCGAGACGGGCGATACAGTTTGCGACGTCCACTGCTCCTCTTGTCGAAACAAGAGGCACATCCTCTTGTTGAAACCTTCATCAAATTTGCGCTATCTCCTCCTGGTCAAGCCATTGTCGGAGAAGTCTATGTGGCCATGTCTAGCAAGTAATTTCGTCACTCCGCACGAAGGGAGGTTCTGATGGCAATCCCGTTCCGCTTCTTCTTCCTGGTCTTCTCATCGATGGTACTGACCCATATCTGCTTACAGGTTACCCTGGCCGAGGAAGGAGTGGTCGTCGAAGGTGCCGGATATACGTTGCACGACGCGGAATCAATTAAAGGGCATGATGAACGACAGCTGGAAAAAGACCCTGTGTGCGATAGCAGCCGAAAGCCAAAAATCCTGCTGGTAGAGCCGGACGAAGCCAAGCCCGGGCAAACCATTACCCTGAAGGGTGAGCACTTCGGGACAAAAGACTGTTTCCGAGGCGTGGCATTCAGTGCGGCAGGCCCATCCAAGATCGACTACAAGTTTGTGAATGACACGACGATCGAAGTCACCGTGCCTGAGATCCAACCCGGCATGTCATTCATCGATGTCGTTGCCGGCGGCGGCAATGCTCGTTCAAAAGCGTTTTTGGTGCAACCCAAGTAGAAGACTTTTCTGGGACGCGTAGAAGGTTTCGTCAGCACCGCGGGAGGGGAACTGATCACTCAATAGATTGTTGCCGGACGGCTTTGGCCAGATTGTCGGGCGTCCCAATGTCCAGATAGCTGTCATGTGGGAACCTCGCCGTCTGGATGGACAGCCCGGCCTTGAGCGCCTCCTGGAACACCACGCCGACGGCTAAATCTCCCCCGGGATCGTTGGCCGTATGGGCCAGCCGCCCCATATTCTGCTTCGTGTCCTCCGCACGCAGAAACCGGTGAAGAAACTCGGAAAAAACCGGGGTCCAGACCGCAAAACACCAGCCGAATGTGAGCGTTGTCGAAGCGGGTTTCATCACAATCTCACGAACCCGCCCCTCGTGATCAAAGTCCACCATGTCCCAGATACGCGGATCTTCTATGCGATGCAAACCAAGGACTACATCCGCACCCGTTCGTTCCTGTTGCTCAATCAGTTGCCGATAGGCATCCGGCGGCCCAAACAAAATATCGGGAAACCCGAACGCGATCCGATACTGTGCTACGAAGGAATAGGCCCGATCGAGCGTGTCGGGAGGCCCAAGGGAACCCGGAATTACGAGATAGGCAAGCGACATCCCGACCCCCGTTCCCTCCTGAAAATAGTTCGGAATATCCCATTTCCCTTCACGAATCACGATGAAGGTCTTGGACAGTCCCGCCGCTTTAAATTTCTCCAGCAGATACTGCGCCGCCACTTTCGGACGTGGCATCCCCGTCTTGGAATCTTTTGTGAAACCGACGGGGAATAACTCCTTACTACAAGGGAACGGTTGGAGGCGCTTGGCCTGTCCGGCAGCTGGAATGAGACCGACAACTTCCGGCCAGGAACGAGATGGTGGATCGGCAAGAGGAGCAGTCATGAAGGTGCCATTATCGCTGGATTCACGCGATGAGTCCAGACCGGTCGATCCGGCACGCCAGAAATTCGCCGCGTATGCAGCGCACCAGGCGTGGAGAGGAAAGATAAGAGGAACCATCTAGCCTTAGACTAGCACTCGTCCGTTTCCAGATGTCTCGACAAGACAAGGCCCTATCGTGTAGCGTATAGTTATTCTTATGGGTACCTATTCCACATTACGCACTTCACAAAAGAAAGTTCCCCTGATGCCACACTCTTGGTCTCAACAAGCACTATCCGCGGCATTCCTCGCGGTTGGTTTATTCATCACGCTACCAGCCTCGGCCACGCCACCAGTGAAGGAGCGTCTTCCCCTGACGATGAGTGGAGCTGGTTGCAGCGAAAAAGAAGCCGAGATCAACAAGATCTTGCAAGCGATTCCCGGTGTCCTCAACGTCGATTTCAACCGTATTCCCGACCATGTCCTTGTCGACATTACGCCCAGCAGCGTAAAGCCGGAAGACCTGTTGCATCAGGTCAACGCTGCCGCCTCCTCCTGGCAATGCAAGGTCGAGATCATCGAGGGCTGTATTTCTGCCAAAATGCCGACAGCCTCAGCCGACCCACACCAACATGAGTAAGTGACCACGCTTCTGGCCCCCTCGCACACGGCGACCACATTCTGTTCTTGACCTCTGTACCTGTCACAGGTGTCGAGGTTTGAGCGAACGCATGCTCATTCGCGAAGGGGTTGTGAGGCTGTTGATGCCAGTCGCCTAAACCTGGGTATCACGACGCTGACGGGCTCGAAGTAGGCATCGTTCGGAACTCTTGGATGATGTTCCACGCTCGCAAGACATCGACGGTCAGCGCTGCGCCATAGGAAGGGCCATAGTCCCGCTCGGAGAGATGCCCCATGCTGTCATTCCAGGTTTCGAAGCGCAGCGGTCCGGCTGAGGCCGCCAGCGACCACGCAAACTGTTTCTGACTCTGACCGGTCGTATTCACGAAGATCCCGGAATCCCACATCAGCGCCAACTCGATTTCCCAGGTGGGAATCGTTTCCCCTGTGGCAGTGGTCCGATACTGTCCGATGGCAATCGCCGGCTGAACCAGTCCCGCCGTGCTCCTGACGGAGTGAAGTACGGCACCGTTGCTCTGATAGCTGATCCGCCCCATCGCCGACACCCGGACGTTGATATCACCCCACTTCTCCGACTGCCACACCGACGGGGTAATCTGCAGCCGACGAATACCGCCTCGCAGAAACCCTTGCTGGTAAATGGTTCCGACGGAAAATCCCCCACCGGCAAAAATGACCTTCCGATCAAGGATGTGGACCCATCGCGTGACCGACCCATCGATCATGACATCGGTTTCCTTCCGAGGGTCCACCGTGGGCACTGACGGCAGTTGGCGCAGTTGATGGACCACTTTGTTCTGGAAATATTGTGACGGTTCATCACTGGTGGGACTGATCCCCGCCGTCAGATTGGTGCTCCAGTTTTTCCACAACCAACTTGTTCCCGAATAGTCCCAATGTTTTGTCCAACTGAGTGTGATGAGGTTGAAGCCGAGCGTATTGCCAACCGTGGAGTCATATTTATTCCCCAAGCCGTCGACCGGGGTAAACCGATTGAGCGTCAGTCCGGTGGTGGCTGTCGAATATTGATCCGGGAATGCCGTGCTCCCCCAATGCACCGACGGGGCAGGGTTTTCACTCCAGGCAGGTGTGGATATCACTCCACCGAATAGAAGAAGAGCCCCACCGATCAGGGTCGCTCTTCGTCGCCTTGCCCATGATTCTCTTCCTATCACAATCTTCCGATCCTGTTTCATCGCTCACACCACCTCTCATGGCAACAGTCTGACTCCGGCACATACATCAAGAAGCACACCACGAAACATCGAATAACGAACGAATTCTACATGACTTGCACGAAGGGAGCGACTAAGTTTATTGATCGCCGACATCGACTCGTTCTTCCTCCAGACGACTTGCGCTGACTGATTTATATAATGGTGTCTCTCGACAGGCCTCTCGATCCTATGCTAGCTTACGCGCTTGTTTTTCTATACTCATTCCTTTCGACACGAGAGCCCACAGGCGCAGCTATGTTCAAGAAGATCTTAGTCGCCAATCGCGGTGAAATCGCCATGCGAATCATCCGCGCCTGCCGCGAATTAAACATTGCGACCGCCGCGATTTATTCCGAAGCGGATTCAACCGGCATCTACGTGAAGAAGGCCGACGAGTCCTATCTCGTAGGGCCTGGGCCAGTGAAGGGGTTCCTCGACAGCAGACAGATCGTGGACCTCGCCACGCGAATCGGTGCGGATGCCATCCATCCAGGCTACGGCTTTCTCTCAGAAAACGCTGAGTTTGCCGAACTCTGCCAGGCTTCCAACATTACTTTTATCGGCCCGTCCACCCATGCCATCACCCTGATGGGCAGCAAAGTGAAGGCTCGTGAACTTGCCGAATCGGCAGGTGTGCCGATCGTGCCCGGGACGGACGGCGCCATTACCAACGTCAAAGAGGCCCTCGCCTTCGCCCAAAAATCGGGTTATCCGGTGATGATCAAGGCGAGCGCCGGTGGCGGCGGTCGCGGATTGCGGGTGGTCCGGTCCGATGAGGAACTGCGCGAAAACATGGAAGTCGCAGCACGCGAAGCTCAAGCGTCCTTCGGGGACGGTAGCGTGTTTATCGAAAAGTATATCGAGCGGCCCCATCATATTGAGTTCCAGATTCTAGGAGACCGACACGGCAACATTATTCATCTCGGAGAACGGGATTGTTCGATCCAGCGACGACATCAAAAGCTGATTGAGATCGCTCCGTCGTTGATCTTGACGCAGGAGCTCCGTGAAGAGATGGGCAACGCCGCCATCGCCATCGCCCGCGCGGTGAACTATGACAACGCGGGAACTGTCGAGTTTCTCCTCGATCAGCAGGGCAAGTTCTATTTTATCGAGATGAATCCGCGGCTCCAAGTCGAACATACCGTGACCGAGCAGATCACGGCCATTGACATCGTACGAAATCAAATCAAGAGCGCGGCAGGCCTTCCGCTCAGCATCCAGCAAAAAGACGTCATCTTACAAGGCCACGCCATTCAATGCCGGATCAATGCGGAAGACCCCAAAAATAATTTCCTGCCTTGCACAGGGACCGTCACAGCCTATCTTTCTCCGGGCGGGATCGGCGTTCGCATCGACGGCGCGGTCTATAAGGATTACACTGTCCCACCGTATTACGACGCTTTGCTGGCCAAGCTGACGGTGCGAGGCCGCACGTGGGAGGAAGCCGTCAGCCGCATGAGGCGCTCCCTCGAAGAGTATGTCATTCGAGGACTCAAGACGACGATTCCCTTTATGGAAGCGATCATGCAGGAACCAGACTTTATCGCAGGGCGGTTCGACACGTCCTACCTGGATACGCACCCGGAGTTGTATGGGTACCCTGAGTTCGAGCCGCCGGAGGATCTCGTCCTGGCGCTCTCGGCCGCAATTGCCGCTTACGAAGGACTCTAACGTCAATACACGAGGTGCGTGCAAACAAGATAGCTGGATCATCATGGCAAAAAGACGACTACCAACAAAGAAACTGCAAAAAAAGACCAGACCGTCGGCTTCCACGAGTAAAACGGCGAAAGCGCCCAGCTCGCGCCCTGGTGAGTTCGCCATCACACCGGCCGTCGGCAAGCCGATATTAATCACCGATGTGGCCCTGCGTGACGGACACCAGTCCTTGCTGGCCACGCGCATGCGAACCGAGGATATGTTGCCGATCGCCCAAAAGCTGGACACGGTCGGCTATTGGTCCCTGGAAGTGTGGGGTGGAGCAACCTTCGATACCTGCCTCCGCTTTCTAAAGGAAGATCCCTGGGAACGACTCCGGGCGTTGCGGGCAGCGATGCCCAACACCAAACTCCAAATGTTATTACGGGGCCAGAATCTCGTCGGCTATCGCCATTACGCCGACGATGTCGTGGAACGGTTCATCGAGCGATCGGCGGCGAACGGTATCGATGTCTTTCGCATCTTCGACGCGCTCAATGACGTGCGCAATCTTGATCGTGCCGTCAGCGAAGTAAAGGCCTGTGGCAAACATGCGGAAGCCACGATCTGCTACACGGTCAGCCCCGTCCACAGCATCAATCGATTCGTGGATTTGGCGAGAAAGTTGGAGGATCTTGGAACGGACACGATTTGCATCAAGGACATGGCCGGATTGCTGGCTCCGCTCGATGCCTATCATCTGGTGCGTCGACTGAAGGCCGCCGTCAAGGTTCCGCTACATCTCCATTCGCATTACACATCGGGGATGGCTTCCATGACCTCGCTCCTGGCGATCCTGGGAGGCCTCGACATGCTCGACACAGCCATCTCACCATTCGCAGGCGGCACCTCTCACCCGGCAACGGAAACCTTGGTCGCCTCGCTCCAGAATACTCCCTACGATACAGGGCTGGATCTCAGCAGCTTCCAACCGATCACGGAACATTTTCGAACGGTTCGCCGCAGGTATCGCCAGTTCGAGAGCGACTTTACCGGTGTCGATGCGGAAATTCTCACGTCGCAGATCCCCGGCGGCATGCTGTCAAACCTCGCCGCGCAGCTGACCGAGCAAAATGCCCTCGACCGGATGAAAGAAGTGCTCGACGAAGTCCCGCGCGTACGAAAAGAAATGGGCTATCCTCCATTGGTCACCCCGACCAGCCAAATCGTCGGCACGCAGGCAACGCTCAATGTCCTGACCGGAGAACGGTACAAGGTCATTACCACCGAGACCAAGAATTATTTCCTGGGACTCTATGGTCGCGCACCAGGACAGGTCGATCTCGATGTCATGGCGCGAGCAACCGGAGACGAAACCCCCATCAAGACCAGGCCGGCTGATCGACTGGAGCCGGAACTGGATGAGGCCAGGAAAGAACTGCCGGCTTCAGCTCAAAGCGTCGAGGACCAGCTCTCGTTTGTGCTGTTCCCCGCCATCGCGTCTGACTTTTTTGAGGCGCGCGAGAAAGGTGACTTGACCCCTGAGCCGTTGGACGTTGGATCAGCCAAGGGCCCTTCGACTGCGCATGAGTTACATTTGGCCCCGGTCGAGTTCAATGTGACAGTCCATGGTGAGACCTATCATGTGAAGGTTTCTGGCTCCGGCCGTAAGGTCGATGGCCGCAAGCCCTACTACATCCGCGTCAACGATAAACTGGAAGAGGTCTCCCTCGAGCCGATTCAGGAGGTCCTCGCCGGTGTTCCGGAATCCCAAGAGATCGGGGCGGGAGGAAAACCTACGCGTCCGAGACCTGCGAAACCAGGCGATGTCGCGCCCCCGATGCCCGGTCGCGTCGTGAAGGTCCTTGTCGCCGTGAATGATAGTGTGAAGACCGGTGATCCGCTGTTGATCATCGAAGCGATGAAGATGGAAAGTCGAGTGCCGGCACCGATGGACGGGAAAGTCTCTGCCATCCTGGTCAACGACGGTGACAACGTCAAAACGGATGAGACGGTCATTCAACTGGAGTAGTCCCCTCGCTGATCCTCTGTCTAGATCGCGCAAACGATGGAAGCGTAGACTGCTCCTTCCATGGCTGCTCTCCTCTCTCATGACCGCCTGTGCTCCGCCCACACAGATTCCGCCCTACTTTGAACCATTAGGACGCACTCCGGTCTCCTCCCTCCCGATTAAGACCGTGCTCGTCCATGGCCAGCGGATCGCGTATCTTGATGTCGGGACCGGCCCACCGGTGATCTTGATCCATGGGTTCGGTGGATCCATGTGGCAATGGGAACATCAGCAGCATGCCTTGTCGCATCAGTTTCGCACCCTGACGCTTGACCTCCCCGGCTCCGGATTATCCGATAAACCAGACATTGACTACCTACCAAATCAGATGCTGGACTTTTGTATTGGGTTCATGGATGCCCTCCAGATTCCTCAAGCCACACTGGTCGGCAACTCCATGGGGGCGGGACTGGCGATTGGAATAACACTGACCCATCCGACCCGTGTCGAGAAGCTGGTGCTCATTGGCGGGTTACCGTCTGATATTATGGCGAAACTGACCAGCCGATCATTCCGACAAGCATTGGAAACCCGGGCACCCTGGTGGTTGATCTCATTCGGCAATTGGCTATTCGGCGGATTGGTGACCGACTCCGTCCTAAAAGAAATCGTCCACAATCACGACCTTCTCACGCCGGCCGTTCTCGAACGGTCCAACCAGAACCGCCGACGCCCCGGCATCATCAAACCTATCATGGCCGTCAGGAATGCCCTGCCTTTCTGGGAAGCCGACTTCGCCCCGCGCATCGGCGAGATCTCGCATCCCACCATGATCATCTGGGGCCAGCATGACCAAGTGTTTCCCGTGGCGGTGGGAGAGGAGCTTCACCGGAGAATTCGGGGATCAACATTCGTCACGATCCCCCAGGCTGGGCATATGCCGCAATGGGAACGCCCGGACCTGGTGAACCGATCGCTGATCGCGTATATTCAGCCTTCACCCTGAACACAGCGCGCGAGTGGGATCTCCCCACTCGCAGCATCAGAAAGGAGTTCACTATGCACCTGGGATCATTGACTATCATGGTTACTGCGATCGGTTTCTCGCTTGGACTCGCCGGTTGTCAGACGACCGCGAGCAACACCTTCACATACAAAGACATGCCCATATCCAACGGCACAGCTGTCGCGGGCGAGGGCAGTAAGATCCTCTTTAAGGGCACCCCGCTGACACTCGCCGGGAGCGGGGTCAAGATCGGCGATGTACTCCGTGATGTGAAGGTGGCACAGAACGACTTATCCCTCGTCTCCATTGGAGCCACCAAAGGAACAGGTAAGGTCCGCATCATCAGTATCGTCCCATCGCTTGATACCCCGGTCTGCGAACAGCAAACGCATATGCTGAGCGAGCGGAACAAAGGCCTCGATAAGATGGTGGAATTGATCACCGTCAGCGTCGATACCCCTTTCGCCCAAAAGCGATTTGCCGGAGAAGCCAAGATCGCCAACGTGACCTTCCTGTCTGACTATCGTGGAGCTGAATTTGGGAAAACCCATGGCCTCTTTCTGGAGGGGCCCTACCTCCTGACCAGAGCCGTCATGGTCATCGACAAGACCAATACCGTTCGCTATCTCCAAATCACCCCTGAGCTCACCCAGCTCCCGGACATGGAGAAAGCATTCCAGTTCGCCCGTCGTTTGGTGACCGAGAGCTGAGAGGAAGGCAGGGTGAGGTTCGAGGGGCAAGCATTTCTGCTCCCCTCAGCCTCAACCTTTCCGAAAACCATGTCTCATTACGATTTACTCGTCATCGGCACAGGACCGGCCGGGCAAAAAGCCGCGGTGCAGGCGGCCAAGCTCGGCAAAAAAGTCGGCGTCATCGAGCGGAAGGAAGTCGTCGGAGGGGTTTGCATCAACACCGGCACAATTCCAAGTAAAGCCCTGCGCGAAGCCGCGATCTTTTGTTCCGGAATTCCACAGCGTAGCATCTATGGCACCCCTTACCGACTCAAGAAGACAATTGCTATCGAGGACCTCACCGCCCATACCAACTACGTCATGAAGAACGGAATTCAGATCGTGCAAAGCCAGATGGCCAGAAATCAGGTCGACCTGTTTTTCGGTTCAGCCAGCTTCGTCGATCCGT
>Ga0224510_10001105_pt1 | contig 18365 bp, 17 predicted proteins | sample SF_May12_sed_USG_FD_170161 | JGI IMG/M metagenome (GOLD analysis project Ga0224510, IMG submission 170161) | Sediment microbial communities from San Francisco Bay, California, United States - SF_May12_sed_USGS_4_1 | ecosystem: Environmental > Aquatic > Marine > Sediment | place: USA: California... | reverse complement strand
CGTACCTCCAGTTTCATCATCTCACCTTATCCTGGTGAGCGTGAAAACCGGGGCACGTCACTAGTTCGTCGTTTAGGGATAGTTCATGCGTACACGAATAGCTTTTGGACTGTTGTGCGTCGCGCTACTTGCTAGCACATTTGTTAACTATCGCTTTTTTCAGGCTATTGAACGGCAACAGTATGATGCTCCCATAAGCGAGTGGATGACTAGACTGTCGGTTAACCAGCAAGTCTTAGCCGACTCCGGAAATTTCCTATCAGATCAAACACTCGGCCTCGTCCATAAATCAATCTACATGGACCTAAGGCATATCAAGCAACAAGAAAAAACAAACCCCGGTCGATTTGGTGCCGCTCGGTTAGAACGTCTCGAGGCAATAATAGACAGTCTTAATGCGGTACGTCATCAGTCCCCTGATTTGTTTTCGGCTCCGAAATTAATGATGGATGACGATTCGCTTGCCGAATACATCAAATTACTTTCGTCCAGCGACCGCTAATGGCCGAGAAGCGAAGTTCTCCAGGATCGCCATCGACTGGCTGCTTTTCGAAAGCGCTGTCGTCCGGGCCGGATTCTGGTCGACTACATTGCGGATGACTCATAAGCCCGACATAGCCGCCAGTGGCCAAGATTGCGTTACAATCTCCGCTGTTGACCCTTTCCGGTCGTTCGGCAAATCAAGATATTCGCTTGTTCTACAGCTGGCTGACTGCACTAGGCCGCCTCAAGGAAGGCTCATGAAACTCCTCATACTTCTCGCATTGCTAGGCATGTTTGCGCCCCTCAAGGCCCAAGACATTGAGTCGATGGACCCGGCTGACCTCGCAGTCAAGGCGTTAACTGAAGGCACTGGATTTCTTGATCCCAGTGAGATGTTAGCGTGGGTAGAGCTACCTCGATCAGTGAAAAAGGGAGATCAAGTAACGCTCAAAATATCCGTCGAAAACGCGCGGGAAAACAGCGACTTCATTCTGGAATCGGTGGATCTGGACGGTAGTTTTCTTAGCGGGTTTCGGATCGAGTCAATTACCCCGTCACCCGCCGAAGTCGATGACTCGTTCAATACACTTACGATGGAGTATCCGATGAAGATCGCGGCCGGTGAAACAGTGGACTTTGTGCTTGAGATGACCGCGATTGAGGCAGGCGTCTATATTGGGGAGGTTAGTATTTGGGACGAAGAAGACTTTCTTTCCAGATACGTTCAATGCAAGGTCGTCGAGTGACCGCTTGTGGCCGTTCTGCGACGAACACTAAGGCTCTGACTGAGGGGCTGCTTCACATCGCATAGGAGCCGGTCGAGAGTTTTGGGGTAAAATGCCGGTCTGTGACCCGAAGCAGCCGGTTGCTTCTACTGTATTCAAGCAGGCCAATTGGCTATGGACAAACGGCGAGAAGACGCACACCTCGATTTCAGAGTGGTCTTGGCTAACCTATGCATTCTGACTTTCCTGGCCTTGCCAATGTCTGTCAGCGCCGACCCGAAGCTGATCGCAATTGAGGAATGCCAGCTAAACGGTTTCCCTTTGGGTGGAACGATCGAGGAAATGCGTAGCGCGCTAGGCGAACCTGACTCGGTATTACCTGTACTGAACACCGGTGATGAATATCCGCATCTTGAAGCTAGTTATGATGGGCTTCGCATAGTGTTCTCGACGCGCGGTCAAACTGCTCTCAGTTACTTCGTTACGTCCGAAAAGTACCTCATTCGAAGTGGTGTAGGAGTCGGTAGCACGAGACAGGAAATTGAAGGCGTTCTTGGTCCAACGAGCTATTACAAATCGGGGGACACTGTATTTATGGTCTACCGGTTGGCCGGACCAGGCGGTCGTGCGCTGCCGGTGCAATTCGATATACGACTACAAGGTGATGTCGCTGTCGGACTCTCTCTGGTTTCACGTTGAAAGCGCTTATCGGAAGAGATTGCTCCGTCAGTGGCCGTCTGCTTCTGGCCGAGAAGCGACTAATTCACAGGAAGTGCTGCAGACGTTGCGACGACGGCTCCGGCAATTTGCGGACGTTGGGAGTAGGGCGATGAGCAACGGTCTTGCGCGGAGCATTTCGCGAATCGATGTTCAGGCCGGCGAGCCAGGATGCATCAGGACGATGAACGTCAGCCGAACGGGTTGACGCGTGTATCGTTACGCGATACATTATCGCGGTGATCAAGAGTTTCCGCCACAAAGGCGTTGAACGCTTCTTCCTGAAAGGGACCAAGTCAGGCATTCAGGCGGCACACGCCGCGAGGCTGGCGCGTCAGTTGCTACGATTGGATGTCGCCCAGCGCCCTCAGGACATGAATGTGCCAGGCTGGAGGCTGCATCCATTGAAGGGCGACCAGAAGGGTCATTGGTCGGTTTGGGTGAGCGGAAACTGGAGATTGACGTTTATGTTCGAGGGCGAAGATGCCGTTCTCGTTGACTATCAGGACTATCACTGAGAGGCCAGGAATCATGGGACGAATGCACAATCCACCGCATCCGGGTGAGTCGATCCGCGAGGACATCCTGCCGGCTTTGGATCTGTCGGTGACGGAGGCTGCAAAGCAGCTCGGTATTGCGCGAGTGACGTTGTCGCGCCTGATCCACGGGCAGTCGGGTATTTCTGCCGATATGGCCAGGCGTTTGGAGGCTTGGCTCGGCGGGCCGAGGCAGGGCCCGAGCGCCGAGAGCTGGCTGAGAATGCAGGCGGACTACGATCTCTGGCAGGCGATGCAGCAGCCCGCTCCGAAGGTCGTCAGGGCGCGGACGGCGGCGATTTGACCGTCTTCGAGCATGGCCCCCTCGCGAGAATATCCAGCGCTGTGACCAGTGCTTGATAGCGTCGGCAGCGAACCCCCGCTACCAAAATAAATGCAATGGCCTTACCGGATGACAAAATCGCCGGTAGGGCCTTTGTGTTTTGGCTGTATGCTAATTCCAGCTCTTTGACCCGTCTGCTGGCCTTCGGCTTAGCCACCATTCGGCCAGACCCGCGAGCTGATAAAGAAGGATCGACAACAGTATAGAGACGATCGCGACGGTCCAGATCATTCCGTAATCGAGATAGCCACGGGACTGGTTGAGAAGATTGCCCAGCCCTTTGCCCGTGGCCAGCCATTCCGCGATCATCACGCCGAGCAGGGCTTTGGGCAAGGCGAGGCGGGCGGCTACGAAAATCCATTGGCGGCTGGCTGGGATAGCGATCAGGTTCAGCTTCTTTGTTGTTGAGGCTCCGTAAACGGAGACAAGATCAAAGGCAGCCCTGGGAATCAAGGCAAATCCCTGAACCAGCACTACAAAGGCCGCAAAGAATGTGACCGAGATTGTAATCACCAGGGTGACTGTCACCCCACGGCCAAAAACAAGTACAGCGAGGGGGGTGAGCGCGACAAGTGGCATGGTCTGTGTCACCAGCGCGAAGGGCAGAAGCGCCCGCGTGACAATTGGGGATGTAAAAGACAGGAGCGCGAGGCCGAAGGCAACGCCAAGGCCGACCAGCATGCCGAAAATGGTGATGGGAATAGTTTCAGCCAGCGCTGCAAACAGGCGCTCTTGTGCGGAAGCGGCAGTTTTGCCGGTTAAGAGGTAATCAACCACACCAAGCGGGGTCTTTGCGATGATCGGAGAGAGCTCGGCCCACCACAGGAGTAGTTGCCAGATGAGGAAGGGCAATAGTATGGCTGCGGCAAGGGCCATTGCGCGCTTCCATTGTGAGTCGGTTGCTGCTTCGGCTGCTGGCGCGGCAACGCTGACATTAACCGCGCGGTTTGTGTCCGTCATGCGCGCGGCGAGGATTGCAGAGAGCGCATAGCCCAGCCCAGCGATCGCCGTTGCCGTCAGCCCGATGCCCCAGAGCCGGTCCGGCTCCGCCCGGCCCAGCGAACCGAGCAGGAAAGTGCCCAGTCCCCAGCGCGCGCCCGAACCGAATTCGGCGAGAATCGCACCAAGCACTGCTGCGGGCGCAGCGACCTGGAAGCCGCTCATGATAAATGGCAGTGCGTTGCGCAAGCGCAAATGCCTCATGAGCTTGAAATCGGTTCCGCCGTAGGCTCGGATGAGGTCAATTGCACCCGGGTCGGCCGATTGCATCCCCGCGAGCGCCGCCGTCATTGTAGGGAAATAGACGAGGAGGGCGGCCAGGGTGATGCGGGCCACATCGCCATCGAGTGCGATGACGAGCACGGGCGCAACGGCGATGGGCGGAACGGTGAATGCAGCGATGTTGATGCCGCGGAACAGACGCTCCGTCAGCGGCCAAAGGCAAAAGCAGACTGCTGCCAGAACCGCGACAACATTACCGAACACGAAGCCTAATGAAGCAGAGCGCAGGGTGGCGATCACGTGTGGCGAGTACTCGCGCCATTCGCTTACGAGACGGGTGAAGATCCCTGAAAGGGGCGGCAGTGTCCCGTCCGCGACCCACCGCAGCTGCCCGGCCACCTCCCACAGCAACAAAAGGCCGAGGACCAGGCCCAGGGTCGCGGTGTGATCACGAACCCGGATCATGCACGCGATGCCGGGGATGGCTTGGCGGGGCCATGCTCAAGCCAGGTGCCAATCTCATCGCACAGCCGGTGGAATTCGGCGTCGCGTAGCAGGTCAGTGCCCCTTGGGCGCTGGAAGGTTATGGGTATGTCAGCGACGATCCTCGCCGGACGTGGCGACAGGACAATAACCCTGTCGGCAAGATAGACAGCTTCGTCAACACCGTGGGTAATCAGAAGCGTGGTGGGGCGTTTCTCTGACCAGATATGCTGTAGTTCGAGATTCATCTGGCGGCGCAGGATGAGGTCGAGCGCGCCGAAAGGTTCGTCCATGAGCAGCACATGAGGGTCAGTGGCCAGCGCACGCGCGATGGCGACGCGCTGCCGCATGCCGCCGGACAGTTCGCCCGGCCGTGCGCGTTCGAAACCTTTCAGGCCGACGAGTTCGATCAAATTTGCGATATGCGCGGCCTCCGGCCTGGCGCGACCTAGCACCTCAAAGGGCAGGCGGATGTTGTCCTCGACAGTACGCCAGGGCAAAAGCGCAGCGTCCTGAAAAGCGACTCCCACCACACCGGAACGGCAGGCCGAGCGAGGCATTCCACCAGCGATTTGGACCGATCCGGCATCTTCAGTCTCGAGTGCCAGTGCCAGTCTCAACAGGGTGGACTTGCCGCATCCTGAAGGACCCAGAAGGGCTGTGAAGGACCCTGCCGGGCAGTCGAGTGACAGATTGTCCACAACGTGCAGGGCATTGCCCTTTATCGAAAACGACTTGGATACGTTCGTGAAGCTAAGGGGAAGGCCCTGCATTGCGGATCAGGCTTCGACTTCTTCGAGCAGCGTAGTGTCGAATATGTCGCGGCTGCCCTTGATACCGATTCGCGCGAGACTTTCGAGATTAGCGTTAATGCCTTCTTCGTCCATGGCAAAGACGCCGTCGGAATGTTCCATCAGCGGCCTCTGTGCGCCATTGAAATAGATTTCATTCTCGATGGTGCGGCCAGTACCGGAAAACCAGGTGTTCTTGAATTTGGGCGGGTAGACGGCGGTGTCGGCAAAATTGGTGTGCCAGCCCTTGCGGCTGGCTTTGAGCCAGGCCACCAGTTCGCCACGTTTGCCCTTGAGCACTTCTTCCGACACGACCACTGCATCGTTATAGGTCTTGTAGCCGAAATCATAGAGCAGAAAGCTGGCTGCTTCTTCGCCGGCCTGCTCGATCGTGTAAGGTACATTGGTGACGAAATCGAGAGAGGCGTCAATTTCACCCTTGATCAGCGGAGTCGGATCATAGGCATAAGGAATAATATTGACGTCGGATTTATTGATGCCGTTGATGGCCAGCATTGCTTGCACGGAAATCACATTGACCGGCGGCACGGCCAGGGTCTTGCCCTTGAGTTCTTCGGGCGAGTTGATCGGAGCCCTGGCGAGCGACACAATTCCCACAGGGTTTTTCTGATATTGCGCGCCGATGATTTTAAAAGGCGCACCTTGTTCGGCAATGATTTTGATGGTGGTGTCCGGTGAGGTCAAAGCAAGGTCTGCCTTGCCCGCAATGATCGAGCTTTCCGGGATCACGTCGGGTCCCCCGGAAAGATAATTGAGGTTCAGCCCTTCCGCTTGGTAAAACCCGGCGTCGATAGCAACGAAATAGCCCGCGAATTCAGCATCGTTGATCCATGCAGCCTGCATGGTCAATGAATTGGCCGCAAAGGCGCGCCCGGGTAACCCGGTTACCGCTGCGGATGCGCCCAGCAGTTGAATGAAGCGGCGGCGATTGGTCATAAAAGGCATTTTTTGTCCATTCGGTTTCAGGAGGTGATGTGATTGCTCAGGCGTCGAGGCCTCGCATCATTCGCAGTTCCCTGAGAGGCGGAGTGGCGGCTATCTGCTCAGGTTCAAGAAGTTCCCAGTGAATGCCGCGGGGCCGGATGCCACGGTTGGCGATGGCATGGAAATGACCTGGGGTCGCGATGTAGTCGACGAGAACATCAGTTGGATTGGGGATCAGCTTGTCCTCGACCACCTGCACGTCATGCACAATTGCGGTCACGGGCGTGTGATCATCTACAAGGCCCAGTTCGGTGAACATCCCCCATTCCATGTCGAAAAAACCGTGACCCTTGCCGAAGCGAACGCCGTCCAATGAGACTGCGGAAGCACCGGTGACCAGGAAATCGAAGCGACCGCGTTCAGCAATCTCAGCCATGCTGATGGGGCGACCGAAGTGCTCAAGCCCGTCGAGCCATGCCGCAAACAGTTCCTGGCCCTTGGGCACCATGCCGGGTTCGAGCAGCCAGAATCCGCGATAGATACCATAAGTCGAAACGACCATGGACTTGCCTGCTTCGAGCATGCGCCGGCGCAGATCCACAAGGCAGTTGTCCGGGGTGATGAAGGCATACTTGCCGGCTTGGTAAAACGCTTGAGCGATGATGCGGTCGGTAGCCTTGTCCGAGTTTTCGAAATCAGGGATCACTTCGGCGAAATTCTTATGAAACCGGGAATCCGGTCTTGCTACAGCGTCGAGACGTGACCAGATTTTTTCGCGTATGATTTTTGTTTTCGTCACGGTGTGTATTCTGTATGTTTTGGTTTTTCTATCATCTGAAACGACGGTTTCACATTGTTTTAGACTTTGCACGCTTTTCTGACTTTTGCCAAGACACCGCGTCCGAAAGCCATCGTTGTCGCTGGCCCCACCAAAACCAGGCAGGCGCAGCGCAATGAGCCAGAAGATGACATTTCGGCTGTCAAATGAGTCCCTCCTCGGTTCACGATACAGGCAAGTACCGGACGGAGTGATGAGGCATTTGATGAGAACATGATTTGCAGAAGAGGTCCTGACACCGGCGATTGCGTGGAAGTGTAATTAGAAACGCGTCCGTCGGATTTTGGCCGTTTCCTGCCAGTCAATATTGCGTTTTTGGGCCGGTACGGGCGACCGCTCTCAATCTAAGCGGCCATCCGGCTAGATTACGTACCGTTTGCGGAGCGAGAGCAGGTAACAACCAATTCGGGCCCCCGATACCAAAAACAAGGCCGACCCCTTCGGGATCGGTCGCGCAGCAACGCCAGGCCGGAGAAAATCGGCGACCGGCATTGCGGGATTTAAGGTAATCTTTGCCGCCAGAATATCAGCACGGAATCGCAGCGTGTCCAAAAAATCCAGGCAATTTCGCCGCTTGCTCGGCAGTAATGAACTCGAGTTTCTTATCGAGGCACACAATGGCATCAGTGCCAAGGTCGGCGAAGAGGCCGGCTTCAAGGGTTTATGGGCCGGCGGCCTGTGCATGTCGGCGCAATACGGTGTGCGCGACAACAACGAAGCCAGCTGGACGCAGGTACTCGAAATGCTCGAGTTCATGGCGGATGCGACGACAATTCCGATCCTGATGGACGGCGATACGGGCTTCGGCAATTTCAATAACGTGCGTCGGCTGGTACGCAAACTGGAGCAGCGCGGCATCGCCGCGGTTTGTATTGAAGACAAGCTATACCCCAAGACCAACAGTTTCATCAAAGGCGACAGACAGCAGCTCGCCGAGATCGACGAGTTTTGCAGTCGCATCAAGGCCGGCAAGGATGCCCAGTCGGACGATGACTTCGCCATCATCACGCGAATCGAGGCATTTATCGCCGGCTGGGGGCTCGGCGAGGCGATACGGCGCGCCGAGGCGTATCACGCTGCAGGTGCAGACGGCATCCTGATTCACAGTGCCCTGGCAACGGCATCTGAAGTACTGGCGTTTAAGCGTGAGTGGGGCGACCGGTTACCGGTAGTGATTGTACCGACGAAATATTACGCAACACCGACTGATGTGTTTCGCGACGCCGGTTTTTCGATCGTGATCTGGGCGAATCACCTGTTACGCGCTGCGCTCACGGCCATGCAGGACTGTGCGGCCACGCTGGCACAGGAACAGAGCCTCGTGCCGATCGAGAATGACATTGCGTCGGTCAAGGAAATTTTTCGCTTGCAGGGGGCATCGGAACTTGAGGACGCGGAGGAACGCTACCTGCCACAGAAGGGCCGGGAATCACGAGCCGTCATCCTGGCCGCGTCGCGCGGCACGGAACTCGGGGAGCTCACGGCCAGCAAGCCAAAAACGATGGTTGAGGTGGGTGGGCAGCCGATCCTTGGTCATATTGTTAATACTTATAATAATGCCGGCATACGCAATATTTCGGTCGTCCGTGGTTACATGGCGGACAGCGTCAACTTGCCGGCGCTCAGGTATGTAGATAACCCGGGGTACGCCAGCAGCGGCGAACTGCACTCATTGGCCAGGGCACTCGAGGCCGAATCCAGCGATGGCCACAGCCTGTATGTGTCTTTCGGCGATGTTCTGTTCCGTCGTTACGTTCTCGATGCCGCCGCCGAGCCGGAGGATGATTTCGTCATTGTCGTGGATACCAACTGGCAGGGTTCAGTGAATCTCGGTCGAGTTGCCGACTATGTATCGTGCAGCGAAGCACATTCGCGCCGTGCCTATTATCACAAGGTCTATCTCGAGCACGCTGACGAAGCGCTCGCTGATGAAAGGCGGCATGGTGAGTGGATAGGGCTGTTGCGAGTTTCGAAAACCGGTTTGCCGATATTGCGCCAGGTGGTTGCGGAACTGGCTGCGGATCCCGCCAACAAAAGCGCACAACTGTATGATCTGCTTAATGAACTGGTCCGACGCGGCCATCGACCCCGCGTTGTTTATACAACCGGCCATTGGCTGGACATAGACAGCCTCGATGACGTCCTTGCAGCGAGTTCGTTTACGTGATCGTTGCCGAAGACTTCATCCAGGCGGCGAGCCGTCACGGTTTCGATTTGTACTCCGGGGTGCCGTGTTCGTTTCTGAAACCGTTCATTAATCGCGTCATCGACTCCGACAAGCTGCGTTATGTCGGTGCAGCGAACGAGGGCGATGCGGTGGCGATAGCTGCGGGCGCCGAACTCGGTGGTCAGCGCAGCATCGTGATGTTTCAAAACTCGGGGCTTGGCAATGCCGTCAGTCCACTGACGTCGCTGACCCACATCTTTCGCATACCGGTATTGCTGATCGTTACGCTGCGCGGCGAACCGGGCAGACCGGCTGATGAACCGCAACACGAGTTGATGGGCGAAATTACGACCCGCATGCTGGATCTTATGAACATTTCCTGGGATTTTTTTCCGGAGAGCGACGCGGACATCGAATCCGCATTGCTGAAGGCGCTTGCCAGCATGCAGGAGCACAGTCGACCGTTCGCGTTTGTGATGCGTAAAGGCAGCGTCGCTGATGCGGAGCTGCAGGCACAAGCGGTAGTGCGGCCGCTGCCGCGACAAGCGTCATCGCTTGCGAGAAAGCCGGTTGCACAGCGAGGTGCAATGTTGCGTGCGGTGCAATCCGCAAGTGCGGCGGATGATGTGATCATTGCCTCAACCGGCTACACCGGCAGGGAGCTGTACGCAAGCGGCGACCGGCCAAATCAGCTTTACATGGTTGGCTCCATGGGATGCGCAATCAGCATTGGACTTGGCCTCGCGCTTGCGCGACCCGAACGGCGCATCGTGGTGCTGGATGGCGATGGCGCGGCGCTCATGCGCCTCGGCGCGTTGGCAACTGTTGGCTTTGAACGGCCTGGCAATCTGCTGCATATCGTTCTCGACAACGGGCTGCATGAGTCCACCGGCGGGCAGGCAACGGTTTCGCAGTCCATCGATTTCTGTGCGCTGGCCGCCGCATGCGGATACACCCAGGTTGCCTCAGTGTCTGCGCCCGCCGAACTGGCGGCGCTAATCGCGCGGCCGACACGCGAACTGACTTTCGTGCATGTACCGATTTTGCCAGGGGTGCCTGAATTGCCGCGACCGTCAATAACGCCTGCAGCGGTTGCAGCGCGACTGCGCGCGCACTTGCTGGGCAGCAGGACTGATAGCCGTGCATAAGCGTATGATTTTGCTCAACCCGGGCCCGGTTACCTTGTCTGCGCGCGTCAGAAACGCACTAAGCGCGGGCGACTGGTGCCATCGCGAGTCCGAATTTGCAGATCTCACGCGGGAGATCAATTCGCGACTTGTCGGCGTTTACGCGGATATGCGTGATGATTTCGAATCGGTGATGATGACCGGCTCCGGGACCAGTGCCGTCGAAGCCATGTTGGCAAGCTTTGCTCCCGCCGAGGGCAGCACGCTGGTGCTGGCGAACGGCATTTACGGTGAACGCATGGCACAAATTCTTCGCGCGCAGCGCAAGCCGCATGAGCTGTTGCAGCAGAGCTGGACAGCAGCCCTGCCGTTGGACGAGGTGGCCCGGCTGCTCGATCGCCAACCGGAAATTTCCCATATCGCGACCGTCCAGCATGAAACGACGACCGGGCGCCTGAACGATATCGACGGCGTCGGCGCGCTGTGTCGTGAGCGCAAGCTGATGTTGTTGCTGGATGGCGTTAGCAGTTTTGGCGCGGAGCGCGTTGATGCTGGCGGGTGGAATCTGCAAGCCCTGGCCGGCACGGCAAACAAGTGTCTGCACGGCGTGCCGGGCCTGTCTTTTGTTATCGCTCATCGCGATGCATGGTCGCGTCCACCGGCAAACACGGGCAGCGTGTATCTCAATTTGTTCGGCTACCACTCCGCACAGCATGGTTCTGGCTATTCGCCATTCACGCAGGCGATCCAGGTCGCTTTCGCGCTGCGTGAGGCCCTGCAGGAGCACGACGAAGCGGGCGGCTGGCAATCGCGCCGCGCCTTATATCGGCAGCGCGCCGCACAGACGCACACGCAACTGAGTGAACTCAATGTCGAGACTTTGCTCGATGTCGACGCCTATGGTTCGGTGCTGCGTTCGTATCGACTGCCGGTGGGCATAACGTACCAAAGTCTGCACGATGCGCTAAAGCAGCAAGGATTCATCATCTATGCAGGGCAGGGCGAACTGGCGCAGCGCATCTTTCGACTGGCCTACATGGGGGATATCCAGCCGGCGGACCTGGAGGCGCTGTCGGCCGCGTTGCGGTCGGCGCTGGCGCCTGCAACGACCACGAATTCGCGATGATCAGGACAGCTGTCATTCTTGCGGCTGGCATTGGCTCCCGTCTTGGCGGCGAACTCACCGATCGGCCCAAGGGATTTCTGCAACTCGGCGATCGACCGATTATCGAGGAATCGTTGGCCAGGCTCGTACAAGCCGGTATCCGCAAAATCTTTATCGTTACTGGCCACCGCGCTGAATACTACGAGTCGCTTCGCCCGGCTGCGGGTGTCTCGCTCACCACTGTACACAACCCGGAATATGCAGCGTCTGGCAGCATGTATTCCTTGTATTGCGCGCGACAGCAGTTGCGGGATGCGTTCCTGCTACTCGAATCCGACCTGATCTACGAACCGCGTGCGTTGGCCGAACTGCTCCGGCATCCCGCTGACGACGCAGTGCTGGTTTCAGGGCCGACAGGCGCCGGCGACGAAGTCTGGGTAGCCACAAGAGGCGGCAGGTTAAGTGGTATGTCCAAGCAGGCCGACTCGTTTGACGACGATCAGCAGATCGTCGGCGAGCTGGTCGGAATTTCAAAGATTTCGCCGGCCTTGTTTCGCATCATGCTGCGCGTCAGCGAAGCCGCGTTCGAGAATTCCTTGCGCTACGACTATGAAACCGGCGCTTTGGTCGCGGCCGCACAGGAACGCGCTATTGCCTGCCCGCTGATAGCGGATCTTGCCTGGTCCGAGATCGACGACCCGAGCCATTTACGACGTGCTCGTGATATCGTTTATCCCGAGATCCGGCGCCGTGCGCATGCAGGCGTCGAACAGCAATGAGGTGTCCGAAATGTCAACCACGGTTCGATTCGTACGAACAGTAGCGCTGGCCCTGGCCTGCCTGACGCTGGCGCAGCCAGCGCATGCCTATCTCGACCCCAGCACCGCGAGCATGGTCATTTCCGCCATCGTCGGCCTGTTAGCCACACTTTCTCTGGCACTCAAGACCTTCTGGTACAAGATCAAGTCTTTTTTTCGCAAACAGCAAGACGATAATCCCGATGCTGACGAATCGGAGGATTTTTGAGCGGCGTTCACTCTTTGCTCAAATCCTGGCAAAACTTACGGGCATTCAAGAGGCTGCCGGCGAATCACCGTCACATCGTCATTTACTCGGAGAGCCGCCAGGACTGGCACCACCATGAGGCGCTGATCCGCTGCCTGACTGAGGACCACGGCCAGACAATTTGCTACGTGTCGTCCGATGCAACCGATCCTGGCCTGCACCAGGCCAATGAGCGCATCCTGCCCTTTTGCATCGGCTCGGGATTGTTCCGGATCGTGTTCTTTCAGACGCTTCAGGCCGATGTGCTGCTCACGCAGCTGCTGGATCTCGATAATCTTGATCTGAAGCGATCCGTATATCCGGTGTTTTATATCCACATGTTTCATTCCATGGTCAGTACCCACATGGCGGATCGGGCAGATTCATACGACCATTACGACGCGATTCTTTGTGCCGGGCCGCACCACGTGAGTGAAATTCGCAAACGTGAGTTGCTGCATGGGCTGCCTGCAAAACAACTGATCGAACACGGCTATGCGCGCCTGGAACAGCTGATCGAGGCCCGTCGCGACCCGCCGCAGCCGGAAGGGCAGAACGTGCACGTGCTGCTGGCGCCGTCCTGGGGAGATCAGACCATCCTGAACTCTTGCGGCATGGAGCTGGCCGGCATTCTGCTCGAAGCAGGTTTCCGCCTTACGCTGCGGCCGCATTTTCAGACCCGCTGGAATTCGCCACAGGTGATTGACCGTATCGTTGATCGCTTCGGCGATCATCCGCGGTTCTCGCTGGTTGAGCTGATGTCCGAGAGTGACTCGCTGTACGACTCACATGTCATGATCACCGACTGGTCGGGCGCCGGGATTGACTACGGTCTGGGTCTCGAGAAGCCGGTCTTATATATCGACGTGCCGCCAAAATCTCGCAACAACACCTGGCACGAGCTTGGTATTGAACCGTTTGAATCATCTGTCAGGGACAAGATCGGCGCGATCCTTGCGCCCGATAATCTTGCGGCTGCACCGCGCATAATCGGCGAGCTGCTCGGTGACCGGGCGCGTTTTCGCGACCAGGTCCGTTCGCTGCGCGCGAATGCCGTGTTTAATCTTGGTAGTAGTGCCAGGGCCGGCGCTGCAGCCGTAGTGAAAATAGCGGGTGAAGTGTCGAATGCAGCTTGAGAAAGTGTCTCGACGGCAGATGTTGCGCTGGGCAGGCTGGTTCGGTAGTGCCAACGCAGCCGTATACGCGCTCATCCTGCTGCGTTACTTCCAGGATTATCCATTCAGCGATGACCTGATCGCGAACATTTATGTTCTGCTGGCATTCATCGGCCATGCAGGCAAGCTCGCGTTCCTGCCGTTGATCCTTGCTGTGATACCACTGTTGCTGCTTTGGCCGCGGCGTCGTCCGGTCATCGCTGTAGCGGTGATTCTTGCAAGCATCGTCGCGAGCCTGTTGATGCTCGATGCAAACGTGTTTGCGGAGTATCGCTATCACCTGACCTGGCTGACGTTTGTCATACTGGAGCCGGCCACGCTGGCATTCGCGGGCGTTTTCCTCTGCATCGCGCTCGTATTCGAAGGCATGCTGGGCGGCCTTGTCTGGCGTCGGCTGAGCATTGGACCGCCGCCTGTACGCGGTCGCTGGCCAGCATCTCTCCTGCTTGGCTGCCTGCTCGTAAGCCAGTTCGTGCATGTCTGGGCGGACGCCGTCGGGCACACGCCGGTGCTGCAGCTCACTCGCTACATGCCGTTCTACCATGCGGCCAAAGGCAAGCGAATCCTGGCGCGACTGGGCCTGATGAACCCGCAATGGCAGGACGCAAGTCGCACTTTGAATCGCAGTATGGCGGCGACCGATGGCGAACTGAGTTACCCGTTGGCGCCGTTGCAATGTCACGGCAGCCCGGAGCCGCTGCCAAACATCCTGATCATAATGATTGACGCGTTGCGTCCGGACACTGTGCGGCCGGAGCTGATGCCGAACCTGGCCGAGTTCGGGCGCCACACGTCCCGTTTCGCGCAACACTTCAGCGGCGGCAACAGTACACGGACAGGCATGTTCTCCCTGTTTTATGGACTTCCGGTGACTTACTGGCAAAGTTTTTACGCGCTGCAGCGCTCGCCGCTTCTGATGGATCAGGTTCGCGATCGCGGCTACCAGGTTGGGCTATTCAGTGCCATAGGATTTGCGTCGCCGATGCAGGCGGATCGTACTGTTTTCGCATCATGGCCGGGCCTGCCGGGCGTTAATGAGAACATTCCGCTCCGTGAGCGCAATCAGGCTGCGACGGATGACTGGCTGGCATGGCTGGGGTCCCGGAACCTGGCAAGTCCGTTTTTCAGTTACCTGCACTATGCCCCGGCGAAAGCGGAAGTACCGGGAGTGGATGCCGGCACGTCGGCAGATGCCACGCCTGCCGATGAGAATTACAGAGCAAATACACAAATAGAGGATGAGTGGCTCCGCTATCGGCGCGCAATGGCGCTTTTGGATCAGGAGTTCGATCGCGTTCTGGATGCATTGCAAAAAGAGTCACTGCTCGAAAGTACCATTGTTATCGTCACCAGTGATCACGGCACTGAATTTGACGACAATGGACTCGGCTATACGGGTCACGGCACCGCGTTCAGCAGCGCACAGTTAATGGCACCGATGATGCTCGCCTGGCCCGGCAGGGAGCCTGCCAGCTATGCACACCGGACATCACACTATGATCTGCCGACGACATTGCTGCAGGACGTGTTTGCTTGTGACAGTCCTGCGGGCGAGTATGGCATCGGCCGAAATCTCTATGCGGGAGAGTCGTGGCCCTGGATAATTGCTGGCAGCTACAGCGCCCAGGCGATTCTGCAACCTGAGCAGGTGATCGTTTCCTATCCTGGTGGATTTGTTGAAGTTCGCGACCAGGACTATCAGCTTGTCGATGACCCGGAACTGGATGTCGAGGTGATCAGGGAAGCCATGGAATCCAAAAGTCGTTTTTTCAAATAATGCCTTTGCAGCGGTATCTCGGTCTGTCGTTATTGTGTGTGTTGGCCACGGTATTCGTGCCGCTGCGAGCGGCAGACCAACGGTCGACGACGGTCACGATCGCGCCGGTTGGTGGCCTGCCGGTATTGTTTGCAGACGGAATCCGGTTGCGCTGGCTTGTTCCCGGCGACGTCAAGGCAAGCAGCCAGCTTCAGGAAATGCTTTACGACGAGGTGCGTGAAGACATCGGAACAGGCACACGCCTGACGCTGACCTCGCGCGAGTCCTTCGATGGGCGTCAGCTGGTGCATCGCTATGAGCACGTGCATGGCAGCGCGCATGCGTGGCAGCTGGATCTGGATCTGCCCCCCGGGGTGGCCGTGGAACTGCTGGGCGAGCCAGGCTTTGTCCCGGAGTCTCTGCCCGGATTCGGAGCGGTCTACAGCAAGGTGTCGCCAGTCGCCATTGCCGGCGGTGATCAGCAGCTACTGGAAAGCGCGGCCGGGGCCTCGATTGCGCAGTCGCCTAATACAGCTGCCTGGTTCGGCATCCGCAATCGATTCCAGGCAGGCCTGTTGCGTGCCGATGTTGCCGTCGAATTACGTGTCGATGCGGCACGGGCAAACCTGCCGCGCGTGATCGCAAGGCCTGACGGCGGAGGGCGTCTGCAACTCGATCTGTACGCAGGCCCGGTCGAGTCTCATAGCCTTGCCATAGTCGACCCGAACCTGACTGGCATGCTGTATGCGGCCCTGTGGAACTGGCTGCGCCTGCTGTGCTTCGGCATGGCGTGGCTGTTGACAAGTATAGTGTCACTGGTCGGCAATATCGGGCTGTCAATAATTCTGCTGTCCTTGAGCGTAAAACTGCTGATGCTGCCGCTGACCGCGATTGCAGATCGTTGGCAGGAGTCAGTGAACAGGACGACGGCTACGTTGCAGCCGAAAATTGACGCCATCAAGCAGCAATTTAAAGGCGAGCAGGCACACAAGCGCATCCTGGCGGCCTACAGGGAGCATCAGGTTAGCCCGCTGTACCCGGTTAAAAGCGCTGCCGCATTTCTGATTCAGATTCCGATTTTTATCGCAGCGTTCGATATGCTGGGTCAGAGCACCTTGCTTGATCACACATCATTCCTGTGGATAGACGATCTCGCGAAACCCGATCGCGCGCTGTTACTGCCCTGGGATTTGCCGTTTTTTGGAGCGCATCTGAACTTGCTGCCATTCCTGATGACGGCTGTTACGCTGTTGACCTCGGCGATACAGGCAGATACGGCGCTGACACCGGGGCTGCTGCGGAAACAGCGCGCACGTCTGTACCTGATGGCCGTTATGTTTTTTCTGCTGTTCTACACTTTTCCGGCGGGCATGGTGCTGTACTGGACCACGAATAATGTCCTGCACCTGTCGAAAATAATGATCAGGGGCAGCAGGAGCGCAGACTGCCAGGCAGATTAGAGTTCAGTCCGACTCGTGCCAGGCGAGGTGGAAGAGTCCGTAACCAGATAACACGGGCTGCGGCACCGCCACGCCGATGACTTCGCCGTCCAGCGGGGAAACGACATTGAAGGCTTCATCCGTCAATGGATCAACCACTTTGCCAAGTGTGTCACCTTCTTTGATCAGGTCACCCAGTTTGGCCATCGGAAAGAAGAATCCGCCGTGCCCCCGTGCAGCCCGCACCCATTTTGAGCGCTGGTAAACACGGTCATCGGCGGTTTTCTGGACTGCGTTGTCCGTCATGTCGAGATAGGCCATAACATTGTGGACGCCACGCATGCCACGATCGATCTCGTCCTCCTCGAAGCGCAACGGCTCGCCGGCCTCGTAGATGATCGCGGCGATCCCAGCTTGCGCCGCTTCGCCGCGCAGGCTGCCGTCAGGGCCGCCGCCATTGACGACAATGCCGAGACCGAAATGCAGGGCGAGGTCGTGGATCGCCGGAATGGACAAATCGGCACGTATCTGCGGTACGTTCGCCCGGTTGTTTGATGCTGTGTGCAGGTCGATCAGCGCATTGCAGTTCTTGATGATTTTTGTGAATACGGCATAGGCAATGATGCTGGCGACGCTGCCACCAGCACTGCCCGGAAACGAACGATTCAGGTCACGCCGATCGGACAGATAGCGATTGCCAGTGCGGACGCCCTCGGCATTGATTGCCGGCAGTGCGATGACTGTGCCGCGCAAGTCTTTCGGATCGATCTCCGCGAACGCGCGCCTGGCGACTTCCACACCGTTCAGCTCATCACCGTGAATGCCTGCGGCAAGGCACAACGTCGGCCCCGGTGCTGCGCCTCGCGCGACAAACACCGGCATGTTGAGGTACGAGGCCTCGAATGATCGGTCGTCTATAAAGGGAAACTTGTTTTTTGTGCCGGGAGCTGTCTCACGGCCAAGCAATTGAAATGGAGTCGACCAGTCCTCGGCCGCATGCCCTGCCGCCGGCACGATTCCGGTGCCGACGAACCAAAGTGTCAATGCCAGTTGCACACCTGTTGAAGCGTTTTTCACTTGCCGGACTCCTCATTCGTTATCGGATTGTCCGTTTTATCGGGTTGCATCCACGCGCGCAGAATTTCATAGCTGACTGCGAGCGTTACAGCGCCAACAAACAGACCGCTGATACCTATGGACGCCGCACCGCCTATTGCGCCCAGCAATATGACCAGCATCGGTACATTCATGCCGCGGCCGAGCAGAATCGGTTTCAGGATGGCATCGCTGAAACTGACGAGCGCCGCGTAAATTGCGAATATCGTTGCCGGTACCGGATCGGCGACTGAAAATACCCACACGGCGACCGGCGCTAGTACCAGCAGCGGGGGCAACTGAACAATTGCCAGTACAAGAACCGCACCTGCCCAGATTCCTGGTGCGGGCACGCCGATTGCAACCAGGCCAATG
>Ga0224510_10001104_pt1 | contig 18380 bp, 16 predicted proteins | sample SF_May12_sed_USG_FD_170161 | JGI IMG/M metagenome (GOLD analysis project Ga0224510, IMG submission 170161) | Sediment microbial communities from San Francisco Bay, California, United States - SF_May12_sed_USGS_4_1 | ecosystem: Environmental > Aquatic > Marine > Sediment | place: USA: California... | reverse complement strand
CCCGGGCGCGGCGCCGACGTCGAGGTCCCGGATCAGGGTCATCAGTTCCAGGTTGAGGATCACCTGGTCGTGGCTCGTAGCGAGGTTCTCCCGCAGTTTGGGTGTCGCCTCCTCCAGGTGCGAGTAGATGCCGTCGATCGAGCCGTACTGGTTGAGGAGCTTGGCGGCTGTCTTGTCGCCGACCCCAGGGACCCCCGGAAGATTGTCAGACGTGTCCCCACACAACGCAGCCCGTTGCACATACATGGAGGGTGTGATGCCGTAACGCTCCTCGACGTAATCAGGCCCGGCAACCACCACATCACTGATGCCTCTCCTCGTATAGAGGATCTTGCGGTGAGGATCCACGAGCTGGAATGAGTCGCGGTCACCCGTCACGATCAGGACATCCCAGCCTTCGGAAACTGCGTTCTCAGACAAGGACGCAATCACATCGTCGGCCTCGTAGCCGGGGACCGACACCTGGACGACGCCGAGCGCGTCGAGCACCTCTCGCATGAGGGGAAGCTGGGACTTGAAGGCATCCGGGGCGGCGCTCCTCTGTGCCTTGTATTCCGGATACCGTTCGGTCCTGAACGTCTCCCGCCCTACGTCCCAAGCCACGGCGAGCCCTTCCGGATGGTGATCGCCCAGCAACTTGATGAGCATCCGGGTGAACCCGTACACGGCATTCGTCACCTGGCCCGAGGTGGTGGCAAGGTCCTCTGGGAGCGCGAAGAAGGCGCGGTAGGCGATCGAGTGGCCGTCGATGAGGGCGAGTGTGGGCATCAGGATTCGAGCCGCTCGAGCAAGCGCAACCGTGTGGATTCCAGTTTCGCCCGGCGCCGATCGATGGCGTCGAGCCGCTTCTCGAACCGGGCGACATCTGCCCTGCTCAGCCCGGCCTCCAGACGGTCGAAATCGCTTGCGGACACGGCTGCATCGCGCTCGTCGTCGTCGGCTATGTGGCGGTGGTACTCCAATTCGGCCGAGACGAGCCGCTCCTCTTCCGCCAGCGTCGCCAGTTCGTCACCAATGGCGAACAAGCGCCGTTCGACCCGTCCCATCCGCCGATGTTAACCCGGGTCTCGAAGTCCGGTTCCGGCGATTCTCGGGGCCTCTAGACTGCTCGTCAACGGCCGGAGTGGCGCAATTGGTTGACGCGATGCACTCAAAATGCATTGTCCGAAAGGGCGTGCGGGTTCGAGTCCCGCCTCCGGCACGAGACCCCGGGTCGCACACGCCTTTCCTGGTGGCCTGAAGACCATCCATGCCTCACGGGGGCCGGATGGGCAAGAGATCTTCGACGTCGGGGACGCAAGGCGGGACCGCCGTGCACGACACCAGGCAAAAAACGCGTTAAGGTTCGCGCGGCAACGGCCACCACGCGATCCACATCCTTTGCCGCATCCCCCCACTCCCCCCACTCCCTGGCTGAGGATGACCGGACTCCCCGGTGGCCGTTGCTCTTTTTCCCGGCCACCGGGAGCCCTGGAGTGTGGACCTCCACATTCCCAGTCGCTTCCGTAAGCCGAACGTTTCACATTTCCCGGCCGGGATGGGCGGGTACAGTGATCCCAGGTATCGGAGCTGGGGGGCACTGATGAACAGCAGGCTTGGTACGACGTCCGGGTGGCGGGTATGCGAAAGCGTCCCGCGCTGGGCGGACGGGTGGATCGCGGCATCGTGGAGCTCCCCGTGGCGGTAGAAGCGAAGATCCGGATGTTCCTCGTCGAAGTGCTACCCGACGCCGACTGGAGCCAAGTGACAGACGCCGATGATCTGATGTCGTCGGGGCTCCTCGACTCCCTCGCAATCCATGAAGTCGTGGGTTTCCTCGAAGACGAATTCGGGCTCCTGTTCACCGACGGCGATCTCTCGGTCGAGAATTTCCGGTCGATCGCCGCCATGGCGACCATCGTTCGTGACAAAGGTCGACGATGACCCCCGTCGTCGTAACACCGGGTACCGCGGTCGAAATCGCCTTCACCGTGACATCACGGGGCCGGGTCTTCGTGGTACGGACTTTCCCGATGGGAGACGTGTCGGGGAGGCTGGTGGTCTGTGCCCCTTTTGGGGCCGAGGCAGCCCGCAATTACCAACGGGAGGTTCATCTCGGTCGGCGCCTCGCCGCAGATGGATTCGAGACGATCCGATTTCATTATCGGGGAGCGGGTCAGTCGGACCCGAGTCCGGACGGCGGCATCGACGCCATGATCGAAGACGCCGCCACCACCGTCGACGGGCTGACTCCCCTCCCTACGTTCTGGCTCGGAACGCGTTTGGGTGGCGTCGTGGCCGCGGCCGTCTCTCCGCCGTCGGACGCCTTGATGATCTGGGATCCCGTCATCGACGTCGAAGGCTATTTTCGAGAAATCCTCCGAGCCCGCGTGTTCAGTGCCTTCAAACATGCGAAACCGGATGCTGCACCCCGTTCCGATCTCGTAACCGACCTGGTCCGGCTCCGGCGGATCGATCTTCTCGGGTACGAGGTGAATGCGCTGCTGTACGAGCAGACCCGGCGTCTTGAAGGAACGCAGCCGCTTTCCGCGCCCGATCGGAAGATAGCCCTCATCGACCTCAACCGTCGGGGTGAACCGCGGGAGGAAACCCTGGGCTTGGCAAGCGCGCTGGAGGCCGCAGGGTGCCGCGTGAGAACCGAGTCGGTCGAGTTCCGTGAGCCGTGGTGGTACGGAGCCAGGGCAGGGTCTGCTGCCTCCACCAATGACCCCACCGCCCGCCTTCTCGACCTGAGCCGGCAGGTGATCTTGGAGTGGGCGGAACCGACCCGATGATCAAGGAAGAAGCGTACTTCGTGGCGAGCACCGAGGGGCCTCTCTTCGCAGTGCTGGCGACCCCGGATTCGCCGGGCGACCGGGCGATGGTCCTGGCGGGCGGTGGTTGGACCGGGAGCTCATCGAACCGCAATTCGGTACTGGTGAGGATGGCGCGAGAGGTGGCCGACACCGGTCTCGGCACGGTGCGGTTCGACTGGCACGGAACCGGTGAGAGCGGCGGCACGCTGGACAGGTTCCGGCTCGACCAGCCCTTCGTGGACGACGTGATTGCAGTGGCGGGCAGCGTGCCGGCGACGACCCTTGCGCTGGCCGGTATCTGTTTCGGAGCGCTGTCCGTGTTGGGTGCCGCGGTCGCTCTTCCCGAGGTCGACCACGTCGTGTTGATCTCACTGCCCTTCCCCTCCCCCATCACCAAGACCGACCACAAACTCGATCGGCTCACGCTCGACACCGCCATACGAATGGTGACCCGGCCGGCAGTGCTGCGCCAAGTCGTGACGAACCGCGACCTGAGGACGGCTGCGGTTGCCGGGGTCAAACGGAAGATGGGGCTCGCCCGGTCTCGGCCCCTCACGCTACCTGCACGGTCGGTGACGGACCTTGGCGTATCGACGATCACCGCACTCCTGGAGCGGGGCACGAGGGTCGATCTGGTGTTCGGTGAGCAGGACCTCGAGTACTCGACCTACCTCGACTACACAGCCCACACACCTTTGCCGCCTGAGGTCGCCGTCTCGATCATCCCCGGGGATGTGTCCAACTTCTCCACGCTTGAAGCTCAGCGCCGCACCATCGACACCGTTCTCGGCCTGGTCAACCGAGCGCGGTGACGTCCGGTCTGAGCCCCATGGCGTGCAGAGACTCGGTGATCTCCTCGGTGTAGATCCCGTTCATCACGACGACCAGACCCGGATCGATGCCGAGCAGACCTCGAGGCTCGATCACTTCCAGGCCGGAACCTGCGAGGAACTTGCCCTGCTTGTAGGGGTTGATGTCGACGACGGCTGCCATCGGTTCCGGGAGGTCCAGAGCGGCCAGAAACGCGATCGCCTTGGAGCCGCCTCCCCACAGGACGGGTCGCCTGCCTTCCTTCACCGCCGATCCGAGAACGGAGCGCCATTCGTCGATCGAGTGGTGGACCCGCTCACCGAAGCTCACCGCCAGCGCCGCGATTTCGTCGACCGAGTCGTATCGCCCCCGTTCGTTTCGCCCCGAATAGGCCAGAAGATATTGATCCGAGAACGCGGTTCGAATGTCGGGCGTGAGCCCGGCGCCGGCGAGCAGACGATCGAGCGATCCAGGTGTGAAATACGAACAATGCTCGTGGTAGACGTCCCAGAACGCGCCCTCGGTCAGGACTCGAACGGTGTCGGGCACCTCCACGAAGACCCCGGCGCCCGACCGGCGGCTCGCCACACCGGCGAGGGCTTCGGTGAAGTATCGAACCTCGGCGATGTGTTCGAGCGTATGCCTGCACACCACGAGGTCCGCCTCCAGGTCACCGGCCACGTTCTCGAACAGGTCCACGACGAAGTCGAGCCGATGATCAGATTGGCGTCCAGCCCGATATCCCGGGTCCACGCCCGTGCCGGATCCGATGCCTGCCTCCACGAGGAGTGAGAGGAAGTCGCCCTTCCCGCATCCGATCTCGACCACCTCCTTCCCGGCCAGGCGGTAGCGATCGACGAGGTCACGGGCGAGTTCCCCGGCGAAGGCGTTGAACGCCGGCGAGAACGCCTGGCTCTCCTCGCAGTCCTGGCCGTAGTCGATGAGAGCGTCATCGAAGAGTCCGTTTTGAATGAAGGCGCAGTCGCCACACACCTCGAGGACCACTTCCCCCGTCGGATAGGTGGCGGCACCGACGGCATCGTCGAGCAACACGCACGAGTGGGCGGGCACTGTGCCGCCGTCGTAGAAGACCTGTAGCGAGGAGGAGCCGCATGCCTTGCAGCGGGCTGTCATGGCACGATCCGGGGACTCGGCACGGGAAGTATGAAGCGGCCGCCCGCCGCCAGGTAGGCCTGTTGCTGGGCCATGATCTCGTCGGCGAAGTTCCAGGCGAGCATCAAGACGTAGTCGGGCATCGTTTCGGTGAGCCGGTTGGGCGCTTCGATCCTCAGGCCGACACCTGGCATCAGGCGCCCCTGCTTGTGATGGTTTCGGTCGACCACGAAGTCGAGTCGATCTGTCCCGATTCCCGTGTAATTGAGCAGGGTGGCCCCCTTGGCGGCCGCGCCGTAGGCCGCCACGGTCGCACCGTCCGACTTCAAACCGTCGACGAGCGCGGTGAGATCTCGCCGCACACCCTCAACCCGATGTCCGAAATCGGCGTAGAAGGCGAACGAGTGCGCACCGCGAGCGCGTTCTTCGGCAAGCACCATCTCAACGGCGTCCGATGGCAGGCGATTCTTCTGGAACCGGAGACGGAGGGTGCCGCCGTGGATCGACAGACGTTCGAGGTCGTTGAGAAACAATCCGTGCCGTTCGAAGAGCCGGCGGGCCGATTCCACCGAGAAGTAGCACTGGTGTTCGTGGTAGATGGTGTCGAATTCCACCCCGTCGACCAGGTCGACCACGTACGGGACCTCGACCGAAACGAGGCCGTCGTTGGCGAGGACGGTTGCGATCCCGGATACGAAGTCGTTCTGGTCGGGAACGTGGGCGAGCACGTTGTTCGCCACCACGACATCGGCCGCGACTCCCTCCTCGACCAGGGTGCGGGCGAGCTCGGTCCCGAAGAATCCGCCGCGCGTGGGGATTCCTCGGCGCCGGGCCGCTTCGGCGGGTCCAGGTGCCGGGTCGATCCCCAGCACCGGCACACCGGCATCCCGGAAGTACTGGAGGAGATATCCGTCGTTGCTGGCGATCTCGACGGCCAACGAGGATTCGTCGAGCCCACATCTGGCAATGAGGTCCGTGACATTGGACCGGGAATGATCCAGGAGAGCGTCCGAGAACGAGGAGTAGTAGGGGTAGTCGGCGCCAAACAAGACCTCCGGCGGCACGCTCTCCCGGATCTGCACGAGCGTGCAGTCGCTACAGAACCACACGGAAAGCGGGAAGTGAGGCTCTTCGCCCTCGGCGGTCGGATCCACCAGGGCATCGGCTAGCGGCATCGCGCCGAGGTCGAGCACTTCGCTCAGGTCGGTGCTCCCGCACGAACGGCAGCCGTCGATGACGGTGTACTGGCCGATCATGATTCGGGACGGAGCTCGGAGGAGATCTTCCCAGCCGCCAACCCGGACTTGAGATGGGCGATCCGCATCAACCGTCCCAGGAACCCGTCTTCGGTGAGCCCGTTGGACTGGTATTCCGTGGCGAGCTCGCGTGCTCCAGCCTCTACCGTCCATGTTGGCCGGAACTCCGGAACCTCGGAGGCGATCTTGCCGCAGTCGACGCGATAGTCCCGGATGTCTGGTCCGGCGGTCTCCGCCAGCTCGATGCTGGCAGATGGAACGACCTGCTCGACAATCGACGCCACCGTGGCGATCTGATAGTTCTCATCCGTGAGGCCTACGTTGAAGACCTCGTTGTGAACGCGCTCCCGAGGTGCTGCGAGGACTGCCACGAACGCTCGGGCGATGTCCTGGATGTGAATGAGCGGCCTCCATGGTGTGCCGTCGCTCTTCATGAAGACCCGGCCCTGGGTCAGGGCGTACCCGACGAGGTTGTTGATGACCAGATCGGCCCGCAGCCGGTGCGAGAAGCCGTAGGCGGTGGCGTTGCGCAAGTGGATCGGCGAGAAGTCGTCGGAAGCGAACGCGCTGATCCCTTCCTCGGCATGAATCTTCGAGAAGCCGTACGGCGTCACAGGGTTGATAGGAGCTGTTTCATCGACGATCCCACCCGGAGATGACCCGTAGATGCTGCACGAGCTGGAGAAGACGAATCGCTCCACCCCGACGCCGGCTGCAATCTCCGCCAGCCGGACGCTCGCGCGGTGATTGATGGCCGCGGTGAGCGAAGGATCGAGGTCACCCAGCGGGTCGTTCGACAACCCGGCCAGATGGCAAATGGCGTCGAATCCCTCGAGGTCGGAGGCTTCGACGTCGCGGACGTCTTTCGTGATCGAAGGCACCACGGGGGCCGGTGGTCCGATAGTGCACGATCTGAAGAGCCCCGAGTCGAGCCCCACCACTTCGTGTCCGGCCGCCACCAACTGCGGCACCAACACACAACCGATGTAGCCCTCGTGACCAGTGACGAGAACGCGGCTCACCGGCCACCCCATGTCCGCCAGGGTGGCGAGCCGGCGGCCCACAGATCCTCGAGGAGCTTCTTGTCTCGGAGGGTGTCCATGCACTGCCAGAAGCCGCCGTGGCGGAACGCCATCAACTCCCCTTCAGCGGCAAGCCGTTCCATCGGCTCTTTCTCCCACAACGTGTCGTCACCGTCGATGTAGTCGAAGACCTGCGGCTCGAGCACGAAGAATGCTCCATTGATCCATCCTTGATCCAACGGTTTCTCCGTGAAGGCAGACACTCGATCCCCGGTCATCTCGAGCTGGCCGAATCGGGCCGGAGGATGGACCGCGGTGACCGTGGCCAGCCGGCCGTGAGATCGATGGAATGCCACGAGCTTGCCGATGTCGACATCCGAAACGCCGTCGCCCCAGGTGAGGAGAAATGTCTCCTCATCGAGGTACGGACGGAGGCGCTTGATCCGACCGCCGGTGTTCGTCCAACGGCCGGTTTCGATCAGATCCACCGACCACTTCTCGTCGTAGCCCTCGTCGAGGTAGTCGATGGCACCGGAGCCGAGGTCGACGCGGAGGCTCGAGTGGGCGGTGGCGTAGTCGGCGAAGAACCGCTTGATGTGATCGCCCTTGTAGCCGAGGGCGATCACGAACCGGTCGAATCCGTGATGATCGAAGTGGCGCATGATGTGCCACAGGATCGGACGTCCGCCCACCTCCACCATGGGTTTGGGCCGGATCTCGGTTTCTTCGGCCAGCCGGGACCCCATACCCCCGGCGAGGATCGCAACTTTCATCCCACCATCCACTCGTTCAACTCCACCCACAGGAGAGGATACCGGAGGCGGCGGCACCCGCTACTCCCGCTAACGTGACCTGGTGGGGCCGAGAATCACCATCGGGGTGCCCGTGTTCAACGGAGCCAACTACCTCGAACGTGCGCTGGGATCGATCGAGTCTCAGACTTTTGCCGACTTCCGGGTCATCATCTCGGACAACGCCTCCGAGGATGCCACCGAGGAAATCGCCCGTTCGTTCGTGGCCCGGGATGAGCGGTTCGAGTACTCCCGCAACGACCGGAATATCGGCGCCATCCCCAACTACGACAAGGTCTTTTACGCCTCCACGTCCGAGTTCTTCAAGTGGGCCGCCCACGACGACTGGATCGAACCCGGGTTCGTTCAGGCCTGCATCGAACGCCTCGACGCCAGCCCGGTGGCGGTGGTCGCCTACACGGGCGCCCGCCAGGTCGACGAGAACGACAACCAGATCGTCGGCACAATCGCTCACTCGAACGTGACGTCTCCGGATCCTGTCGAACGATTCCGGGAGATCGTCAGGCGCGAGCGGTTGAACCTGCCCATCTTCGGTGTGGTGCGACGCGAGGTGCTTGCGAGAACGAACCTCCAGGGCTCCTATCACGCATCCGCCCGGGTGCTGCTGGCGGAACTCGCCCTCCTGGGAACCTTCGAGCGGGACCCCGAAGTGCTGTTCGTCCACCGGAACCACCCTCAAGGCTCGCTGCGGTCGTACGCCGATGCGCGCGAGGTGCGGAAGTGGTACGACACTTCCGCAACCTCCAAAGGACACATGCCCCGTTGGATGTATCTTCGCGGTCTGCTCGCCGCCGCGGGCATCGCCGACCTGTCCGCCGGCCAGCGATGGTCGGTGCGCATGGAGGCGCTTCGCTGGGCAACGACCAAACCCAAGGCGATGCTCGGGGACCTGGTGGCTGCGGTTCGAGACCGAATGAGCCCGGAGGGGTAGCCACCCCACCTCTGAGGTTCCACCAATGTGCCGTTCCTCAGCCGGCGGCGACCATGTATTCGAGTTCTTCCTCGGTCAGGATCGGCACCGCCAGGACTCCCATACGCTGCAGTGGCGCGAGCGTCGCCCGGGCATCCTCCTCCCACCGTGGTTTCCAGCCGATCGGATGCGGATCGTCTGCCCACGGGTAGTGGAGGCGAGCAGCCGGCTCGGATCCGGCCAGCAAGGTCGAGAGCATCCCGCCGAGTGCGGTGGCGTCCACAATGGCCCGATCGAGCTGGGCCATGGCGGCTTCGGACCCGAATTGATGAGCTGCCCGCTGCTGGCGCTCGACGTCCTCGACGAACATGGGCAGAACTTCGTCCACGAGTCGGGCCACGTGGTCACGATCGAACAGGGCGGCGTCGACCATGATCTGGAAGTAGCGATTCGGGCTGACCAGGTGGAGAATCTGCGGCTCACGCCCGGCCCGGGCCAAATGGACTCTGAAGAAGGCGATGGAGAGCCACGCGTCCAGACTCTTTCGCACCACGGGCACCGTCTTCAGGGGGCCGGAACCGAAGAGGATCTCGATGATCTGGCGCTCGAGCGCCGCCCCTTCCTTTTGACCCAGGTCATCGCGAAGGAGGCGGCCGATGGCGCTGCCCACGGTTGTGCGATCTTTCACGGGGTGCAGAGGAAGCATTCCGTCGTGATCGAAACCGACTTCGTGCGGGCGGAGGATGATTTGCTCGGTGATGTCGGCCATGAAGTCCGCAATCGGACCGTAGGCCTTCGTGGGGTCGAGGTCACCGATGGCAGAGGCAAGGATCTCGGCTGTGGCAACCTCGACCGCGGCGTCGCTGGGCCGGCGCAGGAGGCGAGGCTCCGGGTCGGCGACGCGGACGCGCTCGCGGGGCCTGGTGCCCGGACCCTCCGCAGGCGAAATACCCTCGGCGATGGCGACCTCCGTCTCGGCGGGAACGGCCACCACCATGGCCGGCTCGCTCACGTCGCTCCGGTTGCTGGAATCTGGTGGGGTGATGACGGCGGGGTCCCGCGATAGGAGCCGGTCGCGCAGTTTCATGAACACCGGTGCAGCTTGCCGCGTCACGATCACGAGACCCAGAATCGAAGCCCCTCTCCTCGTGAACTCGTCCATGTAGAGCTTCAGCTCGTTCGAGAGGGAACGCCCGGCGGACGCGGCCACCACTGTGGCGTCGGCCCGCGATACGAGTTCTTGGGTGACGGTCTCGGTGACGTCCCCTGCGGACACGATGACCACTTCGTACCGGTCGGCCAGCACCTCGAGAGCCCGGTCGAGGACATCTCCCGCGAAGAGGTCGGCCGGGTCCTCATCGAAGGACCCCGACGACATCGACCACATGTTGTCTCTGACGGCGCTGACGGCTTGGAAGTCGGGAGCCACTCCGGCCCGAAGGTCGACCACCAGCTTGGCGAGGGTCAGTCCACCACGGGGGAACTCGGCGAGACCATCTGATGGATCGAAGTCCGCATCGACCACGAGGACTGATCTCCCCGCCTGTGCATACGACATCGCGAGGTCGGCAGCCACGGCCCGGACCGACAGCGAGTCGAGTTTCGACCCGGCGATCGCAACAGATCCGGACCGCTCTCGGAGCCGGGCAAGAACACCTGCACGCAACGCCTGGATCTCGCTACGGCGCCGAGAATCGGTGGCCTCGTCGTACCAAGGAGCGGGGGTTGCACCCCTGCCTGCCACCGTTGCCAGTGTCGGGATGAAAGGTGCGTCCGAGGCAACCCACACGGGACCTCGAAGCCGGTCGCCGCTGAGAAGCCCGGCTGCGGCCACGGCGGACCCCGCCATGAGCCCGACGAGTGCATAGAGCCCACGAGAGGCAGGGAGCGGGGTCACATCACTGGTGGCGACGGCCTCTGTCACGACCGGGTTCTCGAGTTCGAGCAGCTGCAGAGAGTAAGCCCGATAGTCGGCCTCGAGGTCCACGTAGCGATCCTGCCACACGCGCAGGTCGGTCTGGACCGCGGAGAACTCGACATTGGGCGGGGCGTGCAGCGCCTCGAGCTGAGCCTCGACCGAAGCGATCTTGGACGTGACCGCCTCGATGTCGGCCTGTATCTCACCCGCCGGACGTGGTTCCGCCTCTTCGGTCCCGGTCTGGGCCTGGTCCCTGACGAAGATGTCGGGGATCAGCAACTCCTCCTGGAATCCTGTGAGGCGCGTCTTCAGGGTGTCGAGCAGAGCCGCCAATTCGGCCCGCGCGTCGGCGTTCGGATCCAAATCGGTCAGCTGGACTTCCAGCTCTGCGATCTCGAGCCGCGCACCGCTCATCTGCGAGGCGAGGTCGTCGCGAAGTGCTGTGATGCGCTTGGCCTCGTTCTGTTCTGGGTCGTCGAGGAAGTTCTGCCTGAGCTCGAGAGCTCGCGCAACCGCGGCATCCTCGGTACCGCCACGGGCGATGAAGTTCACCGACTTTCCGTCGACGTCGACGAGGATCACTCCCCGTTCGGGGCTGGTTTCGATGTCGGGAGTCGAGGGGTCGATGTCGATCTCGTCCCGGTTGATCTCCCTCGCCAGCTCCTGAATCTCAGTGAGACGGTCCTCGATGGTCGCTTCGGCGCGATTGCCCTGGGTCTCCTCGTCGGCGGCTCCTTCGACGAGTGAGATGGGTGCACTGGCTTCCCACACCGGCTCGATTCGGTCGTTGCGGAACCCGGCTCCGAACCATCCGGCGATCGCCCCCAGCAGGGCGAGCGCCACCACCAGAGGCCAGCGCGATCCGAGGACTCGCAAGGTACGCGTCAGATCCACCGGTCGTCCCCCAACCGTCGCTCACCGTTCACACCGATCATGCCCCATTCCTCTCCCCTGCGGCCGACCGCAACAACGCCGTCACTCACCGGCGATCGCGGTGCCGACCAAAGCCATCCCGAGCCCCAACTCGCGCTGCCCCAACGGTACCCGGTGGGGACCCATTACGGTAGACCAGGTTCGAATCCTGTCGAGAGAAGTCCGTCTGGGCCGTCCCGTGGTCTCGGGGATCTCTTGACCGATCGGCCGGCCGCTGCGACTCTGACAGTCGGTTGATGCGAGACCACGGTCGTCGGGCCGGGGAAATTGAGACCACAAGCGGGGTTGGTGGGGCTGATGAATCGGATCGTGGTCGGTCGTAATGCGTGAACTGGCGACGTTCACCGTGCTCGGCGTCGTCATCCTCGGTCTTGCGGCGGGTCTGGCCATCGGTGGGATCGAGGTCCACACCGTCCTCATACCTTTGCTGGTTGTTTTCGTGTCCTACGCGATGGGGCGGCTCATCTCGTGGGATGAGGACCGACGGTTCCTCGCCCCGATGTTTGCCGCAGGGGCGGTGGCCAAGATGTTGGGATCCCTGGCGCGCCATTGGATCCTCTTTGCCCAATACGGGGGCATCGGTGACGCGGTGGGGTACCACAACCGTGGTCTGGAAATGGCCGACGTGTGGCGCACGGGCGCTGTACCTCCGATCCCCGAAGGCCTGACGTCGCTGGGTACGCGGTTCACCGGTTGGGTCACCGGGCTCGTCTACGTCCCGTACAAACCGAGCCTGCTCGGTGGCTTCTTTCTGTTTGGCGCACTCGCCCTGTTTGGCCAGTTCCTCTTCTATGCGGCGTACCGGCGATGGGCACCGCAGCGCACTTGGTTCCGCTACCTGGCGTTGATCCTGTTCTGGCCGACGATGGTGTACTGGCCCTCGAGCATCGGCAAGGAGGCTTTCCTGACGCTGTTCATCGGTCTCGCCGCATACGGGGTCTCCCGGCTGTTCAAGGACTACGGGTTCGGCTGGCTCATCGTGTTCGCCACCGGGGCCGGCGTCGTCTTCGTAGTCCGCGAACACGTGACCGCACTCCTCGTGCTGTCCTTCCTGGGCACCAGCCTCGTCATGCGTACGCAGCCCGGTACGACGGGCCGTCGAATCCTTCTCATCGGCGTCCTGGTGGCGGCCATGGTCCCGGTAGCCCAGGGGCTGACCGAACGCTTCGGTGTGCAGTTCCAGGATTCGGTTTCGGCGGAGGACTTCGACGGAATCCGCGCCGACCTGGAGCGGTCTACCGGACAGGGCGGGTCGGCGGTAACAGGTGGAGTGATCACCGGCCCTCTCGACATCCCGGCCGGCATCCTCAAGGTCCTGTACCGTCCCTTGCCGAACGAGGCAACCAACAGCCAGATGCTCATCGCGTCGTTTGAGGGCACCGCATTGGTGCTGTTGACTCTCTGGACCTCTCCACGGTGGCTTCCCATGGCGCTCAAAGCCAGGGCTCACCCCTATCTGTTGTTCTCGATCGTGTACTCGTTCGGTTTCGTGATCGCCTGGTCGTGGATCCTCAACCTGGGCATCCTCGCCCGGCAACGGTCGCTGGTGGTCCCCTTCGTCCTCGTCCTGTTCGCATATGGGTGGATGGATCGGCGTCCCGATCTCGATACGCCCCTCGGTGCCTACGGCGAGGACCCGGTGGATCTCACCCCAGCACGGCCCTGAACTCGCGGACCCGAGCGGCGAGGGCGTACGCGGCGGACTCGGCATCGGGCGACTCCAACACGACCCGCACGAGCGCCGACCCGACGATCACACCATCCGCTCCCGCCTCGGCGGCAGCGAGCGCATGCGCCGGTGTGGAGATACCGACTCCCATGACGATCGGGATGTCGGTGACGTCCCGGATCGCCTTCACCAGGCCCTCCGCCCGCCTGCTCGGTTCGGTCCGCTCACCGGTGACACCTACCTCGGCGACCGCGTAGATGAAGATGGGCTCCGCAGCGGCCACCGCTTCGATGCGAGCACGGCTCGAGGTCGGTGCCACGAACAACACCGTGCCCAAGTCGTGACGGGAGGCGGCCCGGCGCAGATCTGCGGACTCCTCGACCGGCAGGTCGGGCACGATGATTCCGTCTGCTCCGACGCCGGAAAGACGTTGAGCAAACCACTCCACGCCCCGCCGGAACACGGGGTTGGCATAGGTCATCGCCAGCGCCGGCGAGCGGTCGGCGACGGTTCGAATCACTTCGAAGCTCACGTCCAGGTTGGTGCCCGCGGCGAGAGCCAGGTCGCTCCCCCGTTGAATCACCGGTCCATCCATGAGGGGATCCGAGTATGGGATGCCGACTTCGAAGGCGTCCGCGCCCGCCTCGGCCATCGCCCGATACAGTGCCGGCGACCCCGAGGGGTCCGGCAGGCCTGCGGTCATGAAGGGAAGGAACGCCGTGCGCCCATCGGCCCGGGCCGAGGCGAACATGTGTCGGAGTCTGTCGGCCCCCATCAGCGCCCCGCCCTCGCGCGTCCGATCTGCTCGACGTCTTTGTCGCCACGACCGGACAGATTGATGAGGACCGTCTTGCCTTGAAGGCTCCCGGCCTCGCGTGCGACCCAGGCGACGGCATGCGCACTCTCGAGTGCAGGGATGATGCCTTCGGTCCTGGCGAGCAATTCCACGCCGTCCAGTGCTTCTTCATCGGTGATCGACTCGTACCGGGCGAGACCGCTCTGATGGAAGTAAGCGTGTTCGGGACCTACTCCCGGGTAGTCGAGCCCCGCGGAGATCGAGTGGGCTTCGAGTACCTGACCCTCCTCGTCCTGCAGCATGTAGGTGTGGGTGCCGTGGAGAACCCCGGGGCTGCCGGCACCGATCGATGCACCATGCCTACCGGTCGCAATGCCCTCACCGGCGGCTTCGATGCCGACGAGGTCGATTCCCAATCCCGCCAGGGGGTAGAACATCCCCATCGCGTTGGAGCCGCCGCCGACACACGCCACCACGATATCGGGCAGATCGGATCCGATCTGATCGAGGACCTCCTCGCCGATCACCTTCTGGAACTCTCTGACCATCCAGGGGAATGGGTGCGGCCCCACCACCGATCCGATGATGTAATGGGTGGACTCGACGCTCTTGACCCACTCGCGCATGGCCTCGGACACCGCATCCTTGAGGGTCCCGGCGCCGGAGGTGACGGGAACGACTTCGGTGCCGAGGATCTCCATCCTGAGGACGTTGAGCGCTTGTCGTTCGATGTCGACCGAACCCATGAACACCTGACACTCCAGCCCGAGGACCGCGGCAGCGGTCGCAGTCGCCACGCCGTGCTGTCCCGCACCCGTCTCGGCGATCACCCTGGGTTTGCCCATCCGTTTGGCGAGCAATCCCTGGCCGATGGCGTTGTTGATCTTGTGCGCACCGGTGTGGGCGAGATCCTCTCTCTTCAAGAGGATCCGGACGCCGAGTGATTCGGAGAGCCGACCCGCCAGGTGGAGCGGTGTCGGCCTGCCAACGAAGTCGCTGAGCATCCGACGGTATTCGGCCACGAATTCCTCATCACCCCACGCCTCGGTGAAGGCACCGGCCAGCTCGTCGAGGGCGGGCATGAGGGTTTCCGGAGCGAACGTGCCTCCGAACTCACCGAACCGGCCGCGGGCGTCTGGCCGATCCAGCCGCATACTGGTCATGTCCGTTTCGCCTCCTGCACGTACGCGTGGATCAGTTCCGGGTCTTTGATTCCGGGGGCGGACTCTAGGCCACTCGATGCGTCGACTCCCCAAGGTCGAACCTCGGCGATGGCGTCGGCGATGTTGTCGGGGCGGAGCCCTCCGGCCAGCACGAAATCACGGTCGACCCCTTGGAGCAGAGAACGATCGACCGCCCGCCCCGTTCCGCCGAATTTTTCGGGATCGTGGGCATCGAGGAGCGGAATCTGATCGAGGGGGATGTCGGTCAAGTCCACCTCGTCACGTACAGTCGTGGGACGCAACACCACCAGACCGGCCTGCCGGCATGCGGCGGCGGCCAACGCCGAGTAGTCCCCGTATGGCTGGACGCCGGTGGCACCGACATGCTGGGCGAGGTCCAGGAGCTGGGACGCGGTTGCGTCGACCGTCAGGAGAATCACCTCGAGGTCGCCGGCGGCGGCGGCCAGGTCCTTTGCTCGTTCGGCATCGACTCGACGCGGTGACTCGGCCAGAACGAGCCCCACCGCATCGGCCCCGGCATTCCGGGCTGCCTCGATGTCGGCCGGCCGAGACACCCCGCACACCTTGACCCACGTCATGAGCTGAATGCCCGTACGGCCGAGGCTGGATCGCCGGATCGCACCAGCGACTCACCCACGAGCACGGCGTCGAAGCCCGCCGCACGCATGCGCCGGGCGTCTTCGGGCGCGAGGATGCCGCTCTCGGCCACCGAGACGGGTACGCCGGCCAGAGTCGGTGCCAGCCGTTCGGAAACGCAGAGATCGACCGCAAACGTGGTGAGGTCCCGATTGTTGACACCAACGATCCGGGCGCCGGCCGTCAGCGCCAAGGTGACTTCGTCCTCGTCATGGACCTCCACGAGCGCCGCGAGACCGGCGCTGATCGCTGTTGCGTGCAGTTCGACGAGTTGGTCCAGGGACAGGGCCGCGACGATCAGCAGGACCGCGTCGGCCCCGATCAGCCGGGCTTCCCAGACTTGACGGACGTCCAGGGTGAAGTCCTTTCGAAGGACGGGAGCGTCGACCGCCGCCCTCACCGCGATCAGATCGTCGTTGGAGCCATCGAAGTGATCGGGTTCGGTGAGGACCGAGATCGCGGCCGCCCCGCCATCGGCGTACTGGCGGGCCCGGGCGACCGGGTCGAGTCCTGCCGCCAGCACGCCGCGCGATGGTGATCGCCGTTTCACTTCGGCGATCACCCGAAGTCCCGGCGCTGCCAGGCCCGCCTCGAAATCCCGGGCGGGGGGCAGGTCTTGACACCGGCGCATCAACTCCGCTTCCGGGGGAAGCCTCCGGAGGCGTTGTCTGGTGGTCGCCAGGATCGGGTCGAGCAGCGTCATGAGAGTACGACCGCTTCCCAAGGAGCAAGCATCGTGGAGCCCTCGAGCCTGGAATCCCAGCGATGTGGGTCGGTACCCGCCAAGACGGTGCCGGCGAGGTCCGTGGTGACCGGCTCTTCCGAGAGGTTGGCCACCACCACGACACGGTCGTCCCCGAACCACCGCTCGAACGTCAGTGGGTTGGGCCGACCCCACTGCGACAGCAGCCGAACCGAGCCTTCCATCAGGGCAGGTGCCGCTCTCCGGACGTCGAGGAGGCGCCGATACAGGTTGAGGTGGGAGTCCGGTCGCGAAAGCTGGGTGGCCACCGATTGGGCATGATGGCCGACCGGAAGCCAGGGTTCGGCTTCCGGCGGGGCGAACCCTGCATTCGGGCCGGCGTCCCACTGCATGGGCGTGCGGCAACCATCACGGCCGAATCCCGGCATCCGGAGCCCCCACGGATCCCTCACGGCGGCGGTACCGATCTGTGCCTCGGGGAACCCGAGTTCGTCGCCGTAGTAGATGGTGGGGGTACCCCGCAGGGTCAGCAACAGCACGGCGGCGGCCTTGGATTGCTCGTGACCGAGACGGGTGGCGATGCGGGGTTCGTCATGGTTGCCCAGGACCCAGTTCGGCCAGGCGCCGGTTGGAATGGCCGCTTCGAGGCCTTCGATGGCCCGCATGATGGCGTCAGGATCGACACCGGCGGGGAGCAGCGAGAAGTTGAACGGAAGGTGGAGCTCGTCGAGGTCCCGCCCGTAGTAGCTCGCCCAGACCCGCCAGTCGTACTCGTGGATCTCGCCGATCAACACCTTGTCGCCGGGATAGCTGTCGACGAGCGTGCGGATGCGGCGGAAGAGCCCGTGTATGTCGGGATGGGCGAGATCGTGGATATGCTCGAAGGCCGCGTACTCCGGGTTGATCTTGTAGCCGGTGGCAGGCTCCACAGCCGGCGGGTTGTCTCTGAGCAGGGGATCCTTCATGCAACGGTGGGCGACATCGATACGAAACCCGTCGACGCCCCGATCGAGCCAGAACTCGAGTGTTTCGAACATCGCGGACTCAACGGCGGGGTTCCGCCAGTTCAGATCGGGTTGTTCTGGCAGGAACGAGTGCAGGTACCAGGCATCGCCGTCCGGACCCCGGGACCACGCCGGCCCTCCGAACACCGACTTCCAGTTGTTCGGGAGTTCAGAACCGTTGCGCCACACGTACCAATCCCGCTTGTCCCCATCGCTGAACCACGGATGCTGGTTCGAGGTGTGGTTCGGAACCCAATCGACCACGACTTTGAGATCGAGGTCATGCGCCGCCGAGAGAAACCGATCGAATGCTGCGAGGTCACCGAACATCGGATCGACGTCGCAGTAGTCGCTCACGTCGTATCCGAAGTCCGCCTGCGGGGATGGGTAGAACGGCGAAACCCACACCGCGTCCACCCGAAGGACGTCCCGCAGGTATCCCAGTCGATCGGTCATCCCGTCGAAGTCGCCGATACCGTCGCCGTTCGAGTCGGCCCATGACCGCGGGTAGATCTGATAGAAGACGGCCGAACGCCACCATTCGGTCATTTGGGGTTCAGTCACCATGTGGGTCTCGTTTTCATGGAGCCGGCAAGCCTATTGCCCGGCCACTCCGGTGAAGTCGCGAACGAAGGCCGTCGTCTCGCCGCCGTTCCAGGCGATCTCCACCCGGTCGCCTACGGCCACCTCTCTGCGCAGAAGGCTCAATCCCGTGGGGTTTGGCGGTGCGGGCGACACCGACGTGATGGTCCCGACCTGATCATCGCCGGCGTGTACGGCTGCGCCCTCCGGCGGGAGCGGTCCTGGCGTCAGCTCCAG
>Ga0224510_10001102_pt1 | contig 18402 bp, 15 predicted proteins | sample SF_May12_sed_USG_FD_170161 | JGI IMG/M metagenome (GOLD analysis project Ga0224510, IMG submission 170161) | Sediment microbial communities from San Francisco Bay, California, United States - SF_May12_sed_USGS_4_1 | ecosystem: Environmental > Aquatic > Marine > Sediment | place: USA: California... | reverse complement strand
CTTCCGATGGTCGTCTGCTCCTGGCAACTGTCCCGGTTCCTCTCCCTTCCACGTGAGACGCAAGGTGGCTTCGTCTTGGCGACGAGCTCCATCAATTCCGTATATTTTGCCTTTCCCGTCATTCTGGCCACATTCGGTGAAGAGGGCCTGACGTACGCCGTGCTCTTCGATCTCGGTCAAACGACGCTGACCCTCACCGTCCTCTACGGTCTCGCGGTGTGGCACAGCACTCAGGCTGCCACCCGTCGGCCAACTGTGATTCGTTTCCTATCATCGCCGCCTTTATGGGCTCTGGCCTGCATTCTCGTCATCAAATTGTCAGGGCAACATCTCCCACTCTGGCTGACTGAGCTACTCAAGCCATTGCACTTCACGACCACACCACTCGCCAGTCTGGTGCTCGGTCTCTCAATCAGTTTCTCCACGATCTGGCGAACGGCGCGCCTGGCCACTTTGGGCGTGGCAACCAGGATCGGTGGCGGGCTGCTGCTCGGACTTACGGCCGTGTGGGTCTTAGGACTGACGGGAGTGGAACGAGCGGTCGTACTCCTGATAGCCGCGATGCCCTCGGCGGTCAGCGCCCTGATCATCGCAACCGAAGCGCATCTCGATGAGGAACTGGTGGCCTCGATCGTTGCCCTTTCCATCTGCTTCGGTGTGCTGATGCTCCCCTGGCTCCCTGGACTGGCCGCCCTGTTGCTGGAATGATCGCCTATTTCCTACGACGGCTTGCTGAGAAACCTAGGGCGATCCCGAACCGAGACCATTTTCACGAGATCACGCACCGAGAGCACCCCGACAATCTTTCCGCTTTCCGTCACAGTCAAGTGTCGCACGCCCTGTTCGGACATCATCTTGCTGGCATCCCGGACCGTGCGATTGACATCGATGCTGAGCAGAGGCGAGCTCATCACAGCACTAACGTGCATGTGTTCAGCCGCACGATTGACTGCAAGCCCTTTCCGAACCATGTCGCACTCGGTCACGATGCCGACGATCTCTCCCGCTTCAACGGTCAACAAGGACCCGAGCCGTTTCTCGCGCATCAGCTGAGCCGCAGTGACAAGAGACGCATCGGTCGGGATCGTCGCAAATGTGGTGGCCATCAGAATGCTCAACGGACGGTAGACCTTATCAAGGTCGCTGACCGGGCCGCTTTCGACATCCACAAACGATCGCACCAAGTCCCGCACCGAGATGATCCCTATAATCTCCCCGGCCTCCACCACGCAGAGGTGGCGGATATGATTGGTTTCCATCAGATGGCTGGCATCCAACATGGTGCGGTCCCCCGTGATCGTCACAATTGGACTGACCATCACCTGATTCGCCATCGTCACCATGGGGTCTACTCCCGCAGCCAGAACTTTCCGTACAAGATCAGTCTCCGTCAGAATGCCGATCGGCTCTCGGGTAGGATCATCCGACTCGACCAATAGACAGCCGATCCGCTTGAAACTCATTCGTTCAGCCACAGCCATAACCGTCGCCTTCTGTGAGACGACCTCCAGATAGCGATGCATAAACTCCTTCACGGACCCGCCTCCATGCTCACCCATCTCAACTCCTTGTCTCATAATGAGGTTATTCACTCCACGACAATCTCTGTCAGGAATCCCAGATGACCACTATACCCGATTACTGATTCGACTATGAAGGACTACCCGCTTGATCAGGAAGAGAATCTCCACATACTTCGGGAACATGAGTCCCCCTGTCAAATCCACTCCTCACACTTCGATCAGTCCGCTATAAATAATGAAGGAGCATCCCTTTGTCCATTCGCGGCATACCTCTGAAAAAGAGAACCGACTGTCTGGAACCCATTCCTCGTATGATTTTCAGACAGTAGATCCTTTCGCCTTCACCTTCTTCACTTGGAACGGCTTCGGTGGGACCCTTCAGGCCCAGCAGCCCGAACGGGCTCCACAAACATAACCTGCTAAATTTACGTAACAATCTTTCGATTTCTAGAAGCAGTCCAATCTGCTTCTCCGCCTTTGTCCCTCATGGCACTTAACTTGCTCAAAAGCTTTGCTACAGAGGATCTGTACTCCTAGGACCAAACACATGGGACAGCCGATGCCCCCTATCAGCGTGCGAATTGAATGGTGTCGACAACGATCGAGACAGGCTCGTAGTGAGCCAGAAGCGGATGCCTGGCAAGCCGAAGCGGACGGGCTTCGGGATGCCGTGATGAACCGAAACCATAGCAACGACTATCGGTTCTGTCCCCCAGACATTCGTGAGCGGTACCTGCTGGGCCTCCAAGACGGGCTCGCCATGCTGCAAGCAACGCGTGGGCAGCATGCAACTCATGCTACCGCCTCTGAAATTTCACAAGTCGTTCCACGGGGGGGAGCGTGGACACAATCGGGAGATGAATGATGAATTGCCAACGGTGCAACGGGCTCGCAGTCTATGATGATAGCTTCGTCGTCCAAACCGGTTCATCCTCGGACTTTCGCGCCTGGCGTTGTGTCAATTGCGGAATGATCGTCGATGAGGTGATCCACCGGAATCGGCAAGTCCTCCCACGGCGAAAGGCATCGGATCATTCCACACCCCGCCGATATGGAAATGAAGCTGCATAACAGGCCAGCGGTGTGTTGACAAACCCTCCGCCACATCTACAACAGATCGCTGCGCAGAGTGGGCGACCAGTCGGGATATCCCGCAGACTGCCCAGAAAATTCGTCCAGCAAGGCCGCGGTGGGCAAAGAGGCGAATCATGCTCTGCCTCGTACGCTGAGCCTCCGAGCGAGGCGAGAACGCCGTTGGTGACATTGGCAACGGTCATCTAGGGCAACAAGCTTTCGGCTTCACGTCGCTCCTGATCCCGCTTCCACTCGCCGGAGCGCAGGAGCTTGTCTCCAAGCCCAACGGCTAAGTTGCGGTAGATAATCACTCCAATATCAGGACGGCGTCGAATGAGGTCCTCCAGATCTCGTCGAGAAAGTTCGGCGACCTCGATCTCACTCACCGCCATTGCCGTGGCCGAGTGCGGTCGCGCCGATAGGAGAGAGACTTCGCCGCAGGTCTCTCCGGTGTGGATGGTACCAATGATGGCCGGAGAAGATCCTCCGCTGATGGTCACCTGTCCCTCAAGCACCACATAGAGCCGGTCGGTTGGATCGTGCTCGGCAAAGAGTCGCTCACCTCTTCGCATGTTTTTCACCGTGCACACTCCGGCCAACCTGGTCGCCTGTTCGGTATTCATTCCATGAAATAACGGAACGTCTTTGATCGCCTGCGCCATTCGAGGCGCGATGACGCACGTTGAAAATCCGCGCATTACTACATTGGCCACGGCTTGAACCGGCTCCGTCAACCCAAGAGGCCCGAGATCTTGCAGTCTATTCAGCCGCACCATCTTCACGATGTCGAGCCGCTCCACCTGATAGAACACCATGGCCGGCACGTAGGCCACCGGAAGAAAGTTCAGCTCCAGCAGCGTTCGCTGCATGCGTGGCGCATAGGCACTGACATCGATTTCAATGTACTCGATCCCCATTTCCTCCCGACACTTCCGTTCCAGTTCGGCCAAGAGAAAGCGCACCACATCATCGGTCAAGGCGATCAGTTCGAATACCCGGACAGTGTGCTCCACGGGGTCCATCGTGTAGCCGACCGCCCCGACGACCTGCATGCCGGAACGAGCCAGGAAGTAGTTGGTCTGGCGGGCTTGTAGCTTGAAGAAGCCGTAATCCAACCGCATGGGCCCGAAGATTTCCCGATTCCTCACCCGGCCTCGTTCAATGCGTAGTAATGCGGGATACCCCTCGGCTTGCAACTGTTCAAGTTGATACTCGCCACCGGACGGATACGAGGCAGAGTCTTCGTCCACGATAAAATCCGGCGTGAACGGCGGCTGGCCCATCACGAGATTGGCCAAGGCATAGGCTTCGGGGATGATACGCGCATTATTACGACGCAGAGTCAGGGCATCGCCAAAATACCGAGCCAGGAGCGCGAAGCTCTCGCGATGTCGGAAGAAGTGCTTGAGCGGCAAAAAGCCCATGGGAATGAATCCTTGTGCCAGGCTGATGCGTTGGGCATAGGGATGCACCGTACGTGCGACAACGAGCCCCACATGCAGACGGTTCCTGATGGCCTCAAGCCGCTTGTCCATGAGCAGCTTCCCGACCTGCATCCGGCGATAGTCGGGATGCACGGCAAGGCGGCCAAACTCTCCGACCAGATCCGAATGGGCCCCGAAGTCGAATAGGACGGATGCTGTGCCAACAACGCGTCCTGACTCCGTATCTTCGGCCACAAGAATCAACGCGTCGTCCGTGAAGACTGAACGTTTCAGCCAGAGTTCGTCGTAGAGTTCTCGATGCGGATAATCAGTTCCGTAGACCGCAAGAAAGATTTCGCGGATCTGCCCCACATCCTCTTCGCGGGCCTCTCGAACTCTGATCATGAGCGCCCCTTTGCAGTAGATCAGGAAGATGCCGGGTGCTGACGAAGCTGCTGGCCGGCAATTCTGGCGATAGCCCGATAATAGGCTGCCCCCACAGCCAGCGCTTCTTCATCGAAGTCAAACTTGCTGGAATGGGCCGGATAGCCTTCCCGACCAGGAACTTGGCTGCCGAACCGGACGTAGGCACCTGGAATCCGTTCTAGGTAGTAGCTGAAATCTTCCGCCCCCATATTGGCCGTCTTCAGCGGCAACACATTCGCCTCCCCGACCGCTTCGACCGCGGCGCGACGCGCGAGGCTCGCCGTCTCCGGGAGATTGACGAGCGGCGGTGTACCCTCCATAACCACAACATGAATCTTGGCCCCATGTAGCTGTGCGATCGACTCTGCAATGCGGCGAACAGAACTGAGCAATTGTCGGCGGACAACCGGATCCTGCGCCCGTACCGTTCCTTCCAGCTTGGCCTGTCCCGCAATGACGTTTGGCGCAGTCCCCGCATGAAATTGACCGACGGAGACGACAGAAGGGCGGGCGGGATCGATCTCTCGTGAGACGATCGTCTGCAAGGCCATAATCATCAAGCTTCCCACGACCACGGCATCGATGCTCTCATGCGGTCTGGCGCCGTGCGCTCCCTGCCCAATAATCTCAATAGCAAAATTATCCGACGATGCATTGACCGGCCCCTCACTCACCACGATAGTCCCTGGGCGGTAATGTCGATCCAGATGGCCGCCAAAAATCAGGCCGGCTCCCTCGAGCACCCCTTCCTTGATCATGGCGATCGCACCGGTCCCCTTTTCTTCAGCCGGCTGGAAAATCAACCGCACCGGCGCCGGCAAGTCCTTCTCTTGGGACAGCAGCGCGGCCGCGCCGAGGAGCATCGTGGTGTGCCCATCGTGGCCGCAGGCGTGCATGACTCCGTTATGCACCGATGCGAATTCGAGGCCGGTTTCCTCTTGAATGGGCAGTGCATCAGTGTCGGCCCGCAATACGACGCAGGGCACTCCGGAATCTCCGGGAATGTCAGCGACGACCCCATGGCCCGCGATGTTCGTGCGATGATGAATGCCTAGGTCGTGAAGAAACCTGCTGATGACTGCGGCCGTCCGATCTTCCTGCCTACTCAGCTCAGGATACCGATGGAGATCTCGTCGCAGAGCGACCAATCGGTCATACAGCTCTGGTGCAATCAACGCCATGGCAGTTCTCTCCTCGCAGAGCCCAGCCGGTCAAAGGTCATCACCTGGCCGAGGCCCCATCATCCTTCCTTCGCCTGCACACCCTGTTGATAGGTTGCATACACATAGACCGGGATGGGCAGATGGCCGAGATGCTTTTCAAGCAACGGCTTGACGACTTTCCAATCAAGCCCGCCCACTCCTGTCGCAAGACGAGGGAGCGCAAGACTCTTGACCTTCTCACTTTCCACCAGCTTCGAGAGGGCTTTGAGACAGTGATTGACGTTTTCGATTGTCGCTTTTCCTGGATTAGACCCATGGCTGGGAGCCGGTTCTTGGGTAAACAAGCTCACAATTCGCGTACCACCCGCGCCGGCCCAGGCCCACAGTTCACCCGACTTGGGGGAAAATGTCTGGCAATAGTGCCGGAAATCCTTGTACATGGCAGGCCACTCCTGCCGCAGACTCAGTGCCAAGCCATTGGCAAAACCGTCGTTCGGTGCGACACCATGCGCCACTATTTCGGCCTTCGATCGTAGAATATCTCCCGCCACTTCCTTGAGCATAGAACCTCCCATGATTGTATGAATCCCAACAGTATGTCACAGCCAGTCCTGCCGCTTCACACCGCGGATGTGTAGTGACCGACCAATCGCCCTTGCGAATCCCCTTTCATTCCGTTATGAACATCGAACGTTGTTCCCTTGCCAGAGGCCACGCCATGGTGCACATTCGACCCGCGACCGAAGCTGATTTTCCTGCGATCCTCCTGGTGCAGCAGTCCGCCTTCGGTGAATATGCCTCGGTCCACACCGTGAGCGGCTGGACGACAGAAACCCTTGAGAGCCTCAAAGCAGACGCTCGGGAGAAACAGATCTTCGTGGCCGAAGAAGACCGTACGATTGTCGGCTCCGTACGGTTCTGGACGGTGGCCGGCGTGTGCGTCATTCGCCTGCTCTCTGTGAATCCCAACCACCAGCACCAAGGAGTCGGCAAAGCCCTGATACGCGAGATCGAGCGGGTCGTGACCGATGCTCATAAGCTCTACGCCTGCACCATGTTACGCACAGCTCGCAATATTCAGTTCTTTCTGAACCTTGGGTACAAGGCCGAGACCATCCTGCCCGATCACTACGATCATCTCGATCTCATTTGCTTCACGAAATATCGCTGAGCCGCTTCTCCGCTGACGACTCATACGAGCGCCACAAACTCTCCCGCCGAACGGTTACGGTGTTTTTGCGCACCGAAACCCATAGCCGAACTGCCGGTTCATCGGTTGCGCATTGAACCGATGTGCAGACCGCAGAAAGTCCGCCACATACAACCAGGAGCCTCCGCGTACGACCTTCTCATCGCCTTTTGCCGGGCCGATGGGGTTCTTCTCCGGACTTTTCTTATATGAATCGAGCCCATACCAATCAAACACCCACTCCCAGGCATTCCCGGCCATGTCGTAGATCCCATAGGGGCTCTTCCCTGCCTCGAACGATCCGACCGGGGATAAAGCCAGATGGTCATCCCAATCCTTTCGTCCGTAATTGGCGTGGAGCCTGGTCGGGGCTTCATTGCCCCAGGGATAGATCCGTCCATCGGTTCCCCTTGCAGCCTTTTCCCATTCCGCTTCCGTCGGCAAACGCTTCCCGGCCCATTTGCAGTAATTGACCGCATCCTCCCAACTGACATTGACGACCGGACGTCTCAGATGTTGCGGTTGATTCATGACGCTCCAGTCCGGAGGTTCTTCCATTTCCGTGGCTTCCAAATACTTGGCATACTGCCCGACCGTCACCTCATACTTGTCGATTTTGAACGCATTGAGATAGATCTGTCGCACAGGCTTTTCATCATCCCCAAGTGTGCTGCCTCGGGTGAACGTCCCCGCCGGCACCAGCACCATCTGCAGATCGAGGTTCTCAGCCTCTCCCATTCCTCCGGACGCCCCGGCCGAGACTTGTTTCTTCGCCCCGGACAGAGATCGTGGAAGTTTGGCCTGGAGCTGCTGGTGAAGGACCTGCTGTTCAGTGGTCAGGCCCATTTCATGCGCGCTTTCGAGCGTCTCCTGGGCTTGCTTCATCTTTCCAGCGGCCACCAACGCTTTCGCCTCGTGCAGGAGCCTCCACGCCGTTGTTTCCTCTCGCAACCGCCAGACCTTCGCTTTAGTCTTGGGCAAATAGGATGTGGTCCGCCCGGACTTGGCATCCAGATCCAGTGCAGCCTCGTAATGTTCCTCCGCGCAGATCCAAGCCTCTAGGGCTCGGCAGGCTTCGGCGAGGTTGAAATGTGCCTGAATGTTGGACGGATCTTTCTGAATACCGGTCTCCAACAACGTACGTGCCTCTGCATACTGTTTGTTTTTCAATAGGTTCTCCCCCTTGGAGAATTCCTGATCCCCGGCTCCGGCTGCATACACGGCAGCTCCCGAAGCGATGAAGAGGCAGAACACCGCCATATTCGCCGACACGTGTCTCATAAACGCCCCCTTCCCCGTTCTAACTGATTGCCCTGTTGGATTCGGCCTCCCCTGCCAGCGAAGGGCTTCAACCCGGACCAGCCTGACAGGCTTGCCAAAGACTACCTACAAGTTTAGTGCCTGACTGTGATGACACTGTTGTTTCTTCCCGTAAAGAGACTCCTTGCCCCTCACCCCCATGCATAGCATAGATCGAGCACGGCATGGGATTCGCTCCGAACTCACGTCTCTTCCTGCACCAGGCGAGCGGCATGGTCGATCCTTCACCGCGCGCATCGAGGGAGCACATTCCGATCGCGCGGCCTCGGCGAGCACCGGGGTTGCCGACCACATTCTCTCTGGCTTCTTTTCCGCTCCAAGCGACTGGCAGGTTTTGGGGCGTTCCTTTGACAACATTGCGGGCAACCTTCCCCATTTGCTTCAAGGGAAAGGTTACGACGACATTGCGCCACCCTGGCACAGCCCTATAGTAGCACGCGTCACCCCTCAACGTTTCCTTCCAAGAGACAGGGTCGTTGGTTCTCAACTGCGCGCATGGAACGAGCACCGCCCGACGCCTAACAATAGGATTGGTCTCGTGTGCGCGCTCCGCGAGCACAGTGGACCAACGAACCTGTCTGCTACACCCATTCCGGCGCCTCATCTTTCCCAACCTTCCGCCCTGCAAACAGGCTGTACAGCGCAGGCAGGACCACCAGGGTCAACGCCGTCGACGTAAAGAGCCCCCCGATCACGACACTGGCAAGCGGCCGCTGCACCTCTGCTCCAATCCCTTGCGCCAATGCCAACGGCAACAGACCGAGCAACGTCGTCATCATCGTCATCACGACCGGACGAAGACGCAGGCTGCAGCCTGCGAGGATGGCTTCTTCGATCGATTGTCCTTCGTGACGCAGTTGGTTGATATACGAGACCAGCACGATCCCGTTCCCCACGGCCAGTCCGAAGAGTTCGATGAACCCGATAGAAGCCGGCACGCTCAGATACTGCCCGCTCAGCCACAGCGACACGATTCCGCCGATCAAGGCGAAGGGAAGATTCAGAATGATTAAGGTGGCGTATCGCAAAGAATGGAACGCCCAGTAGAGGAGAAAAAAGACGAGCCCAAGGGTGATGGGCACGACGATCATCAACCGCGCGTTGGCTCGTTCCATATTTTCAAACGCCCCGCCCCAAACGATGCTGTATCCTTCCGGCAAGTTGAGCTGCGTCGTGAGCTTGGCACGCCCTTCATCTACAACACCGCCGATATCCCGGCCGACGACGTTGAAACCGATATAGATACGACGCTTGACCTGCTCGCGACTGATGCGAGCCGGGCCTTCGCGCATCTCAACCTTTGCCAGGTCACTCATGGGAATGAGCGCACCCGATGCGGATTTCACCCGGATTTCTCCGATCGCTGCCACGCTATTCCGGTACGGTTCCGGAAATCTCAGGGTGAGCTCAAACCGACGCTCGCCTTCATAGACCTGCGTCGCCGCTCTTCCACCGATCGCGGTTGTGATGAGCTCCTGCACGTCAGCCACATTGATGCCGAAACGGGCGATCTTTTGCCGATCAATGTCGATAACCAAATACGGCTGCCCGGCGACTTGTTCGACCTTGATATCCTTGACCCCCTTGATCGACTGCAGCAGAGCGGCAATCTCCTGCGCCTTGTCCCGGAGCACATCGAGATCGTCTCCAAACAACTTGATCGCGCATTGGGTTCTGATGCCGGAGATCAACTCATCCACTCGTTCCTGAATCGGCTGGCTCATGAGGACGGAGATGCCGGGGATCTCGGCCAGCTTTTTCCGAATCGCGTCCGTCAATCCCGATTGAGTGGTTGCCGTTGTCCATGTGCTTCGATCGTGCAGAGACACGATCGGATCGCTCTCGTACAGGTCTTCTGGATGGTAGGGAATTTCGGCTCGCCCGATTCGACTCACCGCCGTCTTCACTTCAGGAAACTCCAACATGGCCTTCTGAGTCTGCTTCTCCAGTTCGATGGATTCAGTGAGCGAGACACTCGGCAGCTTCACAACTTGGGGGGTCAGGGCCCCTTCTTCAAGAAGGGGAATAAACTCCCGTCCCACGAGTGGAATGAGGCCTAGGCTGCACAACACCACCACCGTCGACCCAGCCAGGACGAAACGTCGGTGCCGGAGTGTCCATTGCAACACCGGCACGTAGCGTTGTTTCATCCAGACCGTCAGCGCCGTCTCCTGTGTATGATCGCGGCGCAGGAGCAGAGACGCCAGCACCGGTGACAGCGTCAGCGTCACCAAGATGGAGGCCACGAGTGCGATCACCAGCGTGTAGGCCAGCGGCGCAAACATCTTGCCTTCCATACCCTGTAACGTCATGAGCGGGAGGAAGACGACGCTGATGATCAGAATGCCAAAGAGGATCGGCCGCCCCACTTCCTTGGTCGCATGGAGAATCACGCTGAGCCGGCTTTCCTCCGAGGCACCGGTGTGCTGCGCGAGATGTCGATAGGCGTTTTCCACGACGACCAGTGACCCATCGGCAATTTCGCCGATAGCGATCGCCAATCCCCCGAGCGTCATCAAGTTGGCCGAGAGCCCGAACCGTTCCATAGCGATAAAGGTGACGAGGGGCGTGACGATCAACGTGACCGTCACAATGATGGCGCTGCGGACATGGCCCAGGAAGAAAAAAAAGACGAACATGACCAAGACAATCCCCTCGATTAACGCATCGCGCACCGTATTGATGGCGGCATTCACCAGTTCGATGCGGTCATAGAACGGGATCAGTTTTGTCCCTGGGGGGAGAAGAGTGCCCTGCTGCAGATCCGCGACCTTTGTCTTGATCGCCTCCACCACCTCACGGGCATTGCCGCCACGAAGCATGAGCACCGTTCCAATCACCACCTCCCGTTCCCCATTGAGCACCACTGCGCCATGGCGAACGGCGTGGCCGATGCGGACCTCTGCCACATCCCGCACGAACACGGGCGTGCCACCGACCTCCTTCACGATGATGGATTCAATGTCATCCACGGTCCTGATCAACCCAAGTCCCCGCACGATCGACCGTTCAGCATGACGCTCGAGCACGTTGCCACCAACATTCGCGTTATTCTTGACCGCTGCCTCGTAGATCTGATGAAGCGTGAGGTCGAATTTGCGCAGCTTGGCTGGATCAACCACGACCTGATACTGTTTGACGAACCCACCCATTCCATTCACATCGATCACACCAGGGACACTCTTCAGCTGGGGGCGCAGCACCCAGTCCTGCAACGTGCGCTGATCAGTCAACTCTGTCTGGATGGCCATGGCATCGGTCGTCGCCTGAGGCCCTGTGCTGAGCCGCCCGTCCTGAGCTTGTCGAGGGGTGGAAGGGCCTTCAACATAATAGTGAAAGACCTCACCCAGCCCGGTAGTGACAGGAGCCATCACCGGCTCGAGCCCATCCGGAAGCCGCTCCTTTGCCGCCATGATCCGCTCAAGGACCAATTGCCGTGCAAAGTAGATGTCCACGTCATCGTTGAACACGACGGTGATTTGAGAGAGGGCAAACTTGGACAGAGAGCGAATCTCCACTAATCCAGGTAACCCGGTCAGCTGAAGTTCAAGTGGATAGGTGATAAAGCGCTCAACCTCAACCGGCGAGAGACCCGCCGCTTCGGTCAGCACCTGCACCTGGATATTGGTCACGTCGGGATAGGCATCGATGGGAATTGACTCGAAGGCAATGACGCCGACGACGGACAACAGCCCAGCCAGACCAACGACCAGTATTCGCTGCCGCAATGAGAATTCGAGAAGCGAGACGATCATGGCGTGGGCTCAATCTTGTGCCGTTCGATTTCAGACTTGAGCGCGAAGGAACCTTTGGTCACGACCTGCTCGCCTGCTTGCACGCCCTCGAACACCCTCACGCCATCTCCCTCTTCGTTCCCCAATTTCACCGTCCTTGTTTCGAAAACACCGGCCTCTCGTTGAACAAAGACCATCTTGCCCGCGGGTCCATCGTGAACTGCCGCAAGCGGGATGCTCAGCGCGTCAGGACTTGACGTGATATACACACTGATGATGGCGAACATTTCCGGCTTCAACAGTCGATCCGGATTCGGCACGGTGACCCGCAAGCTCATGGTACGGGTGGCCGGATCGAGCATGTCTCCGACATAGGTGATGGTTCCGCTGAAGATCGCATGAGGATAGGCGGCCAGCACTACGTTGACCGTTTGGTCCTTGCGGATGAATCGGATATCCTTTTCGGGCACGTTACCGATCACCCATACGTCGGTAAGGTTGGCCACAGTGAACAGTGTTTGATCCGTTTCAACCACTTCTCCCTTCGTGATGTTTCGTGTGATGACCCGCCCGTCGAACGGCGCACGCAACGGCATGTCGGCTTTGATCGTATGCTCACGATCCAGCCTGTCGATTTCTTCTCGAGGCACACCGAGCAGCTCCAGCCGATTCCTCGTCTCACGGGATTCGGCCCTGGCCGCCTTCATCGCCGCCTCACGACGTTGCAGTTCTGCCAGGCTGACGGCCTTGTTCTCATACAACTCCCTGGCTCGCCCATGGGATCGTTCGGCTTCCTCAAGCCTGGCCTCAGCTTTAAGATGTTCACCCTCCGCCACCCCAAGGTCCACGCTGTGGAGCAGCGCCAAGAGCGTGCCTTTCTTCACGTCCTGCCCGACATCGACATGCACCTTGACCACCCGGCCACGAATCAGGGCCGTGACCTCGGCTAATTCGTTTTGGTTGGCTTGGACGGTGGCGGGAAATTCACGATGCGAAAGGATCTCCCCTTGCGCCACCGGCGACAACTCCAACTGCATGCGAGATAGCTCTTCAGCGGTCAGACGCAACAGTCGAGATGGTGCGGGAGCGGGAGGGTTCGCAACAGGGGTGGTATCGGCCGATCTGTTCTCACAAGCCGACCCCACCGCAACGATGAGGCAGATCACCAGGCTGCGAGAACAGGCTTGCAGAAGTTGTCCTACGTTATATAGCGCCACGTGTGCCTCTCCCAGTAGTCTCTTCGCACGGGGCATGCCTTCCAATCATGTGGTTTTCCTGATGCATGAGCGGATTTTCGTAGCCTATTGCCACGGTGGGAGAAAGGCGCTGTCGCAAAATGCGACAGTCCCTCTTGAGACTGCCGAGACTGTCTGGCGCTATTGATGGGCGAGTATGAGATACTGCGTTCGAAAGGGATCAACTCTGTATGGAAGTCCAAGCCCAATTTCCAGACGAACAATCGACCGCCGGCGAATTTAAGCGCCAGGCGGATTCGTTCCGCAACTGGGTGACAGCTGATGGCAGTTCCGGCTATCCAGCCGCTGGGGACCGGTATCATCTGTATGTGTCATGGGCCTGCCCCTGGGCCCATCGAACGATTATCGTTCGCAAGCTGAAACAGCTCGAGTCCGTAATCGGAATGACCGTGGTGGATCCGATTCGTGATGAGCGAGGATGGGCGTTTCATGAAGGTCCTGGGCACTCCCTGGATCCCATCAATGGATTTCAGTTTCTGAGCGAGGCCTACAAAACAACCAACCCGTACTACATTGGGCGCTTTACGGTCCCGATCCTCTGGGACCGTGTCACCAGGCGCATTGTTACGAACTCCGACGACGATCTCATGAGAATCTTCAACGGTGAATTCAACCGATTCACCGAAAGCCCGATCGATTTGTATCCGGATGGCCTGAGGCAAGAGATCGAGGAGCTCAACACGTTTATTTACGAGAATGTGAACGACGGAGTCTATCGAGCGGGATTTGCCACGTCACAACAGGCCTACGAGCGAGCGACACGACGACTGTTCACCGCATTGGATCAGCTGGACGCACGCCTCGCCACGCGCCGCTATCTCTTCGGGCCGGAATTTGTGGAGACCGACTGGCGCCTGTTCGTCACGCTCGTTCGATTCGACGCGGTCTACCACGGACATTTCAAATGCAACGTCAGACGAATCATCGACTACCCGAACCTTTTCGGATACCTCAAAGACCTGTACCAAACGGACGGCATTGCAGACACTGTGAATTTCGATCATATCAAGCGGCACTACTACATCACGCACGACGACATCAATCCGATGCGTATCGTCCCAATCGGCCCCGATCAAGACCTCACCTCTAGCCATGGGCGGGAACGTTTATCCGGCTAGTGCCTGCTCTGCCAAGATCCGCATCCTCGCTTCAGTGATCGACTGCCATCACAGACCACTGTGTGTAAGAAGCTAGACAGTTCTGAGGATATTCTCCCCATTCCCACTTGCGATCTCAGCTCCCTGGGCCCATCTCCTGTAGATTTACGTGACTTTCAGACGCGCACAAGAGTTGCGTATTGCCACATGAACGGATGAGCCCTTGTGTGTAGGCATGAATTTTCAGTCAGGTAAATAACTCTGAAATCGGCGACCGAACAAGACATCAGAAGATATCGTAGCTACCGGGGGGAACCTGCCATTTCATTCACTAAAAAGGAGGAGTTATGGAAAGCAGTCTCTTAATTTTCGCCGTGGTCATGCTCGCTCTTTTGATCGGAGGCATTGTCGTCTACAAGAAGAGTGCATAGCGGATCACGTCCTTGATTCATTCAGGGAAGTGTCCAACGCCTTGTGCAGTAAGTGTGAGGCGCTTTCTGCTGGAGAAGCGGTAGGGTATGGGGACTATCCTAGATCGGTCGAAGTCCCAAGAGTGCTGATGTGCTCGTTCCTGACCGGGACGAGCACATACCTCCATGGTGTGGGTGTGCGTGAGCAACCTGTCAGGCTTTACCTCACGACAAGCACTGAGCACGCGGTTTGTTGGACCAGTTTCAACGAGACGCTGCCCTGTAGGAACCGTGCGATAGCACCCCGCCCTTTTGCGCCTGTGACAATCAGGTCCGGTTGTTCGAGATTCACGACCTTCATGATCTCTTCGGCCGCCGGTCCGACCCGAGGGAACTGCCTGACTCGGTAGCCGATCTTCTCGAGTTTGGCTGCCTCCTGAGCCAGCAACTGCTCCCCCGCCTCCTTCACTGCCGTATACCGCAAGAACGGCATGACATGGACCAAGAGAATCACGAGTGGTTTGCCGTCAGCCGAGGCCTTGAACCGCTTGAGCAGAAACTGAAGCGCCTTCCCGGATGCAGCCGACCCATCTGTTGCGAATAGGATCCGCTGAGGAGAATGCGGTGGCTCCTTGACGATGAGAACCGGAGTCGTGGCATGGAGCGTCACGGCGGTCGACACACTTCCCAACATGAATCGGTCAATGGCGTCCAACCCTCGACTCCCCACCACAATCAACGCCGTACTTCCCGCATGCTTCAGCAGCGCCTGTGCAATCGGCCCCTGTTCCACGCGGACGGTACCGGTCAATCCCAACGCACTCAACCGTTTTTTCGTACTCAGTTCCACCTGCTTGGCTCGGCTTTCCAACAGATGAATCGCCTCCCCAATATCTGGTTCATACCCACTGATGGATGGATAGGTGAGAGCCGGTACGCGAGCGGAATTGAGATCGATGGAATGGATCGCCGCCACCCTAGGGGCAGCACGGAAGGGCATCTTGCCCACCCAGTCCAGCGCCCATTCGGAGTATTTCGACCCATCCATCCCGATCACGACCTTCATCGTCATGTCACTCCTCCAGGCAATAGGACCTTCCGCCTTGTCACACGGACATCACCGGCTGTGGTTGACATTGAAGACTCGCTCAATAGACGATGGGTGGCCGTTTCTCGTTGATAATCAGCATCAGTCGCCGGCGTCTAAGTGGTCGTTCAGGGTCTCGTGTGTAGTGCGCGAGATCCTCTGACAGTTCCGTGAGCCTGAGTGGAACAGAGATCCGCTGCTTGATATGAGGCACGTTGGTTTCGAGCGAGAGATCGACCAACTCTTCAGTCGTGCCTGTCACCTCGGCGTTCAGGTCCTGCTCGTCAAGAAAGTGCACGGTCACCCGTTCTTCCGGATTGATCCACGGGATAATGGTCTTTCGCTTTTCATGGTTGGTCATCGCCATCTCTTCGTCACTCGCCCCAAGGTCTCGTCATGGCGACGGGGCTGGAGTTTTCTCTCGTGATTGAGCCAACCAGCGGATGTAGAGCAGGACATGCTGCTTCTCTTCCTTCGACAATGCCCATTTCCAAGACCCCATCGCGGTGCCTCGTTCACCCTCGTGAATCGTCTTGGTCAGTTCGGCATCGGACTTCCGCTGAACCGCCTGACTGGTGAGATCAGCTGGAGGAGGGGTGACATCAAATGCGTGACCTCTTCCCTGGTCCCCATGGCAGAACCGACAATACTCTCCGTAGAGACGTTTCCCCTCCTGTAAATCGTAATGCTCTCGGAGCGCTTTCTCACTGCTCCTCTGCTCCGCACCAGCGCTCTTAGGAGGGAGACATGGCAGGACAAGGAATAGAAATAATAGGACACCCCACGATGACATCACTTGTCCCCCTCGCATCATACGAGAGGCTAAATGGCAACCATCGTGCCATTGGGATGGGCCGCCGCAAGATGGCAGGCCGGTTATAACGTATTGCAAACACTGGGCTTCATCTGAGTGCAGGCCTGGGCTCGCTTCGAGACTGGGGAATTTTACTCGGAAGCCATTTGCTCACTGTCGCGGAATGCTACAGCGGAGGGAACGACAAACCAGGAGATCTGATTGTTGGGAAATGTGGCAACAATGACGGAAGACCGTGGGGAGTTGGTCGAGTCACAAGGAACGCATCAGCAGATACGCGGGAGTTGCTCCCCCGAGAGAAGATCGAGAATCCGTTGAGTGCCCAGGACTGTCCGTAACACAACCGGTGGAGCCTGACGATCCGTGACGGTGCCGATGTAAGCCGCCTGGCTCGCTGCTTCATGGCGCCGCATAACAGCCAGGGCCGCTTTGGTCTGGGAGGCCCGAACCATTGCGACGAAGCAGCCCTCATTCGCTACATAGAGTGGATCGAGTCCCAAGAGCTCGCAGGCTCCGCGCACCGGCTCGTTTACCGGAATGGCCGCTTCATCCACCGTCAGGCCGACCTTCGCTGCCGCTGCTAGTTCATTCAACACGCTGGCCAGGCCTCCACGAGTAAGGTCGCGCAGACAATGGAGCTCGATGCCGCACTCGATCAAGTCTGCGACGATACGATGCAACGGTGCCGTATCGCTTTTGATATCGCCTTCGAACGTCAGTCCTTCCCGCACGCTGAGCACCGCCACCCCATGAGAACCGAGGTCACCGCTCACCAAAATCGCATCACCCGGTTGGATCAACGTCGGCATGACACGAACACCGTTCGGCACCAGTCCAACGCCAGATGTATTGATGAAGATTCCATCACCTTTGCCGCGATCCACGACTTTCGTATCGCCGGTGACGATCGGCACCGCAGCGGCCCTGGCTGCTTCGGCCATCGAGTTCACCACTCGCTGCAGCACGTCCAGACTCAGTCCTTCTTCTAGAATGAATCCCACACTGAGATACAGAGGCTTCGCACCACACATGGCCAGATCGTTGATCGTGCCGTTCACCGCCAGACTTCCGATATCGCCACCTGGGAAAAACAGCGGGCGCACCACGTAGGAATCCGTCGTAAAGGCAAGCGTGCCTTTTTCAACCGGCCAGGTGGCGCCGTCATGCAGGGAATCCAGCAAGGGATTCCGAAAGGCCCGCACGAACACATCCTGAATCAACTCCTGCATGAGCCGCCCGCCGCCGCCATGGGCTAGCTGGACTGTCTTTTTCGATGCTACTGGCAATGGACAGGTTGGCTCAAATGTCTTGTTGTTCATGGTTTGTTTCTTGTTTCGAGTTTCGAGTTTCTGGTTACGGGTTTCGAGTTTGGCCGGCCATCACGCAACTCGAAACCAGAAACCCGCAACTCTCACCTTGGATAGCGAGCTACGCTTCACGCTTCACGAATGACGCTCCCCCGATACCGATAGTACGCGGCACAGGCTCCTTCACCCGACACCATCGGCGCGCCTAGCGGCTTCTCTGGCGTGCAGCGAGTCCCGAAGGCCGGACAGTCCATCGGTTTGACCAAACCTTGGAGAACCAGCCCACTCTGGCACTCCGGATCTTCAATACCTACCGAGAGCTGTCCAAGTTCACGTTGAAACTTCACCTCGGCGTCGTAGGCGCTATAGCCAGATTTCAGACGCAGACCGCTTGCCTGAATTTCACCAATGCCGCGCCAGGTCCGCGCCGCCGGTTCGAATACCTCGTCGACAAGAGTTCTCGCTGGTCGGTTTCCCTCTCGACTGACCGATCGCACGTACTGATTCTCGACTTCGACTCGTCCCTCTTCCAACTGGCTCACCAGCATGGCCACACCCTCGAGCACATCGAGCGGCTC